>Ga0224555_1004368_pt1 | contig 13035 bp, 8 predicted proteins | sample 714S23034metaG_FD_180687 | JGI IMG/M metagenome (GOLD analysis project Ga0224555, IMG submission 180687) | Peat soil microbial communities from Stordalen Mire, Sweden - 717 S2 30-34 | ecosystem: Environmental > Terrestrial > Soil > Wetlands > Peat | place: Sweden: Norrbotten County, Stordalen...
CGGGGCGTTCTTCCTCGCAATGGTGGCTTTGGCGGGGAATGTGTAAGACCCGTTGGAGACGCACATCAACACATCGGCGATCACGACGATGGTCACAAGTCGCCGGCGACCGCGAGAGCTGAGGCGTGGCGCACCGAAGAGCAGGAGGGCAGCGCCGGCCGAGATGACCAGCACGGCTGCGAAGTACGGGCTCAGATGCACGGCGAGCCCCGCGTGGTAACCGGAGACGCCGAAGCCGCGCTGGATCGACCGACCCAGCACGTACGCGGCGAAAACGAGGAGTGCCACGATGCCGACCGGCACGAGGCCGGCCAGGCGTTCGTTGAAGGAGAGCCCCGAGTCGGCGTCGGCTGCCGGATCTGGCAACGCGCCTGGTGCAGCAGCACGAGGCCTCAGCACGTCGACGAACACAGCGAGCAGCACTGCGAGCGCGATGTCCACGATCACGGCATTGCGGTTCTGGAGGCGCTGGCCCCCGTAAAGCGGAATATCCACCAGAACGTGGCCAAGGGGCGTGTTGGCGCCAGCCGAGAGCAGGATGCCCTCGATGATCAACGCGTACCAGACCCCGAGAGGCTTCTCGCCCGTGCGCCGGCGCATCGCGCGCCTGAAGAGAGCAAAGGCCGCGACAAGTGGCACGATGCCGACCGCATAGCTCAGCTCGGGGAGGTTGTAAGAGCCCAGATAGCCCGGAAGGCCGAAGGTGCCGTTACCGCCGACCAGGAATGGCACGAAAAACAGCTCCAGGTCGTGCCACGACAACGATCCTGCCGCGAAGCGGGTGAAGGTGACGGCCGCGCGTTCGGATTCGTGCAGGAAGCTGAGGCCTGGTAGCCACTGCGCCGCGGAGAGGACCACGGCGAGAAGAGCGGCCAACACGATGCCGACAGTGGCGACAGTGACACGCCGGCCCGTGCGCCAAGCTCGCCAGCAGACGGCAACGAAGTACGTGACCACTACGAAGGCGATGCTGGACGCGGCGCGAGGGTCACCGGCAAGCACTACAAGCCCCCCGCAGCCACCCAACAGCGCAATCCAGCGCCGAGCCTCTCGCGGCTCGGGGGATGTTCCGAGCTCATGGACCGCGAGCAGCATCCAAGGAGTGAAGCTCATGCCCGTGACAAGGCCGAGGTGCACGGCTTGGCCGCTCATGAAACCGGTGTAAGTGAACGTCAACGCGCCCAGTAGGGCCGCGAGCGGAGAGCAACCGAGCCGGCGCAGGAACACGTGCATCCCGGCGCCGCAGATCACCGACACTGCAGCGACATTGATCGTCCATGCCGCGCCGGCGGGCAGGACGGCGAAGAGCCACGTACCCGGGTAAAGGGCTCCCGCGTTCCATCCTGCGAGCAGCGGCGTTCCGCTCCAGATGTACGGGTCCCACAACGGCAGCCGACCGTGGCGCAACAGCTCACCCGCCAGAACTCTCAGCGGGTAGTTCTGCGTCAAGTTGTCCGCGGTGCCGCTCCCGGGAAACAGGGGTCTTCCCGCCAGCGCGGGTGGGACACCCATCAACACAGGTATCGCGATGAAGAGCGCGATCGCCCACTTGTCGGCTCGCGCGACAAGTGACCAGCGCCGGGGAATCGACCCGGGAGCATTGATTCCTGCCCGGTCTCGCGGACCGAGAGTCACAGTTGAAGGGGAGTGCACCATGGGTTCCGCTGAACCATAGACGCGGCCACCGGTGCTGAGGCTAATTGTCGTGGGCAGTCACCACCCCCTGGCGAGGGTGCCAACTGGCCCAGGTGAGGTGGCCAGCTGCCTCCGGCGAGGTTGCCCAAACCGTTATCCTTCTGCACCAGCGCATCGGTGCAACGCGTGGGTGCGCGGGTGGCGGCGAAGCCGAGGGCTCGGCTCAGAGGGAACGACGTGCCAATGCGGCCTTCGGGCGATATGCAGGCGGTGCGGAGACCGGTTGCCTTGGTCGCGCTCGCTATCGGCGCCTACGTGGTTCTCGCCGTCATGGCGTACTGGCCGGTCATGCCCTTGGACGCGAGCAAGCTGCCGCACCCCCTCGGAGCGGGCGCTGGGGACCCGGCGCAGATGTCGTGGTTTCTTGCGTGGACGCCGTTCGCGCTCGGGCACGGTCTGAACCCTTTCTTCACTAACTACATCGATTTTCCCCTTGGCGTGAACCTCGCCTCGAACACGTCGGTCCCTTTGCTGGGCCTCCTTGCGGCGCCCGTCACGTTCGCGCTCGGCCCGGTCGCGTCGTTCAACCTTCTGATGCGCGTCGCGCTCGCGAGCTCAGCCACCTCGATGTTCCTTGTCTCGCGAAGATGGGTGAAGTGGTGGCCTGCCGCGTTTTCGGCAGGCCTGCTGTATGGGTTCGGGTCGTACATGACATTCGAGGGCTCCGTCCATCTGGACCTCGCGTTCATGGCGATTCCTCCGCTCTTGCTCTGGTGCTTCGACGAGCTGTTCGTGACCCGGAGAAGGCCGCCGATCAAGGTTGGCATCCTGCTCGGACTGTTGAGCGCCGCGCAGCTCCTGATCGACCCGGAGATTCTGGCGTACTGCGCCATAATGGCTGCGATCGGCCTGATCTTTCTCGCGCTCGCGCACAGCCACGAGGTGGCTGCCCGCATCCGCTTGGCGGCGCCCGGGCTGCTCACGGCATGCGCCTGTTTCGCGGTGGTGGCCGGCTATCCGATCGGGTACTTCCTCGCTGGCCCCCGGCGGATCCCTCACGGCATTCAGCCGGCCGGGGTGATCGCAGCGTTCCGCGTCGATCTTCTCAGACCGGTCCTGCGATTATCGCCACAGCTGACCAACCCGTCCGGCTACCTAGGCGTTACGTTGCTTGTCGGCCTCGTGGTACTCGCTGTGCTGTGGCGGAGGCTCGGGATGATCCGGTTCGCGGTCGCGTGCGCGTGTGCTGCGTTCCTGCTTTCTCTCGGTCCACGTCTCACCGTCGACGGGCACAGCTTTGGGATCTGGCTCCCCGAGGCGCTCTTCGAGCATGTCCCGGTTCTCGTCGACCTCGAGCCGGTCAGGATCTCGGGCATCGAGATGCTCTTCCTCGCGGTCATCCTGGCGGTCGGCCTCGACCGAACGAGGAGCTGGATACTCGAGCACGCTCGGACAGTCCAGCCGCTCTCTGAGCATCCCGTTGAGCCTCGGGTCGAGCCTCGGTTGCGGCGTATCGCATCCCGGATCCGATCGGACCCAGGCCTGCACACCGTTGTCCTACTCGTCTTGGTGATCGTGGCCTTCGTCCCGCTCCTGGATCAGCTGCCCGTGGTCCGCGAGCAACGTGTGACCGCGCCGCAACTCACTGCGTCTCTAGCGCGCTCGGTCCCAAATGGAGGCGTGGTGCTGGCTTTTCCCTACCCGCGTGCACACGACGACGAGCCCATGCTCTGGCAAGCCGCGGACGAGATGAGCTTCCGGCTCGTCGGCGGCTATGCGCTTGTCCCCGGTGAGGCGGGTCGAGGCAGCTACTTCATCGCACAAGGCCCCGATCTGAGCAAGCTGTCCTCTCTCCTCACCCGGCCCTCGGGCGTTTCCGGGGTGCCGCTGGAGAGCACCTGTCACACCCTCGAGTTCGTTGTTCGCGCATACAAGCTCGACGCGCTGGTTCTTCGCATGGGAACGGGAGCGGTCCGCGCTCGCGCCATCGGGCTTCTGACCAAGCTCTTGGGACCACCCACGGTTAGCTTCGAGGCCGGCGTGGCGTGGTACGACCTTCCCGGCCGGAAGCCCGCTCGGAGCTGTCCGGCCGACTCCTGAGACAGCCGGCCCGGCACTGGATTCACGTTCTCATCGCGTCCTCGGAAGCATGCGGAAACGATCCGACACTGCCACGATCCGACCCTCAAACCTCAACCTCAACTTCAGCTTCAGGCTTGGCCTGGAGGCACGTCGCATACAAGGCTCGGGCAGCATCGAGCGGAAGACGGTCTAAGCCGGCAGCTTCTGCGGGACTGCCACGGCACCTACTACGAACCGGGTGCTTCCGACACCGACGAGGAGGACAGTGTCTCCTTGCGGATGCTTCCTACCGACAGGATCGCGTACGCAACGCCGGCGATGATCATCCCGAAGATCCAGCTGAAATCAGCTCCGTGGGTGGCGTTCGAAATCGGGCCCGTGTACGACGGCACGTAGTACAGGGCATCGATCCACATCATTGCCCCGAACATGCCAAGCGCCAGGGACACGAGCGCTTTCCAGTTGAAGCCACCGTCACGCCAGTAGAGACCACCTCGCTTGGTAGCTAGCGAAAGGGCGTCGTAGCGGCCACGACGGAGCAGGTAGTCGGCCACGAGGATCCCGAACCAGGGGCCCAGCCACACCACGATATAGAGGAGAAAGCCTGTGAGGTCCGTGTAGAACTTGCCTTTGAAGATCACAAGGGCTGTCACCGCGCCGGAGATGACGGTGTCGAGAAGCACGCAACCCCAGCGCTTGAGTGGGATCCCGATCGCCTGAAGCGTGACTCCGGAGGAGTACATGTCGATGGAGTTGATCGCGAAAAGCTGCGGCAGCGCGAGGATCAAGAAGGGCCAGAAGAACCAGCTGGCGAATGCTGCGGGAACGGCGGCAGCCGCTGTGACACTCGGGCTCACGAGATAGGCGGCTGCTCCGAGGAGCTCGAGCAGGATCGATGGAATCGCCCCTCCGAGCGTTGCGGCCCAGAAGGTCCTCGCCTTGGGAGTGTCCCGGGGAAGGTAGCGCGAGTAGTCGGCGGCGTTCTCGGTCCAGCCGAGCCCACCGGCCGATACGACCACCACTAGTGCGGTCGTCCAGAGCCACCATGAGCTGTGCGTGTGCAAGGAGGTGACGTGGGCGTGCGGTATGACAAGGACTGCCATCACGATGAACACGACGATGAACACGTAGGACAGGTAGTGCAGAACCTTGGTGATCGTCGCGTGACCGAGGAACGGCGCAATGAACTGAACAGCTACCGCGAGGATGATTACAGCGACCTTTGCACCTGTACCGAGCGCCGTTCCTTCTCTGGAGAACATCGCAATGACGATGAAGACGATGATGCAGAGGCCTTCGATCTCGAAGCCGACCTGGGTGATCCAGTTGAACAGGGAAGGGGCGCGGTTGCCGTTGCGACCGAACGGAGCCCGGCTGATCATGAACGCTGTAGTGCCCGTCTCAGGTCCGGGGAGGCTCGCGATCCCGAGAAGCGCGTAGAAGACGTTGCCTATGAGTATCGCCCACACCGCTTGCCAGAACGAGAGCCCGAACGAGACGATGAGGGCTCCGTAGACCAGGAACTCGACGTTCCACATCGCGCCGGCCCACATCCAGAAGAGACTCGAAGGGCGCATCCTCCTGTCCGATTCAGGGATCAGCTCGATGCCACGCTGCTCCAGTTTGCCCGCCTGGTAGTCCTCGGTGCCCGGACGGGCATCGAGGACTAGAGCCCCACCGTTGCCGCCACCCGCCACAGCACCTGTGCGGTCTGCCGATGTCGTATCGTCCACAGCCCCTCCATTCCGTCGGCGCTTCTGGTAGTCCCCATTTCACACCCTCGACGTCGCGACCTGAAAAAGGGCGCGACCGAAGCTACGAGCCTCACGAGGATTCTCCCACGCGTCTCGCGTGCTGCCGGTCTCTCGCAGGTCACGGTCTCATTCATCTCAGCCCCGGGGCCCGCCCGCCCCCGCGCTAGGCGCAATTTGCCGACGTACGGCGATACCGCGTTCGCAACGCGGAAGACCGCGATTCGGGGTGTCTCGCCCCACTCCACAACTGATTTGCCATCGCACGCGTCTCGCGTCGACGTTGGCCGTTCCGAAGGCGTCCTGGACGACGTCCTTGGCCGGGTTGGGTCGTCAGGCCTCGCCAGGTGGCGCGACAGGTCGCGATGATCCCGAGCTTCACGCCTATTGACCTGCTCTAACACGTTCCTGCGGTCGCGTGCGACGCACGAGGAGGCTTTGGGATGGCCTCCCAAAGTGCACGCCGCGGGGTCGAATCCCATTCCGGGCTCCAGCCGTCATGCAATGTAGGCTTCGAGAGGACCAGTGAGAAGATGTCTCGGCCGGTTAGGGCCGAACGACCCTGTACACGCGTTCGTAAAGTTTGCATCCTTGGAAACAAGCCGGTGACCCGGGTCTGCCCGGTCGGCGCAACAGAGGAGATGGCCGACGGTTGTTCGGCGGTCGTCCCGAGAGGAGACAGAGGTCATGAGCAGGATGAAGAGATTGTCGAGCGTGTTCGTCGCTTTCACGATGGTCGGCGCTGTCGCGGTGGGTGCCGTTGGCAGCGTGTCCTCGAGCGCAAGCCCGAAGACGGCGGCGGCGGCACCGGGCAGCCAGTGGACCAAGAGCCACCCGTTCAAGGCGGCGTTCATCTACGTCGGAGCTCCGAGCGACGCGGGCTGGACCCACGCGCATGACGTCGCGCGCCTCGAAGTGCAGAGCTACTTCGGTGGGCGTGTCCAGACCATGTACAAAGAGGACGTACCTGAGGGCCCGCAGTGCACGCAGGTGATAACTGAGCTTGTCGACGCTGGAGCGAACATCATCTTCGCTACCTCGTACGGCTATCAGCCAGAGCTGGTCCTAGCGGCCAAGAAGTACCCGAACGTGCTCTTCGAGCAGGCAACAGGCACCACCGTGACCAAGACCCTGTCCGAGTACTACGGGGCGGGCGAGAACGGTGACTTCCTGTCGGGAATGGCAGCAGGCGCGGCGTCTGCTACCGGCAAGATCGGTTTCGTCGCTCCCTATCCGATCCCTGAGTGCATCAGGGAGATCGACGCGTTCACGATGGGCGCCCAGCTGACGCACCCGGGAGCGACCGTGAAAGTCGTCTGGACCAACACCTGGTTCGCTCCGGCGACCGAGCGGACCGCTGCCCAGGCCCTCGTCGCCGCCGGTGTGGACGTGCTCGCCGACGGCCAGGACAGCCCGACGACCGGCCAGGTGGCAGAAGCCCACGGCCTGAAGTGGACGGGGTACGACTCCAACCAGGAGAGCTTCGCCCCCAAGGCCTGGCTGACCGCGACCACCTACAACTGGGGCCCTTACTACATCATGGAAGTCAAGGCGGCCATGAACGGTACCTGGAAGAGCCACTTCTGGTACGGCAGCCTCGCCGACCACTTCGTGATCATGGCCCCATTCGGCCCGTCGGTCACTGCAGCCACTCGCAAGGCGATTCTCGCCAAGGAGAATGCCATCATCAAGGGCACATTTGACCCGTTCACCGGACCGATAACCGAGCAGAACGGGACTGTGGGCGTGAAGGCCGGCGTAACCCTCACAGTGATGCAGAAGTACTCGCTGAGCTGGTTCGTAAAGGGCGTGATCGGCAACCCGAAGGGCTAACGGGCTCCATGACCGACTCCGTGCTCGACGCTGGGGGCGGCCAAGCGGCTCCTGCCGCAGGTCCGACCCCGGCGTCAAGCCCCTCCGCCAATGGCCCCGGCGCGGTGCCGGGGGCATTGGCGGTGAAGGCCATCGACATGACGAAGCGCTTTCCCGGTGTCGTCGCGAACGACCACGTGTCGTTCGAGGCCGCCGAAGGGGAGGTGCACGCGCTGCTCGGTGAGAACGGGGCCGGCAAGACCACGCTGTGCAATCTCTTGATGGGTCTCTACCGCCCCGACGAGGGGAGGCTGTTCATCTCCGGCCGCGCCGTGAGGTTCCACTCCCCGAGGGACGCCCAGGATGCCGGCATCTTCATGGTCCACCAGCACCTCCGTCTAGTCGAAAGCATGACCGTGGCGGAGAACGTGGTGCTCGGGTGGTCCAAGCCGCGACGGCTGCGCTTTTCTCCGCGGACAGTCGAGAAGGCGGTCGCCGAGGCGGCTGATCGCTTCCAAATGCCGGTCGATCCAAGTGCGAGAATCTGGCAGCTGTCGCTCGGCGAGCGCCAGCGGGTCGAGATCCTGAAAGCCCTCTACCGCGGCGCCAAGATCCTCATTCTCGACGAGCCGACCACCGTGCTCACCCCGCAGGAGACCGAGCAGCTCTTCTCCAGCGTGCGAGACATGGCTGCCGCCGGCCGGACCGTGATCTTCATCTCCCACAAGCTGCCCGAGGTCCTCGCGGTCGCCGACCGCGTGACGATCCTACGTCAGGGCCGCTCGATCACCACCGTCCCGACAGCGGGCACCGACGCCGACCATCTTGCGGGCTTGATGGTCGGCCGCGAGGTCTCCCTCGAGGCGACCGCCAAGCTCGCGGAGGAACCTGGTCCGGTCGTTCTCGAGCTGGAGGGAGTTTCTGCGCGCGGCGACCTCGGCACCGAGGCCTTGAAGGACGTCACGCTCTCGGTGTGCTCGGGGGAGATCCTCGGAATCGCCGGCGTCGCAGGCAACGGCCAACGCGAGCTGGCGGAGGTCATCACCGGGCTTCGAGCTACCACCGAAGGGAAGATAACCATCGGTGGCACGCGGCTTTCAGTGGGCGATCCCCGTGCGGCCATCGATCTTGGGATCGCCTATGTGCCCGAAGACAGGATGGGCACTGGCATCTCGCCCAACCTCTCGATCGCAGACAACCTGATGTTGAAGTCCTACCGGGGCAAGACGATGCGCTCCGGCCCGGTGCTCTCGGGTCGTAAGGCGAATGCCAACGCGAGGGAGATGATCAAGCGTTTCGATGTCCGAGCACCGGGACCCCGCACACTGATACGACAGCTCTCGGGCGGCAACATCCAGAAGGTCCTCCTCGCTCGTGAGCTGTCCTCGGAGCCACGCGTGCTCGTGGCGGCTTCACCGACGCGGGGCCTCGACGTCGGCGCCACCCAGTACGTGCGCCGAGTCCTCGCCGAGACTGCTCAGCGCGGCGTCGCCGTCCTCATGGTGAGCGAGGATCTCGACGAGATCCTCGAGCTCTCGGACCGCGTCGCCGTGTTCTACAACGGCAGGGTAGTAGGGATACTTCCGGCCGCCGGCGCCAACCGACAACAGATCGGCCTGATGATGGCTGGCGCGGCATGACCGGCCCTCTGCGCGTCGAGCGCCGGCTTGACACGCCCAAGTGGCTCAAGCTCGCCGTGCCGCTCGTGTCCATCCTGCTGGCGGCCATCATCGTGGGCATCCTGCTTGCGGCCACCGGCCACAACCCGTTCTCGACCTACCACCAGATGTACTCGGCCTCGGTCACCGCCGACGGTGCCCTCACGGCCACCTTCGTCTATGCCACGCCGATGCTTTTCACCGGCCTGTGTGCCGCCTTCGCGTTCAGGATGCGGACCTGGAACATCGGTGGTGAGGGCCAGCTGTACATGGGTGCCGTCGGGGCCTCGGCGACTGGCCTCGTGCTCGGCGACTGGCCCCGCCCGCTTCTCATCATCGCGATGGTTCTCGGCGGTGCCTTTGCCGGGATGCTGTGGGCAACCATTCCGGCCCTCCTGCGTGCGTATCTGCGAACCAACGAGATCCTCACCTCGCTGATGCTCAACTACGTCGCCGGCTTTTTCATGTACTACCTGATCTACGACAGCAGCTCGTACTGGCGGGACCTCACGACACCGGGGGCGTCGGTGTTCCCGACCGGCAAGACGTTGGTGGCCAATGCAGCCTGGCCGGGGATCACCATCGGGACGTTCACACTTCCCATGGGCTTCATTCTCGGAGTCGGCCTGGCCGTCGGCCTGCTCGTTCTCATTCGCTCGACCCGCTACGGATTCGAGATGCGGGTCATGGGCGATTCGCCACAGGCGGCCAACTACTCCGGCATCCGTACCAAGCGGAAGATCGTCTCGGTGATGGCGATATCCGGTGGGATCGCCGGTATCGCCGGTTCCAGCCAGATCGGCGACTTCGGCCACGTTCTCGATCCCCGCGGGCTCGAACAGGCGCAATACGGCTATACGGGCATCGTCGTCGCGGCCCTCGCTCTCTACAACCCCCTCGCCGTCGTGCTGGTGTCGCTGCTGATCGGCGGGCTCACGAATGCCGGCTTCGCCCTCGAGGGTCCCTCGTTCCCAACCGGCCTCGTCGGCACCATGGAAGGGATCATCCTCTTCACCGTCCTTGGGGGCGAGATCCTCGCCCGTTACCGCATCGGCCTGCGACACCGCGCTGTTGCGCCGGCCGCCGTCGGGACCGGGGCGTCCTCATGAACTCGAACATCGTCCTTGCCGTGTTCGTGTCGGCGATCGCGTTCGGCACGCCGCTCGTACTCGCCGGCCTGGGCGAGCTGCTCGCGGAGCGCTCCGGGGTTCTCAACCTCGGTGTCGAAGGAATGATGCTCATGGGGGCGGTGAGCGCGTTCTGTGTTTCGCAGAAGATGCATGGGTCGACCGCGGTCGTACTGCTGCTGGCCGTCCTCGCCTCCATGGTGGCCGGTGCCGCAATGGCCCTCATCCATGCGTTCTTGTCGATCACGATCCGTGTGAACCAGATCGTCTCGGGCCTTGCCATCACGATCTTTGCCGGGCTAATCGGCCTGTCCTCCTACCTCGGTCAAGTCTGGAACATCGGTGGCGTGGCCGGGCACCACCAGTTCAACGGGATAGACCTGTTCGGCCTGCAGAACCTGCCCATCGTCGGGCCGCTCATCTTCAACCAGGACGCCTTCGTCTACGCCTCCTGGGTGCTCGTGATAGCCGTCTTCTACTACCTGTACCGGACCCGGCCAGGGCTTTACCTGCGCGCCGTGGGCGAGAACCCTTCTGCTGCGGACGCGATGGGGATCAACGTCACCGCCTACCGCTACGCGCACACGCTCGTCGGCGGAGCGCTCGCCGGCCTCGGGGGCGCGTACTTCACACTCGCACTCGCCCCCATCTGGACTGACGGACTCACCGCCGGGGACGGGTGGATCGCAATCGCCCTGGTCATCTTCGCCTTCTGGCGCCCCGACCTGCTTGTGCTCGGGGCTTACCTGTTCGGAGTTTTCTCCGCCCTCGGACCGACGCTCCAGACCCGTGGGATCACCGTGCTCCCGTCGGAGTTCTATTCGGCGCTGCCGTTCCTGATGACGGTCATCGCGCTGGCAGCAGCGTCGACGAGCTGGGCCAACCGTCGCGTCGGGACGCCGGCGTCGCTCGGCATCCCCTACACGCGAGAAGAGGGCTGAGCTCTCTCTTGTCGCGAGAGTTCACACTTGATCGCCGTCAGCGGAGGCGCCGATCTGCGGTTGAGCTCAGCGCTCGGCTCCCGTGACCGTCTCGGACTGAGTCGTGAGGGCGTCCAGAACAGGGCGTAGAACCTCGACGCCGAGGCCGGGGCCCGTGGGGACCGCGATCGTGCCCTCGTGGAGTCGGAACGGGGGGGTGATGTCCTCATGGAAGTACCGGTCCGTCGCCGATATGTCACCCGGCAGCGTGAACCCGGGAAGCGAAGCGAGCGCAAGATTCGCCGCGCGGCCGAGCCCGGTCTCCAGCATGCCGCCGCACCACACGGGAACGCCCTTCGATACGCAGACATCGTGGACCGCACGTGCCTCGAGATAGCCTCCTACGCGTCCCGCCTTGATGTTCACGACCGAGCACGCGCCCAGCGAGATGGCGGTGGCAGCGCTCTGGGCAGAGACGATCGACTCGTCGAGGCACACCGGTGTCGTGATGCGCCGCGCCAGCTGTGCATGGCCGATGAGGTCGTCCTCATCCAGGGGTTGCTCGACGAGGAGCAGGGAGAACTGGTCGAGCCGGGCGAGGTGATCGATGTCAGCTCGTCGGTACGCGGAGTTCGCGTCCACCTGCAGCATCAGGTCGTCCCCGAAGCGGTCCCGGACCGCTTCCACCGGAAGCAGGTCCCAACCCGGCTGAATCTTGAGCTTGACCCGCCGGTACCCGGCGTCCAGGTACTCCGAGACCGAGTCCAGCAGCTCATCGACCGAGCTCATGATGCCGACGGCGACGCCAGGTGTCACTGCAACGGTGACACCACCTAGGAAGGTGCTGAACGAGACGCCCGCAACACGCAGCTGTGCGTCCAGCACCGCCATCTCCAAAGCGGCCTTTGCCATGCGGTGGCCCTTGAACTCTCGGAGGAGCGGGCGAACGTCGGTGGCGGTCAGCTCGGGCGCAGCAAGCAGTCTCGGCCCGAGGTAACGCCTGAGCGTGAGCCAGGCCGCGTCGACGTACTCCGAGCAATAGAGCGGATCGGAGCCCGCGACACACTCCCCCCAACCGTCGCCGTCGTCGGACTCCACGCGGACCAGCAGCGCTTCACGGACCGACTCGGTTCCGAGCGGCGTGCGGAAAGGTGATACCAGCGGTAGGCGGACACGGCGCAACTCGATGGCGTGCAGCTTCATGGCTCAGCCATAGTGTTGCCAAGGGCCGGTGCCACCCCCGCAACGGCCAATGCAAAGGCCGTCGGGGGTGGGTCGTGGTCGTCTCCATCGCCGGACACGGCGCGATTCTGGCCCGTTCGGCCGGCCTTTGCTCGTCGGGAGGCCCCACGAGGCGCACTGCCTGCATAGTGATGAAGGAGACGCTCAGCTCTGGTGACGACTGCCACAGTGCGGAGCGCTCTACCCTTTATGTCGTGGCCGGGTTCGTTTCGCTGTGGCCGCGTGCTCGCAGGAGTGTGTTCAGGGCCGCTGGCACCGTCGTGGTGGCGGCCGCTGTCGGGGGTTGCCAAGCGGCTGCGTCGCAGAATCGGCCGACGACGACCAGCACCTCCGCGGTCACGACGACGACCAGCACCTCCGCGGTCACCACGACGACCAGTCCGGCGGTCACCACGACCAGCGAGGAATCTCCACCGACGACGCTGCCCGCACCCCGGCCGAGTCCGAGACCGCGACTCGACGACGGCTCGCTCGGCAGTCGAGCGACCCGGCTTGCGTGCTCCCTGCTCAGTCGCCCGCAGATCCAGCGGCAGTTCGGCGGCCCCGTCGGTACCGCAACTCCCACCTACCCCTATTGCCAATGGCAGGTCGGCACCGATGCGTTCCTGGCTCTCGCCGTGGAGCCAAGGACGCCGTTCCAGACCGCCACGCAGTATGTGCAAACCCTCGAGACCGTGACTGGTCTCGGAAAAAAGGCGATGATCGCCAACAACCGGTACCTCTATTTCACCGCGTCGGGCACTACCTACTGGTTGCTCTGGCAAAAGGTCGGCGACTTCTCACAGCTGCACACGAACCAGCTCGTCAC
>Ga0224555_1004369_pt1 | contig 13029 bp, 11 predicted proteins | sample 714S23034metaG_FD_180687 | JGI IMG/M metagenome (GOLD analysis project Ga0224555, IMG submission 180687) | Peat soil microbial communities from Stordalen Mire, Sweden - 717 S2 30-34 | ecosystem: Environmental > Terrestrial > Soil > Wetlands > Peat | place: Sweden: Norrbotten County, Stordalen...
TTTGCCCTGGCAGGTCTTTACCCAGTTGATGCAGTGGGCCTTGCGTCCGCTGGTGCGGCGGCGTCACCCCGAAGCCTTCTGGCGCGGCTGGCGTCTGATGGCCACCGACGGCACGCAATTCAGTGTGACCAACACGCCGGAGGTCAAAGCCACTCAAACCAAGGCCAAAACGCGCCGCGGTCGCGCCGCCTTTGCCAAGATCACCACCGGGGTGCTGTTGGAAGCGGGGTTGCACAACCCGGTGGCGGCGGCCATTGGACACCAAGGCCAGTCGGAATGGGAGTTGGCGATGAGCTTGTTGGCGCGCTTGCCAAAAAAGACTCTGCTCTTGGCCGACCGCCTGTATGGTTGCGCGGCCTTCGCCTGGCAAGCTTTCCAGGCTTGTCAACGAGTGGGCAGTCATTTCTTAATTCGCGCCCGACAGAACATCCAAGTGGAGTTGGGGCGGCGCCTCAAGGACGGCAGCCGCCTGGTGCGGGTGCCCGTGCGCCCAAAGGGCAAGCCACGGGTGATTCTGCACTGGCTGACCCTGCGGGAGATCCGGGTCCGCGTTGGGCGCAAAGGCTTTCGCAGCTTCGAACTGCGGCTCTGGACGACCCTGCTGGACCCCAAGGAGGCCCCCGCTCAAGAATTGGCGCAACTTTATGCCAAACGGTGGGAGCACGAGTTATTCTACCGTGAATTGAAGCACGCCCTGCGCAAAAGCGAGGTCCTCCAGAGCCACACGATGGAAACCGCCGCACAGGAAATTGCCGCTCTGATCCTGGCGGCAGCGCTGCTGGCCCAAGAGCGGGATCGCGCCGCGGCCGGAAAGGTGCCGGTCTTGCGGGTGAGCTTCATCAAATTGCTGGAATTGATGCGTCCGCTCTGGCTGGTGTTTTCCCTGGGAGATGACCTGTTGAAGGATTGGCAAAAGCGAGAGTTGACAGAACGATTCCACGCACAGGCCCGCCGCTGCCTCAGTTCCAAACGCCGCGCCCGCTCCTGCCCGCGTGCAGTCCGCCAACCCATCAGCGGTTGGCCACGCCTGCTCAAAAACATATCATCCCAAGAACCCATCACTCTCACAATCCTCCCACCGTGAATTTCCGAAAGGCATTAAACCTAAAGTCCATCCCCTCCATCCCGCTTCCGCGCCCAAACCGGGGCGGGACGCCTCCGCCCCTCTTGAACCCAGCCCGGAGCCTTATGCCGGCCTGCCCGGACGCCGCAGCCGCACCGGCAAGATCGCCCGGCTTCCGCTGGCCGTGCGCGAGCAGCTCAATCGGCGGCTGCAAAATGGCGAGCAAGGCAAGCGGCTGGTCCAATGGCTCTACGAACAGCAGGAAGTCCGGGCCGTCATGGCGGCGGAATTCCAGGGCCGGCCCGTCATCGAGTCGAATCTGTCCGAATGGAGAAACGCCGGTTACCGGGATTGGCAACGGCAACAAGAGGCGCGGCAGGCGGTCCTGTCGTTTGTGGAGGAAGCCGGCGGTCTGCAATCGGCGGCCAAAGAGGGGCTGACGGACCTCCTGGCGTTTTATCTGGCCGCCCAGACGGCGATGGAACTCAAGCGGCTGGAATCCGTTGCTTTTGGCCCGGAGCAGGACCGCGCGCGGCGGGAGTTGGCCGGCCGGGTGGTGGCGTTGCGGCGCGGGGACCTGGCGCTGGAGCGGCTGCGCCTGGAACGGGACAAGCACGGCCTGCGCCACAAGACCAAGGAGGAGCTTGAGGCGGAATTCTGGAAATGGGCCGAGGACAACATCAACCGCGACGAATTCTGCCGCCGCCGCTGCTTCACGTACGAACAAAGGGAGGCGGCCGTTGACAAGATTCTCGGCATCACGCCGGCGGAACGCCATGAAGTCGAGCCTGGGAATGAAGACGTCCCCACGAGTCAGAACGACGACATGCCCCCGAGTCAGCCAGGCGACACGCCCCCAAATCAGGACCCCGGCAGCCTGTCAAGCCAGGGCGCCGACGCCCCCTCAAGCCAGGACGGAGTCGTTCCTTCCAGCGGCGCCCCGTCCGTTGGGGCCGGATCCAATGTGTCCATGAAGCCAAAGACAAGATGGTCTGCGAGCGACACGCCGCCCACTGCGGACGAATCGGATTTGACCTAATTTGACCTACGACAATTGACCTGATTTGAACTGTAGCGGCTCAAGGCGAGGCGCGGACGTTTTTCGCCCGGTGTCGCAGCCAATCGCCCCGGCGCGCGCCCGTCCCCGGGCGCGCGCCGGCCAAGGGAAAAAATGTCCAAACGCCGCGGCGGGGGGACGGGGTTCAGGAGCCGACGTTGGCCAGTTCCTCGTTGGTGGCCTCGTTGACGATCTTGAATTGCTCGGCGTGGAAATTGGGTTCCGGGCGGAAGGACAGTTTGCCGAAATACCGTTTCTCCATTTCGATGATGATCTGCTCGTCCTCGGTGCGCAACCGCTCCAGCACGGTCGGATGCACGGCGATGCGCAGCCGAAAGTCCGAGTCGTCGCGCGGGCGCGCTTTGAGGATTTCGTTGAGCTTGCGCTGGATTTCGACGCTCATGGTGATGGCGCTCTTGACCTTGCCGCGGCCCTTGCAATAAGGGCAGTCGTCATAGACGGCCGCGCGCACGCTCTCGGAGTGGCGCTGGCGGGTCATTTCCATCAAGCCCAGTTGCGAGATGGGCAGGACGTGCGTTTTGGCCTTGTCGCGCCGCAGGCCCTCCTTGATCCGCTGATAGACCGCTTGCTGGTCGCGGCGCGATTTCATGTCAATAAAGTCCAGCACGATGAGGCCGCCCATGTTGCGCAGGCGAAGCTGGCGGCAGATTTCGTCGGCCGCTTCCAGGTTGACCCGCACGATGGTGGAATCGTGATCCCGCGTGTGGCCGCTTTTGTGGCGGCCGGTGTTGACGTCAATGGCCACCAGCGCCTCGGTTTCGTCCATGACGATGTAGCCGCCGCTTTTGAGGTGGACCTGGCGCGAGAAGGCGTTCTCCAACTGGCGCGTGACGTTGAAACGGTCGAAGATCGGCTGGTGCTCGTTGTAAAGCTGGACCTTGCCGGCCGCGCGCGGGTTGACGCGCGAAATCATGGCGCGCATGCGGTCGTAGGCCTGCTGGCTGTCCACCACCACGCGGGAGACGTCATCGGTCAGGAAATCGCGCACCGTGCGTTCGATCAGGTCCGGCTCCTGGAAGACGCAGCAGGGTGGCGGCTGGGATTTAATCTTCTGCTGGATTTCGTTCCATTGCTCCAAAAGAATCGCCAGGTCCAGAATGAAGTAGCGCTTTTGCTGGCCCTCGCCGGCGGTGCGCATAATGACCCCCATGCCGTCGGGCAGGTTGATTTCGCGCAGGATTTTTTTCAGGCGCTGGCGCTCCTCCGGGTTTTCGATCTTGCGCGAGATGCCGCTTTGGTCGGAATTGGGCAGCAGCACCAGGAAGCGCCCGGGCAGGACCAGATTGGTTGTCACGCGCGGTCCCTTGGTGCCGATGGGGCCTTTGGTGACCTGCACGATGATTTCGCTGCCGGGAGGATACAGGCGCGGGATGTCCCGCTGCGTGATGCGGGGACGGTCGCGCCGCTGTTTGTTGTCGCCGCGGTCCACCACTTCCACGCCGCTGTCGAAACTGGTCGGGACGATGTCCCAATAGTGCAGGAAGGAGTTTTTCTCAAAACCGATGTCCACAAAAGCGGCCTTGAGGGGGTCTTCCAGGTTGCGCACCTTGCCTTTGAAGATGCTGCCGACCAGGCGCTCCTCGGTGTTGCGCTCGATGGTGAATTCCTCCAGGCGTCCGACCTCCTGCAAGGCGATGCGCGTTTCCAGGGATTCGGCGTTGATGATGATTTCCTTGTGGGTCCCCGGCTCGCGTTTGGGCAGGAGTTTCTTGATGGCCCTCTTGAATTTATCAATCAGGGTGGGCGGCTTGGATTGCACGGGCACCGGCTCGAATTTTTCCTCCGCCACCTCCTCGGCGGTCTCCAGGTTGACGCGGCGCATGGCGCCCCGCTTGTCGCGCGGGCGCTCCTGCTGCGCTCCCTCCTGCTCCAGGCGCGGCTCGCCCTCGGGGGGCAGGCCGGCGGCGATATTCTCCGCCCGGGCGATTTCGTCGTCGTGCCGCGCGCTCTCAAACACGGCGTCGGGTTGTTTTTCGCCGGTGGCGGCGGCCCGGGCTTCGGTGGCGGAGCGGTCGGGCTTCATGTTTTGGTTGAAGCCGCCGCTGGGGCGGAAGCGCATGCCTCCGCGCCGGCGGCGGGAAAAGTTTCTGTCACTCATAATTAATAATACCTCCGATAAACGTGGACGTTGTGCAAAAGGCCGATGGCGATCAGCGAGCAAATCACCGAGGACCCTCCGTAACTCAGGAGGGGCAGGGGAATGCCCGCCACGGGCATGATGCGAATATTCATTCCGATGTTGATGAAAACGTGGCTGAACAAAAGCGTCACCACGCCGATCGCCATAAGCTGGCCGAGGCGGTCGCGCGCCTGGCTGGCGATCTTGATCCCGGTGAATAGGAGCGCCGAATAGAGCGTCAGGACCACGACGCTGCCGACAAAGCCTTCCTCCTCGGCAATGACCGAGAAAATGAAATCATTGTGCGCTCCCCCTATCGGCAGGAACCCCAGCGCGTGCTGGGTGCCCTGCCGCCAATTTTTTCCTGTCAATCCCCCGGAACCGACCGAGATCAGGGCCTGCTGGACGTTGTAGCTCTTGCCGCGTCCGAAAAAGTTGAGCAGGCGGTCTTTCTGATACGGTTCCACGATCTTGAGTTGAGGCGGCGCAAACAGGATCAACGCCACCGCCAAGACCCCCAAAAGCCCCACTCCCCCCACCAACCCGGCCAGCATGCGGTTGGGCACGCCGGCCACAAACATCATAGCCAGGCTGATGGCCAGGAACACCAGGGCCGAACCCAGGTCCGGCTCCCTGAGCACCAAAACAAACGGCAGCAAGGTGTACCCCAAAACTCCCAGAAACACCCTGCTCCGCCGCAATTCCTCGCGCGGCCGGCTCAGGTAATTGGCCAGCCACAAGATCAACCCGATCTTGGCGAATTCCGACGGCTGCAAATAAAACGGTCCCAGGTCAATCCACCGTTTGGCCCCGTGATGCGCCGCGCTGATGGCGAAGACCGCCAGCAACAGGACAATGGTGCTCCAATAGAACACCGCCGACCACCGCGCCAGCACGCCGTAATCGAAATGGCACGCGGCCGCCGCCGCGCCCACCCCCAGCAGGCACCACAACACCTGATGCAAATAGGTTTCCTGCAAGGATAGATGGCGCTCGGTCGCGCTGAAAATGAAGGCCGCGCCGATGACCATCAACCCCAGTGCGGCCGCGCCCAGCGGCCAGTCCTCGTAGCGTCCGTGTTCGTTGAGTTGTGGTTCGTACATGCGTCAGTTTTGGGCCAGGGCCGGCGGCCGCGCGTGGCTGGCTTGTTCCTGTTTCAATATCGCTTCGTATATCTTCTCCGCCACCGGCGCGCAGGTCGTGCCGCCGAATCCTCCGTCCTCCACCATGACCACCACGACGTAGCGCGGGTCTTCGCAGGGGCCGTAGGAATCGAACCAGGTCACCCGGCGGTACGGGCTGCCCGGCGATTTTACCTCGGCGGTGCCGGTCTTGCCGGCCACGCGGAAACTGCCCAGCAACGGCGCGCCGCCGGCGTGATGAAACGCTTTGTAGGCGCTGCCCGGCCCCGGGGTTTCGGCTGGATGCTCGGTGTCCGCCACCATGGCCTCGCGGATGAGGGCCAGATCGCGGGCATTGATGCGCACGTGGTCATGCACGCGGCCCGGCGCGTCCAGTTCCTCGATTTCGCCGGTCTCGGGGGATTGGGCGTGGCTGGCCACCCGCGGCACGTAAAGGGTGCCGCCGTTGGCGATGACGGAAATCATGCCCGCCAGTTGCAGGGGCGTGGCGGTGATTTCCTGGCCGATGCAAATATCGGGCGCGCTCATCCTCAGAGAGGGGCCGACTTTTTCGGGGCCGGGGATATCGCCCGCGACTTCCTGGTGGGTCGAAATGCCGGTTTTTTCTCCGAGATGAAAGCGTTTGGCCACCTCCAGAATCTTGCGCAGGTGGTCTTTGCCTTTCATGATAAAGTAAGTGTTGCTGGAGCGGTAAAAGGCTTCCTTAAAATTAAACCGGCCCGGTCCGGCGGTGTCATGGATGGGCCGCGAGGTGGGGCTGGCTCGATACTCGCCGGGGCTGTCAAATGTTTCATTGGGGTCCAATCCGTCCTCCAGACAGGCCACGGAGGTGATGATTTTGAAGGTGGAACCGGGCGGATAAGCCCCGCTCACCGCGCGGTTGAATTGCGGTTTGTATTTCGGATCGTTCAAACGCTCGTTTTCTTCGCGGGTCCGGTGTTCGAGCGCGAATAGATTCGGATCAAAGGCCGGGGCGGAAACCAGGGCCAGGATGTCGCCGTTGCGGGGGTCCATCACCACCACCGCGCCGCGCACGATGGGCGGGGCGCCGGGCGCGGCGGCCAGGGCCTTTTCGGCGGCTTGTTGCAGCGGCAGATCAATCGTCAGGCAGACGTCGTTGCCCGGCAGGTTGGGGGTTTGGATTTCCTCGCGCTGGCGGTAGTTGAGATTGTTGATCAAAATGGATTTGTCGCCCGGCAGGCCGCTCAATTGGTCGTCATAGACTTTTTCCACGCCGCTGATTCCCTGGTAATCGGGCATGTCGAAGGCGAACTCCCCGCCCTCCAAAGTGTCGCGGTGTTGCACGTAACCCAGCAGATTGGCGGCCAGGTTTTCATGGGGATAATCCCGCACCGGCTGTGTCTCCATCTCGACGGCGGACTGGCCCAGCCATTGCTCGGCCAGGATGGCCACTTGTTTGGGCGCCAGGTCGGGCACAATCGGGAACGGCACGTAAGGATGCTCGCGGTAATGACGGAGGAAAACTTTGTTGTTGAGCAGGCGCGGTTGCCCCAGCGAGGCGCTGACGAGCCAGGTGATGTTGCTTACCACGGCGCAGTCGGCCTCCCATTGCAATTGCTGCCGCACGGCGGCAACCAGAGTGACTTTGCCCTTGGATTTGACCGCTTCCGGGTGCGCCTGAACATAGGCTTTGCGCAGGCTGCTGTACTCGGTGTCGAACTGGCGCTGCAAATCCTCCAGGTACAGAGTCGCGTTGTAACGCGGCTTGTCATCCGCCAGCACCAGGCCGTTGCGGTCCAGAATCCTGCCGCGAATGGCTGGCGTGCGGACGTGCCGGATGGATTGCCGTTGGAGGTCAATTTCAAACCGTTGGGCGAAGACGACCTGCACAAACCAAAGGCCCGCCAGCAGCACCAGCATCCCGCCCGCCACGACCCACGTGATGACGTGCAGGCGCCCGCCTTCATCCTTGAATACGTCAAAAACCAGCATACTACGCGCGCCCCCTTTTGATCTCCCGGTCCGTCCGGAAACTGGTTTGGGTCACGGGCTGATACTCCAGCGCGCGGCGCAGGCGGTCGAAGAGTTGGAAAAAGAGCGGCGTGACGGCTGCGCAGCCCGCCGCCATGACCAGCCATTGCCAGAGCGAGAACCAGCCCAGCAAGGGGGCCTGTCCCTTGTTGAGCAAAATGAAGAGCGTGCCCAGCGGTTGCGCCGCCCCGGCCGCCGCGCCCAGAACGACCTGCGCAAAAACCAGCTCGCGCAGCAGCAGGTCGCGGCTGCGGTAAATGAGCAACCCGAGCAACAGCAGCGGCAGCACGCTGGCGCCCGGCGGATTGAGCGAAAGGGAATCGAACCACAGCCCGCCGCAAACCGCCAGCAGCACGATGCTGGTGAAGCCCAGGGTCAGCGCGGTATAGACCATCAGCGCCGGCAGCACGTCAATTTGCGCTCCCAGCAGGTTACGGAAGAAGCCGCATGACGATTCCAGGAACACGGCCACGAAGGCCGCCGCCAGGACGAGCATGGTGGGACGCCATTTCATGGCAACATCACCCACACTTCCTCCAAGGCGCCCAAATGGGCCGCCAGCTTCACGCGGGCCTCGGTGGCCAGGCCGTAATCCCTGGCCTGTTTGTCCACAATCGTGCCGATGGCAATGTCGGCGGGGAAAACGCCGCCCTCTCCCCAGGTCACCACGCTTTGTCCCGGCACGACCGTGCTGGCGCCGGAGAGCAGGGCAAGGTCAATCATGCCCTCTTCCTGCGGCGCGGTGGAAATAACGGTGATAATGCCCGTTTCGGAGTTGGTCCGGCCGGGGCTGACCACTTTGGCCGCGACGCGCAAATTGGGATCGCCCAGGAGAATGACCTGGGAACGCGACTGGCCGACGCTTTGCACCCGGCCCACCAGGCCGTCGGAAGTCAGCACCGCCAGGTTGGGGCGCAGGCCGTCGCGGGCGCCCAGGTCAATTTCCACGCTGCGCCACCAACTGGCCGGGTCGCGGGCGATGACGCGCGCCAGTTTGAGCCGCCAGCGGGTTTGCCTGGCCCAGGCGACCTGGCTGCGCAGGCGGGCGTTTTCGTTTTCAAATTGAGCGTCCTGCGCCAGGCGGAGTTTGAGGGTCTCGTTGTCGCGGCGCAATTGATCCAGTTGGCGGAGCAACTCGCGCCTGGGAACAAGGCTCTCCCTGGTTTGGCCGAGCCATTGGTGCGTGGAATTAGAGAGGCCAAAGAGCGGCAGGAAAAGGCCGCCAATGGCCAGCTTGAGCTTGCTGGCGCTGCCGCCGGGCAGTTGCAACAACGCCAGCACCAGCAGAACCACGAATCCCAAAATTATGTAATGCGCCTTCTTCAGCATCTCGCCCCGCCGCGCCTTGCGGCGCGGTTGTTAAAATTCGGGCGAACGGGAATCAACTCCGTGAGGAAGCCACTCGTTTGAGAAATGCCAGCTCTTGCAAGACGCGCCCCGTGCCTTCGGCCACCGCGCTCAATGGATCGTCGGCGATATGCACCGGCAAACCCGTTTCCTTGGCCGCCAGACGGTCAATGCCGCGCAAGAGCGCGCCACCGCCCGCCATGACGATGCCGCGTTCGACCAGATCGGCCGATAACTCAGGCGGGCACCGTTCCAAGGTGATGCGAATACTTTCCAAAATGCTCGAGAGGGGTTCTTTCAAGGCTTCGCGAATTTCTTCCGAACGAATGGACAACGTTTTGGGCAAACCGGCGCCTAAATCGCGCCCTTTGACCTCCATTGTCAATTCCTGCTCCAGCGGAAAGGCCGATCCGACTCGTATCTTGATCTCCTCCGCTGTGCGTTCGCCAATCATTAGATTGTAGGATCGTTTCATGTGCGCCACAATCGTCTCGTCAAACTCGTCGCCGCCCACCCGCAAACTGCGGCTGAAGACGATGCCGGCCAGGGAAATGATCGCGATCTCACACGTGCCGCCTCCAATGTCCACGATCATGTTTCCCGCCGGTTCATGCACCGGCAGGCCGACCCCGATGGCCGACGCCATGGGCTGTTCAATCAGATACACTTCACGCGCGCCGGCGTGCATGGCGGAATCTTTGACCGCCCGTTTCTCCACTTCGGTAATGCCGGAAGGAACCGCCACCACCACCCGGGGGGCGATCAATTTGCGGTGATGCACCTTTTGGATGAAATGCCGCAGCATCGCCTCGGTGATCTCGAAGTCGGCGATGACGCCGTCTTTCATGGGCCGGATGGCGACGATGTTTCCCGGGGTGCGGCCCAACATGCGTTTGGCTTCCTCGCCCACCGCCAGCACGTTGGTGGTGCCGGCCTCGATGGCCACGACGGAAGGCTCGCGGAGCACGATGCCCTGGTCTCTTACGTACACCAGAGAATTTGCCGTGCCCAGGTCAATCCCAATATCGTTGGAAAACAGGCTCTTAAGTTGTGCAAACATGAACAATGCCTATCAATCATCCTCACGTTACGGGCGTCCCCTGTCAACGTCAAGTTTATTGCGGAAAGCTTTTGCCGGCGGAATTTACTGGATTTTTTGCGAAATTGGGATATAAATTGCTCTTTAAAGGCCCAATGCGCAGCCACGGCAATACGGCAAGGCCGGAGTTCCTTCGCCGCCACGTCTTGCGACGCTGGCGGGCGGGGGCGTTTACGCTCATTGAATTGCTGGTGGTCATCGCCATCATCGCCATTCTGGCCGCCCTGCTTTTGCCTGCCTTGTCCCAAGCCAAGGAGGAAGGCCGAAGCGCCCATTGCCGGAGCAATCTCAGGCAGTTGCAGATGTGCTGGGAAATGTATGGCAATGATAACGGCGGCGTCCTTTGCCCCAATGACTGGATTGATAATATTGGTTTTGCTCCAACCAACACCTACCTGATGCAGTATTCCTGGTGCAACGGCAACGCCCGGATTGACGCCACGACCGCCAACATTCAGGCGGGTCTGCTTTACCCGTACGACACCTCGACGGCCATTTATCACTGTCCCTCCGACATGTCCACCATTCAGGATGCCAACGGGAATCCGCTGGCGCAACTCCGCACCCGCAGCTACAACATGAGCCAATCCGTCAACGGCTTGGGTCTTTTGCCGAATCCGTACAGCCCAGGCGACGGGCCAGTGGATGCCGTGCAGCCTTGTTTCTTCAAGTTTTCCGGCATTACAAACCCGACGCCCAGCCAGCTTTTTGTGTTTATAGACGAGAACGAGTGGACACTTTCCGACGATCAATTCGGTTATCCCATGCCTAATTACGGCTCAGGCGTATGGTGGGACATGCCCTCCAATCGCCACCATCAAGGCGCCAATTTATCGTTCGCTGACGGTCATGCCGAGCGCTGGCATTGGGTCGTTCCGATGATCTATAATAATGGTTACATGGACGGCGAGCCGAATGCTCAAGCAGTTGCGCCAGGGCAAATGCCCGATTACATCCGCGTCGGCAACGCCATGCGCATCGTTCCTTATGATGGAACGGCTCACTGACCGCTGGACGATTCTGCTGGATTTTATTGGGGATTTGGGTTACAGATAATCCTCTAAAGGCCCAATGCGCAGCCACTGCAAAATGGCAAGACCGGGGTTGGTTCGACGCCACGTCCCGCGACGCCGGCGGGGGCGGGCGTTTACCCTCATTGAATTGCTGGTGGTCATCGCCATCATCGCCATCCTGGCCGCCCTGCTTTTGCCCGCCCTGGCCAAGGCCAAGGAGGAAGGCAGGCGCACCAATTGCATGGGCAACCTCAGGCAATTGACCCTCTGTTGGGAAATGTACACGGACGACAACGCAGGGGTCTTCGCGCCCAACAATTGGATTGATTACGAAGGCGCGGGCGGCGGATTTAACCAGAGTGTTTCCTGGTGTAATGGGAACGCCCTCGTGGATACGACGACGTCCAACATCCAAACCGGCCTGCTTTTTCCCTACAACACATCCACGGCGATCTACCATTGCCCCTCAGATGTTTCCACGATTGTGGATGCCAACGGCAATCCTCTGCCCCAACTCCGCGCGCGCAGCTACAACATGAGCCAATCGGTCAACGGCCTCGGCCTGTACGTGGATCCTTCTTACAACGACGATGGCGAGGCTGTGGACGTGACGCAACCTTGCTTCGAGAAGCTCTCCCAAGTCACGAATCCCCCACCGTCGCAGTTGTTTGTTTTCATAGACGAAAACGAGGGAACTTTGGAAGACGACCAATTTGGTTACCCAATGATTAATAATGGCTACGGCGTTTGGTGGGACATGCCCTCCAATCGCCACCATCAAGGCGGCGACTTGTCTTTTGCCGACGGCCACGTCGAATATTGGCGTTGGAAGGCCCCCATGCTGGCCGCGTCGCCGTCAGGCACAGTTGGCCAAGCCGTTACGACCGGGCAATGGCCCGACTACATCAAGATCGGCAGCGCCATGCGGCAGAAGCCGGTTGATGGGACGGCCGATTAGCCGTCCGGCCCAATGGATCTTCAGACAACGACCAGGGAATCCTCGTCAATGAATAAGTTGCGGCTGCGAAAGGGTGCCGGGCTGCTCAAGAGAAGATAATTTCGGATGGCGGCGCCCGGGGAAGCAAACCAAGGCTCCGGCAATTGAATCGCCGGACGCGTCCAGGGCGGGGGTTCAAGATCAAGCTTGACTGCGAGATAAACCGCCAGCGCCTGCAAATAGGCGTCCAGCATGGCGCCTTTCTCCACCCGGCCCGCCAGGAACGGCGGTTTCTCTTGCAGCATGGCCGCGGAGCCGCTGACTTGGAACTCGTGCAGGAAATCCTTGATTTCCATCCCCGCGCCGGCTCCTTGCAGGATATGGCCGGCCACCTCACTGAGGGTCTTTGGTCTTGGGAAAAAGCTCATCGCACGCCTCTTGAATAAAGTACTGGGTTTTTGCGGGGATTCGTTCTCTTGGGTAATACTTTTCGACAATGGCCAGGACCGCGTCCGGGCTTCGAAGTCCGATATGTTGCATCAGGAATTTCGTGTCTTCTTTGTCGTGCTCGTCCAAGCCCACGCGAGCGGCCAGACATTTCATGGCCAGAATGTATTCGGCGGGCGGCACGAGCACCCTGAGATGGCTCAACTGCAAAATGTCTTTCATCTCTGTGGATTGGCCGGCGGCGAATCCTTTGGCTCCGTCATTGAGCCAGTTTGGAGGAAAGCCGTTGGCTTCAGCCACTTGCGCCACCGCCGTCCGGACACCGGCGGGAGCCATGACAAGCGCGTCAATGTCTCTGGTGCTCTCACGACTTCCAAAGGCCAGAATCATGGCCGCGCCACCGACAAGGCAGACTTCTCCCGTCACCCCGTTTTTCCGGAGTTGCTCGTTCAGGAGAGAGAGCATCCTTTCCAGTTCGCTTTTGGAGAAGCTGGGTGTTTGGATTTTCATGGTCCTTCGCGGCGATTCATCAATGGCAAAATCTAACCTGCGCCAAGGGTGTGTTCAAGGCGTTTCCGACGTCGCGGGGGCAACGGAACGGCGTGCCGACTTGACGTGGAGCATACTTCCGTATTTTTTTTGGGCCGTTTTGGGGGGACTGGGGTTGACTAGCCTGGATTTCCACGGAGAACCGTTCGCCTAAGTGATTTGCCGTTTGTTGGCTCCATTTCCAAGGGCATCGGCATAAATTGGATTAACTTATTGGTGCTCTTATAATGCTGATTCGTAATA
>Ga0224555_1004375_pt1 | contig 13023 bp, 11 predicted proteins | sample 714S23034metaG_FD_180687 | JGI IMG/M metagenome (GOLD analysis project Ga0224555, IMG submission 180687) | Peat soil microbial communities from Stordalen Mire, Sweden - 717 S2 30-34 | ecosystem: Environmental > Terrestrial > Soil > Wetlands > Peat | place: Sweden: Norrbotten County, Stordalen...
CACCACCCTCCCCCAAGTCCTCAACGAAATCACCACCACCCGGATCACCGAACGCGGCGAAACACGAGCCGACGACAAAACCTCAGACGCCGCAATGGAAGACCGCAAAAAAGCGGGATACTTCTAAGGTGACGCTCGATTTGCTGCGCTTCATGACGGCGGGCTCGGTCGACGACGGCAAGAGCACGCTGATCGGGCGGCTTCTATACGACTCCAAGCAGGTGCTCGACGACCAGCTGGAGCACGTCGCTGAGATCGCTCGCCGGCGCGGCGAGACCGAGCTCGACCTCGCGCTGCTGACCGACGGCCTGCGCGCCGAGCGCGAGCAGGGCATCACGATCGACGTCGCTTACCGCTACTTCAAGACGGCGGCCCGCCGGTTCATCATCGCCGACTGCCCCGGCCACCAGCAGTACACGCGCAACATGGTGACTGGCGCGTCGACCGCCGATCTGGCGATCGTCCTGCTGGACGCGCGCAAGGGCGCGCTCGAGCAATCCAAGCGCCACGTCTTCATCAGCGCGCTGCTCGGCATTCCGCACGTCGTCGTCGCAGTCAACAAGATGGATCTCGTCGATTACGACCAGGGCTACTTCGAGCGGATCGTCGAGGACTTCGCTCCCTTCATCGAGAAGCTCGGCGTGCGCGACTGCGTCGAGATCCCGATTTCGGCGCTCAAGGGCGACAACGTCGTGAACCGCTCGCAGCGGATGCCGTGGTACGACGGTCCGCCGCTACTGGCCCACCTCGAGCAGGTCGACGTCTCCTACGATCACCCGAACGATGTGCCGGCGCGGTTCCCAGTCCAGTGGGTGATCCGCACAGGGGGCAGCCGCGGCGAGTACCGCGGTTACGCGGGACAGCTGGCGAGCGGCTCGCTGCACGAAGGCGAGGAGGTCCTCGTCCTGCCGGCCGGCGAGCGGACGCGCATCGCGGCGATCGACACGTACGACGGCGAACTGCAGGAGGCCGTGGCGCCGCTGTCGGTCACGCTGCGCCTCGAGGACGACCTGGACGTCGCGCGCGGGGCGATGATCTGCACCGTCGCGAAGCCGCCGACCGTGACGCGCGAGTTCGATGCCGACGTGTGCTGGCTCACGAGCAAGCCGCTGCGCGCGGGCGGGCGCTACGTCATCAAGCACACGACGCGCAGCGCGTTCGCCCGCATCGAGGAGCTCGTCGACCGCGTCGACGTCAACACCTTTGCGCGTGAGCCCGAGCCGAGCGAGCTTGCGCTCAACGACATCGGTCGCGTGACACTGCGCACGAGCGAGCCGATCGCCTTCGACCCCTACGCGCGCAACCGCCGCACGGGCAGCTTCATCCTGATCGACGAGGCGACGAACACCACCGCCGGTGCAGGGATGATTGCTGCGGGGCCGGCCACGGGGGGCTGATGATGTGCCTCAACCGCTTCGGGCCGGCCTCCTCGCTGGCGCGCAGCAGGGGGGAGACTCCCGCGGCGCTTGCGGCTGAATGCCCGTAGCCATCGTCACGGGATCGGGCGGACTGGTCGGCTCGGAGGCCGTGCGCCGTTTCGCGCAGGACGGCTACGAGGTGATCGGGCTCGAAACCGACATGCGCGCGAGCTTCTTCGGTGCGGAGGCCTCAACGCGCGAGACCTCGGAGCTGCTCGTCAAAGAGCTCGACGGCTTCCGCTGGGAGCAGCTCGACATCCGCGACGCCGCCGGCGTCAACGCGCTGTTCGCCAGGCACGCAAGGCACCTCGAGCTCGTCGTCCACGCGGCGGCGCAACCCTCCCACGACTGGGCCGCGCGCGACCCCCAGACCGACTTCGCGACGAACGCGAACGGGACGCTGAACCTGCTCGAAGCAACGCGTGCGCACGCGCCCGACGCGACCTTCGCCTTCACCTCGACGAACAAGGTCTACGGCGACCGCCCGAACCTCCTCCCGCTCGAGGAGCAGGAGACGCGGCTCGAGCTGCCGGCCGACCACCACTGGCACCGAGGGATCGGAACCGACATGCCGATCGACCAGACGACGCACTCGCTGTTCGGCGTCTCGAAGACTGCAGCGGACTTACTCGTGCAGGAGTACGGGCGCTACTTCCAGATGCCGACCGTCTGCCTGCGCGCCGGCTGCGTCACCGGTCCCCAGCACGCCAGCGCGGCGCTGCACGGATTCCTCGCCTACCTGATGAAGTGCACCGCCACCGCGACGCCCTACACCGTGTTCGGCTACGGCGGCAAGCAGGTCCGCGACAACATCCACGCGCGCGACCTGGTCAGCGCGATCGCGGCGTTCCACGAACGGCCCCGGCCTGCTGCCGTCTACAACATCGGCGGTGGGCGCGAGTCGAACGTCTCGATCCTCGAGGCGATCGAGCTCTGCCAGGCGATCGCCGGTCGCGAGCTCGACTACACCGTGTCAGAAGAAGCGCGGATCGGCGATCACCGCTGGTGGATCAGCTCGCTGGCGGAATTCGAGTCCGACCACCCCGCCTGGCGCCTGACGAGCGCGATCGAGGACATGTTGCGCGAGATCTACGAGCGCAACGCCGAGCGCTGGGCCCTCGCCGGACGGCGCTGAACGTCCGCGCCCAGCGCGCAACAACGGCGTTACAGCAACTACAGTTGGCTCGATGTTCACGCGCGTGCTGGTCGCCAATCGGGGAGAGATCGCCGTGCGGATCATGCGAGCGCTCGACGAGCTCGGGATCGAGAGCGTCGCCGTGTACTCGGAGATCGACCGCGACGCGCTGCACGTGCTCCGCGCCGGCAGCGCGTATCTGCTCGGCGGCGCAGCTCCCGCCGAGAGCTACCTGAACATCGCGCGGATCCTCGAGGTCGCGCACGAGTCGGGCGCGGAGGCGATCCATCCCGGCTACGGCTTCCTCGCCGAGAACGCGGCATTCGCGACGGCCTGCGAGCGGGAGGGCATCGTCTTCATCGGGCCGCCGGCGAGCGCGATCGAAGCGATGGGATCGAAGACGCGTGCGCGAGAACTGATGGCGGCGGCCGGCGTGCCGATCGTCCCCGGCACGACCAAGCCGGTCGCGACGGTCGCGCAGGCGCGGAAGATCATCGAGTCGGAAATCGGTTGGCCGATCGCGGTCAAGGCCGCGGGCGGCGGCGGCGGCAAGGGCTTTCGCGTGGCACTCAGTGCGGGTGAACTGAAAGCGGCGTTCGAGGGTGCAGCGCGCGAAGGCGAAAAATTCTTCGGCGACGGCACTGTCTACCTCGAGCGCTACCTGCCCGATCCGCGCCACGTCGAGGTCCAGGTGCTCGCCGATGCGCACGGGGCGGTCGTGCACCTCGGGGAGCGCGACTGCTCGATCCAGCGGCGCCACCAGAAGCTGATCGAGGAGTCGCCGGCGCCACCGTGGGTCGTGGACGGCGCGCTGCGCGAGCGGATCGGCCGGATCGCCACCGACGCGGCGCGGGCCGTCGACTATCGCGGCGCCGGCACCGTCGAGGGTCTACTCGCCGACGGCGAGTACTTCTTCCTCGAGATGAACACGCGCATCCAGGTCGAGCATTGCGTGACCGAGATGACGACCGGGATCGACATCGTGAAGAGCGGAATCCGTGTCGCGGCCGGCGAACCGCTGGGATTCGCGCAGGACGACGTGGTGCTGCGCGGGCACGCGATCGAGTGCCGGATCAACGCGGAGGACGCCGCCGCTGGGTTCGTGCCCACCCCCGGGTTGATAACGAGCTACCGCGAGCCGAGCGGGCCCGGCGTGCGCGTCGACGCCGGCGTCAGCGCGGGCTCTGAGATCTCGGCGACCTACGACCCGATGATCGCGAAGCTGATCGTCTGGGACAGCGACCGCGCGTCGGCCACGGCGCGGATGCTGCGAGCGCTAGCCGAGTATGAGATCAGCGGCATGCAGACCCTGCTGCCGTTTCACCGCGCGCTGCTCGCGACCGAGCAGTGGGCGCGCGGCGAGACCTGCCGCGACCTACTCGAGAGTCGCGAATGGCTCGCGGGCTTAGCGCAACCGCCGTCGGAGCCCGGTGGCGCCGATGAGGACGAGCGCGTCGCGCGCGACTACACGGTCGAAGTCGGCCAGCGGCGCTTCGAGGTCAAGGTGATCGGGCCGCCCGGCGCCACCTTTGCGGGCGCCAACGGCGGGCGAGCACAGCGCCGCAAGCGCGCCAAGCCGACCGGCGGTTCGAGCGCGCCGTCCGGGGACGTGCTCACATCACCGATGCAGGGGACCGTGCTGAAGGTCGCGATCGAGCCCGGCGCGCAAGTCGAGGAGGGGGCGCTCGTCGCGATCATCGAGGCGATGAAGATGGAGAACGAGGTCACGGCGCACAAGGCCGGCATCGTCGCCGAGGTTCACATCGAGGCGGGCGCCGCGGTCGGAGCCGGCGAGCCGCTCGCGGTGATCAGCTCGGACGAGTAGCGAGACCGCCGCTAGCCCAGGGGGGCGGCGTTCTGTGCGTGCAGCCGCCGCTGCTCGGCGTCGCGCCTGCCGGGTGGGAGCGGCGCCGCCGCGCTCGCGTCGCGGAGCGCCGCGAGGTATGTGCGGTCCTCCTCCATGATCGATCGCGCGCGCTCGCTGGTCAGGACGCCGCCGTGTCCGACGACGACGTGCGTCGCCTGTTCGACGAGCGGTTCGAGCCGCCTGAGTGTCGCCAGATAGGCATCGATGCCGCCGGCAGGCGTCGGTATCTCGATCGGCGAGAGGTAGTCGCCGCAGACGAGCAGCCCCAGCCACGGCGCCCAGATCGCCATTCCGTCGGCGGTGTGCCCGTCCGCGGGGTGCAGCTCGAGCTCGTGCGTGCCGAGCTCGCAGAAGCCGGGCGCCGCGAGCGCTTCGACGTGGCCGAGCGACAGCGGGCGCGGGCGCGCGAGGTAGAAACGCTCGTCGAGCTCGCGCAGCTCGCGCTGGGCGGCGCCCGGCTGGGCGCGCAGCCGCGCGGCCGTCGTCTCGCACACGGCCATCGCGGCATCCGGGAAGGCGAGCCGGCCGAGGAGGTGGTCGAAGTCGGCGTGCGTCGCAAGCAGGCCGCTCACGGGGAAGCCCGACTGCTCAGCGAGGGCCGGGAGCAGCTCGAGCTCGTCCGGAAGGATCGGCGAGTCGATCACGAAACCATCGTCGCCGGCGCGGATCAGCGTGCAGGTCGTGCGCCAGAGCACGCTCTCGACAAGAACCACATCCTCATGCAGCGCGGTGGCGCGCATCAACCCGGCACAGGCCCGACCTGCGCAGGGGCCGCCCTCAGGCGATCCCGAGCAGCTTCGCGGCTTCGCGCAGGCTCGTCACCTCGGCCGTCGGCTTGCGCTGGCCGGCGTCGAGCGTCTCCTTGTGGCGATTGACCCAGATCACGGGGATCTTTGCCTTCACGCAAGGCTCGACGTCGTGGTAGTAGCTCGAGGCGACATGGACCCAACCCTTCTTGCCGCCGATGCGCCGGCCGCACTCGTTGAAGTGCGCGGCCTCCGGCTTGTACGAGCGAACCTGCTGCGCGGTCACGACGATGTCGAAGTCGAGCCCGATGTGACGGCGCGTCTGGCCGAGCAGCTTGTCGTCGATGTTCGAGATGAGGCCGATGTTGTAGGTCTTCGCCAGCTTGTCGAGGGTCGGACGCGTTTCCTTGAACGGCATCCAGCGCTGCACGGAGTCGGGGAGGAAGCCCGAGCGCGAAGGCTCGAGCGGCCAGCCGAGGCGCCGCGCGATCTCGATCACCGCGCGACGCAGGACCTCTGCGTAGAGCTCGTACGAGCCGCTCTCGATCTCCCGCGAGATCTCCATGAACATCGGGATGACCTCCTCACGCTCGATCGTGAAGCCGTCGCGCTGCGCTTCAGCGGCGAAGGCGTCCCAGATCCCTGTCTCCCAATCGATCAGTGTTCCGTACACATCGAAGGTGACGAACGTGGGCTTTGTCGGCAACGGCATCTAGTCGGACTCCTCTGGTGGGCGCGAGCGCGACGGCAATTATGACCGTCGTTTAGAGTCCGCGCCCGCTGATGGATCTCCTCGAGTACCAGGGCAAGCAGCTGCTTGCGCGCCATGGCATACCGGTACCTGAAGGAAAAGTCGCGGCAAGCGTTGAGGACGCGGTGAGTGCCGCCGAGGCGATCGGCTACCCGTGCGCGGTGAAGGCGCAGGTCCAGATCGGGGGTCGCGGGAAGCTCGGCGGAATCAAGATCGCCGCGAATGCCGAGGAGGCGCGCGCCCACGCCGGCGCGATCCTCGGGATGGACATACGCGGCCTGACCGTGCACGAGGTGTGGATCGAGGCCGCGTCGGCGATCGCCTCCGAGTACTACGCATCGCTCGTCTTCGACCGCGCCGCGAAAGCGCCGCTCGTGCTGCTTTCGACGCGCGGCGGCATCGACATCGAGCAGGTTGCGGCCGAGACACCGGAGGCGATCGCGAGCCTCCACGTCGACCCCCTGCTCGGCTTCCAGCCCTACCACGGGCGGCGACTCGCCTACGAGGCGGGCGTCGACGCCGACGTCGTGCGCGCCGTCGGCGAGTTCCTCGCGGCGCTCTACGCGACGTTTGTCGCCGAGGAGGCGATGCTCGTCGAGGTCAACCCGTTCGTCATCACGCCGGAGCGCGAGGTGCGCGCACTCGACGCCAAGGTCACGCTCGACGACAACGCCATGTACCGCCACCCGGACAACGCGTCGTTGCGCGACCTCTCCTCCGAGGACCCGCAGGAGCGGATGGCGAAGGAACGCCACCTCACCTACGTCAAGCTCGACGGTGACATCGGCGTGCTCGGCAACGGTGCCGGGCTCGTCATGTCGACACTCGACGTCGTCGCCCAGCACGGCGGCGCGCCGGCCAACTTCCTCGACGCGGGCGGCGGCGCGCGCGCCGACGCCGTCACCGCCGCCGTCGAGGTGATCCTCTCGAACCCGAAGGTCAAGGCGGTCCTCTTCAACATCTTCGGCGGCATCACGCGTTGCGACGAAGTCGCGCGCGGGTTGATCGAGGCGTTCGAGCAGATCAAGCCGGCGGTCCCGTTCGTCGTCCGGCTGGACGGGACCAACGCCCCCGAGGGGCGAACCCTGCTCGAGGCGGCGAGCCTCCCGAACGTGTACGCCGCGGCAACAATGGACGAGGCGGCCGAGCGTGTCGTGGAGCTCACCCGGTGAGCGTGATCGTCGACAAGCAGACGCGGCTGTGCGTCTCTGGCATCACCGGACGCGAAGGCAGCTTTCACACGCTCAACAACCGCGCTTACGGAACGCAGGTGGTTTCCGGCGTCACGCCCGGCAAGGGTGGGCTCGACCTGGAGGGGATCCCCGTCTTTAACACGTTCCGCGAGGCCGTCGCCGCGAGCGACGCGAACACGGCGATGGTGTTCGTCCCGCCGGCCTTCGCGGCGGATTCGATCCTCGAGGCGGCCGACGCCGGGATCGAGACGATCATCGCGATCACCGAAGGGATCCCCGCCCACGACGAGCTGCGGGTGTACGCGCAGCTGCGACGCGCCGGTGGGGCCCGCCTGATCGGGCCCAACTGCCCGGGCGTGCTCTCGCCCGGCAAGGCGAACGTCGGGATCATCCCCGCGGCCTTCTTCCGTGAGGGCAACGTGGGGGTCGTCTCGCGATCGGGCACGCTCACCTACCAGGTCGGACACGAGCTCGCCCAACGCGGCCTTGGCAACTCGTCGATCGTCGGCATCGGCGGGGACCCGGTGCCCGGCTCGAGCTTCGTCGACATCCTCGAGCTCTTCCAGGACGATCCCGAGACCGAGCTGATCGTGATCGCCGGCGAGATCGGCGGGCGCGCGGAAGAGGATGCAGCCGAGTTCATCGCCGGACACGTGACAAAGCCCGTTGTCGCCTACATCGCGGGTTTCACCGCGCCCCCCGGCAAGACGATGGGCCACGCGGGCGCGATCGTCTCGGGATCCCAGGGCACCGCGGCAGCCAAGGCGGCGGCGCTCGAGGCCCACGGCGTCCGCGTCGGGCGGACGCCGACCGAGGTCGCGGACCTCGTGACCGAGATCGCGGCTAAGTGACATCATCCAGCGCATGAGCGTGACGACGACAATTCCCCTGTCACGCGGCGCTCCCTCGCTCGATATCGTCGACATCGAGGGCCTCAGCGAAGCGGCTGCGCGAGCCTTCGAGAACGACCCCGCCGGCATTGCCGGCTATGGGACGTCGATCGGGTATCCCCCACTGCGCAAGCTGATCGCCGAGTGGCACGGCGTCGCCGAGAACCGCGTGCTCGTGACCAACGGCTCGCTGCAGGCCGATGCGTTTCTCTTCGACGAGCTCGCCAAGCCGGGGGCCGACGTCGTCGTCGAGCGGCCGAGCTACGACCGTACCCTGCTCGGGCTACGCGAGCGCGGCGCGCTGATCCACGCGATTCCGCTGAAGCCCGACGGCATCGAGATCGACGAGCTCGAGCGCCAGTTAAAGCTCGGCCTGCGGCCGGCGTTCGCGCACATCATCTCCAACTTCCAGAACCCGGCCGGCTACACGATCTCGGCCGAGAAGCGCCGCGCGCTGGTGCGGCTCGCGCGCGAGCACGAGTTCCTGATCTTCGAGGACGACCCCTACATATCGCTGCGCTTCCGCGGCGAGCAGCTGCCGACGATGCTGTCCCTCGACAGCGACGGCGACACCGTTGTCTACGCGTCCTCATTCTCGAAGACGGTCTGCCCCGGAATCCGCGTGGGCTACATCATCGGGCCGACCGAGCTGATCGCCAAGATCGCGAAGCGGGCGACGAACACCTACATCTCGCCGAGCATGGTCAGCGGGGCGATCGTCTACGAGTTCGCGATGTCGGGCGCGCTCGACCGCTCGATCACGCGCGCGCGAGCAGCGCTGGCAGAACGCTGCCAGCGGCTCGCCGATGGGATTCTGGAAGCGCTGCCGCAGGCGCGTCTCGTCGCCCCCGATGGCGGCTACTTCCTGTGGGTCGAGCTCCCCGAAGGCGTCGACTCGACGAAGCTGACGGCCGCGGCAGCCGAGCACGGCGTCGCGATCGTGGACGGCGACGACTTCCTGGCGGACGGGCGATCCGGCGCTGTGCGCCTGTCATTCGCGCCTGTCACACCGGAGGAGATCGACACAGCCGTTGGGCGGCTCGCGGCCGCCGTCGCGTCGCTCGGCTAGCGACCGTAGCGCTGGCTGGCGAGCACCAGCTGCTCGGGTAACGCCACGCGTGGAGGCGGCGAGGGGTCGGCGGTCACCGAGACGGTCTCGGCGACGCTGCGAGTCAGGCTGATCCGCTCGTCGGCGGCGGCGAGGACCACCTCGTCGGGCCCCGACTCGGCAACCACGGCCTCGAGGCCCGGTTCGAGGCCGGTGGCGCGCAGGTAGTGCAGCAGGTCTTCGGCCTCGTTCTCGAAGCGCAGGACCTTGACCCTCGCGCCCGCGCCGACATCCGCTAGCGGGACGCCCGGAATGCGCGAGCCCGCGTTGATCGGATGACCGTGCGGGCACGTCCGCGCGTCGCCGATCGCCGCGCGCATTCGCGCCTCGAGGACGGGCGACATCGCGTGCTCGAGGCGCTCCGCCTCCTCATGCACCTCATCCCACGGGATGCCAAGGACATCGGTGAGGAAGCGCTCGATCAGCCGGTGGCGGCTGACGATCTCCGCCGCCTCGCGCTCGCCCGTCACCGTGAAGCTGATCGTCTTGTCGGACGCGCGCGTGATGTAGCCGTCGCGCTGGAGGCGGCCGATCATCTCGTGCACGGTCGGAGCGGCAAGCCGCATCGCCCGCGCCACGTTCGCGCCCGTCATCGGGAGGCCCGCCTCGTGGAGCCAGTACAGGGTCTGGAGGTACTCGCCCTCGGCGGCGGTAGCTTCGCCACTCACGCATCGGACTGTACCCTCAGTCGCGATGAGCGTGGCGTACCCGATCGAGCCCGCCCTCGCGCGCTCGGCGAGCGAGCTCCCGATCGGTGAGCAATGGGCCTACGAGCAGAAGTTCGACGGCTTCCGCGCGATCGCGTTCGTCACCGCAGACAGCGTGCGCCTCCAATCGCGCGCGGGCAAGGAGCTGCTGCGGTACTTCCCCGAGCTCCAGTTCCCGCCCGGGGATTACATCGTCGACGGCGAGATCGTGATCGACGCCGAGGGTGGCGGCGAGGCATTTGGACTGCTGCAGCAGCGAATCCACCCGGCGGCGTCGCGCATCACGAAGCTCTCAACGGAGTGGCCCGCGTCGTTCGTGGCGTTCGACCTGCTCGCACACGACGGAAACGACCTCCTCGAGCAACCGTTCGCGGAGCGTCGCCGAGAGCTAGAGGCGATCCCGGGCCTGCGCCGCGCGCAGCTCGTCCGCGATCCCGCTGAAGCCGAGCCGTGGCTGCGCAACACCGAAGGCGTGATCGCGAAGCGCCTCGACATGCCCTACACCCCCGGCAAGCGCACCGCGATGGTCAAGGTGAAGCGCCAGCGCACGATCGACTGCGTCGTCGTCGGCTACCGGCCCGGAAAAGCGGCAAACAGCGTCGGCTCGCTGATCCTCGGGCTCTACGAAGCGGATGGCAACCTGCGCGTCGTCGGCCACAGCTCCGGCTTCAACGCCGCCGAGAAACGCGAGCTGCTCGAGCGGCTCGGCGCCTATGAGACGGGCAACCGGGGGAGCGGAGACCCCAGCCGCTGGACCGCCGACCGCGACCTCGAATGGGTCGAGCTGCGCCCCGAGCTCGTGGTCGAAGTGAGCTACGACCACGTCTCGGACGGGCGCATCCGGCACGGGACCAAAGTGCTGCGCTGGCGCGAGGACAAGCCGGCGCGAGAGTGCGTGTATGAGCAGCTGAAGTAGCTGCGGGAGCCGGCCTTGGGCGCGCTGCATGTGGCCGTTCGGGGTGGGCCGGCTTCCTCGCTGGCTTTGCGTGGGCTGGGGGTGGGGCGGTTGGTGCTTGGGACCCTTGGCGGGCGCGGTGCTAGGTTCGCTTGGCGCGAGGGTGCTATCGCACGGTCGCGATCAAGCTCTGGATGACCCGGAGGCGTTAAGCGGCGCCGCTGCCGCCGGAAACGACCAACCACGCATTCCCGACCCGCCGCGCGCTCATCGGCACGCTGAACGAAGACTCCGGGCGCGCCGGGCATTGGACTCATGTCGGGCAGTCCGGCTGGGGGGTTCCCGGATGGGCGGCGTCCAGCAAGACGGCGGCGTCCAACCCCAGCCCTCGAAGGAGTACTGCGTGTCGATGCAGGACTCGAATGCTCGCCCGACTACGCCCGCGAAGGACCGCTGCTACGCGCCACGTGCCCCCATTGTGGTGTGAGCGAGGCAGGACCCCTGGGGCGAATTCTCCCACGGCACCTGGGCCTGGGGACTGTATGAGTTGGACCGTGTGGCCCCTCTCCCGAGAGGGGCCACACGACGTTCCCGTCGGAACAAGCCGCGAAGGTGGGGCCCTGCTCGCAAGGTCGAGGCGTACGCTGCGAGCGTGGCCAGCCCGTGGTTTCCAAGGCGCCGCGCGACGGGGGAGCCGGCCGTGCTGATTGGAGACCCGCGATTGGAGAACTGGGAGACCGTCAGCACGTTCGATGAGCAGAGGACGGCGTTGGCGTGGCGCGACCAGCTCCGCAGTATGGGCGTCGAAGCTGTTTGTGCTGCCGATAACCCGCTCGACCGATTTGGTCGCGGCGATATCTACCTTGTCGTTCCGCCCGATCAGTGGTCTCGCGCAAACGAGATCATCGACAACCTCGACTGACGCGCTAGCGGGCTGGGAGGCGGCCGCCGCCTGGTGCCTGGTAGAGCACGGCGAGTGAGTGTCGGAGCTGGCTATCGAGCCGGGGCGTCTAGTCGGTGGTAGTCGAAGCGGCTTGGTGTGAGCGTCAGGGTCACCGGCTCGGCGGCGGCTCGGCCCCGGGTCCCACGGATCGTTCGCTCGTGGTCTTGGCGTGCGCTTGGGAGCGCTTTAGGTGGCCTGCGAGGATTGGAGCTCGGTGGCGTCGCGTATCCGAATCCCGAAGAGCAAGCGCGGCAGGCTGAGCGCCGTCGCTGCCGCCGTCGTCACGGTCGCGCTGGCCGGTTTTGCCTTCATCTACTTCGTGCTGTTCCCGACGTCCTCACCGCCATCGTTCGCCTTGAAGACGCCGAAGACCGCGGTTCCACTCAGTTCCGCCAGCGCCGTCGTGGGACGCTGGACGATCGCGGCCGACTCGCAGGCCGGCTACAGGGTGCGTGAGAAACTCGCCTTTCTCCCGGCGCTAGACGACGCCGTGGGGCGCACCTCGGAGATCACGGGCGGTGCGACGTTCGCGGCCCCGCACGGCACGCTCACGGTCACGGTAGCGTCGTTCGTGATCAACGTCCTCTCGCTGAAGAGCAACGAGGCGATGCGCGACCAGCACATCCAGACGATCGGAATCCAGAGCGCAACCTACCCGAAAGCCTCGTTCGTTCTGACGCACGCGCTGGCGCTACCGCAGAGCGCGCTCAGCGGGGACGTGTTCGACGTGAACATCACCGGGGACGTCAACATGCACGGCGCGACGCGGCTGTTGACGATCCCGGTCGAGATGCGCCTCTCGAGCTCGCGCATCCACGCCGTCGGCTCGCTCACCTTCCCATGGGGCCTGTTCCGCATGAGCGCACCGAGCGTCGGCGGCTTCGTCAGCGTCGAGCCAGACGCGACGATGGAGTTCGACCTGACGCTCGCGCGCGCCTAGCGCTCGAATCCCTGTCGATTTCACATAGCGCCGCTACAGGCAACCGCTTCGACAACAAAGCGAGCGCGCACGAAGCCCCACACCTGACGCTCGCACTGCGCGACGGATGAAAGTCAAGTCGAGTTGCAGTGCATGGTCTTTGGTGGGATTGTTGGCGTGGGCGCGAGTGACTGACGTAGCGAAGTGCAGACGTCAGGGGCTTGTGGTCTGCCGCGCGGCTTTGCCCCCTGTGGGCTTGTTTGATGCGCGCCCCGTTGTCGCGCTCGCGCCCACCTTCTTGGCCTGCGCGGCTTGCCAGTCACGGATGTCAAGGCCGGTTGAAATCTAGGCCAGTTTCGCCGGTTGAAAAGTAGGCCACTTGGGGGTTGCGCCGGTTGAGAATTGACTCCCTTGGTGGGGGTGCGGCGCGCTTGCGGGCGGGGGGTTAGTC
>Ga0224555_1004376_pt1 | contig 13023 bp, 11 predicted proteins | sample 714S23034metaG_FD_180687 | JGI IMG/M metagenome (GOLD analysis project Ga0224555, IMG submission 180687) | Peat soil microbial communities from Stordalen Mire, Sweden - 717 S2 30-34 | ecosystem: Environmental > Terrestrial > Soil > Wetlands > Peat | place: Sweden: Norrbotten County, Stordalen...
AGATGTGTCCAAACGGTAGCTGCGGCAGGCAGGCGCAGGCAGACCCGAAGGGTCTGCTGCATTACAACTCCCCTCCTAATTTAGGAGGGGTGGCGCGCAGCGCCGGGGTGGTTAGGCTGTTTGGCATACTTAAAGGGTAATTATATTTTGCCTATGAAAGCCTTACCAGGACTGGGTTTTAGCCTACAAAAACACACCTTAACTTAACGCACATGCCCCTTTCCGGCTTTGCGGAATGGGAGACTCGGCTAAGAAGGTCTTTTCCTGCGTCACTCCGATTTTTTCTCTTGCCCCAAGAGTGGTTACTCGCAATGACGCACAGATTTTATGCGGCCCGTTTGGTACGACCACGCAACATCACCCAAAAAAAAGGCCCGCATTTCTGCAGGCCTTCAATAAATTTCAAACAAGATAGTTATTACTTCTTCGCCTTTGCACCACCGGTAGAACGCTGCTCATTCTGCTTCTGCATATCAGACAGCTTTTTCTGCCATGATGAAACCGCTTTAGGGTTCTTTTTATTCTCCTCTATCTGCTTGCGCAGCTTGGCATCGTTGATAAAGAATTTCTGGATAATCCACTGATGTAACATCCCCAGTAAATTCTGTAACAGGTAATAGTAAGTTAAAGCCGCCGGAAAATCATTGAACATAAACATCAGCATCAACGGCATAAAGTAAGGCATATACTTCATACCCGGTTGCTGGTTGCCCATGGCATTTAACTGGTTATTCATAACCGCCTGGCCAATAGAAGTAATGGTCATCAGGATAGTGAATAAGCTGATGTGGTTAAACGTGCTGCCTATAATAGGTAGCGTGGTGGCCGAGAAACTTATTATTGAATCGTAGCTCGATAAATCGGTTGCCCATAAAAACGGCTGCTGCCTCAACTCAATTGAAGTTGGGAAGAAATAATACATGGCCATCAGTATCGGCATCTGTATCAGCAGCGGCAAACAACCGCCGAAGGGGCTAACTCCTGCCCGGCTGTAAAGCTTCATCTGCTCCTGGCCAAACTTGGTTTGGTCATCAGCATACTTCTCTTTTAACGCAGCCAGCTCTGGTGCCAGAATCTTCATCTTGGCCGAGCTTTCAATAGACTTGGCAGTTAAAGGATGCAGTACAATCTTTAACAGGATCGTCATTAATAAAATGATGATACCGTAGTTGAGGTTAACCTTGTTAAACCAGCTAAACACCCAGATAATAAAGCGGGTGATATACCTGATCCACGAAAACAACCAGAAATCAGGGCTTAGCTTAATAATGCTTTCAACGTTTTTATTGATAGCTGCCAGGCCATTGTAACTGTTAGGGCCTATGTAGTATTGAAAGTTGTAAACCTGGTTATCGGTGTTATTGTAAGGAATAGTAAACCGCGAAGTAAACTGCTTTACATAACCCAGGCTGTCTTTCTGAAAATGGCTTTTCAGTTTACAACCGGTATGGAAATCGCCATTGCTGCTAAATAAGGTAGTATTGAAAAACTGCTGTTTATACGATATCCACTCTAACGGGGCCTCAGTAATTAACTCCTCATCAGGTTTATCTTCACCTATGTGGCTAACGTCGCTTTTGTTATACTTAAAATACAGTGACGAGTATCTTCTTTCAAGTTGAATATTATGTTCAACGTTAGTAAGGTAGCTATCCCAGTTTACGCTAATGAAGTTGTTGTTGCTGGGTATAATTGTATTTAAACCAACCAGGCTAACATCGTAATTCACTAAGTAAGAATTACCCTTTAAAGTAAACTTCTGCTCAATGTATTTCCCTGCGCCAACCGTTAAGCGCATGGCAAATGTTTTCGACGAATCGCCGCTTACAGTAAACCCTTCACCTACCGGTTCGTAAAAAAACTGTTTGGTATCAATAAACTGGTTATTGTCTATCGGTATCTGGTAGCTGATGCTGTTGGTTTTATCCGTAAAAAGTATCAGCGGCTTTTTATCCCAGGTTTTATACTTTTTAAGTTCAACGCTTTTAATCTGTCCCCCTTTGCTGGTAAGGGTAATTTTCTGCAGGTCGTTTTCAATTACAAACAACTTCTCCTCTCCTTTTAGCGCCCCTGCAAAAACGCCAAACTGGGCAGATACGACTGATGAGTCTTTTGCTGAAATTGACGAAGCACCGGGCGCACTTGCCGTTTTAGTAGTATCAGTGGCGTTGGCTGCTGCAAGCACCTGTTCCATTGCCTTCTCCTTATCCTTCGCAATCTTCTCAACCCTCAGTTGCTCCTGCTTTGCTTTTTGGTCGGCAATGGTTTTTTTGCTGCTGTATACCGAAAAGCCAATCATCAAAACGATGATTAAACCCCAGCCTATAATGGTCTCTTTGTTCTTCATGTTTTTATTCCATTTCAATACGAACGGGCCATCGGCCCTTTCATGCCCGCCTTTAGGGCGCGCAAAAGTAAATAAATATTTCACTGTTGACGGATGAGAGTGATTTAGATTTTAAAGGCCAGCCGGAGCTATGCGGTTATAGAACCCACGGCATTTACGTCGTTGGCAGACAATCTGAAATTCATAAACCAGCTTGGGTTTACACTGTTTACACTTTTGGTGCATTTTAAAAACACAATTATTTGATAATCAATTATATGCGTATAAAATAGGGTTTATTTTAACAAAAAAGTGTAAACCCAAGACCCGTTTTTATAACTAATTGATACAAAACTATTTATGGCTTCATCGTCCTTAAATAGGTTTACGCTTTCAATTCCCTCTCATGCCTTTTGTGTGCCCAACCCAACATGTAAAAACTGATGTTAGCTTTACGAGCCGCTCTTTAAATTATGCCCATGGCTCATCAAAAACAAAGTCTTAATACGTTCCTGGGTTTTTCTACCTACACGCACAGAAACCCAATGCGGGTTAATAGATTCAAACATACCATTCAAAAACCCCGCCACGTAAGGATAGTATCTTATCCTTGTTTTCGGTAACTCCATTATGCCGCAGGCCCTGTCACCTAAAAAATAATAGTTGTAAGCCAGGTGAAGTTTTATCATCACTCTCTTTTGCCATACATATTTAGGAAACGAAGCCGTCATAGGCTCCAGCATCAGCGCGTGTGCCAGGGCTTTGGTATCTTCGTCGGCGGCCGATTGTGTCATGGTCCATTTATACAAACTTTCAATGGCCTCAATTTCAGTATCAGGCAACAAATCGGGTGGAATGCCTAATAAATATCCTATATACTTCCACAAATGCAAAACGCCCTTTATTTCCTCTTCAGTTGGGCTCAGGCCTACTCTTTTCAACCCCTCCATAAAAACCAGCGAGAAGCCCAGGTTGGTGGCAACCATATCGCCCTGGTTAATAGGTGCGCCCCATAAATCATTACTCCAGCCCGGCGTTTTCTGTATAGCAGCCCTTGCATAAGCATGCATTAGCCGAACCTGAATGGCACTTTTAAAACCAATGGCATCGCGCTGCATCGCATTTCCACCCGTTACATGCACCCAAAACTCAACTGTTTCGGCCATTCTTTTGGCGGCGCCCTTTTTTAATGCCTCAGTATAAATCAGCGGTTTATTAATGGCCGAAGACTCATACCCACCCATCAAACAATAATTACGCAAAACAACCAGCGCAAACGAACCCGCCCTGCGGCAATACTCAGAACCTGTTTTAAGTAAATGCTCGTTCAACCAGCCAGGTATGGCATCTGCTTCAGCAAATAGTTGCAGCAAAGATTCAGGAGGATTGATAACAGCACCAATCCCATGGTTAAGCGCCTGCTCAATTAACCCATGGGCTTTATGAAACCCCATTACATCAAATACTTCCTTAATTACTCTATCCCCAATCAAATCATATTCAAGAAAAAGTTCTCCGCTTTGTTCAATTTCTTCTTTACCCGGCAGGCTGCCTAATTTCTCCAGCATCTTTTTACCAGCGCCTTCCTTCCAATATTCTGAAAAACCGGGAGAGGGATAAACAAATCTTTTGGGTAGCATGGATGTGGGTCTTGTTAATTGGTTCAAAAGTAAAAAAATCAGGAGCATGCCCATACTTGTACATTCTCAGCCGGGTCGCCCTTTCGAGGGTTGGGGACGTGATGCGAAGATTCCCAACAGCCGCCCCTTCCGTCCCTAAAGGGGAAACCAGGACCGAAAGGCACTTCACTTCATCATTTTTGCGTAATATTTTTTGCATTAATCTGTATTTGATAAATTTACCTTATGAAACATACGCAATCTATGTTTTTTGGGGCCAAACCGGCGCTATTCAGGTTTGCTGAAAAAATGCGTCATGCTCCTACCGATGGGGAACTGGCGATGTGGCACTTGCTAAAATCCGAAATTTTGCGGGTTTATAAATTCAGAAGGCAACATCCGATTTCAACTTTTATTGCAGATTTCGATTCTCACAAGCTCAAATTGGTAATTGAAATTGACGGAGGGTATCATCTCAACAACTTTCAAAAAAAATACGATGACTTTAGGGATGAAGATATGGATGGAATGGGCATTGCCGTTATTCGTTTTTCGAATGAAGAAGTAATTAGACATGGAGAATCCGTAAAGCAAAAATTGCTTGATAAAATTCGAATTTTAGAAAGCCAAAGCGCTGCAACAAATACTATTTGCATGGCAATCTTAACAAAGTGGTTGCCCTGGTTTCCCCTTTAGGGGACGGAAGGGGTTGAGCATCTTGCAAAATATACAACGCTAGTGAGTTAAGGGCATATTTCCATAAAGATGTGCGCATAGACAAGCCTTCGAAGCGGGACTTTAAATACTGCCCTTCATTGGCGGGCTGTAGATACATCCGTTAAGTTGAGGACAAACAAAATATTTTTGACTAACCCTTTACAACATCAACTGCCCCAGGTCCCGCTTCGAAGGGGGACGATTGTCATTTCCGCAGGAAATGGCAATCAGGGGGATGTGGACACTTTTGCAGAGATGGTGCGCGGTTAACTCACCACTTTCAACTTCCCCTTAATAAACTTCGCTTTATCAAATAACTCATCCTTGCTTTCGCCCAGAATGGTTACATGGCCCATTTTGCGGCCGGGTTTGGTGTCGTGCTTGCCGTATAGGTGTACGTAAACATCATTCAGGGCCAATACATCGCTCAGCCCTTCGTACTTAACCGGACCGGTATGGCCGGGCTCCCCAATCAAATTAAGCATTAGCGAAGGTTTTACGGCCGAAGTATCGCCTAATGGAAAATCCTGCAGCACCCGCATCTGCATATCGTACTGGCTGCAGTAGTTGCCTTCAATGCTCTGGTGGCCGCTGTTATGCGTGCGGGGAGCAGTTTCGTTTACTAAAATCTTTCCTGTAATGTCAATAAACATCTCAACGGCAAAAATGCCCGGGCTGTTGAGGGCATTCACTACTTCAAGCGCAATGCTTTGGGCCGAGGCCATTTGCACTTCGGTAATATTAGCGGGCGAAAGCAGATAGTCAACCAGGTTATAGCGGGGGTCAAAAACCATTTCCACTGCCGGGTATACTGCGGTATCACCGTTTTCATTGCGGGCCACAATTACTGATATTTCTTTATCAATAGCCACAAGCTTTTCAACTACACTGGGTGCATCAAATGCTTTATGAAAATCCTCTGTTTCGCGCAGTATCTCCACTCCTTTCCCATCATAGCCGCCATTACGCAGCTTTTGGGCAACCGGCAGAAAATTGATATAACTCTGCAGCTCGTGTTTGCGGTGGATAATGTGAAACTCAGCGGTGGGAATATGATGAAGCTTATAAAACTCTTTTTGCAGCCCTTTATCTTTGATAATGCGTAAAGCAGCCGGGCGGGGATATATCTTTAATCCCTCTTCCTCCAGTTTTATCAGTGCTTCAATATTTATATCTTCAATTTCGATGGTGAGCACATCTACCTGCTTGCCAAATTTGTAAACGGTTTCAAAATCTTTGATGTCTCCGCCAATAAAATGCTGGCTGACCGAGGATGCCGGTGGGTTACTACCCAATTCCAGCACAAAAGTTTCAACATGATAGTTGGCAGCGCTTTGAAGCAACATTCTTCCCAATTGTCCGCCGCCTAATATTCCAATCCGTAAAGGTCCCATAAGCACTAAATTCGAATGCCGAAGTTCGAATTTTCTTCAATCATTTTTTCATGAATTTTTAAAACCTGTTGTTCAAGTTCTTCCAAACTGCCATGATTGGCTATTACAAAGTCGGCTAATTTTACTTTTTCCTCTTCCGGCAATTGATTTTTTACCCGGGCCATTATCTCCTCCTCTCCCGTTTTATCGCGCACACTTACCCGTTCAACCCTGGTATTCAAAGGCGCAGTAACCACAATAAGCTTATCCAACGCTTTATACGAACCGGTTTCAACCAACAGTGCGGCTTCTTTAAGCGTATAAGGCGCTTTATGCTCCTTTTGCTCCTCCGTCCAGCGCTCAGTATCTCTGAATACCGCCGGGTGCACCAGCGAGTTTAAAAGGGCCAGCCGGGCAGGGTCGTTAAACACCTTACTGGCCAGCAGCTTTCTGTCAAGCTTGCCGTTAACGTATACATCTTCGCCAAAATTTTTCTTTATCTGGTCAATCAAAAAGTGTTCGTGTTGCATCAGGTATTTAGCCTGGTCATCGGCATAGTAAACCGGTATGCCCAGCTTTTCGAACATTTTGCAAACCGTGGTTTTGCCGCTTCCTATTCCCCCTGTTATACCTGCTTTAAGCATTGGATGGTGCACTTGCGCTTTTCTTTTCATGCGAATTTATTTAGAATTTCTGAGGGCAGGGAGAAATACAGAATACAGTTTCGCACGGAGTTTAACAGCCGAGGAATACAATTCTTTGAAACCCAAAATTAATCATGCAATTGCGGGGACTAATGACACTTGTTTTTTCTTCCCCGGTATTTACTCCGTGCCTCCGTGCGAAACTTACTTTAATTCTTTTATAAAATGCCCGCAGCATCAAAAAGTAACAGAAGATGAACGGGCCATTTCATCTTTATATAAAACGAAACGGCGCAGGTATATATTATACCCTGCGCCGTTTATGTGCAATTTTATTTAAGATTATTTGGCTGGGGAAATGCAGAATACAGTTTCGCACGGAGAGAAATACGGAGGAATACAGAATTACTGAATGAAATACATGGCTAACAGCAAAGGCCTGTTATTAAATAATAATGTATTTCCCCGGCTGTTAACTCCGTGCCTCCGTGCGAAATAATTCTGTATTTCATATAAAACGAAACGGCGCCGGGTAATATTATACCCTGCGCCGTTTAAGTGCAAATTTATTTTAAGATTATTTTGCAGCCGGTGTATCTGACTTCTTTTCAGTATCGGCTCCGTATGCTGTCTGGCTCATTTCCATAGAAATGCCCGATTTCTCAATACGGATTTTTACGTTATTGTCAATTTCAAGCATCACCGAATTATCATCAACCTTAATAATTTTACCGTGGATGCCGCCGGTAGTTACTACCCGCGCGCCTTTATCAATGCCTGCCTGAAAATCTTTTGCCTGCTGGGCCTGTTTTTGTTGCGGGCGGATAAAAAACAGCCACATTACAACAAACATGCCCCCCAAAAATAATAAGCCTATACCGTCCATAATTAATTATATTTTATACTATTTATTAACTTTTACAAAACCGTGCAAATGTAATTTTTCATTCCGCACCGGCGTATTACAAACCAAAGTAACATCCTTATTCTGAAAATCTGACTTGCCGGCCGAATTAAAGGTTACGTGTATGGTAGCAATCTCACCCGGCTTAATAGGGTCTTTAGGATACTGAGGCACCGTGCAACCGCACGAGCCATAAGCACGGGCAATTACCAGGTTTTTATCGCCCACATTCTTTATCCTGAAATCGTGCTCTACCTTATCGCCCTGGTTAATGGTATCAAAGGTAAAGTTTACCGAGTCAACAAACGCAATTTGAGTGGTGTCAGTAAAAACCTCGGTTGCCAGTGAAGTATCAACAGGTTTTTCTCCTTTTTTGCGGCACGAAAAAATACCCAATGCCAGCATCAGCGTTAAAGCTATAACAAGTGTCTTTTTCATAATGGGCGCAAATATAAAAAAACAATTGCCCCTTCCTAAATCCTTCCCCGAAGGGGAAGGACTTTTTAACTTTCGGTTGCAATAAAGGCCTGCCGAATGATGGAAGTGTATTAAAGCCTCCCCCTTCGGGGGAGGTTTAGAGGGGGCTGTTATTTATGTGTTGTAAGGTTAAGCTGCTCAGTGATTAAATCTATCTGTGCTTTCATAGATTTCATCATTTCGCTTTGTGTTTTATTGATTTCCAGCTGGCCGGTAGTGCTTGATTTAAGCTTTTCGTTTTCAGCTTCCAGTTGTTTTAGACGGTCCTGGGATTCTTTAAGCTGTTTGGTAAGTTCCTGGGTAGCGCTTACATTAAGCATGGCTATAGCTTCGTAATCCACAGTTCTGAAATCATCAACCTGTGCGCCAAAAACAAAAACCGGACTTTTTGTTATATCCGTTGGTGTTGATACTAACAACTGATTAGCAGCGGTGATGGCAATAAAATTGGCTTCAACCCTTCCTGCCCCTTGCACTTCAAGCCTTATTTTTTGCGTTTTCAACTCTGGCAAGGCCTTATCGAGGGTTAACAAATATCCATTTTCAGTTTTCTCTACTTTAGTTGTAAAGGCATAAATATTAGGTATGAAATCTGTTTTGCGGCTTACGGCCTGCGGATAAACCTGCTCAACCTGCTGGGCAACTACCTTTTTAAAAGGTGTATTGCCCCACCATAAATTGTCCTTCATAGTGTAATCGGTAATTTTTATTTTGTTGAGCACATCAAGGTCTTTAGCCGCATCGCTTTGTCCAATAATATTTTTAATCCTTTCATCGGAATAGGTAACGCTTGATGCCACGGCAATAGTGCCCTGGGCAACTATATCGCCCTGGGCAGAGATAGCCACATAAGCATCAACAATAGATAATGGACCGTTACCTGTAAGAACAGACGAATTGTTTGAAAGAAGATGGGCAATATTTACATCTGTACTGCTGTATGGAGTGGAAGCAGTAGCCAGGTTTACCTGCAATGGCACCACAGGCGAGGTAGTACCAATACCTACATAACCGCCGCTCGTAATGGCCACAAGGGCTGAACCAGTGGTATTACCCAAAGATACAGCACTTGTGTTTGCAATGGTAAGATTACCATCGCCGGCATTGTATATTGAAAAATGGGATACGCCTTCATATAAAAATTTAAGCTCGGAGCCGGTAGCAGAGCCGCCGGTTAATAATACATCTTTACCGCCTGAAGCTTTAACATCTAACGGTGCCAGTGTATTGGTATTGCCAATATCTACACTACCACTGTTGTTATTATAAATGTTATTACCCGAAGCCGACCAAAGGCTGTTTAAAGTATCGTTACTATAACTTAAACCATTACCAGCCGTTACCGCTGCTGAAGGCAAAACCCACGTTGCGTTACCAACAGCGTCGGTTTGCAATACATAACCAACCGAAGCCCCATTTGTCATTTGAAAATTAGTTGTGCTGGTAGTACCTATTACCTGTAAACTATATGCAGGGCTTGTAGTGCCGATACCGATGTTGGCTCCATCATTATAAAGGTTGGCGGAGGTAAGAACCCATTGGGTTCCGTCCCAGTAAGTGGTATTGCCAGGACCAGAGCCCGCCGATAATAAACCAGTAGCGCCGGTTATACCATCAGTGCCTGTTGCGCCTATAGCGCCTGTTAAACCCATAGCACCTGCAACACCCATCTGGCCACTGGGGCCTGTTAAGCCGGTTGCACCAATGGCCCCATTAGTTCCGGTGCTACCAGCAGCGCCGGTTGCACCATTCTGGCCGCTTGGGCCCATTAAGCCAGTTGCACCTATTGCTCCATTTACACCCGTGCTACCTGCTACACCTGTGGCCCCAATCAGGCCATTGGCACCCGTGGCACCGGTAATACCCGGTAAACCCGTAGCACCGTTTAACCCGTTGGCACCTGTTGCCCCGGCAACACCCGTTACGCCGGCGGCTCCGGCAACGCCTGTTGGCCCTTGTGGACCGGATTGACTGTTAGCCGCATATAATGCATAAGGAACACTTAGCAATTGTGTATTGCCCATAGGCACATAATTGACACCGCCGGTAGCATCAAGGTCTACTTCCAGGTATTTAGGGCCGGTACCCCAGCTAACAAGATTAAGGCTGCCGCTAACACCAATTTTGGTGTTTACAAGGCCAAATTGATTGGCCGTATCGCTCTGGGTTTCGGTAAAAACCGAATTACCACCTTCAGTTTGGTCGTGTATAATAAAGCGCAGAGATACCACCGTACCGCCCGAAACCGGGTTACCATTGGCACTACGAACCACCGATTGGTAGTTGATTAATTGCGGCGCCTGGGCGTGCAACTGGTTTAAAGAAAATAGCACCGCTGAAAAAAGCAGGGTAATTTTTGTTTTCATATAATTATATTAAAATAAAATAATAACAACCGAGATGTCCTGTTGCGAATCCGAGACAAAAATATTTTTTTATATCTTAATTACAAATCGATTATTTCTATGCCAGAGGGATTGTAAAAGGATAGCGGAAAATTGACGGATTCGGCAACCTTTACATCAAGGGCAGTAAAACTCCGCTGAAATAGAACAAGGTTCGTGATTATTCCACCAACCCTCTGCCAAACTTCTTGATTTCCCCTTTTTCAATCAACTCATTTTTCACCTTATCCAAGACCCCGTTTACAAAATCTTTGCTTTTAGGTGTGCTGTATAGTTTGGAAATGTCTATATACTCATTAATAGATACCTTAACCGGTATAGTGGGGAAATACTTTAATTCGCAAACGGCCAGCTTCAATAATATCAGGTCCAGGGTTGCTACCCGGTCCATTTCCCAGTTCTTTAATTTGGGCTTAATAATGGCTGTAAGTTCTTCGTTTTTATCCATCGTTTTTTCAAGCAGTTCAAACGAGAATTTCTTTTCTTCTTCCCATATATCCATGCTCTGAAAAAAGGTATCTTTCTTCTCCGGGTCAAATGTATCAACGTACTTACTGATAATGTGCAGCAGCAAAGCACCATCATCATCGTAATTCAGAAACAACTCTTCTAAATGATGTTCAAGGTCTTTGTTACTTTGAAAAACCTTACGCACCAGCAGGTTAAATATCTCTTTATCGTCTGCAAGCGTGGGTGTTTCAAGGGCACAGTATTCTTTGTATTTAGGCCTGCTGCAAAGGTCGTTAAATAACGACTTTACAACTTCCTCATCAATATAATTCCTTACGCCGTCCTTTTTAACACCCGCAGCCAGTATAGCATCTTCCTGCAAAAACTTTACAATGGCATTGGCGGCAATAGTTGTGCTTGCATTCCGGTCCTCATCGGTTTTAATGTACTTGGCAAGACGTTTGGCTTTGTCTACCACAGAGTACTGGCAAACTTCAATCAGATAAGTAAGGTCAGTTAAATAAAGCGTAATTGATTTATGAACAGCCGTTTTAAGTTGCCCCTCCAATTTTATTACCGGGGTTTCATTATCCATTTCCCAGGCATATAGCGCCTGCATTACTTTAATCCTCAAATTCCGTCGTCCTAGCATTTCAAATATTTATAGCTTCATTTAAGCCCCGTTATTTACTACAAATTACTGCTTTTTATTTTTGACGGCTTCAATCCTTTCCATGGCCAGCTTAATGGCTGCTTCCTGTGTAGGTATGTTCTCTCCTTTGGCCTTCTTAAATATTTCAAGTGTGCGGGGGTAAATATTTTCTATCAGTGCTTTGGTGGCCTCTTCAGTTAAAGAGTGTACCTCCCGGTAACAGTTAATTACACCTGCGGCATTTATCAAAAAGTCGGGGGCGTATAAAATGCCTTTGTCTTTAAGCATATGGCCATGCACATTCTCATCGGCCAGCTGGTTATTGGCTGCACCGGCAATAACAGAGCATTTTAACCTGGCAATAGTTTCATTATTAATCGTTGCTCCCAATGCGCAGGGGGAGTAAATATCAACATCCAGGTCGTAAATTTCATCCGGTTCAACAACGGTAGCTCCAAATTCTTTGGCAGTGGCTTCAAGATTGGCCTTATTAATATCAGTAACAAAAACCTTTGCGCCAGATTTGGTTAAATGCCCTACTAAAGTATGGCCCACATGGCCCACACCCTGTACAGCCACTCTTTTACCTTCCAGCGAATCGCTGCCGGTTGATTCTTTTACACTCGCCTTTAATCCGAGGAAAACACCATAAGCAGTAAACGGCGAAGGGTCGCCTGTACCACCGGCAGAGAGCGGTTTGCCTGTTACATGTTTGGTTTCCTGCATCACAATGCTCATTATTTCAGTTGAAGTACCAACGTCCTCGGCAGTAATATATTTTCCGTTCAGGCTATCTACAAACTTTCCGAAACGGCGCCAGAAAGCCTCGTCTCTTTTCACTTTTGGGTTGCCGATGATAACAGCCTTGCCTCCTCCTAAATTAATACCGCTGATAGACGATTTAAAGGTCATGCCGCGCGATAAACGGAGCACATCCCAAAGCGCATCACTTTCGTTTTCGTAATTCCATATACGGCAACCGCCCAGGCTTGGGCCTAATACCGTATTATGAACTGCTATAATTCCTTTCAGGCCGGTTTCTGCATCATTAAAAAACATAACCTGCTCGTGCCCCATGGGCTCTATCATTTCAAACACGCGGGCATCGCGTTTTTCCACCGATTTAATAACATTGCTTTCCACCGACATAATAGTTTTTTTTGTTAGCTTGGCCCCTGTTTAGGGCGCGGCAAAGGTAGAAAAATATCAGCCTCATCCTAAATCCTTCTCCAAAAGAAAACGGCTATTCGTACACTCCAATTTTACCTATTGCATTTGTAATTTACATTTCCGGATAGGGACGCTCGTTTTGCCCATTAAGAATTAAATAGAATAAGCGGGTGTACGACAAATTTCCCTCTTGATGCTTTTGCATTGCTGTATTTTGCATTTTCCCTCTCTTTTTTTCAAAGAGAGGGATGTCCGTGGGACAGGGTGAGTTTGTATTGGCAAAGTT
>Ga0224555_1004379_pt1 | contig 13019 bp, 8 predicted proteins | sample 714S23034metaG_FD_180687 | JGI IMG/M metagenome (GOLD analysis project Ga0224555, IMG submission 180687) | Peat soil microbial communities from Stordalen Mire, Sweden - 717 S2 30-34 | ecosystem: Environmental > Terrestrial > Soil > Wetlands > Peat | place: Sweden: Norrbotten County, Stordalen...
CAAACTGCAGGCCCCATTTACGCCTGCAGGCTATCTGCCGTTCTAGAATACGTACTTCGCGGCAAGTTGGAAGAACCGCGCGTCAGGCGTGTAGTTCTGGAAACCCTGTGCGTTGGTGATCGCGCTGTCGCCTAAACCAAGATCGGTGCCCCCTGGATTGGGCTGGCCCAATGACGGGGTATTGAACAGGTTGAAGGCGTCGGCACGGAACTGGACGTACTGGTCGCGCCAGGTTTTGAAGTTCTTGAAACCTGACATGTTGACCCGCTCATATCCCGGCCCATGAATCTGGTTTGCCTTGGAACCGGAATATGCAAGAGCACTTGTCAAATCCGTCAAAACCGTGCCAACCGGAATGTCGGCTCCCGGAAACGGATCGATGAATGCGCAGGGGTTATACCAGTTTGTACGATTCTTGACATGGGCTGGGCAAGTGTTGCCGGCCATATCGATGTTCATCGCAGGCACACTGCCACCGCCCTTGAACGGATCGCTAACCCGGATTGCGTTAGTTTGGTTAAATCCGTTGGCCGGTACAAAGTTGCCGCCGCCGGTAGTCACCGTAAACGGAATGCCGGTTTGCGCTGCCCATGTCGCACTCGCTGACCAGCCGCCCACCAGATAATCCAGTACCCCGCCTTGATGCATAAACTTCCGGCCAGTGCCGAAAGGCAATTCGTAAAGACCGGTCAGAGTGACGCGGTGACGGGTATCGTAATTGGCGTTGGTCATCTCTTCTCTGAGTGGAATGAGATTTGTGTTCCGATCCGGCGGCCCACCACCGATACCGGGGTTGGCAGCATCGTCTTCGGCATGAGACCAGGTATACGAGGCCAGGAAGCTCAAACCGTCGGCGTAACGCTTTTCCAGTTTTGTCTGCAACCCGTTATACATTGCGGCGCCTATCCACTGCTCGGCCGAAGCTGATAGAGATAAGCCCGGGAATGCGACTGTGCTATTTCCATTGGGCAATGCCGATGGTGCGCTCGGATTGGCAACGCCAAGTGGACTGAGGGGGTTAGTGCTCGCAAACGTGTGCCTGGCGTTATTTCCGACATAGGCCACGGTTGCAACCATGTTCTTGGTGATCTCACGCTCAATCGTCAAATTGAAGGCTTGAGAATATGGAGTCTTGATGTTGGAATCCGACATCGCGATGCCGCTTGAGCCGCCATAATCACCCAGGCCGCCATGAGCAAAATAGAGCGACCCGCCCGTCTCCAGGGTTGTCGGGTAGGTAAAGGGTGCAAAACCAACCGGCTCACTTGCACCAGGCTGCGGAACGCCGCCGACAATATTCAAATCCGGGGTGGCGTTGGACGGGCATTGGCTGTTGATGTTGAACGGGCCGCCCTGGGTGGATGGATAGCAGCCGCCATACTGCGCTAGGAACTGATTGTCCATCACCACTTGATAGGCGAACGGATAGTTGGTCTCCAGCTCGGCGCCTCCGGGAGCTTCAATGGCTCCATAGAATATGCCATAGCCGGCGCGAATCACCGTCTTCGGATCATACGCATAGGAAAGTCCGATGCGCGGCGCAAAGTTATAGTGCTGGACGCCCACCAATGAGTTGGGGTGGGAGTTGGTGTACTGGATAGAAACGTTGTCTCCGTTCATCGAACTTATAAAAGCCGACGAAAGAGTCGATGTGGCCGCAACCTGGGAAGGCAATACATAGTGGCCCACGCCGGTGGCGGACGCCCCGCCTATTCCCGCGCCAAATGCGGTTACGCTTTGAGAATCGATAACAAAATTGGCCAGATCGCCCGCCTTGCTGCTGTCCGGCTGAATGAAGTCGTAGCGCACGCCCAGGTTCACGGTCAGCTTCTGGTTGAATCTCCAGTCGTCCTGGATATACGCGGCGCGGTAGTTGCGATAGTAGCTCGTATCCCAGCCCGGGGAGAGACCGATATTCCCCATGTTGTCGGTAAACGCGTCGGCAATGCCCTCGTTGGTATTTGTCGTCGCAACGTTACCAGTCGTACTTTTTTCGGTGTATTGGCCGTTGAAGTTGTATCTGCCGCGCGGATACGTGGACTGCGCAAAGGAGGTGCGGATACTCTCAAGCTGAATACCGAACTTGAAAGAATGGCTCCCATGGATCTTCGTAACGTTGTCGAGAATCTGGTAAATGTTCTGCCGCTCGACCGACGGAGTGTCGGTGCTCGTACCGGCAGACGTGAGCCTTAACGAGCCCCTGAAAAGTATGTTCGGGAGACCGCCATTCGGCCCGGCAAATCCCGTAAAAGGCACGCCGCCCAGTCCAGGAACCAACTGGTCCGCCGGTACGCTGCCGTTTATCTGAGAGTACTCATATACGCCCCAGTTGTATCCAAAGCGGAATTCGTTGATGAGGTTCGGACTGAAAAGGTGGGTTTCGCTGGCCATGAAGTTCTGCGCCAGGTTGTAGACCGTACCGTCCGATCCAAAGCCGCCGCCATCGAGAATCGGCCCCAGCGCTGGTGCAAAGCCCTTTTGCTCATGCGTGTAGCTGTAGCGCGCATAGGCCTGATCCTTGGCGCTGACGTTCCAGTCCAAACGCTGATCCCACTGGAAGGTATCGTCCTTGACCGGGATATTGACGTTGTAATTGCTATGTAAGATCCCGGAGCCTGGCGTGGTGTAATTGGCAGATGTCCAACCACCCGCATTCGGCTTGGGAAAATCGTTCATGATTTCCTTCGCGACCTGATCCACCATGCCCCCGGCGCTTGGATCGCCAGGCGAAAGTACGTTGGTGGTGGCGGCACCGTTACCGCTGCCCGGGGTCGCAGGAGCCCAGGCGCAATACTGTGCGACCGTGGTGCAGAGTGTCGAGTTCGTAGCCGCCGGGTTCGTAAAGGCGCCGCCGGTTTGGCTCAAAGCTACCTGGCCGCCCGTATTCGGCGCAAAAACGCCGATCGGCGTGTTCTTGCCGGTCAACGCTGTGTTGAACATCTCCGACAAGTCTCCGTTGCGCATGCTCGCCGTGGGTACCGTCAAACCTGGGTCAGGGTTGGAAAAGTCGATGCGATTTGCTTCCGCATCTCCGAAATAGAAGATCTTGTTCTTCCAGATCGGCAGTCCAAGCGTGGCTCCGAACTGGTTCTCATGGTATGTGGGAACAACGCCGCCGGCGTCCCAGTCTGCCGCATCGAGCTTGTTATTGCGGACATACTCCCACAGATCCCCGTGGATTTGGTTGGTGCCTGACTTGATGCTGGCGCTCAGCACCGCACCGGCCGAGTGGCCGAACTCCGCGCTGTAGTTCGAGGTGTCGATCTTGAATTCAGCCAGCGCGTCCGGTGGAGGCCGCACGTTGTAGCTGGCGCCATTCTGGAAGTCGTCGACGTTCACGTTGTTGTCCACGCCGTCCAGAATGAAGTTGTTCTGCGTGGTGCGCTCGCCGTTGGCTGAAAAGTCGCCCGTTCCGCCGCCGCGCGCGCCGCCCGCCGCTAAACCTGGATCCACGCCCGCCGTCAACTGCGCGATATAAACCCAGTTGCGTCCGTTGAGCGGGGTCGCATTAATCGTCTCCGTGTCCACTACCTGGCCCACGGATGCCGACTCCGACTGCAGCATCGGCGGGGCGCTGGTTACAGTTACCGTCTCCTTGACACCGCCGGGTTTCAGGGCGATATCGATATTCAGGCGGTCCTGGATGTTTACGCGCACATTCTCCTGGGTCGTCGTCTCAAACCCCGGCGCTGTTGCGCTCACCGTGTAATTGCCGATCTTGATTGGAGAAAAACTGTATTCTCCCTTTCCGTCCGTCTTGCTCTGCAATACAAAATTCGTGTCGGTATTGGTTAGGGTCACCTGCGCGCCCGGGATGAGTGCGCCGGAGGGATCTTTCACAACACCATTGATGGCTCCCTGGTCGACCTGGGCCATTGCCATGCGTCCCGCTAAAAGAACGCAAAAGCTCAGTACAAAGAACGTAACGCATAGAATGCGCCTTTTCGTCCGCCTCAATTGAATGTTTCCCATTATCACAGTCCTCTCGTTTCTGCGTTTAATCGCCGAACGCTCGACTACGAATTGGACCCCCTTCTTTTACGTTGGGGCTCCTGCCCCCTCACACAATGAGGGATAATGGGAAACAATAACACAACACGCAGCCCAAAAACAAACAAAAAATGCCAAAAACAAAGAAATCTGTAGTTATCTCGTAAACCATTGATAACGAATTGCTTGGATGCCTGCACCCCGGCCCCTGGATCGTCCCGCCTCTTTTTGATCGCCCCAGCCCCAGCCGCCCTCTGATTCAGAAACCCCAACTAATTCAGAGAGCAGGTATTCTCTCTAAAATACATATAAAAAACAATAAAACAGTCATTAACGAAAGTCGAAATAGGACATCCAGTCCCGCCCACCAAAAGAACCTCAGCCAAAACCTGGCCTCCATATCCAACCGGCGTCAATGCCGATTTCCTTGTGATCCACCAGCTGCCGTCTAAACCATTGATCTAATTGTAGATAGTTTGGTGGCGGGAGGCAGGATCGAACTGCCGACCTACGGGTTATGAAAACGCATATAAGTAATACAATCAACTACTTACACGTCTTGCAAGGCTTCCTGAATACAGCGTAATACGTGTAAAACGGATCAATCACGGGTGAGCGAGAGCGGTGAGGATTCTGACCCGCGTTCGTTCCCATTTCCGTTTCGATGGGCAAACCCCAATCAAAGGGCAGGAATGGCTCAGACCGGCATTCTGAGCGGGGCATAGCCAGCAGAATGCATTGGCGTTGGGTCACCGCTCCGTCCGCAACTCATCCGGCTGGTGCTTCAAAGACATTTTGAATCATCCCCAGCAATACAGCCGGATGCACCGGCTTCGGGAGTAGCTCAAAATCATATCCGTCAGGGCGAGCGGTTTCTTTCAAAATGTAGGCGGCATCATGGGAGTGGGAGACAAGAAGGACCCGGCAATCTGAGAACCCTCATGCCGCATCACCCCAGGCAAGAATAGAAAAGTAGTAAGAATATTGCCTTGGATCGCGTTCAGGATGATTGAAGAGCCGAACCGGAAGCCGCGGTAATAACGGGGCAATTAGCCTCGATGATGATGGGAAACGCTCCTGACGTCCGGTTCAGCATCCCAAGATGCGCATTTCTCCTGAGTCCGAGGATCAGCAAGCCGATTTCTCGCTCATCAATGTGCTTGAGTATTTCAAGATGCGGCCGGCCCACACTGACAAAAGTATGCGGCTTACAAATTTGGCCAACGTAATGGGGCATAATCGCTTCGACAGCTTCGTAAAAATGCTGCTGAATCCGGTTAAATTGGTCAGGATGGTCTACTTCGCTCGAATGAGCGACATTCAGGACATCGAGGTCTGCTGAAAATGCATCAGCCAATAAAATGGCGACCGGAGCAGCATGAGCAGCCTCGGCAGAGCAGTCGGTCGCGTAGAGAATACGCTGAATCTTCAAGGTTCCTGGATACAGGGTTTTCACGTTCGGCCCAACGGTGAGCGCTGGTTCGCTTGAATGATGCAGTATTCCCTCGGCTGTGGAGCCGAGTACAAAGCGGTCGATCGAGCCCCCACCGTGGGTCCCCATTACGACGAGAGCGGGCTTTCTGCGATGTGCCAGGAAGGGGATCACCTCGCAAGGGTCACCTTCGAGCAGCACCGCTTCAGTGGTTCCCCGGCCAGCAGCAAGTGCCTCAGCCGTGATCAACAAGTCGTGGTCTAGGTCAGTTCGCTGTTGGCTGGATTGTGGCTTTTCAGTCTCCACTTCGAGGGCAGCCTGGGTCAGAATGAATCCATGCGCGACCACCAGCTTAGTGACAAGGTGTCTTGAAAATGCCGACGCATATAGACCGGCGTTTTGCGAAACTTTAGAGAAGTCGGTTGCAAAGATCACTGAGTCAAATCGAATCACCGGACTATTGTTGACAATGGCCATTACTGTTCTCCCTGTGTCAGGCTAAAGAGAAGAATCAGGAGCACCAATAAGCGGTCCAGATTATCAATTCAGAGCCGCAACTAAGACTCTTTGAGGAGCGTTACCGGCTGATATGACCGTGGCGATCCAGGTGGCCGCCTTGATGGAAGCGGCTATGTACCATGCTAAGTCCAAGGAAATAAACGGCCACCGCCAAGACAACCAGAAACACAAACTGTGCAATTTGGAACCAGAGCGATACTTCCCTTGCAGGGGCGGTCGTCTTCGAATTAGTTATCATCTGTTCGACCTCTTGGCGCGGTCACGCGAGTACATGGTGCTGATCCGCATACGATTCGTCATTTCCCGCGTCGCCTTCGGAGTTTATCGCTCGTCAATTGTGGCGCCTAAGGAGTGCCCAAGGCGGAGGCTACAGGCGAATGGGTTCGCAGCGACATCTGCGGCGCGGCCAATTGCATTATCCCGAAACCTGCGACGATCCGCATCGATTCCGAACGTCTCAACTCCCGACTACTTCGTAGCGTTTTAGGCGACACGCACAAATAATTGCATCGAGATAGGGGCCGCGCAGTCCCATTTTGCACAGTAGCGAATGATGCGGCCGCTATCCTTTGGAACCTCGACAACGCGCTGTTTACAAACGGTCATTGGTTGCTCAGCAGGGCGCATTCGCCGTTCTGGTTTTCTCTCGCTGAGCGCAATCAATGCTTTGCGCATTTTCAAGCTCATAGAGTCTCCGTCTTCCCGGTTTGAGGGTCCTATGTCTCGGAGGCTGATTCGGCATGGCCTTGCAGCCATCGGCCGGTTTCCTTTCACGTCGCTTGTAACGAATACCCCGTTCCGTGACTTTATTCCTATGAATGCATAAACCGACGACGTTGCACCTAACGAATTCTCGCTTCTATCGAGTCCTAACCCTTTCTCTTCTGGTCTTTATGGGGAGATTGGCCGCGGGCGCGCAGGAACCACTGACGCTCCGACAAGCCATCAATGAGGCCCTGGGGCAAAGCCCTGAGGCGGCGATTGCGCGTGCCGACAATCTGGATGCGAAGCTGGCGGCCAGTATGGCGCGCACCCAGCTTCTGCCGCAGCTTGGATTTACCGAAGACATCTCGCGCGGCAACGATCCGGTATATGCGTTTGGAACGCGGCTCCGGCAGAGACAGTTCACGCAGGCCAATTTTGCGCTGAACGCTCTGAACTTTCCGCAACCGATCGGGGAGTTTTCAAGCCGCTTCTCTGGGCAGTGGGTAGCGTTCGATTCGTTCAAGACGGAGAGGGAGATTCACCGCGCGGATCTGTTCAAGGAGAGCGCCTCCTCTTCCGCCAAGGCGGTGGACCAGCAGATCGTGTTCCGTGTTGTCGGGGGCTACCTGCAGGTGCTGTACGCGCAGCGGGAGATTTCCGTTGCTCAGCATGAGCAGGAAACGTCGGCGGCATTGCTGAGTTCGGTGGACGAGCACGTGAAGGCCGGTCTTGCCGTTGAGTCCGACAGGATGTCGACCGAGGTGAATGTGGCCGCGCGCAAAGAGGAGTTGATTGCGGCCCAGGGCGACCTTGAACTGGCATGGGCGGCGTTGCGCGAGGCGATGGGTGCGCCGGATCTGAAGGCAACCGAGTTGAAGCCGATAGAGCCACACACGTTTCCGCGGGGCGCGCTTGAAGAAGAAATGGCGACGGCCGCAAAGAGGCGCCCCGACCTGACTGCGTTGGGACAGGCGCAATCGGCGCAGGCATCCGCCGTGGGAGCGGCAACGTCTGACTTCGGTCCACGCGTGAGTGCTTACGGAAACTGGGAAGAAGACCGCACATCGTTTGGCGGCTCGGGCGGCAACAACTGGGTGGCCGGCGTCCAGATCAGCGTGGACATTCTGCCATTGGCCAAGCGCGCGCAGTTGGCGCGGGAGACCGCCGCGAAACAGAAAAGTGATGCGCTGGTGGCTTCCGCGCAGCAGCATCTGCGCTCGGAAGTGAGCCAGGCGCACATTCATCGGCGGACAGCTGCATTGCAACTGGAAACGGCACACGCCGCGACGGACGAATCGGCCGAGAGTCTTCGCATCATCAAGAACCGCTACGGCGCGGGACTTGCTACCATCACCGATCTGCTGCGGGCTGAGGACGCCGAGCGGCAAAGCCAATCCAATTACTGGCATGCCGTGTACGGCAATGCCATGGCCTATAGCGAACTTCTATACGCTACCGGGAGTCTGACACCCGATGCCGCGGAGGAACTGCAATGAAGAATCTCTTATGGGCGATTTTGCTTGCCGCTTCCGCGACGATGATCGCCGGCTGCCATGGCGGTGAAACCGCCGCAACTTCAGGGACCACACAAACCATGCCGGCGGGGGTTGTCGAAAGCCAGGAGCAACAGGTGCCTGTGAGCCTGGGGTCCACCGGCACCGTTCATGCCAGGGAAACTGCGGTCGTATCGGCTCAGGTGATGGGCCGCATCCAGCAGGTGATGGTGCGCGAAGGGGACGACGTCCGGGCTGGGCAAACCCTGGTGGTGCTCGACGATGCGGCGTTGCGCGCGCAAGTTGAGCAGGCGCAGGCGGGTGTGAAGGCTGCGCTCAACATGCAAGCTGCGGCGCAGACCAACGCCGCCCTGACTGCGAGCACGCTGGAGCGCTACAAGCAGCTTGAGTCCGAAAAAAGTGTAAGCCCGCAAGAGATGGATGAGGTATCGCGAAGGGCAGAAGCAGCGGCAGCGAACCTGGAGGCAGCGCGCGCGCAGACCGATGCGGCGCGAGCGCAAGAGAACGGGGCGCGCACGATGATGAGTTATACGCGTCTGGTCGCGCCCTTTGCAGGCGTGGTGACGGCGCGGATGGCCGATCCGGGGACGATGGCCGCACCGGGCGTGCCACTACTCCAGGTGGATCAGGCTGGAGCGCTGCAACTGGACGCCACGGTGGATGAGTCGGCAATTGGCACGATACATCAGGGGATGAAGGTACAGGTGGTGATCGATGGGGCCGGTTCCACGAGTATGACGGGGACCGTTGCGGAGATCGTGCCCGCCGCCGATCCATCGAGTCACAGCTTTCTGGTCAAGATCGACTTGCCGTCCTCAGGTCAGTTGCGCGCCGGCATGTATGGAACGGCTGGGTTTGCCAACGGCTCGCGTCAGGCGATCCTCATTCCGCGCTCCGCCGTTGTTTTGCGTGGCTCGCTGGCCTGCGCGTATGTGCTCGACGGGCGGGGAATCGCTCAACTTCGCTATCTCACCCTGGGCGCGGCGCAAGGCAATCTGGTAGAGGTTCTGTCGGGCATCTCTTCCGGTGAAGAGCTGGTTGACGCGCCCTCGGATCGCGCCCTCGGCGGCAAACGCATTGAGGTCCAGCAATGAAGCAAGAACTTGGAATCGCCGGGAGACTGGCTCACACATTTATCAACTCCAAGCTGACGCCGTTGTTCATTGCCGCGTCGCTGGCCATCGGAATCTTTGCGGTGGCTATCATACCGCGCGAGGAGGAGCCGCAGATTCTTGTTCCGATGCTCGACATCACCACCGCAATGCCCGGCGCGTCGCCAGCCGAGGTGGAAGAGCGTGTGACGCTGCCGATTGAGAATCTTGTGCATCAGATCTCGGGCGTCGAGTATGTGTATTCAACGTCGGCGCCGGGCCAAAGCCTGGTGATTGTGCGTTTTCTTGTCGGCACGCCACAAGAGGACGCGCTGATCAAGGTCTACAGCAAGCTCTACTCGAACTTCGATCGCATGCCGCCGGGAGTTTCGCAGCCGCTGATCAAGGCTCGCTCCATCGACGATGTGCCGATCCTGGCCATGACGCTTTGGGGCGAGCACTATAACGGCTATCAACTGCGCGCCATCGCGGATGAGATGCGACACAACATAGCGCAGATTCCCGATGTATCTGAAACGGCGATCATCGGCGGCCTTCCACGCACCATGCGTGTTGTACTGAGTACGGAAAAGCTGAGTGCCTACGGCTTATCGCCAATGGCAATCGTGGGGCATTTGCAAGCCGCAAATGCCGGCGTGCAGGCAGGGAACTTTTCCGATAACAACCAGGAAGTGCGCGTTGACGCCGGCAATCTCTTCAACAGCCTTGAGGATCTGGAAGCGGTGGTGGTGGGCGTGGTGCGCGGGCATCCGGTGTATCTGCGTGACGTGGCTGACAAGATTGTCGATGGCGCCGCGGAGCCTTCGGACTATGTTGTCTACGGTACGACCAACGCGAGCGCCACAGCATCGCAGGGGGCAGGTCAGTACCCGGCTGTGACGATTACTGTTGCTAAACGCAAAGGGACCAATGCCACCGATATCTCAAATGCAGTGCTCAAGCGCGTGCATGAGATGCAGGGTGTCACGATTCCCAGCGACGTGATGGTGACCACCACGCGGAATTACGGAGAGACGGCGAAAGACAAGTCAGATGAGTTGCTTGAGCATCTGCTGCTGGCAACATTGTCCGTGACATTGCTTGTCGCGCTCTTCCTCGGTTGGCGTGAATCGGGCGTGGTGCTGCTGGCCATTCCGGTTACGCTCGCGCTCACGATGTCAGTGTTTTACTTTCGGGGCTACACCATCAACCGCGTAACGCTTTTTGCGTTGATCTTCTCGATCGGCATTCTTGTCGATGACGCGATTGTCGTCGTCGAAAACATGGTGCGTCACTTTAGGTTGCCGGAGAATCATGGGCGGCCGATGAGTGTAGTTGCAGTAGAAGCAGTGGCCGAGGTTGGCAATCCAACCATTCTTGCCACGTTTGCCGTGATTGCGGCGGTACTGCCCATGGCCTTTGTCCGCGGTCTGATGGGGCCCTACATGCGCCCTATCCCCGTGGGCGCATCTGCGGCCATGCTCTTCTCGTTGCTGGTTGCCTTCGTAGTTTCGCCCTGGGCGGCACTCCGGCTCGTTGGCAGGCATCTGGGAGGGGTCAAAATACTCGAACCGGAGACGGAGAACTGGCGGACGAGGATCTATCGCCGCATCATGACTCCTCTGATCCAATCCACGCGCAATCGCGTCCTGTTCTTCATAGGAGTAGTGATGCTGCTTCTGGTCTCAGCGGCGCTTGTGCCAATGGGGCTGGTGCGCGTGAAGATGCTGCCGTTTGACAACAAAAGCGAACTGCAGGTCGTCATCAATATGCCCGATGGCACACCGCTGGAACAGACTGCGCGCGTGGCCCAGGCGCTTGGGGACGAACTTGCGCTGCAGCCGGATGTATTGAACTACCAGACCTACACCGGAACGTCCGGCCCCTATAACTTCAACGGGCTGGTGCGCCACTACTACATGCGCCGGCAGCCTAATCAGGCCGACATTCAAGTCAATCTGTTGCCTGCCAAGCAACGCAGCGTGCAGAGCCATGCGATTGCAAAACGGCTTCGTCCATTGCTCGACGCGGTCGGCAACGCGTATGGCGCGCGCATTCAAGTCAGCGAGGTTCCACCGGGGCCGCCGGTGGTGCAGACTTTGGTGGCCGAAGTTTACGGACCAGACCTTGCTGGTCAGACCCAGGTTGCCCAACAGATCAAGTCGATTTTCCAACACACCCCGGGAGTGGTTGACACCGACTGGTATGTCGAAGACCCGGAGCCCAGACTTATAATGCGCGTGGATGAGGTCAAGGCTGCGCAACACGGCATCGCGGTCTCCGATGTAACTCATGCCCTGGCGCTGGCTCTCTCGGGTGATCAGGTCGGCCTGATGCACGATCAGACATCACGGGACCCTGTGCCTGCAATTGTCGAGCTTGACCGCGCGGATCGTTCCTCCGAGCAAGGTCTGGAGAATATTCGCCTGCCGGGCGCCGACGGCGGCATGGTTTCTCTGCGCGAGTTGGTTATCGTCGAACACAAGACCATCGAGCCCAGCATCTATCACAAGAATCTGCGCCGCGTGGTGTATGTCACGGGAGACGTGGCTGGGGCGGTGGAAAGCCCGGTCTACGCCATTCTGAAGATGAATAAGGAACTCGACCACCTCGCCCTTCCAGCCGGATACACGCTCGCCCGCTACAACGCGTCGATGCCGGAGTCCACAGACCACTACTCGATGAAGTGGGACGGTGAGTGGCACATCACCATCGAGGTCTTCCGCGACATGGGCCTTGCATTCGCCGCGGTGCTGGTGCTCATCTATGTGCTCGTGGTGGGCTGGTTCCGCTCCTTTATTGTGCCGCTGATCATCATGGCTCCCATTCCACTCACCCTGGTCGGCATCATGCCTGCTCATGCCATACTGGGCGCATTCTTTACGGCAACCTCGATGATCGGCTTCATTGCTGGCGCGGGCATCATTGTGCGCAACTCGATCATCCTCGTCGACTTCATCGAGCTTCGCATTCGCCAGGGAATGCCTTTGGCCGAGGCAGTGATCGATGCGGGCGCAACTCGGTTCCGCCCTATGCTCTTGACCGCAGCCGCTGTCGTAGTTGGCGCAAGCGTGATTCTAACCGATCCCATTTTTCAGGGGTTGGCATTATCGCTGATTGCGGGAGCAGTGGCATCGACTTTCCTTTCATGGCCCACCATTCCGGTTCTCTATTACATGGTTCACTCCGGACGTCAATCGAGGTCCAAACTTCATCCCGAAACCGATCAAGGAGAATCCCTATGACAGTCGAACGCGGTGTGCGCCTGATGGCAGGCGTCATGGCGCTGTTGTCGCTTGCTCTTGCTCATTTCTTTTCCCTCTACTGGCTCTGGCTGACGGTTTTCGTCGGAGTTAACCTTTTGCAGTCGGCATTCACAAACTGGTGTCCGGCCATGAGCATCCTGCGTGCCGTGGGCCTGAAGGATGCCAGATACAGAATTGCCAAGTGAGAAGGAGTCATTCAGCCACGACGTCGCGGAAAGCAGCAGTCAGGCCGAACAAGCCGTGTCGAAATCAAGGCGAGCAGCTTAAAAATGAAGTTTACCGTCAGATGTTTCGGTTGGATGGAAGCCATCCTGGCGCCGAGATGGGCCTCGCACCTGCCTTGGTGCGCGCATGGCTGGCCGCTGACTTCAAACCAAAAAGCGGCGAAGAGCGAGATTGGCTAAGGAAGGTATCTCCAATCTGCCTTCAGATGATCGAGAAATCATTGAAAGCGGGTGTTGCAACGATCTCCTATGCGAAGAGCCATTCTTGCTGAATGCTT
>Ga0224555_1004380_pt1 | contig 13011 bp, 12 predicted proteins | sample 714S23034metaG_FD_180687 | JGI IMG/M metagenome (GOLD analysis project Ga0224555, IMG submission 180687) | Peat soil microbial communities from Stordalen Mire, Sweden - 717 S2 30-34 | ecosystem: Environmental > Terrestrial > Soil > Wetlands > Peat | place: Sweden: Norrbotten County, Stordalen...
CGCATGCGGTTCGTGCGCCACGCGCTGCGCTGTATTGCCCAGGTCGCAGCGCTGGTGGCGCTGCATTGGACGGCGATTCCGCTGCTGGCTGACATCCTGCTGGAAATCTTTTTCGCGTTCGAACGGGATCGGCGCGGAGTTTTCAACCGGCGATTCTATAAGCTCTTGCCGGCGCGGTTGATCTTCTCGTGGATGACGCCGTGGATCGTCGCTTATCACCACATTGCCGGCAGCATCACCAAAGCCAACCGGTCCAATCCACAAAACGCGCAGTAGCGAGTCCTTCATCCGGTAGAGCTAACACTTGCACGAAGCATAGCCTTCCCGAGGGGGAAGGCTATGCGTGTGGCAAGACCCGCTTTGGCCGGCTCGACGAACTACTTCTTGTCCGCAGGATTTTCCTTGTTCTTTTCGACAATCGAAAGCAGCTCAATTTCAAAAACCAGGGTGTCACCCGGGCCAATATCAGGGCTCGGAGAACGCTCTCCGTAGGCCAGGTCCGCAGGAATAAAAAGCTGCCACTTGGATCCTACCGGCATGAGCTGAAGAGCTTCGGTCCATCCCTTGATAACTCCGGTGACCGCGAACTGCGCCGGTTTGCCGCGCTTGTAGGAACTGTCGAACTCCTTGCCATCGATCAGCGTGCCACGATAGTTGCACTCCACCGTATCGCTGCTGGTTGGCTTCGGCCCCGTGCCCTCTTTCAAGATTTTGTATTCCAGGCCGTCGGGTAGCGCCACTACGCCTGGCTTGCTCTTATTCTCGGCGAGAAAAGCGTCGCCTTTCTTCTTGTTCTCGGCGCCCTCTGCCTGCATTTTCTCCTGCATCTTCTTGCGAACGTCCATCTGCACTTCGGTGATCGCGGCCTGCGCTTCCTCATCGGTCATGAGCGTTTTGCCGCCCGCAAGCGCGTCCTTCATACCGCGAGCCATGATGCTGGGGTCGACTGGAACCGACTGCTTTTTGAGACTCTCTCCCGTCTTCATTCCGATGGCGTAGCTGAATTTGTCTTTGGATGTCTTGAGGGTGAGCGGAGCGGCGGTCTTCGCCGCGGTTGCGGAGTGCGCCTTCGCCGTCGCAGTCTGCGCCTTGGCCGGAGTGGATGTGGATGAACTGGCTGGTGGCGTCGTGGCCGCCGGAGTCTGCTGCGCCAGGGCGTTCCCCAGCAACATTCCAGCCGCGAATAGGTTTACCGCAATTTTCAGGAATTTTGGCATAGTTGATATTGTCCCATTGGATCAAGATTCTCCGCAAACCGGAGCGCGCGGAGTGGTGAACCGCCGCCCGGTCGCGGCTGATAACTTTTGAGGAAAGATTGGTGGGCCCGCAAGGATTTGAACCTTGGACCAATGGATTATGAGTCCACTGCTCTAACCGCTGAGCTACGGGCCCTTGCGCAGTCGCAACAACGGCTTTCTGCATGGTAACAAACACGACGGCGATGCGCGGCAGCAATCTGCCGTATAGTGTCTGACGTAAGATTAAGTGTCTTCGAACTGCCATGGAAGAGGTGAGGCGAATTATGCAACGGCTCGACAAGTGGGCTTGTCTGGGAATTTTCTGCGGAATCTTCATGGCGGGCATCGCGCCGCTGGCAACCGCGCAGGGCCGCACTCCCGACGCTGCCGCCATTGCCAAGCGGAATGCTACCGAAAAAGAACTTGAATCGATCGCCATCATCGAGCGCAAGGTGATGGTGGCCATGCGCGACGGCAAGCGCATGCAGGCCGATATCTATCGGCCCAAGGACGAGTCCAAGAAATATCCCATCATCTTCGTGCGCACGCCTTACAACTTCAATTACTGGGATGTTGAGCTGGCTGCGCCGCGCGATATGACCCCAATCCTGGATGCGGTCAAGCGGGGCTATGCCTATATCGAAATGAACGAGCGTGGCCGCTATTTTTCCGAGGGCGATTATGACATTCTCGGCGTGCCCCTTACCGATTCCGACGATGAACTCGACTGGATGGGCGGGCTGCCGTGGTCGGCCGACAAAGTCGGCCTGATCGGTTGCTCTTCCACCGCCGAGTGGCAGTTGAATGTAGCCTCGCGCGGCAACAAAGCTCTGACCACCATCGTCCCGGAAAGCTTTGGCGCCGGCGTGGGACGCGTGGGCCCCTATTACGAACAGGGCAATTTCTTTCGCGGCGGCGCGGTGCAAATGCTCATGGGAGTGTGGCTCTACGACTACGGCCTTCTAACCAACGATGCCAAGCCCAACTTCCCCGCCGGCACGTCGCACGAAGCGCTGCTAACGGCCGCGAAATCCTACGATCTGTCCTCCCATCCGCCGACCATCGACTGGGAGAAAGCCTTGCAACATCTTCCCGAGAACGACATCATCGCCGCAGTGGGCGGTCCGCATGGCATCTGGGCCGACACCACGCCCTCCGGCCAGCCCGGCATGATTACGCGTCCGCCTAACCATCCCGCGTGGTACAAGGGCGGGCTGTGGAACGACAGCATGCGGATCAACATTCCCGGACTGTGGATGATGACCTGGTATGACATCAGCACGGGTCCCAACCTTGCCGCCTACAACTACGTGCGGAGCACAGCCAGTGCTGAAGTCGCGAACGAGCAATACGCCATCATTGCGCCCATGCCGCATTGCAGTTATAAGCGCGCCGCGGAGCACACGATGGTTGGCGAGCGTGACCTCGGCGATGCACGCCTGGACTATGATGCGATCACTTATGGCTGGTTTGATCACTTTCTCAAAGGAGAAGACAACGGCTTTCTGACCAAGAATCCCAGAGTCCGCTACTACACCATGGGGCTGAACCAGTGGCAGAGTTCCGACACCTGGCCACCAGCCGAGGCGAAGCCGGTCACTTTCTACCTGACCAGCAGTGGCCACGCGAACTCGCTCGATGGCGACGGAGCGCTTGCAACTGCGCCTCAAACGAAGGAAACCGCGGACCGCTTCGTCTATGATCCGATGAATCCCGTGCCCACGCGCGGCGGAGGTTTTTGCTGCATGGGCTCCGACTACAAGCCGGGAGCGATCGATCAGCGCCCGCTCGAGGCGCGCGACGATGTCCTGGTCTACAGCACCGGACCGCTGAAAGACGGCCTCGAGGTGACCGGTCCCGTCGACGTATCTCTCTATGTTTCGAGCGACGCGAAAGATACTGACTTTACGGTGAAGCTGATCGAGGTCCTTCCCGACGGCACCGCCTTCAACATCGATGACAACATTCAGCGCGTCCGTTACCGCGAAGGCTACGACAAGCCGCCGGTGTTTATGGAGAAAGATAAAGTGTACAAAGTGACGTTCCAACCAATGGAGACCAGCAATTACTTCGCTCCCGGCCACGAGTTGCGCATTGAAATCAGCAGCAGCAATTTTCCGCGCTTTGACCGTAATCTCAATACGGGCGGGAACAACTATGACGAATCAAGGGGAGTCGTGGCGCACAACCAGGTGCATCATTCGGCGCAATACCCTTCCAGCGTCAGGTTGAGCGTGGTGAAGAAATAAGCAGGAGGAAGTAGTAGTAAGTCAGGAAAGCCGGCCGGAATTTTCTTTTGCTGGCTTGATGCGGTCGTGGTGCGTGGCATCATCGCGCCGAAACTCGGCGCAGCCGTTGCTCTTTCAGGTGGGAATGCCCAGCCTGGGCAGAAGCCACTGGGTCAGCACCAGGTAGCCGATCAGAAGCAGAAAGATCAAAATCCAATCAGTCATACTTTGCCCTTTACTTGCCCACGCATAGTTTACGCAAGTCAGCACCCCACGGCTATTGTGAAATGGGAAGGTTGCTTAAGCCCGTCTTCCATGCCGCTACGCGAAAAACCTTACCGGATAAGCCTTTTCGCCAAGTCGGAGGCGGGGTATAATGCCCACCGCTTTGCTCGAAATGTATTTCAGTCTGGATGGAGAAGAAAGTTTATGACAGGCAAATGGTTTACCGGCGCCGCTTTCGCGCTTGTCCTGACGTGGGCAGTATCGAGCGCCGGACAGGTGAACGTCACCACCTATCACAATGACAACGGCCGAACCGGTCAGAATACACTGGAAACCACTCTGACCACCAGCAATGTCAACTCCACCAACTTCGGCAAACTTTTCTCGCAAGCGCTCGACGGCTATGCCTACGGCCAGCCGCTCTATGTTTCGAATGTGGTGATCCCGAATCAAGGCACGCACAACGTGGTTTATGTGGCCACGATGAATGACAGCGTCTACGCCTTCGATGCCGACAGCAACACAGGCAGCAACTCGCAGCCGCTGTGGATGGTCAATTTCACCGATCCTTCGAAAGGTATCACCACCGTCCCGAGCAGCGACCTGCACTGCACCGATTCGATCACCACCGAGGTAGGCATTTTTTCGACCCCGGTGATCGACACCTCGAGCAACACGCTTTATGCGATGGCGCGGACGCTGGAGAATGGCACGTATTACTTCCGCCTGCATGCCCTCGACATTACGACCGGCGCGGAAAAGTACGGCGGGCCGGTCGCCATTTCGGCCTCGGTTTCGGGCACGGGATCAGGCTCAAGCGGCGGAACGATCAGCTTCAGTGCGCAGCTCGAGAATAACCGGTCGGCCTTGTTGCTGCAGAACGGTCTGGCCTACATCAGTTGGGCCTCTTTGTGCGATTATGGCGACTACCACGGCTGGGTGATGGCCTATAACGAAACTACGCTGGCGCAGGAAGGGGTCTGGCTCACCACGCCCGATGGCAGCCGCGGCGGCATCTGGCAGAGCGGCGACGGGGTGGCGGGCGATGCTTCTTTCAACACCTTTGTCACGATGGGAAATGGAACTTTCGATGTGAACACCGGAGGGTCGGATTACGGCCAGAGCATTGTGAAAATTGCGCCTCCGTCGAAGAATGCCTTCGCCATTCTCGACTATTTCACGCCCTACGATGCCGACACTTATAACGACACCGATCTTGACATTGGCTCGGCCGGTTTGACGCTGCTGCCGGATCAGACGGGCACCTACAAGCACCTGCTGGTGCAGGGATCGAAGGCGGGAAATCTTTATCTGGTCAATCGCGACAACATGGGCCACTACAACGCAAGCAATAACGATCAGATCGTGCAGTACCTTCCCGGCGCGGTGACGGGCATGTGGAGTTCGCCGGCGTGGTGGAATAATTATGTCTATGTCGGAGGAGAAACGGATCCGATCGAGGCATACTCGTTCAACACGACCGCGGAATTGCTGTCGACGACCCCCACTTCCCAGACCAGTGAAAAGTTCGCCTATCCCGGGACGACTGTGTCGATCTCTTCCAACGGCACCACCAACGGAATTGTCTGGGCGCTCAACGACACGGCCTATAAAAACTCGACTGGCCAGGCCTCGCTGCATGCCTACGAGGCGACCAATCTTGGCAAACAACTCTACAGCAGCAAAGACAATGCCTCTCGCGACAATCCAGGTCCGGCCATCAAGTTTACGGTGCCGACCATTGCGAACGGGAAGGTTTACCTCACGACCCAGAAAAATCTGGTGGTGTATGGATTGCTAAACTGAGGTATTGGTAAATTCTCTGTGGGTAGTGGTTGGCGTGCGCATCGTAATCCTGGGTTGTGCGGGCAGTGGAAAAACGACTCTGGCACGGCAGCTTGGCGAACGCACGGGAGCACCGGTCATCTCCCTGGACGCCATCTGGCCTGCTGCTTTGCAGGAAAAGGATGTTCCCGCTAGCCCATGCATTAGGGCGAGTGGGCCGTCGCGTTCAGGCGGCGTCTTCATCGCGCCTTCGGGCAGCGGCACCCTCAGGGTCGGTTAGGATATCGACCCACTTTGGGTGAGGCGTGGGCTCGGCGCCGTAGTTGTCGTGCCAGTTCCACCACTTGTATGGAGGAGTCTGAGGATAACCCTCGGGCGAGTCCTCCCACATTTCCTGACGCCCCAGCGCCGTCAGATCGAGGTAGGCCCAGGTGCTGCCCATCGCCTCATCGCCTCGGTTATTGACGAAGTAGGTGCGGAACACGCGTTCGCCGTCGCGGATGAACGCGTTGTGGCCGTGCCACTGATCGACGCCAAAATCCGCGTCGAAGCTATCCGTGATGGTGTACCAGGGCATTTCCCAACCCATGCGCGCCTTCAGGCGTGCGATATCGGCCTGCGGCGCACGCGAGGCATAAATGAGGGTCGTGTCGCGAGCGTTCAGATGGGAGAGATGGGCGACCTGATCGGCACCCAACGAGCAGCCGCGGCAGGCATGCTCGGGCCAGCCAAACACGCCCGGCTCGAAGAAGGCGCGATAGAGGATCAGCTGACGGCGTCCTTCGAACAGATCGAGGAGGCTCAGCTTGCCCTGAGGCCCCTCGAAGCTGTACTGCTTCTCCACGGCCATCCATGGCATGCGTCGACGCTGGGCTGCCATCGCGTCACGGGCGCGGGTCAACTCCTTCTCCTTGACGAGCAGTTGCTGGCGCGCAGCCTCCCACTCCTGCGGCGACACGATCGGAGGTGTTTTCATTGCGATCTCATTAGTTGACATTTTGACTTCTCCATTCATTTGAGTTTGTGATGATTTTTTCGGGATCATTCTTTTTGCGGGACACCTTCACGGCAAGGGTTGCCAGCCCCCCAGTCGAGACCGCGCCGGCAACGATTAGACCCAGGGTCGAAATGCAGAATGGACACATGGTTCACCTCTCAGTTGGCGAGCCTTAGCGCTCGGCCATTTCTATATCGATGTTTTTCGTTTGATGCCACCGGCGGGCGGCCCAGTTTTCTTGGTTTGCGAAGATCCCTGTTTTTCGTCCGCACCGAGTTCACCGTCCGCGTCGTCTTTCTCGGCAATCTCCTTGATTCGAAGAAGTTCGCTTGTCCAAAGTTCCTGAAACGGGCCGACCCAGCGTTCATAAATCTGACGGATGGGAACGACGTTCAATGAGTTCACGCGCTGTCTGCCGTTCTGGCGCGTGTGAACCAGTTGCGCCTGGCGCAATACTTCGAGATGTTTCATCACTCCAAAGCGGGTCAAGTGCGGAAACATCTCCACAATTTCGGTCGTGCTGCGGGGACGATCTCTCAGGAAATCCAAAATCGCGCGCCGCGTAGGGTCAGATAACGCCTTCCATACCGGATCGAGATTGTCGGCGGTTGGAGCAGCGTTTTCGGTCACGTCCCTACTCGCAGTCCTTTTTCGTGTTGCTCAACATGTGATTCCAGCCGGTGCCAACGTTCTTGCGGTGCTCGGGATCGATCATCCCAATCGCCCGGTGCCGCAAGTGTACGCGGCATCCTCCGGCAGCCGGTTCGATTTTCACCTCCACGTGATTGATTGCCGGATACGACATGAACATCGGCCCGCTCAGTTCCAGCAACTCCGGCGCCTTGATGACCTGCACGAATCCCCAAAGATGTTCGACCCCGTTGCCCCGATCCCGGTACCACCGCCCGCCCGCTCTCGGCTCCAACTGCAACTGCAACGATTGGCCGTCAGGGCGGGTGTTGCCTTTTCCGAGACGATACACGACGGCCGCAAACGCCTTTTCCGGCGAAGCCTTGATCTCGATGTGCTGTTCAACGGAGAGGGTTAAGTCTTCGAATGTCATTGCTGTTTTCTCCTTCGCGCTTGCGCATTATGTGAGTTAATAGTAACGTGACCCAATGATCACGTCAAGCAAAATTTTACGAGTCCTGGAATTTCTTGGGATTTTGGATTCTAGAGGTGTGCTCATAGCAGGTCCTCCACTCCACCGTAGGAATGACAGACTGTTGTCTGCGGCCGAAAGGGGACGTCCGCCCCAGGCGGTCCAGTTTGGGACAACGTTTTGTTAATTGTTCTAGAAAGCCAATCCGACCGCATTCGCCCCGATACAGTTAGGGATAGACCTCGTCTATGACTTTTCTGCGCGCATTTCGACAACGGCTCTCGGGCCGGCCAACCCAGATGCTTGCAGGTTTTCTGGATTGGCTGGCGAAACACACTTTGCCGAGCGATAAGAAATCGGAGCGTCATCGCACCGGACGGCGCGGAGAAGAAGCGGCGTACTTTCATTTGCGGAAGCTCGGCTACACCATGGTGGCGCGAAATTTTCGCTCGCCGCGTTGCCGGGGAGAGATCGACCTTATCGGATGGGAGGCCGACGTTCTGTGTTTTGTCGAAGTGAAGACTCGCACCACACTCGATGTAAAGCCGGGAGAAGCCGCTGTAGATCAGCACAAACGACGGCTGGTAGCGGCGGTGGCACGAGATTACTTGCGGCGATTTCCCCCTTCGTGCCAGTGGCGCTTCGATGTAGTAAGCGTATACTATGGCAATTCGAAGGCTAGCCAGCCGCAGATCGAAGTGTTTCGCAATTCCTCCCTGACGGCTTAAAATGAAAAATTCGTCATCCTACATAGTGAGGTCTGTGCGTGCCTGAGTTAAGAAAAGATCCTATTGTTGGCCGCTGGGTAATTATTTCGACCGACCGGGCGAAGCGTCCGACGGATTTTGCGCGGGAAAACGTTAAATTGAAGGGTGGCTTCTGCCCGTTTTGCTATGGCAACGAGGGCAAGACCCCGCCCGAGATTCAAGCCTACCGGCCCGCAACCAATGGCGGCCCAACTTCGCAGCGCGACACGCCGGGCTGGACGGTGCGGGTAGTCCCCAACAAGTTTCCGGCGCTGGGGATTGAAGGCACTCTGAACCGGCAAGCGGAGGGCATGTTCGACCGGATGAACGGTATTGGCGCCCACGAGGTCATCATCGAAACGCCAGACCACAATGCCAGCCTGGCCACGTTGCCTCCCAAGCGCATCGAAGACGTACTCTGGACGTTCCGCGACCGCATCCTCGATCTAAAAAAAGACCGCCGCTTCAAATACATTCTCCTGTTTAAAAATCACGGCGAAGCTGCCGGAGCGTCGCTTGAGCACGCCCACTCGCAACTCATCGCGCTGCCCATTCTTCCCATCAATGTCGTCCAGGAACTGGAAGGGGCGAAACAGTACTACCTATATAAAGAGCGCTGCGTTTTCTGCGACATCATTCGCCAGGAAATTGAGAATGGGAGCCGCGTCGTGGCGGAGAACGAGAATTTTCTGACGATTGCGCCCTACGCTCCGCGCTTTCCGTTTGAGACCTGGATTCTGCCCAAGCAGCATGAATCAGCCTTCGAAAATTCGTCGTCGCACATGTTTGAAAATCTGGCGCAGGCGCTCAAGACTCTGCTGATCAAGGCCGATCGAGTTCTGGATAACCCTCCGTACAATCTGGTGATCCACACTTCGCCAGCGCAGGATCCGACCAATGATCATTATCACTGGCATATGGAGTTTATGCCCAAGCTGACCAAGACGGCGGGATTCGAGTGGGGGACGGGGTTTTATATCAATCCCACCCCTCCGGAGGAGGCAGCGAAGTTCCTGCGCGAAGCCAGCATCGAAGAGCCGGTGGAAGCAACGGCTGGTTAGAAGACCTGCAGTTTGAGTTCCTACAACGAGGGTGTCATCCTGCGCGTACCCGGTTTTGAGGCGGAGTGAAGAGCTTGTCCTGAGCCTGCGGAAGGGATCTCCCGAGCAACCGGCTAGAGCGCATCGCCAGACTGCCCCCCCCCGCAAATCTCTCCGAACTTTTTTACAATTTCGTGACAACTGCCAGCACTTTCCGGCCTTAGACTTGCTCCGAAAGTTGGGGCGAGGACCAACAGGAATCCTCCTCGACCAACTTCTCTCTCCGTCCAACTGCAAAGGGCACGGCTCCGCTGGCCGCGCCCTCTTTTTTGCAGACCCTGAAAACACGTCAGGAGGGTTAGCCTTGGGTGCGATCTTGCACTTCTTCGTGCCAGGCCATCTGGATGGCTTCGAGCTTGCCTTCATTGGACGCCGACGGATTGTCGTGAAAATCTGGCAACTCTGTGACATAGCGATGCAGGTCGGTGAAGCGAAGCGTCAGCGGATCGAGTTGCGGATGCGTTTCAGACAGCAGGATGCCGATGTCTTCGGCGTCGTCCCAGGTAAGAGATTTCGGCATGATGTTCCTCATAAGCTTATAGTTTGTGAACTGACACCCTGGATTCGTAGCTCGTCGCTCATTTCGCAAGAAACATTCCTAGTGATGTTCTTCCGATATGTAGTTGCGGTTCCAAGCCGGAATCTCGACTACTACTTTCCCCGGCTTCGTGATCTGCACTTGACAACCGAGCCGAGAGTTTAACTGCAAGTCGGCGGCCATGTCCAGACGGTCGGCTTCGTCGTCTTCCATGGGCGAAAGATTTTCCGCACCCTCTTTCACCCAGACGTGGCAGGTGGTGCACGCGCAATTCCCGCCGCAGGCGTGGTCGAGCGTGATGTGGTTGTTCAGCGCGACGTCGAGAATCGATTCTTCCTTGCCATGATCTTCGTAGGGTAGTTTTCCGTGTTCGAACTGAACCGTCTTGCCTTCGGGCAGGAACGTGACTTCTACCGTGTTTTCGCCGGGAGCCTCGACAGTTACGGCGCCCGTACCCTGTGTTTTTTCTTCAGACATACCACTCCATTTTCTAATTGAGTAATTGGGTAATTTAGTAATTGAGCAATTTTGAAAACCGCGCTCAATCCCCTACAGCGTTTCCAATTGCTGAATTACTAAATTTCTCAATTACTCAATTTCCTCACTCAAATTCCGCCTTCGCCATGGGATGCGGCGCCGTCGGGCCTTCGCCCATATCGGCTTCATCCATATTCTTGCCCTTCAGCGCGGTAGAAACTGCGCTATCCATCATCAATTCCGCGAGTCGGGTTGTGCCCTGGTTCAGCGTGTCGATGGCTTTGCGGATCGCCTGATAATCGTCCTCGGCTTGGGTGGCGATCAGGGCCTTCTCCATCTTGGCAATTTTTTTCTTCTCGTCGCTGGTGAGCGCGCCCCAAGCGGCGCTGATCCTGCCTTTTTCGAGCGCGGCGAGAATGGTCGCGGCTTCGTTGCGCGCCTCGATCAGCTGCCGCTGCCGGAAATCTTCTTCGGCGGTGTCGAATGAATCGAGGATCATGCTCTCGACCTGCTCGTCGGTCAGTCCATAGCTGGGCTGAACCTGAATTTCAGCTTCCTTGCCGCTACGCTGTTCGCGCGCCGAGACGTGCAGGATGCCGTTGGCGTCGATGAGGAATTTCACCTCGATTCGCGCCATTCCCGCAGCCATCGGAGGAATGCCCTTCAGATCGAAACGCGCCAAGGAGCGGCAATCTTTGGCCAGTTCTCGTTCGCCTTGCAAAACGTGAATGGCTACGTTCGATTGCCCGTCGATCTGGGTGGTGTAGAACTGCGTCGCCGAGGCGGGGATGGTCGAGTTGCGCAAAATTATCTTGTCGGTGACACCGCCCGCAACTTCGATGCCGAGCGATAGCGGAGTGACATCGAGCAGCAACATGTTCTCCGTGGCGATGGAGCCACCGCCGAGAATGTTGGCCTGCACGGCGGCACCGAGCGCAACGACTTCGTCGGGATTTAAATCTGTGTGCGGTTCGCGGTGGAAGAGCTCTTTCACCAGCGCACGGACTTTCGGAATGCGCGTGGATCCGCCGACAAGAACAACTTCGTCAATCTGCTCAGGCTTGAGCCCGGCATCTTTCAACGCCTGTTTGCAAGGAGCCACGGTCCGCTCGATGATCGGCTGAATGAGTTGTTCGAACTGTTCGCGTGTAATCTCGCGCAAGTAGCGCCGTCCACCAGGGAGTTCAACATTGAGCTTGGTCGAGGGCTGGGACGAGAGCGCGATCTTGGCCTCAATCACGGCCTTACGAATGGTTTGCACGGCTTCGGCATTGCGGCGCAGGTCGAGACCGAGATCGCCACGCAAATCGTCGAGCGCGATGGTAATCAGCAAATTATCAATGTCGTCGCCGCCGAGGTGGGTGTCGCCATTGGTGGCAACGACTTCGAAGATGCCGTCGTGCAGCTTGAGGATCGAAATGTCGAAGGTGCCGCCGCCGAGATCATAAACGGCGACAATGCCGTTTTGTTTTTTGTCGAGCCCGTAGGCGAGAGATGCCGCGGTGGGTTCGTTCACCAGGCGCAACACTTCAAGTCCAGCGATGCGGCCAGCATCCTTGGTGGCCTGCCGCTGCGCATCGTTGAAGTACGCGGGGACAGTGATCACTGCTTTCGTGACCGGCGCTGCGAAGAAGCGCTCGGCGTTTCGTTTGAGCTGGCGAAGAATGAGCGCCGAGATTTCCGGCGGAGTAAAAGTCTTATCGCCAAGTCTGATGCGCAGAACCTCACCCGGCTGTAAATCTTCGGCCAGGCGGAAGGGAAAGAATTTGAGTTCTTCCCGGACATCGTCAACCCCGCGTCCCATCAGGCGTTTGATGGAATAAACCGCCCGATCTGCAGTTTCGGTCAGATATTTTCGCGCACCGTTTCCGATCACGGGCTGGCTGTTTTCGTCCAGCGCGACCACCGAAGGGACGAGATTCGAGCCATCTTCGCCCGGAATGACGGCAGGGCTCTCCCCTTGCATGAACGCCACGAGAGAGTTCGTGGTGCCGAGATCGATGCCGACAATGCGATCAGAGGACATTTTGTAATTTAGTAATTTGGAAATTTAGTAATTGGGTAATTGAAAAACCTTCGGGTACGAGATTACTCAATTACCAAATTTCCAAATTACTCAATTTTCGAGCGCCTCGCCGACAACCGTTACCAGATTGCGGATGTAATTGCGGCGGTTCAGCAGGTCTAGTAATTTTCCGCGCTCCTGTTTGCGCTCTTCTTCGGAGACGGGCTGACCGTTTTGCTGGCGCTGGATCATTCCGTCCCACATTTTCCATTCCTGTTGCAGCTGGCGCAGCAAGGCTTCATGCTTCTCTTCCAGTTCGAGCTTGTGGCGGCCGATTTCTTCGACCAGGGCGGCATCGTCGCCGCCACCCATTTTTTTCTGCGCGCGCAGCTCTTCGAGCTGCATGTTTAACTCAAAAACTTCTTCCAACAGATCGGGGGGAACGATTTGCTTTTTCGTCTGTCCGCTGGAGCGCGCCTGCTCCGTAGCGCTCTTGGATTGCTCTTCGAGTTCCACCCCTTCGAGCTTTAACAGATATTGCGTGCGCTTGATGGGGTCTTTCAAAGTACG
>Ga0224555_1004382_pt1 | contig 13004 bp, 11 predicted proteins | sample 714S23034metaG_FD_180687 | JGI IMG/M metagenome (GOLD analysis project Ga0224555, IMG submission 180687) | Peat soil microbial communities from Stordalen Mire, Sweden - 717 S2 30-34 | ecosystem: Environmental > Terrestrial > Soil > Wetlands > Peat | place: Sweden: Norrbotten County, Stordalen...
ATGCCCGACTCCATCAACTACGACGCGGGGAAACAACGCCTGTTGGTGGGCCACGGCTTCATTGAGAGGGTTCCGCTGGCAGTCTGGCAGTACGAAGTCTCCGGCAAGCAGGTGCTTCTTCAGTGGTTCAGCTATCGCAAGCGGCATCGCGAGCGCCCCATCATCGGTGACCGCCGGCCGCCATCAATGCTGGGCGACATTCAGCCTGACCACTGGTTGCAGGAATACACAACGGAATTGCTGAACGTTCTTAACGTGCTCGGCCTCCTGGTTGAACTTGAGCCAATGCAGGCTGACCTTCTGGAGAGAATCTGCGCCGGCCCGCTGATCTCAGGGGAGGAACTAAATGCGGCAGGAGCTTTGGAAGTTCCCGCAGTTCCCAAGAAGCCAAAGAACAAGAAGGAAAAGCCCCTTCATCTATTCAATAGCTGACTAACCGAATCTACATCTGACCAGTGATCGCTAACGAAGGTGGGCGGAGTGACGCTACCGGCGGGACCCGCCTGTGACGCTGTGGAAGTGTGAAGCGAAAGCATTCTGTTTCCTTTATCAAACGAGAGCATGAAGTGAGGTTTCATGTCGCTATGCGGGTAGACGGCGGCCATATCTATACCAATGCTTGCCGGCTGAATGCCCCCGTTGCGATTAACGATTTCATCCTGTTCCGTCACACGGACTGCAATGCCCTTTATTTGGTATAAATCGACTATTTCCTGAAGTGCGGGCTCGATGACCGCGTTCTTTGCTGCTTCAAAATCGGCAACGTTCTGTGCGATTTGCTTTTCTCGTTCGGACGCACGCACCACAGCTTGCTGCTTCTCTTGATTGTGTCTATCCAAGTGGTCCGATAATGCCTTTGCAATTTCTGGCTTCATCTTTGATCCTTTCGGCTGCCGCCTATCAGATCAAGTATAAATGCGGTTTGGTCGTCGGGGGATTCGCGTCCAGAATGTCCCGCAATCGCGCCCGCAGCCCCTCATCCTGAGACACCAGTTCCGATGTGTTTGCTAGTGGCGTAATGCCGTCAAGTGCAAACAGAACGAATACTGCAGCGTTATCAGGTGGGCCGGTGGTTAGGGTGCTTATCGCCCCAGGCAACCCGGCCAAATTCCCGGCAGCGAGACGCGGGGCCTCGGGCTACTGGATGCGCGTGATTAGCAGCTGGTCGAGTTTGCCATCCTTGGTGATGTAGACGGAGACCCTCGCGGTGATTCCGGACGAGCCGGTGATGCGGTATGAGAGGCCGTTCATACCGCCGCGGTCGCTTCCGCCTATTAGCTCTATCTTGGTGATAGAGCCGATGGTTTCGAGGCTGGTTTTGAAGTCCTCAAGAACGCGCGGAGTGAAGAAGTAGGCGAGATTGTCGTTGATCTGGCTGCGGTCAATGGCGCCTTTGCGCAGTTCTTCAAGGGCGCTACGGACCAGGTGTTCGGCCTCGGGGTTTGCGGCGGGCAGGGTGGGCGGAGCGGGCGCGAATACGACCTGCTCAATGGCACTGAAGATTTCGCCGGTGCCGCGATCGCTGTTGACGATGACGATAATGGCCGCGTCCTGGGCAGGGAACAACTCATTGAGAGTGGTGAAGCCGTTGAGTTCGCCACTATGCCCGACAATTCGGCGGCTATCCTGCGCGGCGAGGAAGTAGCCCATGCCGTAGCCGGTGCCAGTGCCGTCGGGAAGGCTTGCCTCCGATTGCAGGATCTGCCAGCTGGATGGCTTGATGACTTTGTCGCGGTGGAGAACCACGGTGTCCCAGAGAGCAAGCTGGCCGACAGGCATGGAGAGCTGGCCGGCTCCGGTGAGGGTGCCCTTGGCCTCGCGCGGTGTTTCCCGAGGTGGCCCCAGGGCGAAGTGGATATAGTTTCGGGGCAGATCGGGAACGTTGGGTCCGTCGAGATTGACGACGCCTGTGAGGCCGGCGGGGGCGAGTACGTGTTTCGAAAGGAACTGAAAAAAGGGCTGGCCTGCAACTTTCTCGACGATGAGTGAGGAAAGGACGTAGTTGGTATTGCTGTATTGCCACTGGGTGCCGGGCGGGAAGTCGAGCGGCTTGTCAGTCCAGCGCTTGACCAGGGCGTAAGGCTCGGTGACGGTGGCGAGCTCGGGAGTCAGGTAGTCCTCGGTGTAGTAGTCGGAATAGCCGCTGGTCTGGTTGAGCAACTGGCGGAGGGTAACGTCATGGGAATGGGCCAGTTCAGGAAACCAGGTGGAGACCGGATCGTCGAGGCGCAGCTTGCCTTGTTCAACGAGGACCATGGCGGCGACTGCGGTGAACTGCTTCGAGACGGAGCCGATGCCGTATGGCATATCGACAGTAGCGGGGATGCGCGGTTCAAGCTGGGCAAAGCCGAAGGCCGCGGTATAGGCGACGTGTCCATGCTTGACCACTGCGACGACAGCACTGGGTGCGGCGGTCTTCTCGAGGATGCCATTCACATCAGAGGCGATCTTGGCCTGCTCGGCGGGGGGCAGGTTGTCCTGGGCAGGAAGGTGGAGGGAGAGCAGGAGAAAGATAGCCGAGAGCGCGGCGCTACGCAGGCCCGGCAAACGATGGTTTGGCATCATGGGGATGTTTATACCACACAGGATCGAACGGAAGAGTCAGGTTCAGGCTTGCGGCGGTTGCTCGCGCGTGTCCAGCAATTTCTGTGCGGGTTTGGATCCGCTACGGATGGCTTCGCGCAACCGGTACTTGGCTACTGCTCAATTTTTCGATGCTCCATTGGTGCCGCACAGTGCGTAGCGCCCGAGAATGACGCGGATGTCAGTGTCGCGATGATTGCAGACCTAGCGGTAGTTTACGAGGACCGGTGTGTAGGCTTTGTCGTCTCTGAGAGCGGCTTGCTCGAGAGAGAAGACTTCCCGTTCAAGTCAATAGCTGTAACCTGCCCGTTGTGCAAAGAGCAGCGCCTGTACCTGCCTTCTGAGGTGTTCCTGGGGCGACCGAGCCATTTGGTGGCCAAGCAGCCGCGGGCGTGATCCTCGTTTTTGGATCGTTCATGGGTTTTTTGACGAGTTCTCCTACGGCATTTTCGACTTCAGCTTGATAAACTCCCCATCCACCGCGAACTTGCCATTCCCGCGATGGTGGATAGTCTTCGGATGCCTCTGTGCCGGGTCCGTCCAAGCCTTGACCACTTCCAAGACGAAGAGGTTGAACTTGCTGACGAGACGGGTATCGACCACCTTGCATTCGAGGTTGGCGAAACATTCGGCAATCAGGGGTGGCGCCACACGCTCGGCTGGTGCCGGTGTCAGGCTAAATCTCTCGAACTTGTCCACTTCCCGACCAGTGCAGTTGCCTATACTCACAACCTTGGTTGCCAGTTCCACCGCCGGAATGGCTATCACGCATTCCTTCGTCGCCCGCAGAGCTTTAAAGCTGTGATTAGCATCGCTAACGACACAGGCAACCAGAGGCGGCTCAAACTCGACCATCATGTGCCAGGACATCGTCATCACGTTGGCGCGACCCTTATGGGCGGTTGTAAGCAGAACCACCGGACCCGGTTCAAGCAGTTGGTAGACCTTCGAAAGATGCAGGTCTTTCATGGCGATGGGTACTCCTCCGCTCAGTTCTCCGAGAGGATCAAGCGCCTTTCATTGTAGGCGCTGGCGCCATGCGATTACTTGGTCCGTGCAAGGGAGGCTCCTCCATTGAGGGTTGCACTCGGTAGCCGACCCGGAACAATCTGAGTGGAGTAAGCTTTGAAAATGCAGAGTGTTCGCCAAGGGTCTATCCATCTGTTTCGCCTCGCCGGAGTTGACCTGTACCTGCATTGGTCCTGGTTTCTCGTGGCAGCATATGAAATCGAGAGCCGAAAGGGCAGATACTCCTCGGTCGCCTGGAACGCATTGGAGTACCTGGCACTATTCTCAATTGTGCTTATGCATGAATTTGGTCACGCCCTGGCTTGCCGGCAGGTGGGAGGAACGGCGAATCAGATCGTGCTGTGGCCCCTTGGCGGGGTAGCGTACGTGAACCCTCCGCAACGGCCGGGCGCTACACTCTGGAGCATCGCCGCGGGACCTCTGGTTAACGTGGTGCTCCTGCCGGTTTTTGTTGCAGCGTTCATGCTAAGCCGCTCGTTAGGATGGGCGCATGCGATTCCCGATGCCTACCAGTTGTTGCGGGCGGTCATGTGGATTGACGTGTCCTTGCTGGTCTTTAACTTGATGCCGATCTATCCGCTGGACGGCGGCCAAATTCTCCGATCCCTGCTGTGGTTTGTGCTGGGACGTGGCCGCAGCCTGATGGTGACCACGATTCTCGGCTTGTTGGGCATAGTCGGATTCTTCGGCCTCGCTTTGTGGTTACGTTCCTTCTGGTTCGGTGCGATTTCCGTTTTTATGCTGATGAATTGTTGGGGTGGACTACGTCATGCGCAGGAGCTGTTACGAATTGCAAGGCTGCCGCGCCGGGGCGGGTTTGCCTGCCCGAGTTGCCGGACAGCGCCACCGTTGGGAGCCTACTGGCAATGCGGACAGTGCGGGCAGCCATTTGACACATTCCAAACCCGAGGGGTTTGTCCGCACTGTGCGGCCCAGTTTGCCATGACGAGATGTCTGGACTGCGGGGAGCAGCATCCGATGAACGACTGGATGGTTAGTGCTTTCGCGGGAGTTGGCATGGCAAGCGGTGGCTTGACGATAAAATAGCGCTGGCTTTGCCGGTTTCATGCAGCCTTGAATGTAACTGCATTCGACGGCAAAGATCAGTCGAGTAAATCCTTCCAGTTCCCGGACACCTCAGCCTCACAAAGCTTGTGCGCGTTATCATGACCATCGTGCCGACTCAATGCACCGCCATGCTTCGCCGCGGCTCCCGGATTCTTACTGCTCTCCTGCGCTCATGAACGCAACGGTTTCCGAAACCGCATCGTCCCCAGATGCCGCCCTCCTTACTGGCCTCACCTCCGACTTCGCCCACCTCGCTCCCCGGACCATCTGCCCGGCTCAGTGATATATCCGCTATCCCTACCTGATTCCTGCCGGGTACTACGGGCAGATGTGGGACTGGGATGGCTTCTTTATTGGCGCCCATTGGGCCAATCAGAACCCTGCCGACGCAAAGTTCCTCCGCGACTGGGTGCTCAGCTTCGCCTTTTCCGCCGACTTAAATGGATACGTCGCGGGCTGCATCACTCCTCAGGGGCCGCGCCCGCTCTTCGGCAAGTTCGCCATGAAACCCTTTCTTGCTTAGGGCGCACTTTTGGCTTCACAGCGGCTTCACGACTATTCCTGGCTCCGTCCCGTTTGGCCCGCAATGCAGCGCATCCTAACCTATCGCAGACGCACCCAGTTCGATCCCCGCTGGGGCCTCTGGTTCTGGGACAACGCCATGCAATCCGGTGCCGACAACAACGCCGCCCTCTCCAACGCCCCCGGCGACCGCAGCGCCATCCTCGCCGTAGATGCATCCGTCTTCGCGATGCGCGAGTACCTCGCCATGGCTGCACTTGCCGAGCATCTCGGGTATCCCGGCGATGCCCGTAGGTGTTGAGGCGATGTACGGTCAGATCTTCGGTCCGGAATATTCGGTGTGAACGGAGAAGCCATGCTGGGGTTTGGGAAAGTGCCGGAGTTCCTCGCTGATTACATTTTCGCGGGTTGAGCAGGAGGGATGCACTCGATCAGTTCCATCCCCACTGTGGTGTGAATCGTAACCCCGTGGGCAGCAAAGGGGACGAAGAAATACGCTCCTTTCTTCACACTACTTATTCCTGCCGAGCTCATCAACTTTCCCTCTCCGCTTGTCACGACATAGACAGCTAGATTCCTCAAGGCGCAAGACGTCTTCACGGTGTACCGATTTACAGCGAAGCACGGCGTATCTTTGAACGAGATAAGACCCTCCTTTCTATAGTCATTGTTTTCCTCGTCGATTCTCGCTTTCTTGCTTCCGCGCGTGAGAACCGAAGGGCCGGATTGCTGCAAATCAAAACAACTGAGCGCAACATCCTTGTCGAGGCCAAGATACATCTCTTGATCGGAGAGACGATAGCGATCACACCAGCGCTCAGGTTGAATCGTGAAATCGGTAGGCTCCTGAACTTCCAGAATCAGACATCCGGCGCCGATGGCGTGTGCAATGCGAGCAGGAATCAGCCAAACATCACCTGCCTTGGCCTCGACCTCTTGCAACAGACCGGAAAAGGCATCGCCCGGCTGCTCGCTCTTTTTCACGGCTAGCTGCAGATCGGTCTCAGTCACGCCCTCCTTAAAGCCGAAGAAGAGCTTTGCACCAGGTCTCGTCGCAAGAATGACCCAAGATTCTGTCTTACCATGGTCACTAGCAAAATGTTTCCTGGAGAAATCCGGATCAGGATGAGTTTGGGCCGGCAATCGGACGGCGCTGTCGAGAATCTTTACCAGCATGTCGAATCCATTTCCACCTGTCATTTCCTCCGGATAGTTAACAAGCAGGGAGGCAAAGGTTGTTCCTTCGCCTCGGACTTTTGAGAGCCCTTCATCGGGGGCTCGCATCTCCCTGTTCAAGGCTTTCACCTTCGATGCAATCCACTCCTCAGGTAAATTGCCGTCGACGGCTTCGTCTCCAAAGAAATCATGAAAAAGCTTACCTCCTTCGTAAACCCGAAAGACTCGGTTACGCTCAAAGAATAGTGGGCTTTGCAAGTTTGAATTCGTCATAACAAATAGCTCCAATCCTGTCTTTGTTCCCAAAGCTTTGCGAAATGTTCTTCCAGCATCAGCGAGAGACAGTGATAGATAGGAAGATGAAATTCCTGAACGAGTGGAGTCTGTGCGGCTGGCACACAAATACAGACATCCGCGAGTTCTTTGAGCTTTCCGCCCGTTGTTCCGGTCAATGCCAGAACTGGAAGACCTTTCGCACGAGCGACCTCAGCAGCGCGGCACACATTGGAGGCGTTGCCGGAAGTGCTCAACGCTGCCAGCACATCGCCAGTTCTTCCTAATGCGAATACGAGTTGGGCGAACACGTATTCGGGATCGACGTCATTTCCGAATGCCGTTGCAAACGCGGGAAAGCCAGTGAGTGGAATGACCGGAAATGCCCATTGCAAGTGGGAAGCTAATTCCGGCGGCAATCCCTCGCGCATCGAAGCGGCGAGCGATCTGGGGAGTGCAAAGCCCTTGAGCAGTTCTCCGGCCCAATGCTCCGAATCTGCGGCGCTGCCACCATTTCCGCAGAGTAGAAGCTTTCCATCCTTTCTGAATGTTGCAGCCAGCAGATCAAATGCTTCTTGAATATCAGACTGGCATTCTCTTAGCGGAGAATAGCGTTCGACTAGATTTCTCATGTGATGTGACATGACTACCCTCGTAAAGCTTTCAGTAGAGCGAGCAGGAAATCCCGGTTATCGGCGCAGACATAGCGCATCGTCCCACCCATTCGGCTGAATGTCTTGCAATAGCGCAAATAGTATGCAGGATTATCTGCGGGCGGCTCACCGTCTCTTTGCCAGTCCCAGGAGCTCTCGGCCAAATCAACAATAACCATGTGGTGGTTCGTGATCTTGCGCCCTTCCTGTAACTCAAGATTCTGAGACATGGAGAACGATTTCTCGAAAACCATCGGCGACATCACAGCCGAACCCACCGAAAGATACACGCCACCCTCGAGTTGATGTACCTGCTCCGCGTAGGTGAGAAAATCCCTCAGGGCGACGCGCCCAATCGCTGCCCCGTGGTTTACGGAGTGAGTGTATATGACGTCATGCCCGAACATGGGATGCGCCGTGAAGGGAACGTTCAATCGATAAGCTGCGGCTTGTACGCTGTATTGCTTAAAGGGATGGGGGATAGAGCGAAACCCAGGTTCAAGGTTACACATTTGAATCGTAGCCAAAAGATCCAGAGCTGCCGCGGCAACATTGGGATCCTGTGCTGCATCGCTCCTAACGGTTCTTAATAACTGCTCTGAAGTGGGAATGTCCAATCCTTCACGCACAATCATCTTGCCAATGGCTTCACCGTAACCAAGCCCTTCGTAGGCACCTACGATCAGCGCCAGGTTCAGATTGAATCCTGTCTCTTCCCAGATACCAAACTGACCGAGATCCACATTAGCCCGGACATCCTCACTACTTAATCCTTGGAAAGCAAATTCCCAGTCGTGAATGATACCTGCTCCGTTGGTGGCAAGGAGGGTGACCAATCCCTCCTCCATAAGTTGGATAAGAACCGGCGCCAGGCCATTCTTTATGGTGTGCGCGCCAAAAGCCAAAATGACAGGCCGCCCTGCACTTCGAGCAGCGCGGATTTTCTCCGCGCACTCCATCAATGCTTTTGTAGAAGCAGGGGGAATCGGCCCTGGTTCCGCATCCGGAGAAACGGCGTCCCGTTCAATGTTGACCTTGTTCATGCGAGCACTGAGCCTGTGAGTCTGTACACGGGAACGGTCAAATTGGGGATGCGACGTGTTTTGTGAGCGGGGATGGGGAAGGTGAAGAAACTCCCAGAGCTTTTGCCATTGCGAGAAGTCAGGAACAACAGCATCGGCTCCTGCACGAATGAGGCGAGTCCGTTTCTCAGGATTCATCCCAAATCGGCGTAGTTCATCGCTGGCGACGCCGATAGCGAAAGCACCACGTCGGCCGCTTTCGCGTATCTCAACGGGCCCATCACCAAATGTGACAATTTGGTCGGCGGCTCCATCAATTTCGCTGAGGATTCCTTCGATGACGACTTTCTTTGCATCTTTCGCAACCTGGCCAATTGAACCGTAAATTCTACCCTCGAAGACATCTGAATAGCCCAATCGTTCAGCCTCCCTTCTCACATCCTCCACATCCGTTCCACTCGCGAGATAGAGAAGCACACCTGCCTGCTTCAGCGCTCGAAGAAATTGCACCACGCCCCTAAGCGTGAAATCGCTAATGCATAATTCTCCGCAATCCAGCCTGGCCATTCGCCGATCGACAACTTCCATGAGTTGCTCATTGAAGATTTCCTTATATTTCGCAGCTGAGAGAATCTGTTCTTCGGGTATAAGTCCAAACTCTCGGATCAACTTCACCAGTCCCTGCATTTGCACAATTGTCTGAATGCCAGTGGTGCGCTCAATAAATCCCCGCACACGGTCTCGTATGCGCATGAAAAGCGCTTCATCAGCCACCTGGTGTTGAGTTCCCAAAATGGACTTGATCATCATCGGCTCCATGATCTTCTCCCACCCTTCGCGGAGAGTGGAGATAGTGCCATCATGGTCGAAAATGGCGTGCCGGATATTAAGAGCCGGCAAGGACTCATTGATGATCTCAATTTCAGATCCGTCAAGATATCTCGCGCGATTGGGACTCTCGGCAAGTTCCGGATGTTTAAGGAAATCTGCAACTGTTCCCAATTCCAGAATTTCCTGACGAGTGGCAGTTCCTGTCTGAAAGAGCTTCTGAACTGTAACTGCAGCTGCTATGTTGGCAATAAAGGCCGCAGAAGCTAAATCCGCGCCAATCGAGATACAAGCCATAAGGGCAGAGCAAAATGTGTCGCCTGCTCCGACTGAATCTGTCGGGCCGGATAATTGCAGGCCACTCACCTGAGATAATTCACTGCCTGAGGCGATGATGCACCCCCGCTCCCCGCGAGTAACAATGAGCGGCGACTTCCAGCGCTCGTAAAGCCGCTGGGTCTGCTGAACAAGGCAATCAAGAGAAATAACCTCGTCTGCATCGGTGGGCTTTCCACTCGCCCTCATGAGTTCATGGTCGTTGAGCTTGTGAATCGCCTTTGGATAAGAGTCATGGTATCCGCGCGAATCGATGATGAAAGTCAGTTGGGGAAACCGCTCTATCGCCTCCGCCAGCCGTTGTCGAAAGGTTGTGGAGTCATGAATGCTCCCAGTAACTTGATGATTTACCAACACGACCGAGACTTTGTGCAGGATGTCTTCAAGTTTTGAAAATAACTCCGACTCAACTACGTTCGATAAGTGATTGAAATTACCGAAGTCGATACGGCTCAACTCCTGACCTTCCACGCATGGCTTAATATAAGTCTGTGTCGACCACCCCTCATCTTGCGAAATCAAGCCACTGCAATCCACATGAGAATTGTCCAGTAGCAGCCGCAGCTCACGTCCAAAAGGATCGTTTCCCAGAACGCCCACAGGATAGACCGACTCAACTCCAAGGGATAATAAATTCATAACAACGTTTCCTGCACCGCCTGGCGAGTAGCGCTGCTTACTGACTGGTTCGGTCTTGAGCCCTGTCTCAACTGAGAGTTCCGACGCCGACCGATCGATTGCCCAGTAAATATCTAGACAAAAATCCCCTATTACGGCCACCGAAGCGCCGGAAAGCTTATCTAAGATCGAAGATATTTCCTCCAGGCCGAGAGTGTAATAAGTCCGAAGACTGTTTGTTTGCCATTGAGTCATTCGCGTGTTCCTTCTATCTGTCTATCGAAGTCTTCCAACGCCACATGCCGGGTTTAGGAGAAATGCCATAGAGCGGTAACGAGCTGAACCGGCATCATGGATGCGAAGAGAATATCTGCATTGCGCTGCCCTGCATTCTTAGCGACAATCGGTAAAATCCATGAAGCATGGTTTGGCGAGCCGTCAATGTTGAAGTCGGCGGCCGCGCACCAGTACCTCCGCCGGTCGTTAGCAACCCAGTCGCTCCGGCGAAGCCTGTGAACGTGCCATGGTGATTGTTGTGAAAGAGGTCCACATGCGGCACCGCAGCTTTGCCGGCGAGCGCCTCGTAAATGGAACCGTCGACGAGGTAAATGTCCAGCCAGCCATCGTTTTCATATTCCAAGAGGCAGACACCTTGGATCTTTGCCTCCAGAATGAACCGCTTTGCCGGAGTTTCCGCTATGTGGTGCCTGTGGGTAAGGCCTGGTCGCTCAGCAACGTTCTGGAAGGCGATCAGTCCGCTTTTCACGAAGCCTCCGGCCATGATGGGGCGGTGCCGGCTTGCGCCGCGCAAATCATCCAATCGACGACGCAAACATGTATACATGTTAGATTTGAAACTGTCAACGGTAAAAAGACATACACGTATATGATATGTTGAACTCGCAGTGGAAATGAGAGGGGTAGAGTACCCATCTGGGCAAGTCTATCGAGGGGTATCCCTTATCAGGCTGCTTCCGGAGCGAAACGGATGAAGAAATGACAGAGGGCAATGCGGAACGGTATGCGGTTGATTTCAAGCAATATGCGCTACGGCACAGGCCTGTTAGCTGCTACGAATTCCGGGGGCATGTCAAGTCATTGACTGCCCTGCATACAGCGCCACTGGAATGTGGCCTTGGAGTTGCAGATGTCTGAAGTACACAAAACCCTCAATAAACGCTTGTTAGCGACTTGTGTGATCGCTTCTCTCGGGGGCCTCCTTTTTGGTTTCGATACTGCGGTCATCGCGGGAACCACGGGCTCCCTGACGAGTGTCTTTCATTTATCTCCCCTCGCTCTTGGCTTTACGGTCTCAAGTGCCCTTTGGGGCACCGTATTGGGCGCTGCCTTTGCAGGCAAGATGGGAGATATTGCCGGTCGTCGCGCCTGTCTACGCGCCCTCGGCTTGCTCTACGTGCTCACGGCCCTGGGGTGTGCATTGGCATGGGGCTGGTACCCCCTCCTGTGCTTTCGCGTACTCGCAGGCCTGGCAGTAGGGGGCTCCTCGGTGATAAGTCCAACCTATATCGCAGAGATCGCTCCCCCAAAACTTCGTGGCCGCCTTGTCATGGCGTTTCAATTCAATGTCGTTTTTGGAATGTTGTTGGCGTACTTCTCTAACTTCTGCCTGGGCCTGTTGCACCTTGGGGCCACAGATTGGCGCTGGAAATTCAGCATTGCGGCCGTCCCGGCTTTGGTTTTCTACCTGGCATTGTTTTTCATTCCCGAAAGCCCACGATGGCTCGCAGGTAAAGGCAAGACGCGGGAGGCCTTGGAGGTACTCCAGCGAAATGGCGATCCTGACCCGGAACTTGAACTACGTGAAATCACAAAGTCTTTGGAAGATGCAATTGGATCGAAGGGTACAAACGTCTTCCAATGGCGCTATCGCTTTCCCATTTTTCTGGCCATTTCCATTGGAATGTTCAACCAACTCTCGGGCATCAACGCCATCATGTACTACCTGAACGACATCTTTGAAAAAGCTGGCTTTGACAAGGGGTCGAGTGACTTTCAAGCTGTGCTCATCGGCATTACCAACCTCATCGGCGTCACTTTGGCAATGTTGGTTATCGATCGGATTGGCCGCAGGATGCTTCTGCTTATCGGATCAGTAGGGACAACTCTGTGTCTTTTTGGGGTCGGTACTATATTTCGGCTGGAACAATATCAAGGAGCCCTGGTCTGGCTTCTGATGGGCTTTATCGGTTTCTTCACTTTTTCGCAAGGGGCTGTAATCTGGGTCTATATAAGTGAAATTTTCCCGAACCGGGTGCGGGCCAAGGGGCAGAGCATCGGTAGCTTCACTCATTGGTTTATGAATGCTCTGGTATCGATCGTCTTCCCAATTGCCGCCGCCAGGTGGCATTCAGGACCGTTCTATTTCTTTTCGGGATTTACGGCGCTCCAATTCATCGTGGTAATCCTTTTCTATCCGGAGACACGTGGGGTTAGCCTTGAAGCAATGGAGGAGCAACTGCATCGCTAACGCAATCCAGGCTCGCTGGGTTCTGGTGGTAGATATGTTCGGTAGCTAAGGCCAACGCCCCCCAAAGAACGCTCTCTCCGACGAGAGCAGCAGGAACCACCTCAACGCTCGCTCTCCACCAAGACGTCATCTGGCGATCCAGTTCCTTTCGCAACGGAATGAAGAGCAGATCTGACCTTGCCCTCAGATTGCGTATCTCTTAACCGGCCGGTTTTTGAGGATTAAATTCATCCTCGTCGTAGTTGTGGCGGTGGAAATGTGGGAATCGGCTTCTTCGATTTCCAAGGTTTGTGGGAAGGGCGGAAAGCAGTACCATCGTTTTCCGGGCTTTCCACAAACCGTCATTTCCACGGCCTGCCTCGATCTCCCCGAACTCTCAGGCGGCGATCTTCATGGTTGCATCCGTCC
>Ga0224555_1004384_pt1 | contig 13001 bp, 14 predicted proteins | sample 714S23034metaG_FD_180687 | JGI IMG/M metagenome (GOLD analysis project Ga0224555, IMG submission 180687) | Peat soil microbial communities from Stordalen Mire, Sweden - 717 S2 30-34 | ecosystem: Environmental > Terrestrial > Soil > Wetlands > Peat | place: Sweden: Norrbotten County, Stordalen...
GCAGACGATCACGATATTGCGAAGGGAATGTTCGCCGCCGAGCGCCAGCGGAATCATATGGTCCGTCTGCTTGCGGTGGAGCGTGCATCCACAGTAGGCGCAAAGGCGCGCGCCCCTTTTCATGCGAGCAATCGATAGGCGCGTTACTGAGCCATCGGACTGATCTGCCTCTCTGAGCTTACGAACAGAATCCCACACAGCCTTTCGTGCGGGGTTGTCCAGTTTGTACCTTTGACCCCGATGAAGTTCTTGAATCCGATGGCGATTGTAGTGGCTTCGCTGACATGCTGCCAGATCTTTTTTCGACAGAACTCGGAATGGCCGCAGATACGCCGCTGCCCATCGTGCTCGCAATCTGTCCGCTTCGCGTTCTGCTTTCGCCATTGCAGACTGGAACACCTGGACGTCGTGCGGGATGTACTCTCTGCCCTGGGCTTTGGCTTCGCGCTCCCGCTGTGCTCGCTTGTAGATGTGATCGCATGCACGACATTGCGAATTAAGCACGGCTGGTGCTTGACCACATCGCTGGCAGAGCTTCTCGTGCGATCGCTTTAGCCGCTCTTCGTTCTGCGCGTGGCACGTGGAACAGAAGTTACTCAGCCGGCCGTTCTTCGCATATCGAGGCCATGCTGCGTGCGATCCTGTTGCGCCGCACTCCTTGCAGGTCCTGGTTGTGAGCCACTTCGATCCCACGGGTAGGAAGGGTTCAAGCGAGAACGTCTATAGAACTTCAACGCCGACGCCACTTCAGCAGAACCTTCCGAAGTTCGGCGTCAGTGCGGCAGTTTTACCGATTTCAGCTTTTGTCTCTCTGGCGCGTGCCGTTGGCCCCCGTTGCGCCCACGTTGGCCCGTGTCGCGCCCTCTGCGCCTGCCTTGGCCACGAGCACGACTGTGACGAGCAGACCGCCCGACGCGTCACAAAACGCCCCCACGAAGGCAACCCGCACAGCGGATGCCGGCCATCTCGGGAATCCCGCTTGATTCTGCTTCGGTCCCATGATCGGGCGTGCGCGCCTCTGTCGCCTTCAGGCGGCCGGCAGGAACGCGCACCGATAGTGCCGCAATCCTTCCCGAATTTCTTCTTGCCGCTCAGAGGTCAGCTTGGCGAAGACCTGCGCGCTTAGTCTTCGGACATCAATGCCGAGCCGCTGGCACAGCCGCTCAGGGTTGAACACATGTTGCGGATGGCGGTTGGTAAAGAGCCAACGTGCCGTCGAGAGCATCTGCTCGCGGCATTCCCGCTTTTCGTGCCTCTTCATGCCAGCGCCATCGATCGGCATTTTGAGGTCGAGCACTGCTTGCCGCATCATCGCTACGTCGAGGAGGCGCTGTGTATAGCGGTCCGGCTTGGGCTCACCGGGCAGTCTGCGACATCTGATTCGACGAGAGGGTGAAGTCCTTCGGCCTTTTCGGTTGATGTTATTCTTCATGGGCTTCTTTCGAAACTGGCTTCGCCACTCTGATGTCCCGCTGTGGCGCGTACACGAGCAACCGCTGGAGGGCCTTCACTGCCTCTGGCGCGCGGCGTGCCGCCAATCCATTCCCGTCGACCTGCACTATGCACTCCCGCACGAGCGAAATCAGTTCTTGTTCGATCCGGCTCTCGGCGCGGCAGCGTTCCGAGAAGGACCGGATGAGCAAATCACCGGCCACTCTGCGGGCTCTTTCCCGGAGGTTCGGCATGTATGAGACCTCGGATCCGCCGGTTGGCTCTCAGCCCACTGCACCAAGTGCCCGGCCTGCATCAGCCCCGTCTTCGGAGGGCCACCGTAACAGTTGCCCGGTTATCTGATCGAAACGCTTCAGCATCACCACCGGATGTGGGCCGACTTGCTCCAGGTAGGTCGGATGGAAGTCGTCATACCGCGACGGTAATTGCGAATCGTCGCCGTGCGAAGACAGGTTGACCTGCACGATCTGGCCAGTCTTGCGTTTGCGAACGATCTCGGCGTTGGCTGCGCCGAGATAGCGGCGTACGCTTACGGCGTCGCATATGTCGAGTATTCGGGGGCCGGCAAAGACAAGGATTCTCATGTTGTCTGGAGACACTTCGACGTGCAACAGCAGGTTCGGACTATTTTTGGGCCCGGCCCGCCGGTACCATTTATGTTGGTGCGCTGCTCGTGAGAAGCGCCTGAAGCAGGTTGCCTGAAGCAGCCTTCTGATTACTAATACCAGCGAGCGAAGGCCGTTGATCAGATTTCTTTCAACTTTTCTCGCGTGTGATCCAGGGCTGCTCGACGTCGGGATTGTAGAAGTGCTGACGCACCCCGCTCGGCAGGATGATCTCTATGGCTTCGCGCGTGACGGCACCGATACGGTCACCGGGATTCAAATACGATGCCAGCCCGCGGAGCGGGCTTTGTGGCTTGCCCAGCGCGTAGAGCCGTTCTTGTTTCCAGCCCAGGCTGATCGCTTGCTCCTGGATGGCATCGACCATGGCGAGCGCTTCTGGGTGAGCGACGGCCTTTCCGGCCGCGGTCGGTGTTTCGTGGCGATCCCACGGCTCGACCACGGGCGGCCCGTAATCCCTCGCATCCAGGGTGCGCACGGCTTCGCCCAGCATCGTTTCTCCGAAATGCACCATCGCCCACTCGTGGATCCGGTTGAAGCTGTCGCGCAGCACGTCAAACGGTTCCTGGGCAAGCTGCCCGGCGAGGGCGGCCAGTTTCGCCATGTGCATCTTGCTGCGCAGCCAGGCGTAATACTCGGGATCGAGCCGCCGGTAGGCGGTGTCGTTGATCTGGACGTCGCGGTTGAATGCTCCCGCGTGATCCGTCATCCAAGTGTCGAGGGAGGTGGATACGAACAGCGCGGCCGGTCTCGGCTGCTGGGAGGCCTCTGGTTCCAGTCTGGTTCCAGTGACGAGCCCCGCCGAAAGTGAGACTGGAACCACGCAAGCATCTGAGCGGATGGGAGTTGTCCGCTTAGGTACCAGTGGTACACCATCCGAAGTGGTTCCGCTAAACTTCCCATAATAATTACGTGTGTGTATGTGTATGCTCATCATATGCTGTTTTTTATCTCTACGCGTGATAAGGGGTAGAGTGGAACCACTGGAACCAACCTGCAAAATCAACGAGTTAGACTGGAACCAGAGACTGGAACCAGACTGGAACCAAAGCCGAGACTGGAACCAACATTTCACTCTGAGCGCCGGTATCGCCACTCCCGCAATGAACCAGTGCGTGCGTTGAACCGCTTCCACCCTTGCGCGCGAAGACACCGCGCGACGCGGGTTTTATCCCACTGCGCCCAAGTGTCCTTCTTTTTTTCCAGGCACACGCTCAGCACGTCCATGATCGACACCGACTCGCGATCTTCGATCCATTTCAGAATCAGTTCGTCCCAAGGGTCACCCTCGTATCGGTCCGATTGTTCTGAGGCCGCCTCCCGATTCAGGGCTACCGAGTCCAGCCACCACGGCTTCCCGTCGAAATAGAGCGCTGTGGCTTCGGCCCACAGCTGGTCCCGGCACCCCGCCAGCCCATCCACGTCGATGGCCGGCGCTTTACACTCCACTGGCCAGAAGCGGCGTCCGCCGGTTTCATCCCGCAGGTACGTCCCGTGGTTGACGCTGCCGGCGAACACGCATTGCCGTGGGGATTCGATCAGCCGTTTTCCGTAAGGCGGTCGGAAGCGGTCCGTCGCCCGGCTCATGAACGCCTTAATCTTGCCGACATCGGAGCGCGACAAGGATTCCAGCTCCGCAATCTCAATGACCCAGACGCCGCGGGTTTGCATCGCCGCGTCTTTCGATCCAAGGTCGGCGATCTCGTCCGTGAACCAGGGCTGTGCCAGCACCCGCAGGGCGGTCGACTTCTTGATGCCTTGGTCTCCCTCAAGAATCAGACAGCAATCCGCTTTGCACCCGGGTTCAAAGATGCGTGCCACCGCCGAAATCATCCACCGCGAGCCGACGGCGGCCACGTACGGCGACGGATCGGCGCCGAGATAGTCGGCCAGCCAGGATTCCAGGCGATGCGTACCGTCCCACACGAGATCCTTCAGGTAGATTCTGACCGGATGAAACGGACGCTCGTGGCCAACGGCTTCGACAGCTTGGCCGGTCACATCCGAAGAGACAGAAATGTCCTGGTGATGCAGCCATTCGGTGGCGAGGAGGTCATCGTTTGGAGACCACTCTACTGGGAGTTCCGTGTCGAGCTGCATCCACGGCGCAGGTTTTTGAAGAACGGTGACGTGAGCGAACTCGTTGTGCGCCAGCGCGCCGCACCATTCCGGCGCATGGCGGAAGGCCGTGATGGCATTCGCGAGCAGGGGCTTGATTGTGCTGTTCAGGTTGAGCAGCAGCAGGTCACGCCAATTCGCCGACGGCTGCGCGGCCACGGCGAGCTGCGGGCCGGGCGATCGCGCGGCGCCAGGTCGCTTGCCGCCTGCCTTCTTCTTGCTGTCAATTCGAACGACCTTCATCTGCTTGCGAAGGGCAGTAATCGGCAGGCGATCCTTGCCGCACTTCTCCTGGATCTGCTTCAATAGGCGCGGCTGCAGGATGGGATCAAGCTGCCCGACCTCCGCCAGGAGCGGGCCAAGGACGCGCGCCAAATCTGCGTCCGGCGTATCCACCGAAAGCGCCGCGATCGCCATCTCGAGCGGCGTCTGCGCCTCGGCGAGGATCTGTTCGAAATCGGACGCTGTTTTGCCCGAGGCGAAATATTCGTTAACGTCGATTTTGGCGTCGGCCGACAGTGCGTCCGCCGCTGCTGTGCCTTCCTGCGTTCCGGCCAGCTTCTCCCGCGCGGCGCGTTGTTTCTCGCCCAGCGGCAGTACAGCCACGCGCGTGGTGATCCCGTTGGCGGAAAGGATGCGCGCGGTCTTCAGCGCGCCGTTCATGCCGGCCTCGGAAACTTCGTTGTCCTGACAGATGAAGACCGTTTTGACGCCGGCGAGGCGCGGCAGCAGCCGCTCCCAATCCGCCTCGCGGATCTGCACGGTCACCGGTGAGACTACCGGGAAGCCATGCTCCATGAGCGAGATGCAGTCGGTGACACCCTCGGTGATGATCACCCGCTCGGGGCGTGCCAGCAGGATGTCTTCGTTGTACAAAACGTCGTTCTGGACGCACTGCGCCACATGGTCGTTGTTGCGGTCGTTGCGGACGGCCAGTTTCTTGTACTTCGATTTCTCCCATTCCTGATCCGGGGTCCACGGCGTGCGGCGGCCGATCATGAAAACGACATTGCCGCGGCTCCAGTACGGAAAGACGATCCGGCCTTCGAAGAACGGGAAGAGCCCGTCCTGCGCGGTCGGTCGGAATGCGGAGGTCGCCGCCAATTCCCGCAGCGTGAAGGCGCCGGCACCGTCCGTCAGTGCCGGCACCAGGCCGGGTTCGTTGTCAGCGAAGCCGATCTTCAATCGCGCGATGGTCTCGTCCCCAATGCCATACTTCGACTTGAACCAGGAGAGGACTTCGGTGTTGGCGACCAGCCGCTGGTGGTAGATCTCCGCCAGCGCAGCGAGCGCTCCGCGCACGCGCCAGGTGAGCCGGTGCTCCTCCTCCGCTTCGGCGATCTCTTGCGGCGAGCGACCGATCTGCGACAAGGGCGGCAAGCCGGCGCGACCAGCCAAGAAGTCGCGGGCCCGGCGATGCGACTCCGGCATGACGCCCGTTTGGCCGCGTGTCACCATGCCGGCCTGCACAAACTCAACAAGCTGCAGCACGTCGCCGCCGACACCGCAGCCGAAGCAGTACCAACCCTGCTTGTCGAGCATGACGTGCAAAGACAGATGAGACTGGCTGCCGTGGTTCGGACAGTCGCAGAAGAGCGTCTGCGCTGATTGCTGTGTGATTCTGCCCGCCAACAGCTCGCGGGCGATCTCACCGATATCGATATCGGTGACTTGGCGGTAATAGGCTTGTACATCTATCGCCGTGGCGGTCACGACTGCGTCTCCAGCGGGTTCACCGCCTGTGAGTTCGGCAGTTTGATTGCGTAATCCTTCACCACGACACCGTGGTCGAGGGCCCCCCGTGCGTGCATATCCCACCAGAAAAGGCCTTTATGCTTTCCAAAAAGGCCGGCAGATTCCCGATAATCCTTGAAGTGCCCGCGACAGATGTAAAGTGCCTTGGAAAGGCCATTGGCTTCGACCTGCCCCTCCTTGCGCAGGATGCGCTTCATCGGCTCTATGGTGAGCGTCTTGTAACGGAAGAGCGGCAGCCCGTGGCGTCTCAGATATGCCTTGTTGAGTTTGGCCGACGGCACATGCTCCTCCGTGCTGACGTTGCGGCAGTGCAGGAACGAGTTGGCCAGCAATGCCGGATAGACAAGCGGCATCAATGTCCAGAAACGGTGTTGTTCTATCGCCGAATTGTCCGTGATCCGGTCATCGAGTGCCCAGATGCCATAGCGTGGATCACAAGCGAGCGCGCCGTCAGCATCGACCGTTAAGCCCACCCGAAGGACAGGAGACCAGGGGATGCGATCTGTGCGGTCTCCAGCGAACAGCTCAATGCATAGATACCATTTTGGCGGCAACCCGATCTTACACTCACTGAGAACACTGGAAAGCGGGCTGTGCTCACTCGGGTTAACATGGATGTCGCTTGTCTCCACAGCGGTGACCAGCACTCCGACTTGATTCAGCGCGCGTGGCGCCCCGTTTTCTGCATCAGTGAAAAGCGTGTCGTACATCCAGGGCGGGAGCGTGTACTCGTAGAATGCCATCGGAAAGGGCGGGGCCAATTGCGGGAACTGCTCCGGCCCATCCGGGCCACGCTTCGCATCGACGTGGTGGGAGTAGTAATATTCGGCCACGTTGTCGATCAGGACGACGTTGGACCCATGGAGCATACGACGGGTTCTGGCCACACGTTTTACTAGAACCTCTCCGCCAGCAATCATCCACGGCGGGAGTCCCATCCCGCTGACGTGCCACTTCTTCTCCGCCAGCAGATGATCAATAAACCTCGGCATTGTCTGTCCTCAGTTCTCCGGGCCTTGCCACAAGGCTTGGGCGGTCGAATCATGATCTGGATGCAGCAGAAATGACAGGAACGTGTTACGGCGATCCACTTGGCGCTTGGAGGCGCAGTTTTCGATACCCCACCTGTCGCCCAGCAGAATCACGGATTCCATTGCCCGCGTTACCGCGGTGTAGAGCAGATTGCGGTGATGCATGAAGGAATGCGACTTGTGGGCAATCACAACCGCGCAGGGAAACTCCGAGCCCTGCACCTTGTGGATCGACGTCGCGTAGGCCAACTGGATGTAGTTCACGGCATCCGAGTCGGCTTCGATCTGCACGGCGCGCCCGTCGAAGTCGATGGCCAGGCTGCCGTCCTTGCCCGCCTCGAGCACGACGCCCATGGCGCCGTTCATCACGTCCAATTCGTAGTCGTTCTTGGTCTGGATCACCTTGTCGCCGGCATAGAGACGGGGCCGCCGCCCGGGCTCTACATCGGCGACCGCAACCCCGTTGAGCTTCAACTGCAGAAGCCGCTGCAGCTCGGTGTTCAGCTCAACTGTCCCGAGCGGCCCCTTATGCATGGGCGTCAGAACCTGCACGTCCCGCAGCAGATCGTAACCGAGGCGCTCCTTCAGGACTTCATCAAACAGGAGCATCAGCATGCGGCGGACATCGAGGCTGTCGGTGAACTTATCAATCACGTACCAGGGCCGGCGCGCACCTAGCCGCACGTCCGTAGTTGGCCGTACTTCGCCGTCCAGGACCGCCGTGGAGTTCTCCTTCAGGACGCCCGCCTGGCGGATGATGTGCGTGAGCACCGTGGTGGGAATCGCGCGGGACTGGACAAGATCGCGCAGCAGATTGCCGGGCCCCACCGGGGGCAGTTGGTTGTGGTCGCCAACGAGAACCACCGCCGTGCGGCTGCGGTCGATGGCTTGAAAGAGCTGCCAAGCCAGCGGGATGTCCACCATCGAAACTTCGTCGATGACCAGGATGTCGGCCTCGATAGGATTGAGCGCGTCGCGCGAGTAATTGCGGCCGTTGTAGCCGAGCAGCCGGTGAATGGTGCTGGCCTCGTGGCCGACCACCTCTTCCAGTCGCTTCGCCGCCTTGCCCGTGGGCGCAGCGAGCACTACACTCAGTTCGAGGCGTTCGGCGATGGTCGTGATCGACGAGACGGCGTAGGTCTTACCGCTGCCCGCGCCGCCGGTCATCAGCGAGAGGGAGTAACAGAATGCATTACGCACGGCGGCCCGTTGGTCGGGGTTCAGCTCGCCGGCCTCGGCGTCGAGCAGCCTCTCGACATTGGTGACAACGTGCGGGTTAGCATGCCCGGCTTCGCGCAGAATTTCGGCGAGCTCCGCCTCCATCCGATGGATCTCCGGATCGGCGACAACGAGCCGAGCAAAGGGCAGGCAAACCAACTGCGCCTCGGCAATCAGCGCTTCCAGATGGCCTTCAATCACCTCGCGGCAATCCAGGGTATCCATCACCAGTAGCGTCTTGGCGCGGTCGAGGAGATCTTCATACTCCACCCAGCAGTGGCCGTCGTCGAGAGCCTCCGCAACGCAAAACGCCAGCCCGGCACGGATGCGCGACGGCAGATCCTTCGGCGTGCCCATCTTGCGGGCGATCTTGTCGACTCGCTTGAAGCCGAAGCCGCGGATCTCACGAACGAGCACGTACGGATCCCGCTGCAGAAGGGGCACGACCTGGCTGCCGAAGCGATCTACCAGCGTCGTGACCTGGTGATGCGTCAAGCCAAAGCGCGAGAGATACGTCATCGCCGCGTTGAAGTCGGCGTTCGCGACCCAAAGACGCTTCAGCGCGAGAGCAGCCTCGATGGGAATTCTGGCGACGCTCGCGACGCGCTCCGGCGAAGTACGAATGACCGTATCGAAGCTGCGGCCAAACTCATCGGCGATCGCGCGCGCCTTCGCCGGGCCGATACCCTTCACATCCGGATGGTTCGCCAGGAAATTGGCCAGGCCATCCGCATCCATCTCCAGGTCATAACCAAGGTTCTCCGCGGCAAACTGCCGGCCGTATTTCGGATGTTTGGCCCAGTGTCCTTCCAGCCGGACGGACTCGCCTGCGCGGACGAAGATCTTGCCGGCAAAGGTGGCAAGATCGCCGTCCGGAGTGCGCAATTTTCCGGCGCTAAACGTCACGCCGGAATAGAACACGATTTCCACGATGCCGCGGAGGCTCGTTTGAACCTCCGCGACTGCGGCATCCGTCATATGCTCCACCTCTTGTGTGCGCCTAGCAGATATGCCTGCACGAAATGGCAGGCCGCCTGGCGGCTCGAACAAAAAAACACCGGGACACGGAAGTCGAGGATGATGGAGAGCGCGCTGCCAAGCACGGCACTCGGGTGCGCCGCGCCGCGATAGCGCCTCTGCAGGACATCGAGGACGCCCGCCTCAACCACCACGCACGCCGCCCGGTAATCGGCCAACTTCTGCAATTCCCGGTGGAAACGCTCGCGGGAATGGATGACAGTGGAGACGAAATCGTCGAGGCTCTTCCGCTCCACCGCCACCACACCTTCGAGGCCCGCCACGGAGTAATCCCCGGCCGGCAGCGCGCGGCGCTCGGTGGCCGCCAGCCGGGGATCGAAGGAGTAGGGCTCCTGCTCTCGCGTGTCGGTGAGGATCGTGGGCAGTCCCGGATTAGAACGGGACAAGGGCGTCGCCCGCCTCCTGCCGGAAGTTGCCGGGCGCGCGATCGTTGTCGATGCGGCGGTTGAAGAAGATGTTCTCGTTGTCGCCCTTGGTCTTTTTCGTGACTTCGAGCTTCACGTCCAGAAGGCGCCTGAGATGATTCGGCAGATCGGACAGCCGCTCGAGGTCGAGCCCGCACAGGTGCAGATCGGCCTTCAAATACTTGAGCGTCTTCTGCGTGATGACGCTGTTGCGCCACATCAGTCGGTTCACGCATTGCGGCGCGATTACGCGCAGCGTCCACTTCAGCATCGGGTTGCCCGAGGTATGTGCTTCGGTCAGTTCGGCCTTCTCGACGTTCACCTGGTACTTCCCGTCGGGCACGCTCTCGAAATCACCGCGCTCGGCGGCCTGCTCCGACCGGAAGCCGGCGTCAAATTGAGACAGATCAATCGGTTTGTTACTCATCGTGTTTGCTCCTGTTGAGAATTCACTTCGTTGCGGATGCTTTGGCAGTTTGCGGCTTCAACGGCGCGACCGCCGTGTTGAAGGCCTCGTAGAACTTGGAGAAGTCGAGGTCGAGCGTCTCCGGCAGCCGCCCGGTCCGGTCGCCGGCCTCATAGTAGAGGCTCGGCTTGGTGCGAATCACCCGCCGCATCCTCTGCTCCCCGTTTTCGCCAACGGTTACTTCCAGATCGCAGTACAGAACCATGTCGACCATGCCGAGCACGATCTTGCGAGCCTTGTCGGGCAGTGTCGGTACGATCCGCGTGTACTTGCCCGTGCGCGTCTCAACCTCGATCTCCTTGGCGTGTGAGACCAGGAAGAGTCCATAGGGCAAAAACGCCAGCTTCGTCACGACGCGCTGGAATTCGTTGTTGACGATCGCGTAGCCCTTGCCGTAACCGAGATCGGACTCATGCTCGATCTTGAACTTCTTGAGGATGGAGTCCGTGCAGAATTTGTAGGCGTTGTCGATGGTGTCGATGATCACCGTTTTGAAGGGGTGCTTCCCGTCGATGATTTCGGCGCAGGTGGCCAGCAGTTCGTCCCAGGATTGGATCGGCACCTGGAAGACGTCGAGCGCGTTCAATCCCGGCTCGGTGGCCAGGAACACTGCACTCTCTGAGTTCGAGCAAAAGGTCGACTTGCCGATCTTCGTCTGCCCGTATGTGAGCACGGTCAGGTCGGCCAGATTCGGCTTCGGCGCGGTCTTGGCGCTAGGTAGCAATGCCATTTCGATGGATCTCCTTTAGAAGGCCGGTTCGGTTGTTGGTGGAGGTAACACGCGCAGCTCCTCATTGGGTGCCACGCGCTGAAAGAAGTTGTCGATGACGTTTGGATTGCCGTTGGAGCGGCACAGCGCGAAGTACGCGCACGGCCGTTGGTAGTTGAAGCAGAACGCGGTGTTCTGGTAGAAAACTCCCCGGCGCCGGGCGTCGAGAAATGCTTGCGTGAGCTCCCACAGTTCGCTGCACAGGATGTCGAAGCGGTCACGCGAGAGATAAAGCATCTCCCGGTGGAACATCAGCGGGTCGGCGTACTTCTCGGCGAGCCGGGCGGCGAACTCCTCGTCGGACTCGGGCAGCTTGCGCTTCGCCGTGGTCTTGCCCTTCTTTGATTTGGCGAGCAGCTCGGCGCGCCGCGTCTCATATTCCTCGACCGTCTCGCCCTTACCCTGTTGCAGGCGGGCCTTGACGAGCACGTTGTATAGGATGCCGGTGATTGGGACACCGAGCGTCTGCTCGATGTAATAGGCGTAGAGCGTGATCTGGAAGTCGGTCCAGAGCTTCTCGAGGTAATCGGCATCGAGCTGCGACGCCGTTTTGTGCTCCAGCACAAAGTACTCGCCGCCGATGCGCACAATGCCATCGATCTTGCCGGCCAGGACAAAACTGCGTGACGCCGCGCCGGTCGCCGGATTGACGATCGCGCCTTGGAAGGTTTTCTCCAGCGCGACGATCTCAAACTCCTCCGTCGCATAGCGCGCCGAATAGGCCGTCATCATCGCCGTGGCGTTGAACCAGTCGCGCTTCTGGTCCTCGTCCTGGGCGCGGTTGCGACAGAGCCGGTCGATGCGATCCAGCACAAGTGCGAGGTCGCGCTGCCCATGCCATAGCTCCAGGCACTCGTGAATGAGCGAGCCGAAATGGAGGTTATGATCGCGCAGCAGCGGCACGAGCTGTTCGATGAAGCGCCACTCCACCGCCTTGCGGCAGTTTCGAAACAGACTCCACATCGAATACGTCGAGATGATCGGGAGGGCCGTCATCGTTCGCCCCCTTTCAGCCGCTCCGCAACTGGGTGGAATCCCGCCGCAATAAAGGCGGCGCGAATGCGGCGAAGCCTCCGGTCCAGTTGCGCGGCGCTCAGCCCGGTCATCCGCCGAACAGCGCGCATCGAAAACCGGGAAAGAAGGCGGGCGATTGCCCTCTGGTCGGGGGTAAGACCGGCAAGCACATGCCGCACGTCGATCTGCAGCTCGATCGACGAGATGCCATCTCGGTTTTCCTCGTAATCGGAATCCCGGTCCGCGACGGTTTCCGCCTGATCAGCGTCGACGTCGACATCGATCGGGTACATCGACGGCCGCGCCGAAAGGCGTGATGCCAAGACACAGGAGTGATTCCGCACCACGCTGTGCACAAACTGTCGCCAGTCACTCCGCGCCGGATCAAAATTCACCAGGCGCCGCAGACAGTCCATGGCCAGTTCCTGGCGGAGGTCTTCCCATTCGTCCGATCCAAGACCGAAGCTGGCGCGGAGCAGGCTTGCCCGGAGTCTCGCTTGCTCGATCAAGAACGGCGCGAAATCCGCAGGAGGTGCCGTCATCGCCGGGTTCATCGACGCACCTCCTGGCGTGCCCGCTCGATCAAGACGCGACGCGGGATTCCAAAACGGACGTCGATTCGATGGACCCAGCCATCCCGAACGACATCCAGCTGATCCATGAGCCGGACGATCTCGCTCCTCAGATCGTAGTCAGCCAGCATCGATTCGGGGCGTTCGCTAACACCGGCGTCGAGTCTGACTTCGATCACGACGGTCGGCGCCGGCGCGAGCACGGGCTCCCCGCCGCGAATATCGAGGTCCTGGATATAGCCGAAGTTGATTGTTTGCAGGAGTCGGACCAGCGCGCACCGGGGCCCGGAGAGCTGGGATAACCGCGTGGGATTCGTCATGGCGGCCCTCATTCCCCGGCTCCCGCGAGATTCCGCGCCAGGAATTCGTCGACAGCGGCGTGGACGCGCGGTGTCGGCATCGGCTGCGGATCGAAATCTTCCGGTCGCGACACTCCCTTCAAGTCGCGCAGCAACCGGATGCGAATCCGGTCGAGCCGCTTCATGACGGTCCAGACCAGGTCGTCCTCGACCTGGTGGATCGCGGCAACGGCGCCGATTAG
>Ga0224555_1004385_pt1 | contig 13000 bp, 11 predicted proteins | sample 714S23034metaG_FD_180687 | JGI IMG/M metagenome (GOLD analysis project Ga0224555, IMG submission 180687) | Peat soil microbial communities from Stordalen Mire, Sweden - 717 S2 30-34 | ecosystem: Environmental > Terrestrial > Soil > Wetlands > Peat | place: Sweden: Norrbotten County, Stordalen...
TCAGCGGCCTCTCCGGAACCGTGGTCCTCGAAGACGATCAGGGCGCGACCTTAACTTTCACCAGCAACAAGACCCAAACCTTCTCCAACACCTACGCCAACGGCGCAACCTACACCGTGAGCGTCACCAGCCAGCCCACCGATCAGTCCTGCATTCCCACCTACTCCACCGCCACCATCAACTCCAACACCACCATCGAGGCCACCTGCGCCACCGGAGCCACGCGCGCGTTAGGCACAGTCAGCGATGCCACGAGCATTACTTGTCAGGGATCGATTGCCAATGGCGTCTGCCAGCAAGTCACGGTTTCCTGTCCCGGCGTTCCTGACGTTTACGCCTACGTGAAGACCAATACGCCCAGCGGAACTTCAATCGGAACCGTCACCTACTCCACGGGCACCAACGGCACCGACCTCTACGACAGCATCTTTAACTACGGCAGCACCGCGGTGCAGAACGTACTGAACGCCGACTACACCACCGTGCAGATTTCGTGGGGCGCTCCATTTAACACCACCCAGGTCAACGGCTGGGTGGACGGCCCTGGCGGCGTGCTCGAATCAGCCTGCCGCATTGCCACTCTGAACCAGTGGATTTACACCAGCATTCAGAACAACACCAAGCTCCCCTACTGCGCGACCGGAAACAGCGGCGGCGCTGGCGCTCTCGCCTACTCCATCAACCAGTACAACAATGCGGACATTTTCTCCATGCTTGAAATCACCAGCGGTCCGCCCACTGCCCGTATGGACTGGGGCTGCGGATGCACCGAAGGCAAGGTCGCTGTGTCGTGCGGGCCGGACCCGACTGCCGGTACTTGCTTCGGCGTCACCGACGGCTCCATCTGGGATCCAGCCTACAATCCCAACAGCCCCGCCAACGAGGGAGTTTGCACCGATGCGGTCAACGGCACTCTACCACCCGGAGGCCTGACCTTCTTCCAGGGGGACAGTGCAGAAGCGCCGGCGGCCGTCTACTCCTTCCCCACCACCTACATCAACCAGGTGTTCGGCTCTCTGGATGGCAGCGCTGGCGTCCCCATCGGCGAGGAATGGTTCACCCACATCACCAGCTCGAAAGCGCAGGTCTGCTTCCTTAACGGCCAACATTCATTGGCCGACACCCTCGCAGGCGCCGAACAGATCGCAAATGATCTGATCAGCCTCTGCAAAATTCAGTAAGAAAAACAGACGGGTGGCTCCACTCAAGCCAGCTGGCTTGAGTGGGAACCACCACCCTTGCGTTTTGCAGTTTTATTTTGTCATGCTGGCAGTTTCATTTTGTCATCCTGAGCGAAGCGAAGGATCTCTGCTGGGTGCCCCATTTCTCGCGTTCTTTGCGAGAAGTGGGGAATTCGAGAAGTGGGAATTCTCGCCGTCGGCGGCCCTCAGGGAGTGGCGAATGGTGGCAGCTCCGCCTGGGCGTGCCTATGAAGACGTGGGCGGGTGGCCCACCTTCAATAATCTTTGCATGCACCATTCCCACTGAGGGTGCCCCATCCTTGCGTTTTTTGCAAGAGCCTGCCCTGAGCTTGTCGAAGGGGTGGGCAGCGATGCTGCGTGTGCTATTTGATTTTGTTGTGGACAGGTGATCAAAGCCACTGGGCGCCGGCATTTCCGCTCCCGCCCCTTCGGCTCCCGCTCAGGGCAGGCTCTTCGAAAAAACGCGAAGGAACGGGGCACCCCCTGTGTTGGTAATGCCCGCGAGATCAAAAGCCTGGGCCACCCGCCCAGTATTTACCTAATTGTACGTACAATGTTCCGACTGGAACATTGTACGTACAACTGATCCAACCCAATGCTCAAAAACGGACAAACTGCTAACCGGCTCCCGAATTCCCTTGACCTTCGCGCATGATGCGGCGAAGAGCGGTGGCCAACTCAGGCCCGGTGGAGCGCAGTTCGTCCTGATGATGCAGAGCCAGTTCCGCCAGCACCTTCTCGCCTTTCGGGGTAAGCGCCAGCAGTACCTCACGGCGGTCATCCTGTGCGCGCGTGCGATCGACAAACCCGCCCGCTTCCAGCCGGTTCACTAGTTCCACTGCGCTGTGATGGCGGATTTGCATGCGCGTAGCCAGCTCTCGAATGCGCGGCCGGATTCCTGCCGGCATGCCCTTGATGGCCAGCATGAGCTGGTACTGCCCGCGCTCCAAGCCGGCTTGCTTCACGACTTCTTCGCTGAAGTGAAGAAAGCGCCGGATCTGGTAACGGAACTCCGCCAGCGCCTGGTAATCCGACAAGCTAAGCTTCTTCATGCCGTCGATTGTATCGTGCTGCGATTCACTGCGGCTTCTCCCATAGTATATCGTATTACGATATTCAGCGTCATTCCGCGTCATTTACGCGTACTGGGCGGAAAAAGAGAGCAGGAAAAATCCCAAGCGGAATGAAGGAATCCCCAAAGTATCCCGCGCGGGCGCGGGATACTTTGGGGATTCCTTCTTTATCAGCCGCTGGTGGCGGCGTTAGTCTTCGTCTTCGTCGCAGTTATCGCACACCGGCGTGGTGCGCGCTGGACGGTCCGAGTGCGCGTTGGGAACGACGGGAAGCTCTCCCGCCGAACTGAAGATGCCCACACCATCCGTTAAGGGGGTGGTTGGAATATTCATGCTGACATTGTAGGGTTCGCCTTTTGCTCGCGACGTGGCCACGCCAAGCACTGGAATCGCCTCACCGTTGACAAACACAAGCGACTCGTAGTCTCCCGGCATAAAGCCTTGGTTCGTGGTAGGGAACCAGGTATTGGTCATCGGCCCCGCGATGGTAGTCAAAGCGCTCCAGGTCGCGCCGCCATCGGTCGAAGAGACGTAACCCTCCTCCAGTTGGCAAGTCCCGATGCCGCAGTCGGTATTGGTGTAAAAGTAGAAGGTCAATCCCAAATGGGCGGTGCTGCCGGAGGTGCCGGGCTCGATCGCCAGACCGGGCAGAAAGACATCCGTCGTACCGCTGGTGCCGATGGGAATGGCGGTCACCGCCGACCAGGTTGAGCCATCGCTAGTGGTTGCCATGACAAGGTTATTGGCGGTGCAGTTGCTGACAAACCGGCAGTCTTGCCAAACCGTGTAAACCGTGCCCCCCGCATCGGCTGCTGAAGTGGGCAACACCAGATCGCGCAACGAGCCGTCGGCGGAATGGTGGGTGATCTCTGTAACGTTCACGTTGGCGGAAAACGATGCGCCGCCGTTGGTCGAGGTCACGGCTTCAATCTCGTCGTCGAAGGCGCTGGCGCCCACGGCAATGACCGTTCCGTTCGGTTGGGTGAGCGGCTGTACCGCGAAGTCCGCCGGGTTGCCGGAGGGTTGCACGGGCGTGCCAAAGGTTTTGCCTCCATCACTGGAGACGGCGAAGTAGAGAATGTCGCCCGCGCCGTTGTTGTCCCACTCCGCGTAGCAGTTGCCGTAGTAGGGGCTGGTGGCACTGTTGTCGCAGCTCAGCCATGTCTTATCGGGCTTGCTGTAATTGGGGCCGACAACGTATGGATTTTTCTAGGTAAGACCGCCATCGGTGGAACGGCTCAGCAACATGGGTTTCGAGCTCGTAGCATTGTAGAACACCGGTAAAGTAGCGATCATCCAGACATCATGCTTGGCATCATAGGCAACCGCGGGGTCGCTGATGCGCTGGGCGGTACCGCCAGTCAGCGCCGAGAGTCCGGGCAAAGTGCCGTTGGTCCAGGTCAGGCCGCCGTCGGTCGAGGTGGCGAAGCCGATCCCGCTGGATCCGCCGAAATTGTCATAACGGCCCTGCTGGAAAGCGGTCACGATGGTATTGCCGTTGGCCAGAGTGGATGCCTCGACCTCAGTCGCATGTTGGCTGTCTGAGTTGGTAAACGGGTCACTGCTGATCTGGGTAAGCGGCACTTGCCCCTGCGCGCTAAGGCAGAACGCCATCAGAATAAGCGGAAGAAGCGGGAGAAAAATGTTGATGAGGGATTGACGACGCGCGTGGGCTGACTGAAAGTGCATGTTCGGCCTCCAACTGGGGGATTGAAAAGAGTCCGTGATGAAACTGCCAACTATGTCTTGCTAATACTACCGGCAATAGTAAGGAGGATCGCATGATCACAGCCCGCGGCGAGATGTGTCAATGAGTCGAAAGACCCCGATGGGATGTTCCCCTCAGTTCGACATCCACCCTACGGTCGAGCGACTAGAGTAGCCAGCCAAGCGATCACGGCAGTTTTTGCTGTTTTTGCGGCATTTCGCCTCGTGGTGGAAATCGAGCCACACTTCACTCTTTCGGGGTAGTGGGTTATTCAGAGGCAGTGCTGGCTGTGTTACACTTTTTAATTCACATAAGCGCTCCCCCGTGACACAGGACAATTGATCCGCACATGCTTCTTTCCAAGGAATATGTGGGCTACCTGGCCCGCGAAGTCACCAAGAAACTGATTGCCGCCAAGGCCATCGAAACCGATGCCGTGCCTAAGGTTACGGAGCGCGTGCATGCGGCCCTGCTCGAAGAACTCACCCTCGAAGACCGCATTAATGACGAGGTTCGAGTCATTCTCGAGGCCTATTCGGAAGAGATGAACAAGACCGGCGCCAACTACCAGGAAATGTTCCGCAAAGTGAAGAGCGAACTGGTGCGCAAGTACAAGGCGGTGCTGTGAGACTGAGCCGCGACAAAATCAACGTACTGGCCCGCGCCGTGGCCGACGCCCTCAAGCAGGTGGACGAAGTCGAGTTCATTGAAGATCCCAATACCATCCGCCAGGAAACCCGGAAGATCCTCGAAGCTCTGCTCATGCAGGAGGCCAAGATCGATCAATCCGCCCGCCTGAAAATCGAGAGCCAGAAGAGAACCATTCTCGAAGGCTCGCAGGAGTGGGATATCCTGTACCGCAAGTATTACAACGAGGAAGTGAAGAAGCTGGGTATCTGATCCCGCCGTTCGCGCCAAAGAATTTACAATTTGGTGACATCTCAGAGACAACTGGAGCCGGGGCTCGTCCTACCTTAACTGCGGCCAGCCGAAATCGAGAAGAGGGATGGCATTGCAAACTGGCACCGTCCTAACGAGCGTGGCATTGACTGGTACTGGCGAATAGACAGAATCGACCAGACTGCTCGCCAGAAATCGTCTGACTTCTAACCCTGGCCAGCAGCCACGAAAAAGCCCCGCGCAATGTTCCGCGCGGGGCGTACCAGGGTGGGACACCCAGAGGAAAGTCTTAGGCGGCTTCGCGGCGCTTCTGGATTATTTGTAGCGTCTGGCGGTATTTCTGTGCGTTGCCTGCGATCTTGCGCTGGGGCAGGCTGTTGATCCACAATTCGTGAGGAACGTTGCGCCGTTCGCGGCGCGTGCCCACGGCGCCTCGATTCAGGACGTTGGTGAGGCGCTTCTCCGAAGTCTGTTGCGTCCAGCCGCTGCCCGCGCTCACGTTGAAGACGCCGATGTAGCCATTCACCAGCAGCTGAAACGGAGTCTGGATCTTGTTCATGCGGTCGAATTGGGTTGAGCCATCGGTGCGAAAACTTTCGAACCATGCGGGATAAACAAAGTCGGACAACAGAACGCTGTCGATCTGATAGCCGAGGCTGTCGTCTTCGCAGGCATCGCAGACTTCGTAGGCGTAAAGGATTCCGGCGGTGTTGCTGTTCTGCACGAACACGGTCAGGTTGATGTTGGGGTCGCCTAGCATTTCCAGCAGTTCGTGGCTGGCGGTGACCGTCCAGGATGTGCCCGCCTTCAGGTCGCTTGCGGCAAACACCTTGCCAATGGGCAGCCCTTCCGAAGTGAGGTCGTGATAACCGAGCGCGTTGGCCTGATCGGAGTCGTCCAGTATCACCAGCCACCAGCTTCCGGTGGCCGGTTGCGTACCTTTGGGGACGATGCTGAGTTCGGCGTCCGTCCCCCAGACAGGGCGGAAGTCGTTGGTGACTTGCTTCTGCAGCGCGGCCACGACCGGCGCGACATCGGTGTCGGCCAGAACGGTGCTCTCGTTGATCACAGAAATCTGGATGGTTGGGGTTTGTGAGTGGGTGGGTTGAGGCATACAGTTGGTCCCCTTTACAAAGAAATTCGGAGAACGCGCAGCGTGAGTTGCGTGACTCTGTGTGAAAAAGCTTATACGCTGATGGAGTGGGCGCAACATTTCCCTTGTAATAAATGCGCAGAGGGGTTCCATATTGGGATTCAAAGCTCCTCCGTCATTTCCTGAATGTCTTTGAGCGAATGTCATTTGGTTATGCCTGGCGCCGCTGAAATCAAGACCGCGATCGCTAAAGCCGCCACGGAAGCGGGTTTCGATCTCGTCGGCATCGCTCCGGTGAACGACACTCCCGAGTTGGAATATTTTCCGCGCTGGATCGCCGCCGGACACGCCGGCGAGATGAAGTACATGGCCGCCCGCGACGAGCAAGGGCGTCTGAAGCGCGCATCGCTATGCCATGTCGCCCCGTGGGCGCGCAGCGTGGTGGTGTGCGCCATCAACTACAACACCGCGCAACCCTACTCCACTCAGGCCACGGATGCTTCTCGCGGATGGATCTCGCGCTACGCGTGGGGTGGCGATTATCACGAGAATGTGATGCAGCGCCTACAACAAGTTGAAGCCGGGTTAAAAAGCCGCGTGGCCCATGACGATCTGGCGACGCGATGTTACGTTGACACGGGGCCGATCGTGGAACGGATCGTCGCGAAGTATGCTGGAATCGGATGGATTGGCAAGAACACGTGCATCATCCATCAGAAGTTGGGGTCGTGGCTCTTTCTCGGCGTGATTCTGACTTCGCTCGATCTCACGGCTGAACTTGCCGAATCAACCTTGCCCGCACCGGATCGCTGCGGCTCTTGCACGCGCTGCATTGAGGCGTGCCCGACCGATGCGCTGATCGCTCCCTATCAACTCGATTCCAACAAGTGCATCTCGTATCTCACCATAGAAAAGCGCGGTACGATTCCCGAGGAGATTCGCGCGGGAATGGGCCGGCACGTCTTTGGCTGCGATATTTGCCAGGATGTTTGTCCGTGGAACCGGAAAGCTCCGGCCACCAGCGCCGCCGATTTTCAGCCGCGGGCGGAATTGCTGAATCCGGATCTCGAATGGCTGGCGCAAATGAGCGGCGAAGAATTTCGCCAGACGTTTCGAGGCTCCCCCGTCCTCCGCGCGAAACGAAACGGTCTGCGGCGGAACGCCATCGTCGCCATGGGGAACAGCGGCGAGCGCAAGTTTCTTCCGCTGCTTAAAAAACTCGTGACCGACGAGGATGAAGTAATTCGCGACGCCGCAGCTTGGGCAATCGACCAGCTGAATGTCAGATAGCAGGCTGCTGAAAAACTCGAATTGCTTGCCAGAAGTACACTCGGCGGCTAAAGCCGCGGTTCAGAACGGCTCACTTATCGCAGCGCTGAAGCGCTGCGCCACCCAAAATCGGGGGCGTCACCGAGTTTGTCAGCGGCCTGTTATGGTATTGTCCTTACCTGTCAAACTGACTTATGCCCACCAGGTCTCTTCAATTATGCTGACTAAGTCAGCGGGTCGCCTGTGAATACCCGTTGTTACATCCTGTAACATAGAAACTACAACTCCTCGATGTGTCTGCAAAGTAACCCAGTTACCGTTGTAGCGTGTTGTAAACCTTCTGACACTTGTCCTGCCAGCCTAGTCAAGCGTCACATGCTCTGATCTGCGAAAGCTGGCTTTGCGGGACCAGCGACATAAGAACGGAGGAAGCTCTAGATCGAGGTATCCACGTTGTCGGCCTCGTTCCAACCCGAAATAGCCCGAACCCCCAAGACCAAGGAGACCATCATGAAACGCGCAAGCCAGGTCGCTTTCGCCGCTGCCTCGTTACTAACCGTCCTTGCTGCAATCTCAACCGCTCAAGACTTCAAGAAGCAAGTCATCTATCAGATCGTAACCGACCGCTTTTACAACGGCGATACGAGTAACGATAACCCGCCGCAAAGTCCCGGACTATTTGACCCGACGCAGACTAACTGGAATCTTTACTGGGGTGGCGACCTGGTTGGGATTCAGGATAAGTTGTCTTACCTGCAAGGCATGGGAGTTACCGCGCTGTGGATTTCCCCGCCGATGGACAACATCAACGTCAACATCCCTGACAGTAATGGCAATCCCACCGCGCCATATCACGGCTATTCGGCGCACGATTTCATGCGCATCGAGGAACATTTCGGCGATGTAAACAATTACTGGACCGAATTCACAAATCTGGTGACCGCGGCCCATAACCTGGGCATGAAGATCATTGTCGATTTCCCGGTGAATGACAGCAATCCGAACACCGCGGGCGAAGATGGAGCGCTCTACAATGACGGGACGCTGGTAACGAATTACAATACCGATCCGGATGGCTGCACGGGCGGCACAGTGGGCGGCTGCGTTTACCATCACACGCCCGCGATTCCCAGCTGCTTCTGTGACCGGTTCGATATTCAGTACGACACGCTGGAAGGATTGGCCGACTTCAATCAGGAAGATTCGACGACCGACAGTTACCTGAAAAGTGCCATCACAACCTTCCAGTCGTATGGCGCGGATGCGTTTCGCATCGACGCGGTGAAGCATGCCACCTGGGGTTGGGAATACAGTTTGGCCAATACAACTTTCACCAACGCTCCCAGCTTTTTCTTCGGGGAGTGGTTTCTGACCAGCACGACCGATGAGTTTTACGACGACTTCTATAAGTATGCGAACCGCAGCGGCATGTCAGTTCTGGACTATGCTCTGTATCAAGCCGTCCGGGACGTGTTCGCCAGCAACAACAATTTTTCTGAGATCGATTCACTCATCAGCACGGAAGACGCGAATTTCACCTGGCAGAATGACCTGGTCACATTCTTCGATAATCACGATAACCCGCGCTTCCTGAACCTTAACGACAATACGAACCGGTTGAACGAAGCCACGGCGTATATCCTCACCGAACGGGGTATTCCCATCATCTATTACGGCGACGAGCAGTACCTGTTCAACACCACAGATGGTGGCGCGACGCCTTACAACCGGCAGATGATGTCGTCGTTCAGCACCAGCACGACGCAATATAAGCTGATCAAAGACCTTTCGACGCTGCGGCAAAATAATGACGCCGTGGCCTACGGATCGCACACGCAGCGCTGGATCAATAACGACGTGTACATTTATGAACGCCAGTTCTACAACAGTGTGGTTCTGGTGGCGATCAATAAAAATGACACCACCAGCTATCCGATCAGCGGACTCGACACGGCGCTGCCGGCGGGAACGTATACCGACTATCTGGGCGGATTGATGGGCGGATCGTCGATCACGGTGAGCTCTGGTTCGGGCGGCAATGACCCGGTGACGAACTTCACGCTGAATCCTCACGCGGTTGCAGTGTGGCAAGTGGTGGGGAGCGTGCCCGCGCCTGAGGTTGGTTCGATTGGACCGACCATCGCTCAACCTGGAGTGAAGGTAACGATCGCGGGCCAGGGATTCGGAACCTCCACGGGTTCGGTGTCGTTTAGCGGTACCAACGCCACGATTAATTCCTGGTCCAATACCAGCGTGACCTTCGCCGTGCCGAGCGTGGCCAATGGCGTTTATAGCGTCCAACTCAAGAATTCTTCGGGCACGGCGGCAAACACAATTCAATTCACCGTGTTGACGGCTAAGTTGATTCCTGTCACCTTCACGGTGAACAATGCCAATCCGACGAATACGGGGGATTACATTTTCCTGGTGGGCAACACGGTCGAACTTGGAGACTGGGGTTCACCCACGCCAACTTTCTTTAACAGCATTGGGCCGATGCTATGCCCGAACTATCCCAATTGGTTTCTGAATGTTTCCGTGCCGGCGGGGCAGAACATTCAGTTCAAGTTCGTCGACATCCAGGCGAACGGGAATGTGGTTTGGGAGAGCGGCAGCAACCACACCTACACGGTGCCGACGAGCGGGATCGGCAGCGTGACGGTCAACTGGCAATACTGAACCGAATCAGTACGGACGAACGAGACAGCGGCTCTTACGCAGAGCCGCTGTTTTTGTCGCCACGAGTCGCTGACAGAACTTACTTGGGGGGGAGTGGTCGAGCATTTTGTCGACCGCTTTGTCGAGCTTCCAGCGTAAAAAATCTCTGGCGCGAAAATCGCAATTCCCAACAGTCGAAAGCTCGAAAAATCGATGACGCCGATCATGAATTTGCGGCCCATCACGACGCCGCTCCTGATAAAATGGATTCAAGGTAGTGTGCACTTTGGCCGTGAATCTGGGATCGCATGCGGGGGCTCGCTGCGAATTCTAAACTGCCTTTTACATTCTGCTAACTCTTGATTTTTCTATTGATTACGAAGCCATCCCCACACTTCTCGAGGGTGAATCAACTTCCGTAACTCGTCAGCCGGGGTTTTGACAACTAATCTTCGGAGAAGGGGTTTTTGTATCTTAGCCATGCCTAGTCTGGGGAGATTACGGCGCGCTCTGTGCACGTGGTGTGTGCTGCTGTGGGCGTGCGCCGGTTGGGCGCGGGCTTCCTCCGCGACCCTGCTGTTGGAAGAGCCCTACGGCAAGCTTGGATTTTTCACCGCGACGGGCCATGCCGCAGTCTATCTCACGGGAGTCTGCGCCGAGACGCCGGTGCGGTTGCGCGCCTGCGCTCCAGGAGAATCAGGCGCGGTGATCAGCCGATATGACGGAGTCGGCGGCTACGATTGGATCGCGGTTCCGCTCCTTCCGTATCTTTACGCGGTCGAACAACCTGAGGACATTCCTTTATTTGCCGATCCGAAGATGGTTGCGTTTCTGCGCGATCAATATCGCCGCAAGCATCTGGAAGCGGTCGCTCCCGATCTGGGTGGTGGGGGAACTCCGGGTGGAAACTGGTATGAGCTGGTGGGTTCCTCCTATGACCGTACGGCTTATGGATTTCAAATCGAAACTTCCGCGGCGCAGGATGAGGCTTTCATCCGCGAATATAACTCGCGTCGAAATGAATCGCACTTTCACCTCACCTATCGCAACTGCGCCGATTTCGCCAAAGACGTCATGAACTTTTATTATCCCCGGGCTCTGCACCGCAGCGTAGTCGCCGATGTGGCCATTACCACGCCGAAGCAGATGGCGAAGACGTTGATCAAGTACAGTGGACGGCATCCGCAACTGGAATTTTCCCGCTATGTGATTCCGCAGGTTCCCGGGAGCCAGGCGCGCAGCACGCCGGTGCATGGCGTGGTCGAATCGTTCCTCAAATCGAAGAAATACATGGTTCCGAGCGCGGTGGTAAGCCCAGTTTTTGCCGGTTGCGTGGTCGCGGTTTATGTCGGCACGGGCGCCGGCCGTTTCGATCCCGCCAGTCATGCGCTGGTTTACAGTGCACAGCGCGAGCTGGAGCCGCCCATCGCAGCCGAGGACCGGCGCTCCTACCAACTGGAACTGAATCATCTTGTGGCCGATCCCGAGGCGGAAGGCAATGTCATCGCAAACGAAAGCTGGAAGCGGCTTCAACGCAGCGCCTCGCCGGATTTCGATGGGGATGGCCGTCCAGTTCTGCGGTTTCGCGTGGGCGACGAAATCGTGAGTGTTGGGGTCGCGGGGAGCAACATCGTCTCCAGGACCAGCGGCATTTCCGATCCGGACGCGCCGAAAGAGTTCGCCCAACGGTTAATCGAAGCTCGTATGCGAGCGGAGTTGCGCCGGGGATCTCCACCGAAAGCCTCCGAGAGCGATGTGACCCGCGACTGGAATCTGCTGCAAAAAGCGAGAAATGGCGAAGAGGAAGAGGTGACCGCGCGCTCTCGCCACCCACAACCGCCCGGAATACAGTTGCGGGCGGAACGGGAGAATCATCCCTGAGCTTCGAGTCGAGAGCCAACGAGCAGCGTAGTTCGACTTTCCGCACGATCAAGGCTTGCACCTAGTGTGGTGTCACGGAAATTAACAGAAGAGGTCCATGCCTTTTCGGGGGGGATGCGTCGTTTACCTCAGGGGCTGAAGCCCAAGTTTCTTGGTTGTTGTTACGGCGCGGCTGAAAGCCGCGCCCTTTCAAAGCATTTCTAATTATGGCGCGAAATTGTGGGACACTACACTAGCCCCTGCGGAATCCCCCCCGGTTTTGCCTCGAAAGCGGGTTTGCTGTGCTGCCGCTACTCCTGTTGCTGCGGTTGTTGCTGCTGCTGCGGAGGAATAAACGCGCCGGGCCGGCCCGGAAATGGAGTAGGGCCGCCCTGCTGCTGCTGCTGCATCTGCCGCTGCTGCATTTCCTGCAACATTTGCTGAGGAGTTTTTGCCCCCGGCTGCTCCGGTTGAGCCGGTTCCGCCTCTGCCGTCGCGGGCTCGGGATTATCATCCGCGGCATCGTCCGGCGGATCGTTATCGCCAGCCGTTGCGGATGCTGCCTCGCCCTTCGCCGACGCGGCCTTGTTGTCAACATCCCCCTGAGGGTTCGCCGGGTCGGAGGTTTTTGGTACCAGCACGACTCGGGTCAGAAGGTTCGCATCTTCCGGAGAGCCCAGCAAAACATAATTGAAGCGCGATCCGTTCAATAGTTCGGCCATCACCTCGCGAGCCGGTCCCGGACCGAGGCGCGTGACTACGCGTTCGCTGGCGGTTGGCGGAATTTCAATGTCAGCCGAAGTATGCTTTTTCACGCCGCGCAGAATGTCACCCAGGGTAGAGTTGGGCGCGACGATGGTCAGCATGCCGTCCTCATAGCTGATTTGCGGCGCCACGGGTGGCATGGCATCGAGCGGAATTTGCGGAACTGGGCCTTGCGGTCCGGAGGGCAGGGGAGGCAGGGCTTGGGCTGTCTTCTTAACTTTGTGTCCCCGGTGCGTGGTTGCCGGAGCCGCCTGCGTATCGGCGGTTGCGGTGTCGGCCCAGCCGGCAACTGGCAGGCATAACGTTCCGGCCAGCAGCAATCCTGTAAGCTTCATTCCCGAGCTCATGGAAAAACCTCCAACTGCTTACGATGATTCGTTTCGGGGAGCGGTGGGTATCTAATAGCAATTTTAGCACCGCTTGCGGTCCCGGAAGACGGCCACCCACCCAGGAACGAGGTTTCTACCTTGTA
>Ga0224555_1004386_pt1 | contig 12998 bp, 11 predicted proteins | sample 714S23034metaG_FD_180687 | JGI IMG/M metagenome (GOLD analysis project Ga0224555, IMG submission 180687) | Peat soil microbial communities from Stordalen Mire, Sweden - 717 S2 30-34 | ecosystem: Environmental > Terrestrial > Soil > Wetlands > Peat | place: Sweden: Norrbotten County, Stordalen...
GCTGTTCCCCGCACTGTTGCCCAGCGAAAACCAAAACCCCCTTCCCGTTCTTCTTTAGCGGGAAAGGGGTTGCTTTTTAAGAGAGAATCTTTTCGCCCAAAGAACGGGCGAAAGGATGGGGCACGGAGTTCTATTTCCCGATCACGGCGCTCTATTTCCCGATCACGGGGTCTTATTTCCCGATGCAGAAAGTGGAAATCGAGCGAATCGCCAATATCCATGCGGCAAGCCGAAAATTAGGCGTTCCTGGAGACACACTGGAGGCACAAACTGCCCTTGTGCCCTCTTGCGTGCCCTGCGCCAGTCCTGCACCAAAATGCCCACCCAAACGCCTCTGGAGTCCAGGGTATGCACTCCCCCGGCGCTGGTGCGGCGCGCGCTAAGGTTCCGGCGCGCGGGACTAGAATTGCTGGCGCAGTATCGAGACAGAATCTTGGCGGGTTGAAAGTCCGGCCAGGGCTGCAAGTCCATAGAAGGGGCTATCGGGATGGGATATTTTCGCCTCTTCCGGCGCGTGCGTATCGCGCCGGGTCTGACCGTCAATCTTTCCAAGTCCGGGCCGTCACTAAGCCTTGGCGTGCGCGGGGCGCATGTCACGCTCGGCAGTAACGGCATCCGCAAGACAATCGGGCTGCCCGGTTCCGGTTTGTTCTACACCTCAAAGCAGGGCTGGCACACCGGAGCGCATACCGCCCCGCAGTTCGCCAGCGCAAGCAAGAGCAGTGGTGTAGGACTGGCCTTGGGGATGCTTGCTCTGGCGTTCATGGCTGGCGGGCTGGTGGTCTTCATCCTCATGTCTCACCCCACTCCCACTCCCCCGCCCGTGACTCCACCAGCGGCGGCGACGGCTCCTGTAGCGCCCGCGCAACCCATCCCTGCGAAGCGGCGGCGCGCGCATAGTTCAAAGCTAGCAAGCGCTCCAGAGTCAGGGAGCAGCCATACTCAGCAAACACCGCCGCGTCCAGCTTCCAATGCGCCTCCACCAACTTACTGAGGTCAGCACAATTGAAGGCTGTCGGGGACATTCCGAAGCGCAGCGATCACTTCACCCAAACATCCAGACAATGAGGTTCCAATAATGATTGACTACGTTGATCCCGTCAGCCCTGAAATGAAACCCGAAGAGTATCTTGAACCAATTGTGAAGGAGCGCCACATAGACTTTCTTCTTCAAGAAGAGTTCAATGTCGATGCGCGTTTCCTTCGCAACTTTATTCAGGCCGCCGCGCAGAGTTTTGGGGAAACAACCGCTCGAAATAATGAGTCAAGGTCGCTACCCGTGTTTATAGATGCTGCTCGTCAACCGGGGGCGCGGCTTCAGATGGTGAGTGTCAAGCATTCGGTTTCGGACGTACATGGTGAGGCCGACCTCATCGTGCTCTTTCAACTGGACGGCACGAATGATAACGTAGCCGTCTTGATAGAAGACAAGATTAGTGCACCGTTTCAGGATAGTCAGGCCCCGAGATACAGACTTCGCGGTGAACTCGGAGAGAAAACCGGCAAATGGAAGCACTATTGGACCTGTCTCGTAGCGCCTGAGCAGTACATCAGGCGCGGCCACGGTTTTGATGCTGCCGTGAAACTGGAGCAAATCAAACAGTGGTTTACCAGTAACGATCCAGCACGGGCCGGATTTAAAGCGGGGGTGATTGATAAGGCAATCAAAAAGGCGTCAATTACTGGGGCCAAAGTGGTTGACCCGATCATGACGGCCTTTCGCGCCAGCCACTATGACGCTTTCGGGGAGTTTTTCAAAGATCAGCTACCAGCCCCGGAAATGCGGCTGCTACAAGACGTCTATGAAGGCGAGACCTGGTTCAGATTTAATTGTAAGAGCCTTCTACCAAAGGGGGCATACATCCATCACAAGGCCCCTTGGGGCTTCGTTGATCTCGCGTTTCCAAACACCGACGCTAAACGTTTGGACAATGACCAGAATTTAAAATCTGTCCTCGAACCCGAAATGACGATTGAGAAGACCGGCAAGAGTGCAGCTATCCGGCTCCGTGTTTCTAAAATTGACGATTTTAGTTGTTTTGATGATCAGAAGGCGAGCGTCGAAGAGGCATTTTCAGCCGTGCGAAGATTGCTTAGTTTTTGCGCGCGTGAACGTTCGCGGTTGGAACCAGCGCTGTTGGCTGCGCGGACCGCTGACAGCAATAAGCCAAGTTGACAGTGAGCCGGAGCACCTTCTGTTACCCCTGCGAAGTGGCGGCGCGCTGGGGGTTGAGGGCGAGCAATCGCTCCAGGAGTTCGGCATCGGTGAGCTTGGAGGGCCAGCACAGAGCGGAGAAGACACCTTCATTGAGTCCATCGCGCATCTATCAGCGGGCGCGAAACTGCCGGGACTGCGAGAGACCCAGTTAGGCGGTTAATTTGGATTCTTGTGCTTGCTTGCCTTTCGGACAACATGGAACATCAAAATTTCTTTGCGATTCAGTTTGAACTTGCCAACAAACAGAAGGCGGCGCTTCTTATTCGATGGCCCTACCACGTTGTACTCGGTTCCGGCTTTGTACTGCCTCTGTAGCTTTGCCATAGCGAAATGATCCTCATTTTCTGTCAGTTCATTAAATCCGCGTTGAAGTTGGGGCGCGCCGGTGATTGAGGGCGAGCAATCGCTCCAAGAGTTCGGCATCGGTCAACGTGACTGGCCAGCCGTAGGCGGCGAAGACGGCTTCATCTAGCTTGCGGTGAGCATCCGCCAGCCACGCGGGGCGCGCATTGTAGAGATTCGTGAGCGCGCGCTTCTTCAATTCCTCTGCGCGGGAGTCCGGCGGATTGGGCCAGGCGACCTGCTTTTCAGCCAGTGCGCGGGCGGCCTACTTCAAATTCAGCCAAGGCTCGTGTGTGGTCTTCTCCTTGACCCTTGCAATTACATACCATTCCAGTTGGGCCACAACGCCCAACTTTCTCAGGTCCATTGGAGATCGAACGGCTTTTCGGCTTTCGCAAGGCACCGAGATTGAGGTCACAAAGAACAACTTTCGTTGCGCAAGCTCTGAATATGGCGTCTGCTTTGCAACTTCTTTGAAGAATCTACCTGCGCCGCTGTGGTGATCGCCATCCTCAAGGCCATCTCTGAATTGCCGCAAGCGCTTTCGCACACCCTGCATGTGGCTTACCCCGACATAGAAGATTGCGTTTTCTCTCACCTGGAGTCCCAAGAGCTTCCTATCGGTATACGCCAACACATACACGCCAGGGTATTGGGAATCCGGTAGCTGTTTTACCGAATCATCGTCCAAGCGAGCCCAACGGCTGTTAAACAGGTCCTTAACGAGCTGACCTATGTCCGGGACAGGTCCATCGAGACGAGTCTTCTCTGCCGCAGTCTGTTCAGAAGTCTTCCCTGACCGCTTACCATCCGACACGATGATTGGGAATCCGAGGCCGTCAAGAACATCGTTTGAAGGCTTGCCACCGAAGAATCGATTCCGTGGAATCTTCGTTGCCAACTCCAAAATCCGCTTGGGAGGATATCGCTTCCCTTCGTTCTTGACTGCGTAGCGCGTGCCGGAGTCTTTGTCGCTAGACCTAAGCTCCAGATCGAACTTTTTCATCGCTGCGATTATCTGGTCTCGCTTAACCTGAACGACTCCGGCCTGCGTTCTAAATGGAACTGATATTACGACCTTGTTCATACATTCCTCCGGAGTTTTCATTGCGCGTAAATGGCTACCTTTGCGAAGCGGCGGCGCGCTCATGGTTCAAAGCCAGCAAGCGCTCCAAGAGTTCCGTATCGGTCAACGTCACAGGCCAGCCATAGGCCGCAAACACCGCTGCGTCCAGCTTCCGATGCGCCTCAGCCAGCCAACTAGGGCGGGCGTTATAGAGATTCGTTAGGGTGCGGCGCTTCAATTCCTCTGCGCTGGCGTCCGGCGGATTGAGCCAGGCGTCCCGCTTCTCTACCAGTTCGCGCGCGGCCTCTGCGATGGCCTCCACCAGCGAGGAGTCTTTCGGTTCATGGCCCGGCGGCCAGGGGAAGGGGAAGGTCTCGAAAGTGGACGCAGAGGTGTAAGACGGATCATTTCCTGCACCTATCCATGAGCCAGTGCTTAGCGCCCATCCCTCATGCAAACGAGATTGGAGTACCCCAAAGAAATAGTCGTCATCTCTTGGAATCACACAGAGCTTCTGGTCCGGCACAATTTCGGTGCTCATCCAAACGAAGATTCGATGCTTTGCCACTCCGGGAGTCACGATGCATCGGCTAAGGTCGGTTAGGGCCTTTCGCAACCCCGGACGGTTCTCCCCGTGTAGCCACCATCGCCTCCCAGTTCGCGCGCGGCGACTGACATCTCTGATCGGCTTCACTTCGCGTCGCACATACTCAAACGGCAATTCATAGAGCGCCGCTTCCGACTCCGTCATCTCGCCAAAATCAATGAGCCATCCATTTTGATTTGTCTGCACAACGTCGCGTCCCTTGAGAATTCGCCTCACGACATCGGAGTTAGGCCGCCCATTCGGGTTAAATGGAGCGGCAAGCATTTTCTCGGCTTGTTCTGAGGTAATGTCGAACGGCCCTTCCAGCGTGACACCCTTGAAAGAGAGGTTGGAATTCTCTGGCAACCGCTGCGCATCGGTGACGTTCGTGCTGGAAGTCAAGTCAGAATGAATGGTATCCACGGGGTGCCCGTCAAGAGTTCGCAACGTCTGTGACCCATTGTCAAAGCCTATGAGCGAGACGCGCACCGCTGCGCCGTCAAGTATCCAAGCGCGGTCACTCCAAGCCATGAAAATGCCGCCGCCTTCCAAAATCCGCTCTAACACTGTGCGGTTTGCGCCGCCGCGAATCGTCTGCGTGGCGAGTAGACCAGCGCGCTTTGCCTTTCCGGCCTCTACGCGCTCCCGCGCTTTCTCAAACCAATAAGTCACCAGATCGGCCCCACCCGGTACGCGGCCTTCATAGAGCGTGCGCAGTTCATCCACATACGCATCTCCAAGTTCACCGCGCATTCTTTTGTCTCCGAGAAACGGCGGATTGCCAATGATGAAGTCCGCGTCCGGCCACGCCGGTTCAATGGGCTTGCCGTCTGCATCGTGACCGAGAATCGCGTCCCTGTGCTGGATGTTATCGAGCTTGCGAAGAATCGGCTCTGTAGGCCAGCCGATGCCGTTGTCATTGAGCCATTGCAGATAACCAATCCATACCACCACGGAGGCAAGCTCGTGCGCGTAGACGTTGGTTTCCAGGCCATAGAGTTGCGCGGGCGAAACTTGGAACGGCAGGAATGTGGGAAGCCCATGAGTGGCGGCGAAGACGTAAGCCTCTTTCCAGAGGTCCAACATACGGCGTAACGCAACGTAAAGAAAATTGCCACTCCCGCAAGCGGGGTCAAGGATACGGACCTTTGACAATTCCTCCACCCAGGCAAAGAGCTTGTCTTGAAGCTGCGCTCGGAGCTTGTTGTATGCGCCGCCTTTGACCGTCTGTGCCTTTGCTGCGAGTTCCTGAGCGTCTGCCCTCACTTCCTGCCAGCGGCGCTCCAGCGGGGCCATTACAACGGGTTCGACAATGAGGAGAATATCTTCCTTGCTGGTGTAGTGTGCTCCAAGTTGCGAACGTTTGCCGGGGTCCAAGCTGCGCTCGAAGAGAGTTCCGAAGATGGCAGGCTCTACGGCAGACCAATCCAGATCGGCGGCGGCGCGCAGAGTGCCCATATCGGCAGAGGTCAAGTCGAAAACTGTATCGTCTGCAAACAGGCCACCATTGAAGTAATGAATGTCATGGACGCCAAAGTTATTCCCGCTAGTGGACATGGCGGCGAAAAGCTGGCGCAGCCGAGTGGCGAACTTCGCGGGCGCGGCTCTGTTAAGTTCGATCAACTGGCGAAAGAGATGGTCCGGCAAAAGGCCGATGCTGTCCGCGAACAGGCAGAACAGCAGGCGCATGAGGAAATGCGCGGCGGCTTCCGGCTCTACGCCGCGCTCACGAAGACTGGCAGCGAGCTTGGCAAATTCCTTTGCCGCCGATTCGGTGACGCGCGCGGCGGCTTTCTCGGGGCGGAGTTGCTCGGGGGAGCTGAAAGTATCTCTGAGAACTTCAAGCGGCGGGAGCGCACAATTGGGAGTGGGCGCGCCGCTGAGAAGATCATCCAGCTTGAATCGGTAGACCCGCGCTTGTGTCCCGGTGAAGTTGGTATGGACCTCGAAAATGTCCATGTCGCAAACCACCAGGAGCGGCGGGTTTTCGAGATCGTCCCGGTAGTCTGCAAGCTGGTGGTATGCCGCCGCCAGGTCTTTGTGTTTTCCCTTGTACTCCCAAGCGAAATAGCCGCGCTTCCACACATCGGCAAATCCCTTGCCGCCGTGGAGCTTTGAGACGGCCTTTTCAAACGCGAAGCTCTGGCCGGTTTGATCGGCGGCGGCGGGGTGCGGCTGGCCCAGGACTTCGCAGAGGTCGATGAAGTGCGACTGCGCGGCGGCGCGTTCCGTAAGGGTGACGGCCTTCCAGCGTTCGACAAACTCAGCAAGCGAGAGCGGCATGAGCTTCCTTGTGCGAAGTCCAATTTTCGCAGAGTGAGGCGGGGTTTGGGAGTGCAAAGCGGGATGCCCCAGGAGCAATCGCAGAACGCACGCCGCCGTTGCGGGCCTTGGGAGCGCACCAGAGGGGCGATTCTGGCCTTGCGCGCTATGCTCTGCGGCGAAATGGAAGCGCGCCGTGTTTTCGGCTGTTTTTGGGCGAGAATTTCCATTTTGCGGACGTGTAAGCATGTTTCCATGACGGTCTAGAGCGCGGTCACTCGAATTTTTTCGACCCCCATACCCCCCTACGGGGCCGCTCCTAATGGCCTCGGAGCGCCAGCATTCGCCGCTTGGCAGAGCGATGCCAAGACGCGGCTTTTCCCGCCATTGGTGCGTGATGTTTTGGGATTTTGGAGATGCAAAAATTTCACGCCATAGCGGTCTAGCGTGCGAAAGCTCCAGAGATTTTGCTCCCTATCCCCCTTTCATGAGCGATACGCTTCCATGGAGCCGGTGCCGAAAAAGGAGATTCGAGTTAATCAACCCCAAAACAAAAAACATCCTGCCCGTATATGCGGCTCAGTGCGTATTCGCCGGGGGCAAGGTTGGAGGCGGTGATTCGATAGGAAGATGCGCCGTAGCGTGCGAAGACGAGCGGAATCTGACCAGCATTCAGATTGGTAGTCGCGTGCCCTCCAAGCGGAGTGAAATGGCCAGTGAAAAATGCAATTTCCCGGTTCTTTTTCTTTGGATCTAGCTTACGGAGCACATAGAGAGTGGCGGGGTCTGTATCTGTCTGGGCAAGTGAGCTGCGCACTACAAACACAAGCTCCGGCGCACTATGGAAACGCACTGGGGACTTTTCGCCGGGGATTTCATAGGCAGCCTTGCTGCTCGCAACAATGAATCCGCCTCCACCCGCGCGAAGTGAAGCCGTTTCGTGCTCCAGTGGGATTAGATCACCAGAAGCCGAGAGCGCCGCGAAGGTATCCGCGAATTCCGGCTCCTTGACTGGTGCCTGCGCTAACGCAGTCAAGGCAAATAGAAACACCAGAAACATTGTGATCTTTTTCATGGCACAGAAGTTTACCACCGACTGCGTAATACCGCACAGCAGATGTTCCCGAGGATTTCCAATCAGATGCGGGAAAGAAAGAGACGAAAGATACGAGGTAAGCCCATCAGCAAGGCCGCGCTCTGCGATGCAAGCCATGCGTGCCGAATGGATCACAGCGCCCGCATGGCAGGATGCGCCAGGAATCGCCACCAGCGCGCCGATGGACTCCAGGGGATGCCCCCTTGCCCGCCTCTGGTGGATGGACAGCCAGGGCAGGCCGCTGGTGAGGCGGGCGCGCCGCATCTGGCGCGGTGCACAATGCTTAAGGCTGTGTTCCCTGCTCTGATAGCTCCCGTGCGCGTCGCGCGAATACGAAAGAAAGGTAGTGTCCTAGTTTGAAATCCGCAGCCTTATCGTTCGAGGGTCGCCGTCAGGTTGCCGCGCAGCCATTCGGACACGGCTTGATTGCTGGCCGGGGTACAATTCCTTAATTATGTTGAGAAAATTGGCGCTGATCGTCATTCTGGGTGGGGTTTTCTCTGTCCATGTCTGGTCGCAGGAATTGCCAGACAAGAATCAAGAAAACAACCAACCCAATAGCCAGCAAGGAAAACTCCCCGACGCAAGAGACCAATCTGGTTTTAGGAAATTCTTCAGATATATCGAAGAAAAACAGGGGGATATAAGCAATTACGTATCCGATGGCGGACAAAATCAGGCCGCCGATCATTCCCTCAACTATTCGAAACTCGGCTTTCTTGTCAGCGCATTTGTGGCAATCATTACTTTCTTCATTGCGATAGCCGCTTTCATACAGGCCAGCGCTGCGAAGATGGCTGCGTACGCCGTAATTCACAGCGAGCGGGCCTGGATCGTGGCCGACATCCCTATCGGACCAACAAATCCAGCTATTCCTCCCAATGAAGGAACGCTCCCCGTGATGGCGATGTGCGCATTGAAGAATAAAGGGAAGACGCCCGCTTTCATTCTCGAAGCCGGAGAAGCCATCGCTGTAACGAATGACTCGGAAGAGCTTCCCCGGACTCCGCCTCCGTATGACCAAGAGAAAGTTATGAAATGGAGTGGCCGCGGAATTCCGATTTCTCCAAAATCCGGATTTGCCCGATATGTGTTTGGTACCATTCAAAACCCAATCAACATCTTTCGAAGATCGACCGTCCTCTGGGTTTATGGATACGTTAGATACCGCGACGTTTTTAGCGTTGGAAGTGTTCTCCGAGGCCGGGTTCACGAGACTCGATATTGTTTCAAATTCATTCCAGCAGCGCCGGACGTGGGAATGAAAGCCCAATTCGTTATCGAAGGTCCTACTGCCTACAATCGCGCGACTTAATAAGCCGCCGCGCGGCCACGCCTGACAAGTGCCGATCACCGCCCTGACCGTCAGGCATAGCATTAGCGCGAAAAGGCAAATTAAGACACTACCCACGCGGAACGCCACGCCGCTCGGCTTTCACGCGCGGAACAGTCCACACGCTCTGAATTCTCCATAGGCGCTGGTTGGGGGAAACCTCACGCCGGTTCCCCCCAAACCCCTCTCCCGCTTTTCATGCCTTCAGAACCTCAAAGCTCAGAGCCTCAAAGCCCAGAATCAACCCTTGTTGGAAGCCCACTGACGGGTCAGCAAGCCTTGCCAGGGCGTCCAGCAAGTAATGCCGCACGGGTGCTGCTACCGTTGCCATCGGGGTACGGGAGAGTTTGCTGAACTCCAACTCGTCCGCAATTGTCGGCTGCGGCGGGTTTAGGAGCATGGAGCGCCCGTCGCTTCTTCGGCTGCCTCGGTCTGTCTTTGACCGGCACCCATGTGCGTTGTACTGAAATCAGAGTGTAGGTGTAGCTGTTTCCCGCTTTGCGGACACACGTGACAAGGTGTTCTTCGATCAGCTTTGTCCGAATGTCACGGATCGTTCGCTCGGCTACGCGGGTGTCAGCGGCGAGTGCACGATCCGAGACCGGGAATGTATTTTGGTTCTCCCTTTTCCCCCTGTTAGCGTGCTCGCATAGTGCAACGTAAACGGCTGTCGCGTGCGGTCCGATTCGCGCCGCGATACCGCTCTGGATGAGGCCCTTGGGGACTATGAAATAGGGACCTACTTCGGGATTCTTCACACGCTCCGAAACCCCACTGGTGGCCATCAGCGTCTCCGCCGCGCGTCTTTAGCCCAAGCGGGCCGCGCGCTTGCTGGCCTCCCGCTCTGGTGCCAGGAGAGTTGGTGCGGCTTCCTTCTTGCCCCGCAGCGATTGAAGCCAAGATTCAATATCAGAAGCGCGCCAGCCAATGGATCTTGCCCCAAGGGCCAGCGCGCGTGGAAAACTACCATCTGCCATGCCTTGATAGATCGAACTGCGGCTTTTGCCAGTGGCGGCTTTTACCTCTGGGAGCCTTATGATTCGTTCCATGTGTGAAACCTCCATCCGTGGTGATGTACTCTAATTCATAAAAGTACAGTAATGTATGAGCGCTGTTTATCTACGAATCAGAGTTCATAAGCACTCGGAGGCATGACAATGGCGGAGATGCAAAGGAGCACCACGGATTTCGCTGGTTTTCAGAGTGAAGTACGCACGCTGGAGGCCGTTCCCATGCGGATCGATTACCAATCGCCCCGCTGGGATCACTTCTTGCGTCCGAAGGGAAGCGACTGGCTTTTAAGTCCGTACCTTTTCAAGGGCCAGGCGAAAAGACGCGAAACGACGCACCTAGACCCCTACCTAATTCGGGACGAATTCTTTAAGGTTGCCGACGAAAAGGCCGCCGTGCGCTTTCTGAGTGAAGCCGGGCGCTTCTGGATTTGGGAGCAGGTTACATACAGCCAGTTCAAGGAATGGCAAGAATTCCTTCGATGGTTGCGCCTTGACCGTGAAAACGCCATGCGGACCCCAGAGGGCAAGAAAGCATGGCTCACGGCGGAGAGGTGGGAGAATCATTTTTTCACGGGCACCGACCAAGAATTCACGCGCGCCCGCTTCCAGAGTGCGGAGCTGCCACCAGAGGACTTGCGGAGAAACGAAATACAGGACCGCCAAATCCTCAGAGAGTTGCGGGGCTTTGCGCTCAATCTAGGGCAAAACCCCGCAGACAGCCGCGTGAAACTCGCTTGGTACAACCTCAAAGACGGATGCGCGCCAGAGGATTGGGAAGAAGAGGGAAAGGCATTTCAAAAGACCAGGAGCAGGAGCACAGAACGCGCCCCGTATTTGCGGATCGAAGCGCGGTACATTCTTGAAGCCATCGCAGCCACCATCTACGCGGATAAGGCACACAGATTGAAGCATGGGAAGTGCAAGAAGTGTGGAAAGATTTTCGAGATCAAATCGGATCATGGACAGCAGTTTTGTCCAGCCCCGCGCTGGCTAAGGAGCAGTCCGTGCAAGAATGCTTTCTTGCAGCATGAGCGCCGCGAGGCGGAGAAGGCCAGGAGGAAAGCGGCCCGCAAGCTCCGCAAAGAGAAGGCCAAAAAGGCGCGAAAGGCTTAATTCGTATCTTTTGTTTCTTTCGTTCTGGCACAGAGGAATATGCGGCGGCTTGAAAACTGGTGCGCTAGGCCGCGCCGCCTCCGAAGTTGCCAACAATCACCTTGGATTCGTTCACGATGCTGTCCACGTAGTCAGCCCACCATTGCAGCATCCTTCTCCGCTGCTCTGCGAACTCGGCAACGATGTAGATGGCCCGTATCCCTTGCGCCTCATGGCTCAGAGCCTTTTCGATCACGTCTCGATTGAAGCCATGCTCAGTGAGCAGCGTTGCGCCCGTTCTCCGCAGATCGTGGATGGTAAGCGGGTCCATGTCGAACGTCAGCCCCTCCAGGGCCTTGTTGAGCGCATTCGCGGCAAACGGGCGCGTAAGGCTACCCCGGCCCGGCATCACTAGCGCGGAATCCCAGGCCAGGGCCTTCAACTCCCGGAACATCGCAGCCACTTGCGTTGACAGGTAAACGATGTGCGGTTTGTCCGTCTTTGCGTTCTCTTCCGGGATAAGCCACTCCCCGGCCTCAAAGTTCACATGCTCCCACCGCGCCAGCAGCAATTCAGACTTGCGGGAGAGGGTGAGCAGGATGATATGCAGCGCCAGCTTGAATTGCCGCCGGATGTTCGACTGGTAGATGGTGCGGAGATAAAGGCGAATCTCGCTCGGAGTGAGCACACGGGCGCGCTTGCGCGCCTTGCCGATGTAGCGTGTTGCCACCATCGAAGCGGGATTGACCGTGAGCAGCCGCGTCTCTATCGCATAATCGAAAATCTGTTTCAGCACCATGCGAAGTTGAATCGCCGCCGCTACGCGCCCGCCGTCCCGCTTGCGGTACACCAGCCCTTGCACGTCCAGGGCGTTCACATCTTTGAGGGCCTTCTCTCCAAGAGTGGAAAAAATTTCGTTATCGAGATAGCGCCGAATGTCCTTCGGGTTTTTCCAGCGCCTCAGCACTTGCTCTTTGTAGTACCGCTCCCCAAACTCTCTCACGGTCGGATTCGTGCTGAGGCCCGCGCGCCTTTCCTTCGCTGCCAGGGCAGGAGACTTGCCGCTTGCCACTTGCGCCGCCAGCTCGTCTCGCCTCTCCCGCGCCTTTTTTAAGGTCAGATCGGGATACCCCCCTAGAGTCACCTTTCCCCGTTGACCAGCCAAGCAATACCGATACAGCCAGGAGATTTTGCCGCTCGGCAGTACATCCAACGAAAGCCCCCGGCCATCGCTCACCATGTACCGCCCGGCCCTTGGCTTCAAAGCCTTGATTCCCGCGTCTGTGAGTGCCATCTTTGCCTCTTTTCTGTGCCTCCAAAGCCATTCTGGAGACACATACCCATCTGGAGACACACAAGAGACACATTATATTTTGGCTGTCTGTGTCTCTAGGTGGACATTATAATACGCTAAATATCTATATTACAATAGGATATTTTGGATTTCTACATTTCAGAGGAAGGCCCAGGAAGCCGGGTCATTTTCCGATGCAGAAGGTGGAGAAGATCAGGTTCAGGATGTCGTCGGGAGTGGTTTGGCCGGTGAGCGAGTCGAGAGCCCAGAGCGCGCGATAGAGATCGAGCAGGATCATCTCGTGGGGAATGGTGGCGGCGTTGGCCGTGGCGGCGTCGGCCAGGGCAGCGAGCGCGGTGATGACGGCCTGATGCTGGCGGAGATTGGTGAGCATGCCGGGTTCGGCCGCGGCTCCGCCGGTAGCGAGCGCCAGGATTTTTTCGCGCAACGCGGCAATGCCTTCGCCGGTCAGCGCGGAGGTTGAGACGACCGGCGGCATGCTTCTTTCCACGGAGGTTCGGGGGCCTGCGGCGGAGCTTTCTCGGGTCTTGAAATCGAGAACCGCGGCGCCCAGGTTTGTGCTTTCCCCGGTCCCCAAATGCGAGGGACCGGGGGCACCCAAGTTTTCGGAACGAGCCGATTCGGCGAGATCGGATTTGTTGACGGCGACAAGCGCCGGCCGGCCAACGACTGCGG
>Ga0224555_1004387_pt1 | contig 12997 bp, 10 predicted proteins | sample 714S23034metaG_FD_180687 | JGI IMG/M metagenome (GOLD analysis project Ga0224555, IMG submission 180687) | Peat soil microbial communities from Stordalen Mire, Sweden - 717 S2 30-34 | ecosystem: Environmental > Terrestrial > Soil > Wetlands > Peat | place: Sweden: Norrbotten County, Stordalen...
TACAAGAACCTGCCTTTTTCTGAAAGGGCACAACTTTAAAGCATTTTGGCTTTTGTTGTAGCCTTCCGTGCCCCATCCTTTCCGCTTTTTTCTGCGGAAAGGGTGGGATACCAAACACAATTTCGGTCTACACCATTTCCAAGAATGTTCTAACGCCCGCTCTGAGCGAATTCCCCTCCGCCCGCGTCTCCTGAATGCGGAACTTGAGAGCCGGCCGTGCGCATCCAATCCCATGGCAAGACGCAACCCGACCCGGCGCGATACCCTTTGAGTCAGGCTCTGCAAGAGATGGGCAAGGAGCGGTGATGAACCTCAAAAAGTGTGTACGGCTGTTGCTGTTGGCGGTGCCCTTCCTGGCGGGTTGCGGAGATTTCTGGCAGGCGCCCACCACTACCACCACCTGCACCACCAACTGCACCACCGCGACCAGCGGCAATTTCTACATCCTGAACGCCGGCTCGACGCCCGAGATCGTCGGCGAGTCCATCGTCTCCGGCACGTTGACTGCGCTCTCCGGCAGCCCTTGGACGTTGCAGGGAACGCCCTACTCCATTGCCATTGCTCCCAACGGCAGTTTCCTGTGCGTCGGCACAACCTCCGGCGTCTTCGCTTACCCCATATCGAGCGGCAAGCTGGGCACGGCCACGGTCGTTTCCTCTGACCAGGCCTATGCCATTCAGGTGGATTCCACCGATTCCTGGCTGCTTGAGGCCATTCCAGGCACTGGCGGAGTGGTAATCGGCGCTGTTCCCATCAACTCCAGCACCGGCGCAAACAACGGCAGCGAACTTACAGCATCTTTTACTATTGCAAACGCCGCCGTGCAGCCGAACAAGATGGTCATTTCCGGCGATAACAGCAATATTTTCGTTGCTCTCGGCGCTGGCGGCACAATCGTAGTCCCATTCAATGAGAGTTCCCCCTTCCCCAGCGGAATCAAAGCCGCCACCATCGCGGTGGCGAATTCTTCCAGCGGTACAGCCCTTTCAGTGGCCGTGGATCCCGGCGCCTCTCCTCGCCTCTTTTACATCGGCGAAACAAACCTGGCCAGCTCCAATACCACCGGCGGGCTGCGCGCCTTCAACTACAGTTCGCTGGGCGCTTCCTCGCTCACCCAGGCCACCGGTTCCCCCATCGCCAGCGGCGGGCTGGCGCCCAATTTCATCCTGCCCATTGCATCGGGCGATTATGTTTATGTCGCCAATGGCGCCGGAACCAGCACCGCCGGCAACGTCACCGGATTTGCCATAACGGCCACCGGCTCCACCTATTCGTTATCGAAAGCCAGCACCGTTGCGGCCGGAGTTCAGCCGCTTGGCCTGGCTCAGGACTCCACCGCCGCATTCCTGCTGGCCGTCGGTTCGCTTGGCAGCCCCTACTTCGATGCCTACACCTTCGACTCCACCACCGCCGGCCAACTCGACTCCCAGATCACCTCCACCACCTCGTCAGAGTCCATCGCCATCGCCGCCGCCCCGTAGTGGCAGCTTTCAGTTGACAGCGAACAGTTGTCAGTTGTCGGTTGCCGCCGGAGTAGAGAATCCGCCACGGAATCCAATTTGGCCTGTCAGCAGCCGCAACCTGCCGGCTATCAACTGTTTACTGAAGACTGTTAGCTGTTAACTGATCTCTGCTATCCTTAGGGAGATCGCCACCGGCTGTGTTCACGCTAACTCCAATCCCATTCGTCTCTTTCGGCCAGCGCACCAGGGCTTCAGTTCCTACGCTCCTGGTCCTGTGTTTTCTTGCGCTTGCCTGCGGATGCTCGCGTTTCCACCATATGCTGCATGAGACGGTCTACGTCTCCGTCCGCCAGACGTACCTTCATGACCGCGTAGCCGCCGTCTCCAATCGTGTAGGCGAGGTGGTCAACGGCCAGCAGTTGGAAGTGCTCGAGCACGGCCGCCGCTTCCTCAAGGTCAAGACCCAGAAGAACGAAATCGGCTGGATTGAAGAGCGCGCCGTCATTGACTCCAAGACCTTCGATTCCTTCGATCAGCTTGCCGGCCAGCACAAGAAGGATCCGGTGGTGGCCACCGCGGTCCTCCGCGACGACCTCTACTTGCACATCTTTCCCGGTCGTGAGACGGAGCATTTTTACCTGCTCGCCGCCAACGCCAAGGTCCAGCTTCTTGCCCGCGCCTCAGTTCCCAAGGCAGCGGCCTCGGGCTCTGGCATGCAGTCCAGGCCAAGCGCCCCCAAACCGCCCGTTACGGGAAGTGCTCCCGCGCCCGCTCCGGTCAAGACCCCCCCAGCCGCTCCCCTGCCGTCCGCCAAAAAGCCTTCATCTGCCCCGGCAGCCGCAGCCCCGGCTCCCATTGCGCCCGTAGCCCCTCCCGTTGTCATGGAAGACTGGTGGCTGGTGCGCGACGCCCAAGGCCATGCCGGCTGGCTGCTCGCCGGCCGCGTCGATGTGGATGTGCCGGACGAGATTGGCGTCTATGCTGAAGGCCAGCGCATCGTGAGCGCCCATGTGCTCACCAAAGTCACTGACTCCGAGGCCACCACCCCCAACCACGAGGTGCCGGAGTACGTTACCGTCCTCAGCCCGCCCAAATCTGGCCTGCCCTTCGATTTCGACCAGGTGCGCGTCTTCACCTGGAGCCTCAAGCGCCATCGCTATGAGACGGCCTTCCGGGTCCATCCCATCCAGGGTTTCCTGCCTCTCAGCGTCTCCTCGCAGTCCGGGCCCGGTGGCAGCAGCGTCCCCGTCTTCAGCTTCCAGATCGCCAATGGCCAAAATCTCTCCACCGATCCCGCCACCGGCATCACCCGCCCGGCCTCATCCCGCACCATCTCCTATGCGTTGGTCGATACGCAGGTCAAGCGCGTAGGCCCCGACCTTGGTCCCATTCCCATCACCTGTTCTCCCGATGAGAAGCCCAAGTCCCCCAAGCCCGCCAAACCGGCGAAGAAGAAAACCAAATAAAAAATATCTACAGTTTTTCGGTTCTTTATAGTTCTTCGTCCTTTATAACTTTGCCTGTCCCTCTCTCATCTCCACCAGCCACGACCTCAGCGCTTCGTCCGCGCGACCGGGTGCCCCAGGTCTCGATTCTGAGACCTGGGAATGCAGGAGCCCTCGCCCTCGCCCTCACCCCCGCCGCTTCAGCGCCAACTCCACCACCCGCAGCATCTCCGCCTCGGGAGCCGGTTTCCCGGTCCAGATCTCGAACTGCCGCGCGCCCTGCTGCACAAACATCTCCACCCCGCACACCACCGGGATGCCGCGTTCCCGCGCCAGCTTCAGCAGCGGCGTCTCCAGAGGGTTGTAGACCAGGTCGAAGACCAGCCCTGCGTTCAATTCATTTTCCGCAATGGGCAGCGCCTGTTTCTCTCCGGCCATGCCGCACGGTGTGGTGTTGATCAGCACGTCGAAGCGGCCTCTTGCAAACAGCTCGTGCTTCAGCGCCTTGGCTTTGGCCTGCTTGGCCAGCGCAACGGCGGTTTCATGCGTACGGTTGACGATGAAGACCTCCGCGCCCTGCTCCACCAGTCCGAAGACGGCGGCCCGCGCCGCGCCTCCCGCGCCTAGCACGGCAATCCGCGCGCCCTTCAACTTCAGCCGTTTTTCCAGCGGCCTCACCACCCCGGCCACGTCGGTATTGAAGCCGTAGAGCTTGCCGTCCGCCCCGGTGCGCAGCGTGTTGCAAGCTCCAATGCGCGCGGTCAGCGGATCCATATTGGCCAAGTGCGGCAGCACTTCCTGCTTCAGCGGCATGGTCACGGCCACGCCGGCCAGCGGCAGCTCGCGCACCAGTGCGAGCAGGTCGTCCAACATGCGAACTTTCAGCGGCAGCAGCACGGCGTTCACGCCCTCGCGGCGGAAGGCCGTGTTCTGCATCAGCGGCGAAAGCGAGTGCGCAATCGGATTGCCGGCCACGCCAAAGACGCGCGTCGCCTGGTCCAAGTGCTCCACGCGGTAGAGGTCGCGCAGTGTTCGCGCGGTCACCTGGCCCGCGGCGGTCTCGGCCCCATCGGAGGACGAAGCAAACGTGAACTCCGCTCCCGCCCTCGGCCCCAGCACCCGGCTCACAATGCCCTCTTCGCCCATGGCGATGCCCACCACATGCGCTGAGAGCGACCGGTCCTCGATCATCCGCAGCACCGCAAGATTGTCGGCCAGCGTCCGCGCCGTCGAAACCACTTTAACAAAATCCGGCTCGAAGGCCTCGATCCGTTGCGCCGCCTGCTCCAGGCCTTGGGTCCGCGTAAAGTCGTGGAAGCTCACCAGCAGCGCCGCGCCCGCCTCCCGCAGCCCGGCGCGAAACTTGCTCAGTTGCGCCGGCTTGGCCTCTTCGGCCGATTCCACTTCGAGATCGACAATCCGGCAGCCTGCTTCGGCGGCTGCCAATAGCACCTCAAGCTCCACCGTCAAGGACCGCACGAAGTGCCCGCCAAACTCCTTGCGCCGGCAGGTGGCGATTGCCGTCACGTCGCGGTGCTCGGCCAAAAACTCTCTCAACTGCCCCAGCGCAGCCGCCGGCTTGGCCAGCGAATCCAGCCGAAACTCCAGAAACTTGGAGTCGGCCAGCGCCGCCTGCGCCCGTTCCATCATCTCCGCCGCCGAACCGGCTTGAATGGCCACGCACAGCTTGCCTACGCGCAGCCTTGGCGTTGCCGGTGCGGCAGTGGAAACAAGCGTACTGTGAGCGGCGCGAGTCATTGTCTCAATTGACGCATCTTAAAAGGGTTCTGCTCAGGATGCAACAACGGAATTGCGCTGCCCCTGTCCAAACTCGTCAGCGTCCCAACCCGCTCGGCTGTGGCACCCTTAAAGGTTGAAGGAGAATGCCCACTATGCCTGCTCAAAACCCCGCCACCGTTGCCGCGCCTGAAGACCTTCACGCCTGGGAGGCCGGCGGAGCCGCGTCCGCCGAGGCGCTCACTGCCTGGGTCAGCGCCCGTCTGGCGGCGCACGAGGCGACGCTGGCCGCTCTGCTCGCGGTCCAGGGGCCGCGCACGCCAGAGAATTCGCTGCGCCTTTTTGACGCGGCCATTGAGCAGCTCAGCCTGGCCGGCGCGCAGGCCGGGGTGCTCAACTCCGTGGCGGCTGACAGTGCCGTGCGCGACCAGGCCCAGCAGGAAGCTCAGCGGGTAGCCATGGCCGGCAGCGCCCTCAGCCTCAATCGTGCCGTCTACGAGGCGCTCGCGGCCATCGGTCTGGACTGTGCCACTCCGGCCACAGTACATTTCCTCCAGCGCACCCTGCTTGGCTACCGGCTGGCCGGCGTTGACAAGGACCAGGCCACCCGTGACCGCCTGCAAGCCCTGCATGAGCAGGCTACCCGTCTCTCGCTCGAGTTCAGCCGCAACATCCAGGAGGGAGCCAAGACCATCCAAGTCACGGCAGACGAGCTCGACGGCCTGCCCGCCGACTACCTCGCCCGCCATCAGCCCGATGCCGAGGGCCGCATCACGCTCTCCACCGACCAGCCCGACATGCAGCCGATCATGACCTTTGCCACCAGCGCCGCCCTCCGCGAGCGCATGTTCCTGGCCTATAACACCCGCGCCTATCCGGCTAACAAGCGGATTCTTCTCGATCTGCTGGCTACCCGCCAGCAGATCGCCACCATCCTCGGCTTCCGCAGTTGGGCCGATCTGGCCACCGCCGACCAGATGATGGGCTCGGCGGCCAATGTGTGCACTTTCTTGTCCAAATTGAACGAGGCCAGCCGCGAGGGCGCCCTCCGCGAACACGAGTTGATTCTTGCTTTTGCCCGCCAAGGCCAGCCTGCCATGGCGGCTATCGACATCACCAGCCGCGCCTACTGGTATGAGCAGTTCCGGCGCTCCACCTTCGACTTCGACTCGCAATCCGTCCGCCCCTATTTCCCTTACGCGCAGGTCCAGGCCGGAGTGCTCCAGACGGCCGCGCGCCTCTTCAAAATCGAATTCCGCACCTCCTCCGCTCCCGGCTGGCATCCTGCCGTCTCGGTCTTCGAGGTCTTCGACGGCGGCCGGCACGTGGGCCGTTTCTATCTGGACATGCACCCCCGCGAGGGCAAGGATAAGTGGTTCTCCGCCGCGCCCGTCGTCACCGGAGTGCGAGGCCGCGCTCTGCCCGAAGCCGCTCTCATCTGCAACTTTCCCGGCGGTGAGCCGGACGATCCCGGCCTCTTGCAATACAACGATGTAGTCACCTTCTTCCATGAATTCGGCCACCTGATGCATGCCATCCTCGGCGGCCAAACCGAGTGGGCGGGCGTCTCCGGCTTTGCCACCGAGGGCGACTTCATCGAGGTTCCCTCGCAGATGCTCGAAGAGTTCTTCCGCGACGAAAAGCTGCTCCAGGCCTTCGCAAAGCATTACCAGACAGGCGAAACGCTCCCCTCCGAGACCATCGGGAAAATGAAGCTCGCCGGAGCCTTCGGCCGCGCCGACTGGGTCCGCTCGCAGCTCTACTACACCACCCTCTCGCTCGACCTTCATGACCAGAACCCCGCCGGCCTCGACCTCGACAGCGCCACCAGGCAGCTTTACCAGACCCTCCAGCCCTGGACCTGGCTTGAAGGCAACCGCATGTATGCCAGCTTCGGCCACCTCACCGGTTATTCGTCGAATTACTACACCTACGCCTTTGACAAGGTCATCGCCCTGGACTTCTTCGCCCAATTCGACCCTCAGGACTTGTTGGGCTGCGACGCCGGCAGCCGCTACCGCACCGCCGTCCTCGAACAAGGCGGATCGAAGCCCGGCCGCCAGATGGTCCGCGACTTCCTCGGTCGCGACGAAGAGTTTGCGGCATTCAGCCAGTGGCTCAACGAGGAGTTTGAAGGCGACCTGATTGCCGCTGGCTCCCAGCCGTAGCGGTGCGCTAACTGGCTAACTTGCTGGGGTGCCCCACCCTCGGCGCGCCTTTGTTTTTGCGCCCAGGTTTCTGACCGCTTGAAGCTGTACCAATGCTGGGTGCCCCAGGTCCCGATTTTGGGACCTGGGAAAGCACGAACTCAATGAAACTTCTTCATCCGGTCAGAGACCTGAGCCTTCCCATTGCGCCTCATCCGCTATGATGATTCCGCGATGGCAAACACACACGATTTCAACGGCAAATGGGCGCTGGTCACCGGAGCCAGCTCCGGCATTGGCGCGGCGCTGGCGCGTGAACTGGCTGTCCACGGAGCCAAACTTATCCTCACGGCGCGCCGCAAAGACCGGCTCGAATCCCTGGCCGCCGACCTCACCGCCAAGGGCGCCGAGGTCCGCATCGTTCTCGCGGACCTGAACGATCCCGCGGCGCCCTGCCAGCTTTACGACGCCACCGAGGGCGCGGGCCTCGCGGTCGATATCCTCATCAACAACGCCGGCCTTGGCCAGTTCGGCGCCTTCTACGAGAGTCCCGTCGAGCAGGAGTTGAGCCAGGTCCGCGTCAACTGCGAGGCCGTGGTCCGCCTTTCGCGGCTTTTTGTCCCGCGCATGGTCGAGCGCCGTCGCGGATGGGTGCTGGTGCTCGCCTCCACGGCCAGCTTCCAGCCAGTGCCTTACATCGCCACCTACGCGGCCACCAAGGTTTTCGACCGCTTCTTTGCCCTGGGGCTGGCGGCTGAGGTGGCTCGATTCGGCGTCAAGGTCACCGCGCTCTGCCCAGGGCCGACTGACAGCGAGTTCTTTGACGTAGCTCACGCCGGCGCACTCAAGGGTCACATGCAGCCGGCTCCGGATGTAGCTCGTCTGGCTGTTGCCGCTCTGGCCCGCGGCCAGCGGACGATCATCCCCTATTTCGGCGGCCGGTTCACGGCGTTCCTTGTCCGCTTCCTGCCTGTCGGCCTGATCACCTACTTCGTTGAGAAGGCCGCGCGTCCGCACGCACACTCCGCCTGAGTGCGCTCACCCGCCCGAAAAGTCCTCGCTCCGGAGGGAGCAGGGGGTTTTAACCCCCTGAAAGAGAGCGAATGTGCTGGGCCTTCAGGCCCGGACCGCTCTCGCGTTTCCAAGACTTGAAGGAAATGCAACTGTAGTATTAACGGCCTGCGGAAAAACGCTGCTTTGTAACAGGGCACGACTTCAGCCGTGCCACAAGCGCAATTAAATCAACTGGGGCTTCAGCCCCTGGGGCACACTTTTCGGGCATTCTCCCCAAAAATCAACCCTTTTCCGTCACGGCTTTATCCCTGGCATACTTGCTGCCGGCATGGTTTCGGGCAGGCGCGGGGACTCGGTGGGCGTAAACGAGCTGAAGAATCGAGTTACGTCCTGCTCCCGGCGCGCGCTCATCGAGGGGAAGGTCGCGGTAAGCATGTACAAGTGCTGGCCGGCACAGATCAGCCGCGAATTTAGCACGCCGCCGCCTGCGTTGCTGGCCACAAAATCCCTTGCCGGAAAGCCCCCAGGGTTGCTTCGCGATTCGCTGATGAGGGTGGTTTGCGTACGCGCCAGCGCCCCATCCGCGCCATCTCCAGGGTCCGGTCCGCAGCCTGCCCATTCCTCCGCATCACAGGCGGATTGTTTGCCCACGCCACGGCAAATGCAGTGCCGCCGTCCGGGTTTGAGAAGATCATGTTCACCGGCTCCGATCCGTTGCTCTCGTTGTAGGCCGGAATCTGTATTTCCTTCGTGTCGCTGGGCATCTCCCCCTTGAAGCCGTCGCCGGGGCGGTCCACGGTCTGCCAGTTGATGTGCGCTGGCCGGGGCGACAGCACGGCATCGGAACTTGTTCCTTCACTGCTCCCAAAGCTGTGGGGGCCGGCCAGTCCAAGCTCCTGGCGATGCAGATAGACGTATGCCACGCCGGAGATTCCCAAACCGAGCAGCACAATGTAATGCCAGCGTTTCACTCTCTAGAGAGTGACAATTTTCGCCGTGCCGATGCAACTTGATTATTGTTCTTTTGTATACCGGGGGGTGCCGGATAGGTAACAGCGCGGCCTAGAAAATGGAGCCCGCAATCGAATCTCACTGCGGCCGTTTCCAGAAGTGCAACCTTTCTTATCTTCCCGCATCTGATTAAGTAACAAGCAGAGGCTTCCCCGAAAATCGTCCCTTCCCCGAAAGGTATCCACTCCTTTTTGAAGGTCCTGTACGGACCCCTTCCCTTAAGCCCCCCTGGACCCCTCCCCTCAAATGCCTCTCGAGCGGGCCTGCCGGAAGGCAGGCCCATTCGCTCACCCGAGCGAATGCGCGATATTCCTCCAGATAGAATTGAATTGTCATGCCGTCTTCTTCCAAGCCAAACTCCCGCTCCGGCCCTGAAGTCCAGGCGATCGACGATCTGTTTCAGCAGGCGGGCCTGGTTCGCAATCTCCGCGGCAAAGCCGCCGGCGTAACCCGCCGCATGCGTTTTGAACGCGCTGACAAAAGCGACCTGTCGCAGCCCGCGCCCACTCCCCGCGTCTCTCCGAACGGCGTCCAATGGCTCCCGGTTCCCGGCTGGCAACGGATGCCATGGCTCTGGCACGGTTTCAGCACCCGCAAAGGCGGCCTCAGCCGCTGCTACTGTGCTGAAGACGCGCCGGGCGATCTGAATCTCAGCCTTACGGTCGCCAACGCCCCGGAGACTGTGGCCCGGAACAGGCAGCTTTTGGTCGAGGCGGTCACTGGTGACCCGGCCACGCCGCTCCTCACCATCCGCCAGGTTCATTCCAGCGTACTGGCCGTAATCGGCGCCGAGGCCGCTGCCTGCGCGGTCCCCGGCGACAGGTCTTCGTCGCTGGGGTGGAGAGGCGACGGCCTCATGACCGATCAGCCCGGCCTTCTGCTGGGCATTCAGACCGCAGACTGCATTCCCGTACTCGTGGCCGACCGCAAGCGCCGCACGGTGGCTGTCTTCCATGCCGGCTGGCGCGGCACGGTCAAGCGGATTGTCGAAACCGGCGTAGGCCGCATGAGGTTTGAATTCGGTTCCCGGCCTGAGGATTTGATTGCCGCCATCGGCCCCGGAATCGGCGCCTGCTGCTACTCCGTGGGCGAAGAAATGCTCTCCAGCTTTGAATCCCAGTTCGCTTATGCCGCCGAGCTTTTCCGCGAGGTGGACGATGCCGATGCGGTCCGAACCAAATATCCCATGCTGTTTCTCACCCAGCGCGCCCCCGGCCATTCACCCATCGGCCCCAGCCTCCATCTCGACCTAGCCGAGGCCAACCGCCGCCAGTTGCTGGCCGCGGGCCTCAAACCCCGGTCAATCCAGGTGGTGGGCGGCTGCACAAGCTGCCACCCCGAGCTGTTCTTCTCCCACCGCGCCTCCCAGGGCCACACCGGACGCATGTTGAGCGTAATCGGCATCGCCCCTGATTAGGCCGGGTGCCGGGTGCCCCAGCTCTCGCCTTTGGCGACCTGGGAAACCACAACCCATTCGCGGCGCCATCAAACCCCGCCGCGCGCTCCAAAAAACAGAACTCCCCTCCCGCCTCACAAAAGGCGAAGAAGAGTTCACATCGTCAGGTTTGGAGCGTTCAGGAAGCCTTGGCAGCCTCGCCGGGGTTCACCAGGTCGCGCAGTTCCTTTGAGGGTTTGAAGTAGGGAACCCGTTTAGCCGGAACCTCTACGCGTTCGCCAGTCTTAGGGTTGCGTCCAATGCGGGGATTGCGTTGGCGGATGCGAAACGATCCAAAGCCGCGAATCTCAATCTTGTCCCCGCCTTGTAGCGCGCCGATCACCGACCCAAAGATGGTCTCGACGATGACCTCCCCGTCCCGGCGCGTCAAATCGCCCAAGCCGGTCACCTTTTCCACCAGGTCTGCCTTTGTCATAATCTCTAGGCCTCCGCTCACAGCATAACCGGATTCTGCCCCGGAAAGCGCGAAAAAGAAACAACTTCTGTCAGAATTGGGCTTTTTCGCATGGGCAGGATGGTGGCAAAAAACCGCGCGCCCCGGTTTGATAGGTCAACTTAGGCCGCTCGCGTTATCATGTCCAGAGTCTTTCCCTGGAAAACTCGCCCGAGAACAATCGGAGCATTGGCCAGGGGGTGGTTGGTGGCGTGACGCAGTATCCGAAGTACAGCATTGTGATTCCGGCTTTCAATGAGAGCGCCCGCATTCCCGCGACGCTTCAGTCGGTCGTCTCCTGCATCCGCGAGCGCGGTTGGGCCGCGGAGGTTATCGTGGTCAACGACGGATCGCGCGACGCGACGGCCGCCGTGGTGCGGGCCTTTGCCGCCCATGCCCCCGAGGTTCGCCTCGTCGAGAACTCCACCAACCGCGGCAAGGGCTACAGTGTGCGCTTCGGCATCCTCCAGGCCTTGGGAGAGGTGGTCATGTTCACGGATTCTGACCTCTCGGCGCCCATCGAGGAGGCGGAACGCCTCTTTGACGCCATTGCCCAGGGTGCTGACATCGCCATCGGCTCCCGCTGGCTTGAGAGCGGCCGCCAGACCCATCGCCAGCCCCTCTACCGGCAATTTTTCGGGCGCTGTTTCAATGCCGTCACCCGCGGCGTCATGGGGCTCCGCTTTGCCGATACGCAGTGTGGATTCAAGGCCTTCACCCGCGCCGCCGCGCAGACCGTCTTCCAGCTTCAGACCATCGAGCGTTGGGGCTTCGACCCCGAGATTCTCTTCATCGCCCTCAAGCGCGGTTACGACGTCGTCGAGGTGCCCGTGAGCTGGGCTCACGACGAGCGCAGCCGCATGAGCTATCTCAAAGACGGCATCAAGATGCTCGAAGAGATCGCCATCATCCGCTGGAACGCCCTCCTCGGACGCTACGGCAAGCAGATCGAGCATATTCATCGAACTGCCCCACTCAAGTAGCGGACGCGCAGCGCCGGTGGCGCACCCTGACTTGTTCAGCGGGTGCCCCACATCTGACCCTCCCAAAATGAATGGGTGCCCCAGGTGCCTCGCATTTGGGCACCTGGGATAGGCAGGTGGCCCACATCTCGATTTTGAGATGTGGGAGACGATCTGGCCGGGTGGCCCAGGTCTCGCATTTGAGACCTGGGAGACGATGAACCCCGATCCGCCGCTTTGGATTTAGGATGAGGGTATGCCAAAAGGGTTAGTTCGTTACCAGCAATGCGGCTGCTTTCACTTCATCAGCTTCACTTGCTATCACAGGTTTCAGCACCTTGGCACGGTGTCGGCGCGCGAGTTATTCGAGCGATCCTTAGAGGTGATTCGCCTGTGCTACGACTTTGTTGTCTGCGGCTATGTCGTCATGCCGGAACACGCTCATCTGCTGGTCAGCGAGCCGAAGAAGGCGCTCCTTTCCAAGGCGATCCAGGCCTTGAAGCTATCTGTTTCCGTTCAAAGCAGGGAACGTCCTTTCTGGCAGGCGCGGTACTACGATTTCAACGTACATAACGAAGAGAAGCGCGTCGAAAAGATCCGGTATATGCATCGGAATCCGGTGAAGCGGGGCTTGGTCGAGAAGCCGGAGCAATGGCAATGGTCGAGTTTCCGGCACTACGCGACGGGAGAAATAGGTACCGTGGAGATCGAGTCCTTCTGGACCGGAGCGCGGCGGGATGGTCTACCCGATCCCAGGTCTCAAAATCGAGACCTGGGCCACCCAATCTTGTGAAGGATAATTGAGATGTGGGCCACCCGCCGCTGCGACCACCAGATGGAACTAAGGTTCTCGCAGTAGAAGCCGGTTGTCCTCCGCGGCTAGCCCAAGCGTAGCCAGAAGCCTCAGCATCATCCACCCTATAAGAAGGAACGCAGGTAATATCAACCACCGTAGCGCTGGCTTATGGCTATGTCTTGCTACTTCTTCGGTCCAAACATTCAGCCCGGCGAACGTCGAGTAATGTGATAGGTCCAATTCACGATTCCCGGGAATATTGAATTCCGAAACACAATAGATCTCATTTCGCTCAAAGAGCTTATGCCTAAGGAGTATCCAGGCCATACTGTAATCTGACGGAGCATATGGCCGCTCCTTCACCTGTAACATATTCTCTTTAATTGTTTCAATTTCTTGATCCTTTACTAGTGTAGTGTCTCGTTATTTGGGTCCATTTTGAGGGTGTTCAGAATCAACGCAGATGAGCCGCGCATTCCCTCAGGGGCTAAAGCCCGCGTGATTTTGCAGGCTTTATGTACGGGCTGAAGCCC
>Ga0224555_1004388_pt1 | contig 12995 bp, 13 predicted proteins | sample 714S23034metaG_FD_180687 | JGI IMG/M metagenome (GOLD analysis project Ga0224555, IMG submission 180687) | Peat soil microbial communities from Stordalen Mire, Sweden - 717 S2 30-34 | ecosystem: Environmental > Terrestrial > Soil > Wetlands > Peat | place: Sweden: Norrbotten County, Stordalen...
AACGCTGGCCTCGCTGAATGCCTGTTTCTGAATGGAAGGCCGCCTAGTGTTGTCCTGAGTAAAGCAATAGATGGAAGTTTCCTTGATCCCGCATTCTTTACATTTCTCAAACAGCAGCAACCCCGGGTTGATACCATGAGCATATCCGGCTTCTTTTGGCAGGCCATGATCCACAGCCCAGCGTCGATTCCCATCGGGGATGAAACCGATGTGACGCAGGATATTATTTTTCGCCATTGCACAGGTTCCTTGACCAAGCTTTACTTTCCACCGATCTATTAACTAAGATCTTCATTGATTTCTTCTCCTCGGTCCGGATTGGATTTTCTATCAACTCCCCTTCTCGCGATTGACCGGAAGTGCCCGAAATGGAGCCCAGTTTCTGCGGACAGAAAAGGCAGGCTTGTTGACTCGATCCACCGCCAAGGTTAGCAACAGTACCCGAGACTAAACCGTTCAAAAGAGAACAGTCCCTTGTCGCTAGTTGAAGTAATGTGATCACAATGGTGCCTTTGGGATGTTCGTCCAGGCAGTCATGTGCTTCTGGTTGATGGCCATGCAACCCGACACCACATGAAAGCAGACGGCTCGATCCTCACAAGTGATCTGGATCTTCGACGTGCAACTGCTGCGGGGCGTTTTGTGGTATCGAGTCTTGTCGTCCCGGTCGGAAACAAAGCGCTGACCCACTCGGTCAACCCATTACCAACCCATGAGAAAGCAGAGAAATGAAAATTCTGATGGTTCTTACCTCAAACGCAGAACTCGGCAATACGGGCAGAAAGACCGGCTTCTGGCTGGAGGAGTTCGCCGCGCCATATTATGTCTTCGTCGATGCGGGAGTGAGCGTTACGCTGGCTTCACCCCAAGGCGGACAACCGCCCCTCGACCCCAGCAGCGATGCACCAAATGCACAGACCGATGCAACCATGCGCTTCAAGCAGGATGCGGCGGCGCAGAATGGACTTGCCCACACGGTGAAACTGGCCTGCGTGGCGGCCGACGAATTTGATGCCGTGTTCTATCCGGGCGGGCATGGGCCGCTGTGGGATCTGGCCAACGATAAACACTCGATCGCTTTGATTGAAGCGATGGACCGTGCGGGAAAACCCGTCGCTCTTGTGTGCCATGCTCCTGGAGTGCTGAAGAACGTTCTGGCAACAGACGGCACCCCTCTGGTGAAAGGAAAGCATGTGTCCGGTTTCTCTGATTCGGAGGAGGAGGCCGCGCAACTCACCAAGGTGGTTCCATTCCTCGTAGAAGACGAATTGAAACGTCTTGGCGGTCTCTACGCGAAGGGGCCGGATTGGACTTCCTTCGTGCAAGTAGATGGGAATCTGATTACCGGACAGAATCCAGCTTCTTCCGCTCCAGCAGCCAGCGACCTGCTCAAGCTGCTCACGGCATTGCACGGCACAAAGTAATTCTCGACCGCCCGGTTAAGGCGCTGAAGAGCTAACATTTCTCGGAAATTGAAACGCACAACCAATTCGAGACTTCAAGTATGAGCAATTCCGCAAATCGACGCATCGTTCTCGCCTCTAGGCCAACTGGGGCGCCGACTCCCGACAATTTCAAGATCGAGACACTAGCCGTTTCCGTCCCATCCCAAGGCCGGATGCTTCTGCGGACGAGCTACCTGTCGCTTGACCCCTACATGCGCGGCAGAATGAGCGATGCTCCCTCGTATGCGCCACCGGTCGCGATCGGTGAAGTCATGGTTGGGTCGACCGTCAGTCGGGTCGAGATCTCGCATCATCCCGACTTTGCAGTTGGCGATTGGGTGCTGAGCCAGAGCGGATGGCAGGAGTTCGCGGTATCTGATGGAAAAGGCATCTTCAACCTTGGCGCGCAAGTGGAGCATCCTTCGTATGCCCTCGGCGTACTCGGGATGCCAGGGTTCACAGCCTTTATGGGCTTGCTGGAGATTGGTCAGCCGGTAGCAGGGGAGACGGTAGTCGTTGCAGCCGCTACCGGCGCGGTTGGATCCGTCGTCGGCCAGATTGCAAAACTCAAAGGATGCCATGTAGTGGGCGTCGCTGGAGGCGAAAGAAAATGCAGATCTGCCGTCGAGGACCTTGGCTTCGACGCTTGCGTTGACCATCGAGATCCCGCGCTAAAGGACCTGCTCGCAAAAGCCTGCCCCAAAGGTATCGATGTCTATTTCGAAAGTGTGGGTGGAGTAGTCTTTGACGCGGTTCTCCCCTTGCTCAACGCATGCGCGCGTATTCCTCTCTGCGGGCTGATCGCACATTACAACGATGGCGAATCTCCCGTGGGACGAGATCGCACCGCACAAGTGATGGGTACCTTCCTGAAGCGCCGCATACGCGTTCAGGGATTCATCATCTTTGACGATTACGGAATGCACTTCGGCGATTTTCAAAAGCAGATGTCGGAATGGTTCACCGCAGGGAAGATCAAGTATCGCGAGGATGTTGTGGAAGGGCTTGAACACGCTCCCAATGCCTTCATAGGACTGCTTCAGGGAAAGAACTTTGGAAAACTGGTGGTCCAGGTTGGCGCAATAACCAAGTAAGTGACAGGTATAACCAGAAACATGGAGGTTCTCAATGCCCACGATTACGACCAAAGACGACAGTAAACTCTACTACAAGGATTGGGGCACGGGACAACCCGTGGTCTTCAGTCATGGTTGGCCGCTCAGCGCAGATGCCTGGGAAGATCAGATGGTCTTCCTGGCCTCTCATGGTTATCGTGCCATTGCGCATGACCGCCGTGGTCACGGCCGGTCGAGCCAGCCATGGAATGGCAACGATATGAATACTTACGCAGACGATCTCGCGGCATTGACCGAAGCGCTGGACTTGAAGGATGCGATCCACGTCGGCCATTCAGCCGGCGGTGGAGAGGTGGTCCGCTATATTGGCCGGCATGGAACAAAAAGAGTTGCCAAGGCGGTGCTGATTGGTGCAGTGCCGCCGCTGATGTTAAAGACAGATGCCAATCCAGGCGGGTTGCCAATCGCGGTATTCGATGGAATCCGCGCAGGCGTCCTAGCAGACCGTTCACAGTTCTTCAAGGACCTCGCCGTGACGTTTTATGGGTCCAATCGGCCTGGTTCGACCGTCTCGCAGGGCTTGCGCGACTCGTTTTGGCTACAGGGAATGCAATCAGGACTGAGGGGTGTTTTTGATTGCATCAAAGCCTTCTCTGAGACCGACTTTACCGAAGACTTAAAGAAGATCGACGTGCCTACGCTGATTGTCCACGGAGACGACGATCAGATTGTGCCCATCGCGGACTCGGCGATGTTGGCGGTCAGGCTGGTTAAGAAAGCAACGCTGAAAGTTTATCCCGGCGCCCCACACGGGCTGTGCTCCGCCCACAAGAATCAGCTAAATACGGATCTGTTAGCATTCCTTCGGGAGTAGGTCGCAAGCAGACAGCGGCACGCAGCCGAACAGTGCCGGCAGCGATCAACAGGATCACAAGCACGCTGCCCTCAAGAGACGTTCGATTTTGACCGTTTCAGAGAACGTAACGCGGAATAGGATGAACCTCATACTGGCGGTCGCGTCCCTTCCTGAGTGACTGCACACGGTATCCCGATCGGGCCTTTGCAGTTTGACCAATTGGAAGCTGCCCCGGCCGCCAGATGTACATCCCGAACTCAGGGGAATGTCGGCAAGGATACCGAAGAGGTCAGGATGGCAGATCAATCCTCAACGCTGATACGTCGAGAAGAAGTTGCGGAAGGCACAATGGCCTTTCACTTCGAGAAACCGTTCGGATTCAGTTTCAGAGCAGGTCAGTTCGCCGATGTGACCCTCACTGACCCACCGGAAACTGAAGCCCAGGGGAACACCCGCACATTTTCCATCGCGAGCCCTCCCTTTGCAAACGAGTTAGTTTTCACTACACGGATGCGTAATACCGCTTTCAAGCGCTCGCTGAAGAAAGTGCCGTTAACCGCGAAAGCGAAGATAAGCCCAGCCGCAGGCTCCTTCACTCTGCACAAAAACCTGGAAAAGCCAGCCATATTCCTTGCAGGCGGAATCGGAATCACACCATTTCTTAGCATAGTGCAACAGGCCGACCGGGACAGGTTGTCGCAAGAGTTATACCTGTTCTATTCCAATCGGCGACCCGAAGACGCAGCTTTCCTGGACACTCTGAGGGCTTTGGAGACGACAAATCCCAATTTCCGCTTCATCTGCACCATGACAGAAATGTCGAAATCCAAGAAAGAATGGAAGGGCGAGACGGCTCTGATAGACAAGAAGATGTTGTGCAGGCATTTGGCCAACCTGCAAGGACCCATCTACTACATTGCCGGGCCGCCCACTATGGTGACGGCTATGCGCGAGGCGCTTGTGAGTGCGGGGGTCGAAGAGAGCGACATTCGAACAGATGAGTTTGTTGGCTACTGAGATATTGAGCCTGCGCTTCGCCAAAATGCCTTCCGGGCGCAAAAGGCTTCTTCTTTTTGGACCAGGCAACAGTTTTGGAGATAATTCCAGCGCTGCATGGTAGAGATGTCCGGGACCAGTTCATGCTGCCAAGTAATGTCGTCGGCATTGACCGCCAATTCCTCAGATCATGAGGAATGTAATTCTTCGAGTTATTTATTCTTGTGGCATGGCAGGATTTGTACGCGCCGGAGGAAAAATAGACCACGTTACGCCGCGTTAGCGGCGTGACGTGGCGGAGTAAAGGTGGTTCTTCCTCACATTTGATGAACCACAGCCAACACTTTGCGGCACGGACGGGTGGCTATAGAAGGTAGACAGGCTCTGGCGGTCTCCGGCGAATGGCTATGGGATATCGAACATTGGTGCCGGATGTCGGTGAAGTGGTGCTTGAGCAGCTGATGGTCGAAGGACGAAGCCGGGTTGTGATGGTTCTTCGCCCGGCTGGCGCGGGGAGTGTCTGTCCAGAGTGCCAGCAGGCATCACGGCGGATTCATAGCCGATACCGTCGCCGGCTCAACGATCTGCCCTGGGAAGGAGTTCCGGTGCGGATCGAGCTTCGCGTCCGCCGGTTCTTTTGTGAGACGGAAGACTGTGGACACCATATATTTACTGAACGTCTGCCGAAGACTGTGCAGCGATACGCCCGGCGTACCTGTCGGTTGAGCGAAGCGCTGGAGCGGATCACGCTTGTGTTGGGTGGGTCCGCGGGCTCTCGCTTGGCGGAGCAGTTGGGCATCTTGGCCAGCGGTCCGACCCTGCTGCGTCAGTTGCGCCGCAAGGTGATTTTCTCTTCTGCTCAGGCGCCTCGGGTGCTGGGCATCGACGACTGGGCGTGGCGCAAGGGACGTCGCTACGGCACGATTCTCTGTGACCTGGAACGTAGCAAGGTTGTCGATCTGCTGCCGGACCGCAGCGCGGAGAGCACCGCGCAATGGCTGCGGGCTCATCCTGGAACCGAGATCGTCAGTCGGGACCGAGCCAATCTGTATGCCGAGGCGGCGACGAAAGCCGCGCCGCACGCGGTTCAGGTGGCTGATCGATGGCACCTTCTTCACAACATGAGCGAGGCTCTGTTGGGCGCTCTGGTGCCACATCATCATCTGCTGGCTGAGGTGGCGCAGGCCGCATCCGGAAGAGCCAAAGCGGCAACCGCGCCTGTCGTGCAACAACCACCCACAGCCGAGCCGCCATCTCGTAAACAACGTGTGCAAGAGCAAAACAGGCAGCGCCGCTTGGCGCGCTATGAAGCAGTAATGGAGCAACTCCGGCAGGGCGCCTCGCAGAGGGAGATCGCACGCAGCTGCGGCCTCGGCCGGCAAACCGTTCGCCATTGGATCAGTGCCCGCAGCTTTCCGGAGCGCAGACCGAGCAGTCATGCAACCACGGTCGATCAGCACCAAGAGTATCTGGAGCAACGCTGGCAACAAGGCTGTCACAATGCCGCTCAACTCTGGCGCGAGTTGCGTGAACAAGGATTTGCCGGCCAACCCCGCATCGTACGCGACTGGATCAGAAAACACTGCGGTTCGCGAAGTTGCCGGGCAGGACAACAACCCTCCGCCTCCATGCCCCCGCGGTCATCCCCGCGACAAGTCGCATGGCTATTGCTGAAGCAGCCCGAAGACGCCCGGTCATACCTGGAAGAACTGTGCCGGCGGTCTCCGGACATCGCCACATGCGCCTCTCTGGCGCGTGAGTTCTGTCGTATCATCCGGCAACGGGACGCCGCCGCGTGGTTGCGTTGGCGCGATGCCGCTACCACAAGCCTGCTGGCAAACTTCACCAAGCATCTCTGCCGCGACGAAGAAGCCGTTCTGGCTGCACTTCAACAGCCCTGGAGCAACGGCCCCGTGGAAGGACATGTTCATCGTCTGAAATTGATCAAACGCTCCATGTACGGCCGAGCCAACTTCGACTTGCTACGTTTGCGTGTCGTCAATGCCGCTTAAATCCCAAATCAACACAAGGATGCCGAAGTTCTGCCCATTCTTCATCAAATGTGGGGAAGAACCGTAAAGGTAGCCCACCCCGCCACATTCTGGTTTCGCGGACAACGAGAGCTTTCCGGGGTAACGAACGAGGTTCACCGCCGAGTTCAGTGCCGGAGAGGGAGCCTGTTTCCCGTGGAACACCGGAGGCATGTACGACGTGGACGTGTATGCGCGAGTGAGAAGGGCGGTTCTGGCCGAGGGCAAGAGCCGGCGTGCGGTAGCCCGAGAGTTTGGGCTGGCGCGGAAGACAGTCAGGAAGATGCTGGAGTACTCATTGCCGCCGGGGTATCGGCGGCAGAAGCCGATCCGGCGGCCCAAGCTGGGTCCGTGGCTGGGCGTGATCGACGCCATTCTGGAAGAGGACAAGCAGCGACCGAAGAAGCAGCGGCACACGGCCAAGCGCATTTTCGAGCGGCTGCGTGCCGAGCACAGTTATACCGGCGGCTACACCATCGTGAAGGATTACGTGCGGCAGGCTAAGCTCAGCAGCCAGGAGATGTTCGTGCCGCTGAGACACGCGACGGTCGTGGCGGCGGTCAAACGGAAGTATCCAGAGGTCGATGTAGAGAAATAAGAAGTGGACTGCTGCGGAGACGCGGGCCGGACATTGGGGCTCATGTCCTGCACCAGACGACCGGCAAAGCCGCCCGCGTCTTTACAGGCTTCGCCTATATCACGCGCAAGATGTCAGGCCTGCTGGGGTAAGCTCGGGATACGCGTAAAAAGTGGTCGCAGGGCCATCGGCTGGGCTTCTGCATCATCGTAATCACCGCCTCCCCAAGTTCCGATCGCAGCCTGGCTACTCCCCGCGAAAGGTGTGCCTTCACCGTTCCCTTGCTCACCCCCGTAGTCCCGGCAATCTCGCTCAATCGCTGCTCTTTTAGTTCTTACAGTGCCGCATGAGGTGAGTTGACCCCCTTTGCCTGCCTAGCCCCTGGATTACCGTCAACTCGTCCCCAACCCGGTTTTGGCCCTTTTCAGAATCTCTGGCAGGCACCGCGCAGAGCAAGGGAGAGTCGGCGAGGATCCAGGATTTGGTCGCGTCAGGAATGGATTGGCTGTTGACAGCAATGCGTGAACCGGTCTGTGCGCGCATATAATTGGCCTTCACAATCCTCGCTTGCCAGAGGCGTTTAATGTCTCATGTGACTCTCAGGAATAGCTACCTGGCGCTATCGGATCGGCTCAACCTTTTTCCGCAAGGTGCACCGCCTTCCGAGGTTCTCTTCCGGATACTGGAGGTCTTGTTTACCAGAGAAGAAGCGGCTCTGGTAGCGCTGCTTCCCATCAAACCCTTCAACGTTGCGGCGGCGGCAAGAGTATGGAAGAAACCGGTTGCCGAATCGCGAAAGGTTCTTGAGAAGCTCGCATCGAGCGGGATGCTTCTTGACATGGAGATGCAGGGGGAGCAGATCTTTGTCTTGCCTCCGCCCATGGCCGGCTTCTTCGAATTTTCAATGATGCGCCTAGGCAACGGATACGATCAGAAGTTGCTCGCTGAGCTGTTCTACCAGTACCTGAACGTGGAAGAGGATTTTGTGGAGAATCTCTTCGCCGGGGGCGAAACGCAACTGGGCCGTGCGTTTGTCAATGAGAAGGCTCTGACTACGGACCAAACGTTGGCGGTGATGGACTACGAAAGAGCCAGCGAGGTGATCCACATGGCCTCGCATATGGGCGTTGGAGCCTGCTACTGCCGACATAAGATGCAGCACATGGGGAAATCCTGCGATGCCCCCATGAATATCTGCATGACCTTCAGCGGGACGGCCCAGTCGCTGATCAAGCATGGCATAGCGCGCAAGGTCGATGCAAAAGAAGGTATGGATCTGCTGGACGAGGCTCTGGAGCACAACCTGGTGCAGATCGGGGAGAACGTACAGCAGAAGGTGGCGTTCATATGCAACTGCTGCGGATGCTGTTGCGAGGCTATGCTCGCTGCCAAACGCTTCGCCATCCTAAACCCCATCGCCACCACGAACTTCCTGCCGGAAGTCGGTGCGGATTCGTGCAATGGCTGCGGCAAATGCGTGACGGTCTGTCCAGTGGAGGCCATAGGACTCGTGTCTGCAGGCGACCCTCATAAGCCAAGGCGCAGAAAAGCGCGCCTCGACGAGTCCCTGTGCCTAGGTTGCGGCGTCTGCGTGAGGGCTTGTCCCAGCGGCGGGATCAGGCTCAGATTCCGGAAGATGCGTGTGATCACCCCGGTCACCACTGCCCATCGCGCCGTGCTCATGGCCATTGAGCGGGGCCAACTTCAGAACCTCATCTTCGACAATCAGGCGTATTGGAATCATCGCGCCATGGCCGCCATCCTGGGAGTGATCCTGAAACTCCCCCCGATCAAGCAAATCATGGCGAGCAGGCAAATGAAGTCTCGGTACCTTGAACAGCTGATGCGACCCAGAGATTTTGTCCATCTGGACCATTGAAAGAGAGGGCTCGAAAATCCTAGTCTGGCATCTGCTTCATCAACCGACGGGGCTCAAGCGTGAGCCTAACTCCCGGATGACCGCCTAAACGACAACCAGCGGCAGCGCACCATCGGTACAGCAGTGATTCAATGATTCAGTCGAATGCAGAATGCCGCTGGAATGCCACAACTGCAATTCCGCTGTAAACTTTTCTGAGGTTTGTAGTGGCTATTCTTCAGCCAGAGTCACTGGACCTCAGGCCTTGAGGAATGCCAGCAGGTCGGCATTGAGTTGCTCCTTGTGAGTCTCCGTCAAGCCATGGGGTGCACCTGCATAGACCTTCAGAGTCGCGTTTTTGACGAGTTTTGACGAGGCAAGAGTAGCGGCGCCGATCGGTACGACCTGGTCGTCATCGCCGTGAAGGATCAGTGTTGGCACGTCGAATTCCTTGAGGTCATCGTAACCGTCCGGCGAACCTTTCAATTACCCACAACTCAGTTGTGACTTTGGCAGGTATTGACGAACGATATTCCGCATCAAGTCAGTGACTTATGGGCGGTGACGATTCATGGCTAAGTGGAAGCCATGAAGAAGAACCGGCAGATTTTGGCGACGAATTTACAGCAGCCGTCAGGCACCGCTGCGGAAGATTGGATCGAACAGGAAATCGCGGGCTGCTATTTCCGAGATGTCCGGCACGGTGAGCGGCTGCGGCAGTTGCTGGAACAGTTTTCGAGCCGGATCGGCGCCACGACGCCGTGGGCGGCGCAGGACTGGGCCTCCACTAAAGCTGCATACCGCTTTTTCAGCAACAATCGAATCAGCGAGGCCAATATTCTGGCTGGTCACTTTGCGTCGACGCAGGAGCGGTGCCTGGCTACGTCCGGATTTCCCCTTCTGGTTCTTCACGACACTACCGAATTATCGTATCGGCACGAAGATACAGCGCCCATCGGCATAGTGGTGAAAACGCGCACAGACAAAGGCAAGCTGAAGCAACCTCGGTATCACACCAGTTGCGGCATTCTGATGCACTCCAGCCTGGCGGTGACTGCGACGGGGCAACCGCTGGGGTTGATGGCGATCAAATTCTGGAACCGGGACAAGTTTCACGGCGCCAATCGTCTGAAGCGCAGGATCAATCCCACGCGCGTGCCGATTAAAAAGAAAGAGAGCATCCGTTGGTTGGAGAACCTGCGCCAGTCGACCGCGCTACTGAACGATGCCGGGCGTTGCGTGCATATTGGCGATCGGGAAAGCGACATCTACGAGCTGTTCTGCCTGGCGCAGGAACTGGGCACGCATTTTCTGGTGCGCACCTGCGTGGACCGGCTCGCCGGAGATGGCGGACACACCGTGGGCGCGGAGATGAAACGGCTTCCGCTGCAGGGCCTGCATCGGGTCGAGGTGCGCAACAAGCGTGGAGAGTTCTCGACCGCGGTGCTGGAAATTCGCTATCGCCGCCTGACCGTCTGCCCGCCGATCGGGAAGCAGAAGCAGTACCCAAAGTTGATGCTTACTGCCATTCATGCACGGGAAAGCGAGAAACCCAAAGGCCGGGAAAGGATCGATTGGAAATTGCTGACCGATTTGTCGGTACGCTCGTGCAGGGAGGCCGCCGAAAAGCTGGACTGGTACGCGCAGCGGTGGAAGATAGAAACCTTCCACAAAATCCTGAAGTCCGGCTGTAAAGCAGAGGAGGCAAAGTTGCGAACCGCAGAGCGGCTTGTAAATCTCATTGCCATCCTAAGCGTCCTGAGCTGGAGAATCTTCTGGATCACCATGCTCAACCGTACTCGTCCCGAAGCGTCGCCGGATGAGGCATTCACTGAGTTAGACCAATACCTGCTGGATGAGCTGGCGCCTGACAAACCCACTGCGTCTTCCCCGCCGACTGTGGCTCATTACATCGTCAAGCTCGCCCGGCTGGGCGGATATCTTGCCCGCACTCATGATCCGCCACCGGGCAACACCGTCGTCTGGAGAGGGCTATTCCGACTTACCGACATCGAACTGGGCATGATCATAGGAGCGCAACTTGTGGGTAATTGAAAGGTTCGCCGGCTTTCAATTACCCACAATTGTGCACTGAATCCCGGTGAGTATTGATATGCAGTATTCCGCCTCAAGTCAGGTACTTACATTGAGAAGTGGGCTATGGCGCAGTGGAAGCCATGAGCCAGAAGCCGGTGTTGGATGGTGTCGAGCGTCGGAGAACGTCTGATGAGGCAGGAACGGATGCATGGATAGACAATGAGGTGGTGGGATGCGAGTTTGAGGATGTGCGCCACGGCAAGCGACTGCGACAGCTGTTGGAGCAACTGTCGAGCAAAGTGGGTGCAGCTACGCCGTGGGCTTGCCAGGACTGGGCCAACACGAAGGCCGCCTATCGTTTCTTTGGCAATGAGCGGATCAGCGAAGCCAACATTCTGGCTGGTCACTTTGCTTCGACCCGCGACAGGTCCGTGACCAGTGGGAGTGACCAGATCCTGGTTCTTCACGACACGACCGAGTTCTCCTATCGGCACGAGGAGACGGAGCCAATCGGCATTTTGAAGAAGATCACGTGCGGGGGCGGCAAGGCCGGCCGTCCACGGTTTCACACCAGTTGCGGGATTCTGATGCACTCCAGCCTCTTCGTCACGCAACAGGGGCTGCCGCTCGGCTTGGGTGCGATCAAGTTCTGGAGCCGCGACAAGTTCCACGGCGCCAACGCACTGAAGCGCCGCATCAATCCAACGCGTGTGCCGATCGAACAGAAGGAGAGCGTTCGCTGGCTGGACAACCTGCGGCAGTCGACGGAGTTGCTCGGCTCGCCCGGCCGATGCGTGCATATCGGCGACCGCGAAAGCGACATCTGGGAACTGTTCTGCCTGGCGCGGCAGTTGGGCACGCATTTTCTGGTTCGTACCTGCGTGGACCGTGTGGCCGCAGATGGGAATACCACGGTTGCTGCCGAATTGAAGCGTTGCGAATTGCGTGGTCTCCATTTGATCGAAGTGCGCAACAAGCGGGGCGAGTTCGAGAAGGTCTCGCTTGAACTGCGGTTCCAGCACATCCTCGTCCACCCGCCTGCGGGGAAGCAGAAGAACTACCCCGAGCTGGTCCTCACAGCGCTCCACGCTAAGGAGTCCAAAACCCCAAAAGGTCGAGAACAGATCGACTGGAAACTGCTCACGGACCTGCCGGTGCGTTCCTGCCTCGACGCTATCGAAAAGCTGGAATGGTACGCACAAAGGTGGAAGATCGAGACCTTCCACAAGATCCTCAAGTCTGGATGCCGCGCCGAAGAAGCAAAGTTGAGAACGGCCGAGCGGCTCGTGAACCTGATCGCCATCCTCTGCATCCTGAGCTGGCGAATCTTCTGGATCACGATGCTCAATCGAACTACACCTGCCGCCTCGCCCGACGAAGCCTTCACTGAACTGGACCAGTACCTGCTTGACGAACTGCTTCCTACCAAGCCCGGCAGCCACTCCACTGCCTCCATCGCAGGCTACATCGTCAAACTGGCACGCCTCGGCGGCTACCTCGCGCGCACCCACGACCCTCCGCCCGGCAACACTGTCATCTGGAGAGGCCTCTCCCGACTAACCGACATCGAACTCGGCATCATGATCGGAGTCCAACTTGTGGGTAATTGAAAGCCGGCGAACCCCGCCATGGGTTCACCGGATGCTTATTGATAGACATATTCTGGCTCCAGGGAATGCAACCCGGTCACAAAAACACCTACGACTGCATTAATGCATTCTCCGAGACAGATTTCACCGAAGATCTCAAGAAGTTTGATATACCAACCCTGATCGTTCATGGAGATGACGACCAGATAGTACCGATAAGCGCTGCGGCGCTCCGCTCTGCAAAACTAGTCAAGAATGCAATGCTGAAGATCTACGCAGGCGCCCCCCACGGTCTCGGATACACTCATAAAGACCAGCTAAACGCCGACTTGCTGGCATTCCTTAAGACCTGAGGTCGCTTTGCCGGCGGCGCCTGGCAGGAGAGTTGCCCAATGGATCGGAGATTGATCCTGGTGCAGACTCTTTCGACGATAATGGTGAGTATCGAGAAGTATTGCAAGGGACTGGGAGCTCGGGAAGAAGGTCGCTAGGCGGTTAAGTAGGTTGCTTTATCGATCAGTGAGGAAACTG
>Ga0224555_1004389_pt1 | contig 12991 bp, 15 predicted proteins | sample 714S23034metaG_FD_180687 | JGI IMG/M metagenome (GOLD analysis project Ga0224555, IMG submission 180687) | Peat soil microbial communities from Stordalen Mire, Sweden - 717 S2 30-34 | ecosystem: Environmental > Terrestrial > Soil > Wetlands > Peat | place: Sweden: Norrbotten County, Stordalen...
GACGGTTTCGCCGACTTCCCGCACTACACGACCAACCTGCTGTCGGACCTCAACGCCATGCTGGGATTCTTTTTAGAGCACACCACGTATCTGGATATCACCCCCGCAGAGATCAACAACGCGATTGAATTGCCGGGATCTGAGGCGCTGACCGGGGAAGGGCTGACCGACTATTACATAATTCCCAACGACAACCTGCCGATACTGGAGCCGCTGCTGCTGATCCCGGGAATCGGACAGCCGCTCCATGACCTGCTGGAACCCGATACCCAGATCCTGGTGAACCTGGGCTACGGCAGCATCACCGAGGGCTGGAATCAGGGGCCGGCCAATGTGCCCACCACCTTCGGGCTCTACCCCGACATCAACCAGACGCAACTCGACGACGCACTGAGCAACGGCTGGCAGCAAGGAGTCACCGACGCCCTCAAGGATCTCCAAAGCCCGGTCAGTTACCAAGACCAGGTCGCGCCGCTGCAGCCGTTCGCAGACTCGTTGTACACGATTGGCGTTGCCCCCGAGAACCCATCGTTTACCGATGTCGTGGACGGGTTCCTCAAGTACGCCGGCTTCCCGGTGTCCGACGTGACGCTCAGCTCGTCACCAACAGACATCATCAACGACATCAGCAACACGCTCTCCTACGACTATTCCTCGTTGAGTCCCCTGGAAGACGCAATCAAGGCGGCCGTCACCGGTCTCCCCGCCTACGACGCGAACATTGCCACGGATCAGCTCGATGCCGGCAACCTCCTTAACGCGATCCTTGACCCGTCGTCGGCCAACACGGCATTGGTTCCATACGACCTCATAGTCGGTGCCGAAGTCCCGCTGTTTGCGGCCTTAGGCACGTTCGTCAACCTTGCGGACCTGTTCTCGTAACCGCACCCGCGGGCGAGGCGGCGACGAGATGACTGCCACTGAATTGGCCTGTACGTCGTGCGGCACGGAGCTGCCACCGGACTCACGGTTCTGCAACAAGTGCGGCGCGCCGATCATGCCGGCCGCTACATCGGCGGAGTACAAGCAGGTGACGGTACTGTTCACCGATGTTGTTCATTCGATGGACATCGCCTTTGCCGTCGGGGCAGAGCGGCTGCGAGAGATCATGGCCGACCTCGCCGACCGCTGTGCTGCAGTCGTAGAGCGGTACGGCGGCACAGTCGACAAGTTCACAGGCGACGGGATCATGGCGGTGTTCGGCGCGCCAATGGCGTTGGAAGACCACGCTATTCGTGCCTGTCTGGCAGCCTTGGGCATTCAAGGTGAGACCGCCCGACTCGCCGCTCAGGTCAAAGACCGCGACGGCGTGGACGTGCGGTTGCGTGTGGGGTTGAACTCGGGCCAGGTGATCGCGGGCGAAATCGGCTCGGGGCCTTTCGGTTACACCGCCGTCGGTGAGCAAGTCGGTATGGCGCAACGGATGGAATCGGTGGCACCGCCGGGTGGGGTGATGCTCAGTGAGTCCACGGCGCGACTTGTTGAGGGTGCGGCGACTCTCAGTGAATTTGAGCTGGTTCAGATCAAAGGCGCAGAGGAACCGGTGCCCGCCCGTCAGCTGCTTGCCGTAGGCGACGGGCATCGCGCTGCTCGGCGTGCGGAGTCGAATCTGGTTGGCCGACGCTGGGAGATGACCGCCGTCGAGGGCTTGCTGGAGCGTGCCATCGACGGCCACGGCGGTGTGGTTGGCGTGGTGGGATCACCGGGCATCGGCAAGAGCCGCCAAGTGCGCGAAGTTGCCGCAATGGCAGTCCCCCGGGGTCTTGAGGTGTTCACTGCATTCTGCGAATCACACGCCAGCGACATCCCATTTTACGTCGTGGCGCGATTGCTGTGTGCAGCCTTCAGGGTGGCTGATCTGGACGCCTCGTCGGCCCGTGCGCAAGTGCGGGCCGACGTCCCCGATGCCGACCCTGAGGACGTGTTGCTCTTCGATGATCTGCTGGGCATCGCCGATCCCGAGGTGGCACTGCCCAAGATCGATCCGGATGCCCGGCGGCGGCGGTTGACTGCGCTGGTCAATGCCGCGTCGCTGGCCTGCCAAGCCCCGGCGGTTTATGTCATTGAGGACCTGCACTGTATCGACGAGGCCAGCGAATCCATGGTTGCAGACTTTGTCGCGGTGATGCCGCAGACCCCCTCGCTGGTGCTCTTCACCTACCGCCCCGAATATCGGGGCGCGTTGAGCCGGGTGCCCGGTGCTCAGCGCATCGCCCTTGCGCCGCTGAGTGATTCGGAGACCGCAGCACTGGTCACCGAGCTGCTGGGTCCGCACTCCTCGGTCGCCGGGTTAGCCACCATAATCGCCGAGCGGGCCGCCGGTAATCCATTTTTCGCCGAGGAGATGGTGCGCGACCTGGCCGAACGCGGTGTGCTGCAAGGCAACCGCGGCGCCTATGTTTCCACGGTCGACGCTGCCGAGATCAGCGTGCCAGCCACCGTGCAGGCGGCTCTTGCCGCCCGCATCGACCGACTTGGCCCAGCCAAGCGCACCTTGAGTGCTGCGGCGGTCATCGGCTCGAAATTCAGCCGGGACCTGTTGGAAACGCTGGGCATTGATCCTGTCCTGGACGATCTGGTCGGCGGTGAGTTGATCGATCAGATCACGTTCACCCGACAACCCGAGTATGTGTTTCACCATCCGCTGATCCGCGCGGTGGCCTATGAGTCACAACTCAAATCGGATCGGGCTGAACTACACCGGCGCGTAGCGGCCGCGATCGAATCACGCGACCCGGCGGCGGCCGAGGAGAACGCGGCGCTGATCGCCGAACATCTTGAGGCCGCCGATGATCTGCACGCCGCCTACGGCTGGCACATGCGCGCGGCCACCTGGGCCACCAACCGCGACATCAACGCCGCCCGACTGGGTTGGGAGCGCGCCCAAACGATCGCCGACGCCCTCCCCACCGGGGATCCGAACCGAACGGTCATGCGGATTGCTCCGCGCACCATGTTGTGCGGGATCGCCTGGCACGTTCACATGAATGTCGCCGGTGACCGCTTTGAGGAATTGCGGGAGTTGTGCGCCGCAGCCGGGGACAAGGCGTCGCTGTCCATCGCCATGGCGGGGCTGGTGGTGGATCACTCGTTTCAGGGCCGGACGCGTGAGGCGTCGCAGCTGGCGTCGGAGGCCTGGACCCTCAACGAGTCGATCGGCGATCCGACCCTGACGGTGGGGCTATCCTTCGCGCTGCTCTACGCCAAGGGTCAAAGTGGTGAGTTTTGTGACGCGCTGCGCTGGTCACAGCGGGTTATCGACCTAGCCGACGGTGACCCCGCAAAAGGCAACTTCATTTTCGGGTCTCCGTTAGCGCTCGCCTTTGCGCAACGGGCCGAGGCCCGTGGGTGCCTGGGTCATGCTGGATGGCGAAACGATATGCGGCACGGCCTCGCGATGGCCCGCGGCGCCGACCCCCTGTCCTACGCGACGGTGGTCACCTTCGTCTACTTCTCGGGGATACCGCTCGGCGTGCTGGCTGCCGATCGTCGGGCGGTGCATGAGAGCCAGGATGCTCTGCGGATTGCCGACCGATCCGGTGATGATCTCGCGGTGGCCCTCGCACAGATGACGCTGGGCCTTGCGCTGGTGCACGGCCCAACGGATGCGGAGCGTGACCGCGGACAAAAACTGCTGGCCGAGATGAGCGACGTGTTCCTGCACCAGGCGTATCTCTTGGGCGAGTTACCACTTGTGAACGTGTACTTGGCACGTGAGAGGGTTCGGCGTGGAGATCGCGATGAGGCTATACCGCTGATGCGCGCCGCCGTCGACCAGCTGTTCCGCGAGGGACAGCTGCTGGAGTGGGGCATTCCAGCGACCGGTGTTCTGGTCAAGACACTTCTCGATCGCGGAACCGACCCCGATGTGGCCGAAGCCGAGGCCGCGATCGATCGGCTAGCAACCGCGCCAGCCGACGAGGGCCTGGTGATACGCGAGATTTGGCTGCTGCGGCTGCGGGCTCTGCTAGCACGAGCTCACGGCGATGCCGCGGCTTACGCGCACTTCCGGGATCGCTACCTCGACATGGCGAGAACGCTTGGCTACGAGGGACATATCGCGTGGGCTGACGCGATGCCATGACGGCGGTCGTTCTGTAATCCTCGATGGCCCCGACCGAGGTGGTCGGGGCTATTTAATGCCGGTTGGGTTTTCGGCTCCGCACCGCGCATCCGCAGAAATTAAGTAGTCGAATACTTAACCGCTCCCCTCTGCCGCGGCGGAGATTGTTAATCACGTGCTCAGTACTTTCTCAGACAGGAGTCCTGACATGACTAGCAACATTCGCAACCGCCGGTGGGCTGGCGATGCCGGCATGGCTGTCGGCGCCGCATTCGCCGCCGCGCTGATCGGACTGACTCCCGCGGCCAGAGCCGACACCGAGCCTGACCCGTTCGAGGACCTTTTCGGCACTGGCGGAATCAACAGCTGGACAACCTCGGCTGACGCCTCCTTGGCCAACAACGATCCGGCCCTGGCCGCCAACTTGGACACCAGCGTCGACAACTTCGAAGCGCTTAACTATTCGTCTGCGGGTGAGGACGCCCCGTTCAGCAGCCTGACCTACGATTTCGACCCGAGCGCGTTTAGCCCTGTCCCGTACGTCTTCGACAATTGTGTCGTCGCCTGCCCCACATTTCCTCTCAACGCCACTGGCGACTTCGCCCTGGGCCTGGATTACACAGTGTTTGCCAGCGGCCTCGCGCCGACGCTGGACCCGGTCATCTGGGATCTTTCGCCGCTTTTGAACCTCCCCGAGGAACTCTTGTTCGCCCCCCTTTTTCTTTTGCTCATCCCCATCCTCGCCGGCGCTTAGTGATTGACCATCGAATCGATGATCGCCCGCCAGCCAGCCGATCGCCGTGTTCACGTTGCTGTCCCGGTTGCCTTCCGGGGCCGTTTTGGGCGGTGTCACCCGATCCGGCAACAGTAAAACTGTTGGTCAGAGAGTCGGATTGACAACTCGCCCAGCGCGCAGCGCTGAAGCCGCAAGATAGTTGACAGCGTGTTGTCAGGTGTTGCGGCACCGCCTGCCGTAATCGCGCTGGCACACTGGCCACCATGCGCATGGCCGATGCCGACGATCTGGTCGCCGTTGACGTGTTCAACGCCGCCCAGGTGACGGGTGAGCCGGTGACTGTGACGCTGGTTAGGCGTGTGGTCGATGACCTACTCACTCACCCACCAGAATGCGGCTGCGGACGCTGCGAGGCCGCCGCGATCGCGCGTGTCGGAGATGTTTGGAACATCGCCTCAAGTTGGCAAAGGGCGGTAGCCGCCACCAAGACAACGCGCAGCCTTCTGAACCGACAACGTGTCGGCTCGGAGGGCTTTTTCCCTCGATTTTTTGGTCCCGTGTAAACAATCCGCCACTAACAGGCGGTCGCGAACGACCCCCTACCCTCGATTAATTTGTCGGGCGGTCGTGGCGTTCAGCTGATCACCGTCCTCTGCGATCATCGGAACGATTAGCAGGTGTTCACGACACGCCAAATGAACCGCTACGACCGGACCGGGACCACTTATTCGCAAAGCGCCGCCCTGATCCACGCATTGTTGCCGTCGTCAGCCGGGCGTTGAACGGCGCTGCGCCTTGAGCTTTGACCCGAGCTCCAGACTCGGATCAGACACACCGCCGTGTCGCTTAGTAGTAGTACCGACGGCAGGCTCTCCGGACAGGCCGCGCTGCGGGGGATTGCAGTCGTGGCGGAGCCGCCGAGGATGGCGCGTACTTACCGGCCTCCCCAGGATCGTGGCCGGATGCGCTAGCCGCTGAACACCAGAACCACACGTAGACGCAGGAGCCGTACCCGCGTAACTCGGATGCGGATACGGCTCCTGTCATGCCGGGGCCGAGGGTTAGAGCGCTCGGACGTTGCTAGCTTGCGGTCCTTTGGCGCCCTGGGTGACCTCGAACTCCACGTGCTGGTCCTCTTCGAGGCTGCGGAAGCCGCTGCCGTCGATCTCGGAGTAGTGCACAAAGACGTCCGGGCCTTCCGTGCGCGCGATGAAGCCGAAGCCCTTCTCGGCGTTGAACCACTTCACAGTTCCCTGTGTCATTTTGATATCTCCTTGTCAGGATTCCGGTCCGCTCTGTGCGGTCCGGTGGCCGATTGATCAGACGGCTTGTTCTGCAAGGAGAAAAAGACGCCCGCACCAACGTTTCTGCGCGAGCGTGCATGGAACACGAACACATAAAACTTCGACGACCTCAATACTACAACAATCTACCGACGCATTAGCTCCCAGGCGGGGGCGGACCTGGTTCCTCGACGAGCCTCGGTGCGCTGTCCGCGGCCATGAAAGAGTCCCCGTTGGTGCCCGGGTGGAGGTCTGAACCGTCTCGGGCTTGATGCCGCGCTTCATGTTTGAGACATCGCCGGCTGGGACGGCGGAGTTGAGCGTAGTAGGCGGTCGAAATCCCATTAAAAACATTTTCACAACGGCTGCGCACGACGATTCGTTTTCTTGCCAGCCACGCCAGATAGATCCGTGGCGGCGGACGTGACAACCCTTACAGCCAAAGCTAATACAGGTTCGACTTCCTAGTGACAGTCAGTAGTGATACCTCGCCTGGAGGATTTGCAAATCCTCACCCACGACCCGATACACCAATCGGTGCTCCTCGGTGATACGGCGGGACCACGCTCCCGACAGCCCATACTTCAGTGGCTCGGGCTTGCCAATGCCTTCGTTGGGCGAACGGGACGCTTCGCTGATGAGCTTGTTGATCCGTTTGAGAATCGCCCGATCAGCAGTCTGCCAGTGCACGTAGTCTTCCCACGCCTGAGGCGCAAAAACGATGTTCACTCCGCCAGGTCTAGATCGGTCTGCATGCCCCGACCTTCGTCGAGGGCCGCAGCGGCGTCGAGAAGCCGACGCGCGTTTTCCGGCGAACTGAACAGGTAGGCGGTTTCCTGCCACGCTTCCCAGTCGTCGGCGGCAACAAGGAACGCTCGGCCGGCCTTCGAGGTGATCTCCACCGGAGTGCGGTCAGCGTTGACTTTTTCGATCAACGGGAACAGGTTCTTCCGCGCCTCACTGGCTGTGATTGCCATCGTCGCCGCCTTTCCTCGGACTGGTACAAGAAATGGTACCACTAGTGTCCGTTACCAGGAGGCGACACAGTACCTGCCTGTATCGCATCATCAAGGTTGGGTGGCTCGACTGTGCGAACTTTTGGCTACCCGAGAACGTGGAGGTGTAACCGTTTCTGCGAAAGAGCGCTTCCCCGGAGAGCTGGAGACTCTGCGGGCTGACAACGTCCGGCTCCAGCGGCTGCTCAAACTAAGTGAAGCGCAGGCCCGTGCGGCGGGCCGACCAAGCAACATTGACTGGCGCACCACAATCACCACTGAGCATGGGCTCTCCGCCTCGGGACAAGATCCGCTTTTACTTCGATCTGTTCCATTGCCGCAGAGATGTTTACGCTCTTCGCTGGGAGAATCGCCGCGACGGCCGATCTGGGTCGTCGTTCGGTAACGCGCCCAACGTGTGGTCCCAAAATGGGTCCCCGCAAGTCGGATGCGCCGACCCGTCTCAAATGACCTAAACAAACGGTTTCAGGTTGATCGCGTCAGGCTCGGCGGTGTATCGGATCATCGCCCCGACCGCTTCGGCGCTACCGACGCCTCGAGCCAGTTCGCAGTGAACCCGTTCAATCCGTAGAGCGCCCGTCGCTACTCGGTGTCGCGGACGGAATCAAGGCGCTGGTTCACCCGAGCCAGCGCCTCGTCGAAGACCTCCACCTTTTCGCCACGTCGTTCATTGGCTGGCTGGGCGGCGCCGCGAGAACCTTCGGCCTCCACTCGGGCCGCACCCTGCCGCCGCAACAAGCTGAAGTTCTTTTCGCGCGCAGTCCTGAGCCGGCTCTGTAGATCCTTCAGCTGCTTCTCGTCCATGCGCTCCAGAGCGTCGGGATGACTCTCGCCGATCAACGAGTTTTCCTGCTGGGTCAGGTTCACATGGTGGTTGCTCACCGTAGATTCATAGCCTGCGCCGGCCACACCGGCGCGGCGAATCGCCGGATGGCACGCCGAACCGTCACGCTGGGGCCATCCCAAGTTCACATCGCCAGACGGCATGACGGCATAGCACAGTTAGACGGTGACCACCGACACCGCGTTGTCGACGGAGAGTCCGGTGCCGGTGACTTCTCGCTTGCCTCGACTAGATCATCACCGACTTGCTGCTCGGACAAGCCGCTCCGCAGCCCACTTAGACCAGCGGACAAGTGCGTCACCGACGGCGAGATGGCGCGAATGGTGGTCCAAAACGTCGAAAGGCTGGACCATAATTGCGATTACAGTGACCAATAACAGCAGGTCAAAGCCTACTTCTCCTGGTCGGGCTGACAGGATTTGAACCTGCGACCACTTGACCCCCAGTAAGTAGCGGCAGCACGTTTTTCCAGGTCACGCGGAGCTGGGGTCCTTCGGTGGCCGCGTATGACGTTCATAGACGCGCAGGTCGTTCACTATCGCGCACAGCGTGTGGTCCCAAAGTGGTCCCCAAAAAACCCGATAAGCCTGGAGCACCTGGCACTCCGATCCGATGCCGATCTTGTTGTTTCGGTTTGCACATCGCACCCGGTGCAGAGCGCCCTGCCTTTGACGTCAAGCGCTATCGTGTTTCTCTAGTAAGCCGCGCTATGGCAATAGTTTGGATGCGAGAACCCTGTGGCCAAGCCGCACAGCCGCCCGTCGGATCTCGTCGTGGTCTTGCCCATCAAAAAGTGGACGTGCACGTCGTGCGGGGGCACCGGCGACCTGCTGAAAATGGAAGACGGTGGCCCGCTGTGCGTTGACTGCGCGGACCTGGGTCACCTCGTCTTCCTACCGTCGGGGGATGCGGCGCTGACTAGGCGGGCAAAAAGAATCAGCGGGCTTTCGGCGGTGGTTGTGCGGTGGAGCCGCACGCGCGAGCGGTATGAGCGCCAAGGGATCCTGGCCGAGGCGGGGGCGATCGAGCGTGCCGAACAGGAGTGCCTATCCGATGCTGAGGCCCGGGCCCGCCGCCGGGAGCGGGACAAGGCACGGCGCGCCTCAGACGATGTGCGGTTCCAGACCGAGTTCGCCGCCGCAATCCGCAACCTGTTCCCGGGCTGTCCCCCCAGCAGGGCTGACGGGATGGCGCGTCACGCGGCAACGCGCGGCAGTGGCCGGATCGGACGAAGCGCGGCCGCGCGAGCCCTTCACCCCGACGCCGTTCACCTCGCCGTTGCGGCATCGGTCCGGCACGTCGACACCGGCTACGACGAGCTGCTGATGTCGGGTGTCGACCGGGCAACAGCCCGACGCCAGGTACGCCAGCGTGTTGAGCACGTGTTGCGCGCTTGGCGCGAAGGGATCACAACGCCCGAGTCGGCAGACTAGCAATATGCAGTGCCACTCATTTCACCTGAATCGGCGAGGTTGCTAGAAAACCAACCGCAACTCGGCAGCCCACCCGCGCGCGGATCTGGCCAACCAGTCATACGGGCTAGTGCTGCCCTGCTGAAAAAGCCGTCTGATCAACTGATCGCCGACGAAGCCAAGGCGGTCGCCTCAGCCAGCGAGAACCACACCAATGTCGGTGCGTGCGAAGTCGTCCCCTTTAAAGAGGAGAGGCTGGCCGCTGACCTTGGCGAGGGCATAGGAGAAGCAGTCGCCATAGTTCAGGCCGGCGCGATGCCGTCCTTTGCCATACATCCGGTAGGCGACTCGTGCGGCATCTGCTTGGTCGGAATCGACGCCGACAAGGTCAACTGCGGAGCGATGCAGCCACAGATCTAATTCACGTCCTCCCGGTTCACCGAAGCGCGTTTCGATGACGATGGCCGTCTCCAGATACGATGCCGTCGACATCAGCCGAACAGGGTCTGCTTCCACAGCTGTCTCGAACCGTTCGGCCTCAGGCTCATCGTTGAGCATCGCGACCAGCGCAGATGTGTCGATCACCATTACGCAGGCAACCCGCGCTCGTCGTAGCCGAGAATCTCGTCCGCGGTTCGGGAGTCGAGCACCGGCAAGGCTGTGCAGCGGCGGCGGATCGCGGCCAGCTCCTCGCGCAGCGGAATGGACCTAGTGCGCCCGGTCTCGCGGGCGAGTCGTTCCCGCAACGCGACCACGACTGCTTCTGTCAAAGTCTCGCCAGTCCGAGCTGCGAGTTCCCTGGCAAGCCGGTCGGCCTCGGGGTCTTTGATGCTCAACGCCATAGTCAAGATTATATACAAATTTCAATATTCTAGACACGCAGCCATGGCGCTTCGCGAAAGAATCAGCACCGAGGCCCTCTAGCCTCGACCATCGGTACCTTTCGCTTGACTAGACGTCTGCGTACTGCCATTGTGAGTACATGACGTCGATGAAAGATGATCGCCTGCAGCTGCGCGTCGACGCAACCTCCAAGCGGCGGCTGGAGGAGGCTGCAGCCGAGGCGCACCTGAGCGTATCGGCGTTCGTGCTGCAGGCCGCCAGCCAGGCCGCCGACAATTTGCTCGCCGAGCGGCAGAGCATTCACCTATCCCCCGACTCGGCGGCCGTGTTCACCGAAGCACTTAACCAGCCGGCACGGGTTAACGAGCGGCTGGCGGCCACGTTGAAGCGGCCAGCGAAGTTCACCTGGCTCGACTGAAGTGCAGTTCTACCGGCCGACGTTGCTCGACCCGGATAGACACCGGCGCGACGAATTCACTTCGGGCGATTCGGCCCTCGACGAGTGGCTACGCCGCTACGCCGGCCAGAACCGACGCGGCAACACCGCAGCGGTCTGGGTGATCGCCGACGCTAACTACAGGGTCGTCTGCTACGCGACTTTGTCGATGACGTCGGTGGATCGCTCAGCAAGTCCCACGCAATTGGCGAAGGGCGCCCCATCGCAGGTTCCCGCGCTCCTGGTAGGCCGGCTGGCCACCGACACACGAGTGTCCGGGTTTGGGCTGGGCACCCAAATGGTCAAACACATCCTAGCGACAGCAGCCGAGCTGAACATCAAAGCAGCATGCCGAGCTGTCGTGGTCACCGCACTCAACCCGGCCGCCTTCAGCTGGTGGCAGCGGTTCGGGTTCGACCCGTTCGATGCCGAGGATTCGACAAACCTGGACCTCTACCTGCTAACCAAGGACATCGCCGCCACGCTCGCGAGACTCTGAATGAGCGGATTCCCGGCAGGCAGACTCTACGTCGTGGAGGAGCGGTTTCCCGGCGAGTTACAGACGTTGCGCACCGATAACGATCGTTGGGACTGGCTCATTCATCGGCGAGGGTTTCGACTGTCCCGCGCTGGACACCCTGTTCCTCGCCTCCCCCGTCACCTTCAAAAATCGTCTCGTTCAGTACGTCGGACGCATCACGCGGCCACACCCCGGCAAGATCGACGCCACCGTCCATGACTACCACGATGAACTCACCCCCGTTCTCGCGTCGTCGCTGCGCAAACGCGCCCCCGGATACACCAAGCTCGGCTTCCCCGATCCCCGAACAGCGCAGAAGCCATCCGGCAGTCCGTAATCAGCACGGACTGATAGCTACGGCTGATTTGAACCAGGAGCACTTGACCACCGGACAAGGACGCCCTGAAAAGCGACCTCCTAACCGAGAGAATTAGCCTGCACAGATGGGCACGTCGTGCACCAGCGCGCAGGCCGTGTAGTCCAAACGCACGGATCTCGCGGTCAAGTGCGCCCCGGACGCGGATATCAGACCGGGATGGTCCCCAAGCTAGTTACGATTGCACACAATAATCCAGGGTGAGAAGTAGAATAACCGCAGCTCAGAGCCAATCTTCTCTGCGTCGGGCTGACAGGATTTGAACCTGCGGCCACTTGACCCCAGTAAATAGTGGCAATGCATTTCCGCAGGTCAGCGGTGCCAGGCGGTAGTTTGCTGCGCGGCAAGACGTGCACAGACGCGCAGATCGTTCACCATCGCGCGTAACGTGTGGTCCCCGACTGGTCCCCACCCCGGTCCCGTCGAGCGGGGTCGCAATCATGGCCACTAAGCTGCCTCGTTCTTCAGCATCGGGTCTTTGGAACGTGGTTACGGGCCGGGGGCCATAGCGTTCGATGTACGCACGGCGGATGTGGGCGTTGCGCGAGCGGACGTGTTCGTCGACGAGATAGGGGTCGAGGCCGCGCTCACGCAGCCGATGGCGGCGCCACACCTTGTTAAGCACGTGAGAAAACACGACATACGGTAGAAAAATCGGCAACGTCATAGTCATACTCGCGTGCACATACAGCGTTGTCGGGGTCAGCCAAAACGAGGCCAGCACCAGCACGGTCGGAATGATGAGGCGGGTCATCGTCCGAGCTGTTGCACCCTTGCCCCCCAGGTTATTGCGCACCCAATCCTATTTCGAGTCGAGCAGAACTCGTCCGTAGCAATAGGTGATGTACTGAAGGACGTTCGGCCGGCAGCGTCCTATGAGTCGTTGCTCATTCGGGACCATATCGGCTCGATGATGGTGCCGGCTGGCACCCTGAGCCCTTGGTAAGGCACCTCTGGCAAGGCTCGAAAGTTTGCGGCGCCGACGGTTACTCGGCGGTAAGTTCAATGTATGACCGTCGCAACGGTCGTCTATGACGGCACTGATCTCGCCGACGTGGCGGCACACCCCGGACTCGACGAGGCGGGCGTCGTCGCCGCACATACCGGTACGCCGTGGCGCGTTGCGTCGGGGTTGGCGTACCTCGTCGGTGGTGACCCGCGACTGCAGGTCCTACGGCGGGACGAGGCGCGGACCAAGGTGCCCGCCAGTTCCGTCGGGTTTGCCGGCGAGTTCAGCGGCATCTATCCGCGCGAATCCCCTGGCGGCTGGCCGCTGATCGGGCAGACCGATGCGGTGGTGTGGGACGTCCACCGCCCCGATCCGGCGCTGCTGACACTGCGCAAGTGGGTGCAATTCTGGGAGGCGCGATGACGACCGAGTTCACCACCCAGTCGCTTCGCTCCCGTCCGCCGACGCTGGAAATCATGCGCACCGGGCCGCTGGCCCTGATCGAAGACCTCG
>Ga0224555_1004391_pt1 | contig 12989 bp, 7 predicted proteins | sample 714S23034metaG_FD_180687 | JGI IMG/M metagenome (GOLD analysis project Ga0224555, IMG submission 180687) | Peat soil microbial communities from Stordalen Mire, Sweden - 717 S2 30-34 | ecosystem: Environmental > Terrestrial > Soil > Wetlands > Peat | place: Sweden: Norrbotten County, Stordalen...
TCGACGGCCACAATCAAAACCCCAAGCCTTTCATCTGGACCGCCAAGGCCACAGACATCCTGGAGAAGGTGACCCGCGCTCGCACCGCTCTCAATAAAAGACGAACTGCATGAGACACTACACTAGAGATGATCTCATTCGGGGCGGGCAGCGAGTCGGCAAGTCAGCGGGCCGGCGGGCGGAGGATCGTGCGATCCGGCCCTAGCTGGAAAGAGAAAAACCCGGCGAGGGTGGGGTACCGGCCGAAGTCGTGACCTGACACGAAGCGAAAAGCAGAAGCAGGTCCCTCGGCTCCGCTTACCCCATATTCGCGTTGCGAATACGGGGCCCCAGACGCGCTCCGCTCGGGATGACACGGTCGTGTGATCCCACCCAAGGTTCGAGTGGATCGATCAGAATTGCAGCTTGGCGCCGAACTGAATCTGACGCGAGGTGGTGGAAGTGGCGGTGATTACGCCCGCGGTGGGCGATAACTGCGTGGCCGAAGAGTAGACCACCTCGTTCGGCGTGAGGAAGTTGGTGTGGTTGGGAATGTTGAAGAATTCGGCGCGGAACTGCAGGTTGAGCCTCTCGGTGATGTGTGTTTCTTTCACCGCGGAGAAATCCAGCTCCGTGAGCCCGGACCCGACGAGCGAGTCGCGCTTTGCATTGCCGTAGGTGCCGTAGGTGGTGGTGCCCACAGTGACGGTTGGCGGGCTGAAGGCGTTGGGGTTGAACCACTCGCCGACCGTGTGCGGATAAAGGCTGCCGGTGAAGTTCGGGTTCCAATTGGGCCGGATGGGATTGCGCGAGTCGCCATTGCCCGGCGGGTTATAACCGAGCTGCGGAGAGAACGGGAAGCCGTTTTGGATGGCGAAGATAGCGCTCGTGGTCCAGCCGCCGGCGAGAAAGGCCACCGGTCGTGAAGCGCTGTTCAGGAAGTGCCGGTTGGGCCCAAAGGGAAGTTCATAGCTGCCATTGATCGACGCGGCCTGGCGAACGTCGGTGGCCGCCGGACCCCAGTCGACTTTTGGATTCAGCGGGAACGAGACGAACGCGGGCGTGTTTCCGCTCACGCTGGTGTTCCACGCCGAGCCGTCGTCGAGATTCTTCGACCAGGTGTAGTTGCCGCGAAGCTGAAGGCCGTTCGCATAGGTGTGCCGCACGTCAACCTCGAGCGCGTTATACAGGCCCGTGCCCTGCGAGACCCATGAAGTGGAATTGGCAAGATTCGGATTCACGTCGGTGGTCGAGGGGTAGTAGACCTGGCCCGTCGACGCGTAGACCGGCGTGGGCTCGTTCATGTCCTCGGAGAGAATCTGGTGGTAAGCGTGCCAACCCACGTAACCAACTGTGAGCGAGGTGTTGGGAGCGATCTGCTGCTCGATGCGCAGGCTCCACGTAATGACTGCCGGCGTTGAGAGATTGGGCTGCACATTGCTCGGCGAGACCTTGGCCGAGGCGGGCGGTGGCACACCCGCCGTGAAATTCAGACTCGACACCGCGATGGTCTTGATGGACTCAGCCGTGTTGAAGGGCGCAGTCTGATCGAGACGGTAGTCGAGCGTGTCGAGCAGACCGTGATAGAGGCCGATGCCTCCACGGATGGCCGTCTTGCCGTCACCTCGCACGTCCCAGGCAAAGCCAAGGCGCGGATTGGGCAAGAACTTTGCGCGGTTGGTGGAGAGCGCGGAGTTGCCGACGACGGGCGTAGTTTGCAAAACGCCGTTGACGATGGCGTAATTCGCGGCGCGGCCCTGCGATTCGTTCCATCCGTTGGTGGACTCCGAACGGAAGCCGGCGCGGAGCTCGAAGCGCGGCGTGACCTTGATGGTGTCCTCAAAGAAGCCTGCGCCCGCGAACGAACGCCAGCCCAGCGCGGTGGGCGCGGGAACCAAGGTAAAGGTGGCCACCGTTCCCTGAAGGAAGGTGGTGAGCGTGGAGAACGAGGCCTGGCCATACTGGTCCTGCGCGAGCAGATCGTTGGCTTGCACGCGTTGCAGCCATGCGCCTGCTTCGATCTGCTGGCGGCCTTTCGACCAGTAGACATGATCGTCTTCAGTGAACAGATTGCGCGCGGTGCGGTTGTTGCTGCCCACGTTGGCGCCTGCGCCAGTGATGGAGGAAGCGCCGTTTGAAGCCGTGCTCCCGCTGATGACGATGGCGCCGACGGGATCGCCTGAGACCCATCCCGGTACGCCGCTCACAGGCACCAGTCCGGTAAAGAAGTAGCTGCCGCGCGAGTAGCCGAAGCGGGCGGTGTTAAGCAGCGAGGCCGAGACGACGTGCTGCTCCTGAATGCTGGCGACCTGCTCGCGCAGGCTCTCGTTGACGTAGCTCAAGGGATTTGCGGAGGGCGAGTTTGCGGCACTCGCATCCACCGTGTAGGCGGCAAACAGCAAATCTTTGTTGCTCAGGTTGTCGTCAAAGCGCGTCGTGCCGAAGTCCTCATTGATGTGCTGCGGCGGATGGCTGAACGCCTCAGCGATGCCGCTGGGGTTGCCGTTCGAGAGCAGCTCGGGTCCGTTTTGGACCGGCCAGAGATTGAGGAGCGGGGCGACGGCCGAGTTGACGCCGACGTATTTTTCGACGCCGGCCGAGTTGGGCAGGTAGCCCAGCCGCGCCTCGTTGTCGGGAACGAGCGTGACGTCGCTCAGGCCCCAGTTCTGGCGGAAGCCTTCGTAGTTGCCGAAGAGGAAAAGCTTGTCTTTGCGGATGGGCCCGCCCAGCGTTCCGCCGAACTGGTTGCGTTGAAACTCGGGAATCGTTGACTGATCGAAGTAGTTGCGCGCATCGAGAGCGCTGTTGCGGATGAATTCGAATGCCGTACCGTGCAGCGTGTTGGTACCGGAACTGGTGACGATCGAGACCTGCGCGCCGTCGCGCTTGCCATAGCTGGCGCCGTAGGTGTCGGTGACGACGTTGAACTCGCGTACCGCGTCCACGCCCAGCAACTCGCCACTGGTTCCGCCGGGCGTGACGTTGATGAGCGAGGCCCCGGTGTACTCGATTCCATTCAGGAGAAAGAGATTGTCCTGCGGGCGGCGGCCACCGACGGAAAACATGTTGCCGACCGAGGAGTTGGAGGTTCCAATGCCGCCCGAGCGCTGGGCGGTGTAGTTCACCGTGGCTGGATTGAGGGTAAGCAGTTGATCGAAGCTGCGGCCATTGAGAGGCAGCTCTTTGACCTGGCGCTCGTCGACGAGGCCGGCGGTTTGCTGCGAAGTGGTGTTCACGACCGGGTCGCCGGCCTCGACCACGATCGTTTCGCGGACCGAGTTCACGCTCAGGGTGAAATCCACCTGCACGCTCTGCCCGATGACCAGCACCATGCCGGTTTGCTCCTGCGGCTGAAAGCCGTCGTGCGCGGCAGAAATGGTGTAGTGACCGACGGGCACGCTGGGCGCGGCATAGCGGCCATCCGAGCCGGTGACGAGCGTGCGCGTGAAGCCGGTGTCGGTTTGGCGGACGGTGACGGTGGCGCCGCTCAACGCGGCTCCGGTGGAGTCGTGAATGGCGCCGCCAACGTTGCCGCCAACAATCTGCGCTCCGGCCGGCGCGACTCCAAGGGCAACCGCGAGGGATAGAACTAGAAGAATTCGAACCAGGTTTTTCTGAATGGTCATCTGCGTCTCCTGAGAATTTGGCAACCTCTGCTTGTGCAGGCTTAGGGACATGAGCGCGCTCCGGGGAAATGTCCACGAAGGGTCTGAGCGCGCTTCAAAATGAAGAATTGGAAGAGGGATTTAGCGACAGCGACAACGACGGCGGGCCTGCCGGGAGGCAGGAACAAGCGGCCGAGTTTGGGGAAGAAATGTCATGGTTGCGTCAAGAAAGTTGAATTGGGGCTTCGTTTCGAATTCACCGGCCATAAACACGAAAGCCGCGCCAGCAGATTTGCTGTCACGCGGCCTTAAGGTGAATCGGCTGAGTCTGAAATCCGCTCAACAACAAGGCCGGTGTGACGTGAAACAACACGCCCGACACACCAGCTTTGTGAGCTCGAAACTCATAAGACTCTAAGATAACTTAGGTTCGGGGCAGGGTCAAGTGGTGAAAAAACCTAGCTTTCCATGCTGCGCGGGCGGCCGAGGAAACGAGCACCGAGCGCGCCGCCGGCCACGGCCACGGCCAGGACAATGATTGCGAGAAAGACCACGCTGAAGAGCATGAAGCCGGCATGACCTTCGGGCGAGAGCATGATGGCTCTATTCATCGCGATCTGCTGGGCATCGAAGCCCATGGACGCCCAATATTGGGTGGCAAGATTCATCTGGCTCTGCCACTCGGCATCGAGGGAGGGGCCGTGATGCAGCCAGAAGCGCACGGCGTATAGCGAAATTGCGGTGGTGAAGGCGGCCGCCCAACTGCCGAGAATGCCGGTGACGAGGCCGATGCGCGCGCCGGCCCCGATGGTGATCCAGGCAGGCCGCCGGCCGCGCATGTAAAGAGCCACCGCCCAAGCCCCGGCCGCAGCCATCAACGGAAATCCCAGGATGCCTATCGGGGAGAACATCGAACAGATCGCGCCAGCAGGAATGGCCAGCATGAGAGCCAGGCGCAGGGCAGCCTTCCAGTCAACCGTGCTCGCGTCGCCAACCGGCTCACCGGTGCGCTCGGAGACGCCGGGCCCGGCGGAACCGTCAGCCGTGTAAACAAGCTGGGGCAGACCGCAGAAAGGGCAGAAGCAGTCTTCCGGCTGCACGGTCTGGTGACAGCGGCTGCAGGTCACTTCCATACAACTATGAGCCTATCGCATTAGGCTGCGAGGCAAGCAGCAAGGCAGCAAGAGGAAGGAGTGAAGGAGTGAAGGAGTGAAGGAGTGAAGGAGTGAAGGAGTGAAGGAGTGAAGGAGTGAAGGAGTGAAGGAGTGAAAGAAGTGAAGGGAGCGAGCTAACGAGTTTGCGGGTTGGGAGGCGCGATGCCGAGCTTTTTGGCGACGATGGCTTCGGCGGCGGCGAGCGCCTGCTCGAGCGACATGCGTGTGGAGTCGAGAATGACGGCGTCGGGCGCAGGCTTGAGCGGCGAGTCGGCACGATTACGATCGCGCTCATCGCGGGCGCGGAGGTCGCGGAGAATTTCTTCTGGTGGCGGCGCGGGTGCTGAGCCCTGCTGGCCGATCTGCTCGTAGCGGCGCTGGCCGCGCACCTCGGGCGCTGCATCGAGGAAGATTTTCACTTCGGCGTGCGGGAAGACAACGGTGCCGATGTCGCGGCCTTCCATGACGACGCCGCCGCGGGAGCCGACCTGTTGTTGCAGGCTGACCATCCAGGCGCGCACGGCGGGGAAGACGCTGACGCGCGATGCGGCTTCAGTGACGGTGGGGTTGCGAATGAGGCCGGTCACGTCCTCGCCATCGAGCAGGACGAGATTTTCCTGGTCGCCGGGTTCGAGACGAATCTCGGTTTCGCGGGCGAGCTCCTCCAGAGCCTTGGCGTCGTCCAACGGGACGTCGGAACGCAGAGCTTTGAGGGCGAAGGCGCGGTACATTGCGCCGGTTTCAAGATTGAGCAGGCCGAAGTGCCGGGCGAGATGGCGGGCAATGGTGCTTTTTCCCGCTCCGGCAGGCCCATCGATGGCGACGATCATTTTGCGGGCGCGCTCAGCAGCGGCGGTGCGACTCTCTTCCGCGCTCATCCACGTTCGCTCATCTGGGTTCGCTCATCCAGTTTCGCTCATCCACGTTTTTTCGATCGCCGATTGGAGGAAGCGGTAAAGCCGTAACGCGAACGGTTGCCCGCTTTGGTTGAGGCTGCCAACGCCGGCTTGCGGCTGCCGCGAACTTCAGTGCGCGCATTGGGGCGCGCACTCTTGCGGGAAGCGTCGGCGCGCCGTGAGACAGGCTTTGCGGCAGGTTTTCCGTTGGCGGCGTGGCCGTTGCGCAATGTTCTGGCTGCGGCCGGCTTTGCTTTGTGCAGGCCGTTTGCGCCGTTGGCCGGGCGAGCGTGGCCATTCGCATGGAAACGGTTCCCGTTGGTGGCGCTTTTGGCGGAGTGAGGGGCGTGACGCTTGTCGTGGCCGCTGCCATGACCGGTCCCATGTCCGTTTTTGGGGGCGCTCTTCGTCCAGCGCGAAGTGTGAGCGTGGCGCGAGGAGCCATTGGCGCGCGGTGAAGCACTGCGCGCGTCGCGGCTGGTGCGCCGGGCAGCGCGGCCAGAGGTGGAACTCTGCGCCGGCTTGCGGTCGCGCGCGTGAGTGGGCTGATGGCTGAAGCGAGGCCGCGAAGCCTGAGCGTTCTCTCGAGGCTGCGCCGGACGCTCGATTTCTGGCTCGACTGGCTTACGCGGCGGCGGAGGCGCGGAGACGAACTGAGGAGCGGGCAACTTAGGAGCAGGCCGGGACTGCACTGGCTCGCGCAGCGATTCCTCGTGCTCATAAGAGCGGAGGAAATGCGAGGAAGCCGGCATGGACGAGCTGGCGTAAACGGTGGGCGGCGCGGCAAACTCGGGCAGAGTTCCGGCAACGTAGAAGTGCGGGGCGTGGCCCAGAGCGAGCGAGTGCACTTGGCGTGTGGCGACCAGGCCGCGGAGAACTTCCCGGACCTTGCTACGCGCTGTGAGCGGAGCCAGGAACATTTCAACTTCTTCCATGCTGGCGGCAATTACCGCCTGCAGGTAGATGGAGGCGAGCACGGAGATGGCGGTGACCTGGGAGGTGGAAGCGCCTTCAGCGATGGCCTTCTGATAGCGGAGGCGCAGGAGCTGCCACTGCGGCGCTTTGCCGGGCGCGGAGACAACAGGAATGATGCGCAGTTGCTGCCAGAGCTCGGTAATGGCGCGCAGAACCGCGGACTCAGAGACCTCGCGACCGAGCGAATGCCGCAACTGAGTGATGGTGGCGTCGCCGGTTTCAAGTTGCTTGTAGGCCTGAATGGCGAGCTGCGAGACCTGGCGCGATCCGGTCAACTGCGGAATACGCCGCCAGTCGCGATCGCCGCGTAGAGCGTAAACGTAGGGCAGCACCCATGCGGCGACAACGAAGTCGGGTGAATCACCGGGCTGGCCGAGCAGATTGAGGCGGACTGCAACGCTCTCCGACTCGAGACGTACCAGCAGATCTTCCGCAACGGAAACCAGTTTGGCCGAGGGAGTGGAAACGTGCTCACCGGCTACGGCTTCAACGAAGGTGGGGGCGGTGAAAGTGGCGAACTGCCGCCGCGGCAAAAAGAGACACAATCCCGTCTCTTCCAACCAAGTGCGGGCTTCATCAAGAGTCAACTGCCCGCGTCCGTTCAGGCGCATCCTTTCGGCGCGCGATGCTTCCAATTGTTCTGCTGTCAAAGAAAACCTCGCTTCCAGGTTGGCGATCACGGCCAGAAACCCGCGCTCCTAGGAGCGCGTCCGTCCACCTTCCAAGCGTCCGAGGGTCTCTTAAAGGACCCTAAATTCGGTGAAAGGCCCGCTGGATCTCACTCCAAGAATACAGTAAAGCGATTGGACGTCCATGCGGGCAACTGGTTGGGTGGCTGGTCTTTGCAAGTTCTAACAATAACCATTCTATACGGTTTAGATCAAGATGTGTATTGACCTTGATGGCGGAATGGCAGGCAATGGAGGCGGCAATGCGCGAGCGGAGGCGGTTAAGTTCTTCATTGCGAGAGGGTTCGTCGGAATCGGCGGTGGATTGATCGATGACTTCGGCGAGGGTGCGCTCGAGCTCGGCGCCCTCGAGGCCAACGGGTGCCGCCTTGACCGCAAGTGTCTGAGGGCCAAAGGGTTCCACTTCAAAACCGTTGTTTTCGAGCTCCTCGGCGATGCGGGCGAAGACGACCATCTGCTCGGGCTTCAATTCCACAAGCATCGGCATGAGCAAGCGCTGACGCTGGACCCGCTCCACCTGACGGTCGCGGAGGATCTTCTCAAAAAGCACTCGTTCGTGTGCAACATGCTGGTCGATGATCCACAATCCATCGTCTCCGGCAGCCAGAATGAAGGATTCTCGCAACTGGCCGAGGGGTTTGAGGGAGCCGAGGCGGTTGAGGGAATTGGCGGCCTGTTCGGCTTCGACCAAGGCAGCGGCCGCGGCGGAATCATTTGCGTAAGCTGCTGCGCCGTTGGGATTTGGGCTGCAATCGCCGGCGGTTGGGGCGGCGTCCGGGGAGAAGAGGGCGTTGGCGGCCGAAGTCCAGGCCTGCGAGTCGAGACTACGGGCGAATTGGCCGTCGGGAAAGCCTTGGCCGTCGAAACTTCGCTCACCAAAGGGCAGCGCGCCGGGGACGGGCGAGGGCACGCGCGGGGTCAGGTGGAAGCTTTCGGCGTCGACGAGGGCGGTCGGATCGGAGTCCGGAGGCAGAGGAACGGATGGGCCGAACGAATCTCGATCCGGTGCGCCGGGAAGCGGAGACGCCGCAGGCGGCATGAGCGAAGGGCTGGCGGAGGGCTGCGAGTCGAGCGCGGCGAGGAATCCGGCAGCGGGGCGCGCTTTGATGAGCGCGGTGCGCAGGCTGTCGCGAACAAAGTCGTGAACGTGGCTCTGCTGGCGGAAGCGGACTTCGGTTTTGGCAGGGTGGACGTTCACGTCCACTTCTTCGGGGGGCATTTCAAGGAAGAGCAGAACCACAGGGAAGCTGGTGGGCGGGATTACGTTGCGATAGGCCTCAACGATGGCATGGAGCAGAAGCCGGTCGCGGATGAGGCGCTTGTTGATGAAGATGTAGATGGAATTCCGGTTCAGCTTTTGCAACTCGGGCTTGGAGTAGAAGCCGGTGAGGCGCAGCGAGCCTGGAATACGCGGAGGCTGATCGGGATCTTTCTTCCAGGGCGGCGGCTCGGGCAGACCGGCGCGCTCGAAAGGAGCTTCAGCGGCGACGGGAAGTAGTTGGCCGAGCGTCTCCTTGCCGAAGAGTTGGAAGATGCGCTCGGCAGTGCGGGCGACGGGAGGAGCCGTGAGAATGGTGTGGCTGGCGGAGACGAGATCGAATTGCTTTTCCGGATGGGCCAGAGCGTAGTGCGTGACCAGCGCGGTGATGTGGGAGAGTTCAGTGGATTCGGCGCGGAGAAATTTGCGGCGCGCGGGAGTGTTGAAGAAAAGATCGCCGACGGCGATCGTTGTGCCGCGAGGCAGCGCAGCATCTTCGACGCGATGAATTTTGCCGCCTGCGACCTCGATGTGCGTGCCAACACACATGCCTGGGGCTTCGTCGCCGGTGGCCGTTTCAAGCGTGACGCGCGCGACGGAAGCGATGGAGGGCAGCGCCTCACCGCGAAAGCCGAGAGTGGCAATGGAGAGCAGATCGTCGGCGGTGCGCAGCTTGGAAGTTGCGTGGCGCTCGAAGGCCAGCAGGGCATCGTCGCGGTTCATGCCGTGGCCGTCATCGGAGACGCGGATCAGTTTCCGCCCGCCGCCCTCAACCTCGATGCGAATGCGCGTGGCACCGGCATCGAGAGCGTTCTCAAGCAGCTCCTTGACGACGGATGCGGGCCGATCCACCACCTCGCCGGCGGCGATCTGGTTGGCAACCTGATCGGGAAGGATGCGGATCTGGCCCATAAGAATTCAGAGTAACGCAAGCTGATGGACCAGATCCGACGAGCGGTCTGCGCAAACGGCGCGCAGTTTTCTAGTTTGCTGCCGGTGCGCCGGCCTTCGCTGGCTTGTTCGCCGAAGCCGTCTTGACCTTGCTGCGCGAACCTGGCGTAGAAGATGGCTCTGATGAAGGCGCCGAAGCCGGCCCTTCCAGCATGGTGGCCTTGCGAATGACCGCCTCGGGAGCGGTGGTGGTGAAGCCTGGGTTGTTGGTCAACTGGGCATCGTACCACTGCGGCGGCAAATACCACTTTCCATCGCCGGATGCCGTCAGATAGTCGTAGATGAGCGGCATATTGGACGGCACTCCGCCGTGATCGCGTTCGGAGAGGGCGACATAGGCCTTGAGTTCGCTTGCAATCTGATCGTGGTTGGAGGGGTCTTCCGCCTCCATCAGCGCCACAGCATATTCCAGATGAGCCGCCGGGATGGCGCCCCGATCCGCATCGAGCCGTAGCGCGGTGGTCAGATGGTTGAGCGCGTCCTGCCGCTCGTCGGGAGTGCGCGCCGTGAGGCGTTCGAGTTTGGCGAGATAGAAGTTCGCGTAGGGATCGTCGGGCCGCTCCGACACGGCGCCCTGCAGGTTCCTCTTGGCGACGGCGAAGAGATCGTAATCCATGGCCAGGATTCCGTTGTCGCGCTTGACGGAGGAGATCATGGGCCCGAAGTCGGGACTATTGGGATTGAAGCCCTTGCCCTTGACCCGCAACTCGATCTCCGCCTTCAGATCTCCGCCAAAGAGCGAGTCCAGGTGGGCTTGCCGCTCTTTAATACGCGGCGCGCTGCCCATGAAGCCGAGCCCCATGCGCGAGTCAGCAGTAACAACCTGATTCAGCGAAGCGAAAAGGCGATTGACTTCGCGCGGGTCGTAGCCCTGTTGGATCATCAAATTGATCGACATATCGTCGGCATCGTCTTCTTCTTTCGAGGCCCAGAGGACCGGCTCGATCTGCGGATGAATGAAGTAGTGGCCGACTTCCATTCCGGTGGCCAGACCGGCGCTGCCTCCGAGCAACCCTCCCAGGCGCAGTGGGATCATGGCGCCGCCCAGTCCGGCTCCCATAACCATTGAGCCCACGTCGGTGATCATCTTTTCTTTCTCTGCCTTCTCCTTGGCCAACTCCTCTGCCACATGCTTGTCGCGAATGCGCAGGTAAGCCTGCCTCAGTTCGACGTGGGCAATTTCGTGCGCCAGAACGTAGGCCACTTCCGACTCGCTGTCGAGCATGGAAACCAATCCCGTGGAGAGGTAGATGGTTCCCGTGGAGAGAGTGAGAGCCTTGGGGATGGGATCGTAGAGGACGCGGAAGGTGTAGACGTTGGTTGAATTCTTGGGAACGAGCTTTTGCCCGATGTGGTTGACGTAGCTTTGCACCACGGGATTGCTGTAGAGGCGCTGCCGGTCAAACGAGTCGCCGGAAGCGGCGTCCTGGGCCAATCCCATGTTGGAGGTAAGGTTGATGCCATAGGCCAGCTGCATATCGTTTCGGCGCAGCGTATCCCATTCCTGCTGAACGGCGTCCGCCACTTCTGGCATAGCCTCGATCCGGGCAATCTTGTCTTTGTCGACGTTGCTGATGTCGTTCGGGTCCTGCGGCTTCTTCCCTTTTCCTGATAGCGCGTTGGTGATCTGGGACATTTGGGCTGAGGAAGACCGCGCTGTAACTCCGCAGACAAGCAGAGCACAAAAGGCGATGGCGAGAAGTCTTTTCATAAGACTCTCCTTTTCGATAATCGGCGTGCTGATCAAACCGCTGACCGTTGCTGGCTTGGGGGGAAGGCCCGGTATCCCACGAGTATAGGCTCGAATTTCGCACCGAGTCAACGTGGGGGAAGAGGCGCAAATCGAAGCCGAAGGAGCGGCGAGTCGGGCATCGGGGAGAAGCGAAAGAGGCGGTCAGCGAGACGCAGCGGGAAGCGGCACTTTGCGCAGGTTGGATACCACATGCAGGGACGTAAGCCCGAACTGTGACCGAAGGCACACGCAGTTCACGGCGGGCACGCGACAATATTTGAGTAAGGCCGAGCAGGCTAATGGCTCTGCCGGCCGGGAGAGGCAATTCATGAGCGACCTTGCAACGTTGGCTGAAGCTGTTGCCGTTGACCCACTTGTCGGCCATCCGCCGGATTACCACGTCTTCCACAAGTTCATCGAGCGCTGCAAGAATCTCGCGGCCATCACCACCGCGGTGGTTTGGCCGCTGACTGAGGTGGCTCTGAGCGGCGCGGTGGAAGCTGCGGCCGCCGGACTCATCGAGCCCACGCTCATTGGACCCGAAAAGGCCATGAAGGCGCTGGCGGCAAAGATCGGCACCGACATCAGCGCATTCCCGATCGTCGAGGCCGAGACCGAGGCACAAGCCGCCGAGGCTGCCGTTGCCATGTGCCGCCAAGGCAACGCGCAGGCATTGATGAAAGGCAGCCTGCACACCGACGAGCTGCTGAAGCCGGCCATGCAGCGCGATACCGGGCTGCGCACCTCGCGCCGCATCTCGCACGTCTTCATCATGGATACTCCGGCCTACGCGCGCACGCTCCTCATCACGGATGCGGCGATCAACATTACGCCGGACCTCGAAGACAAGATTCATATTGTGCAGAACGCCATCGACCTGGCGCACGCGCTGGGCATTCCCGAGCCCAAGGTGGCGCTGCTCTCGGCGATTGAAACCGTCAACCCCAAGATCCAGTCCACGCTCGACGCTGCTGCGCTGTGCAAGATGGCGGATCGCGGCCAGATCACGGGCGGCATTCTCGACGGGCCGCTGGCCTTCGATACCGCGGTGAGCGAGAAGGCGGCGCAGATCAAGAAGCTGGTTTCGCCGGTGACGGGGCAGGCCGACATTCTGGTGGTGCCCGATCTCGAGAGCGGCAACATGCTGGCCAAGCAACTGGAATACCTGGGCGGCGCGCAACTGGCCGGCATCGTGCTGGGCGCGCGCGTGCCGACGATTCTGACCAGCCGTGCCGACTCGGCGGAGACGCGGCTGGTGAGCTGCGCCGTGGCCGTGTTGCTGCACTATGCGGCGCACCCGGCGGTGAAGGTCTAGAGCCTGCTATTAACTTTCGCGCGGATGGCGTTGCGGACGAAAATCGGGCCAGACGAGGTGGAGTCCGAAAGCTGTGGCGGGCCCACAGTCGAGGATGACAACGAAGTATGGCCCGATCTCCACCCCAACGACAAAGACCTGTCGCATGGGGGCCCCGGATTTGCGCCGCAACCCGAAGGGCTGGGGCCAATTTTCCCCATTTCATTGTCGCTCGTCGCTCGAAGATACTCCATATTCGTCGCTTCTCGCTCCTCGAACTGAGAAAAATTGGCTCCCAGCGCCACCCGTGGGAAAGTTAATAGCAGGCTCTAGAGCCTGTTATTAACTTTATTCCTTTGGAATCATCGATCTATCGAAGTGTTTCGGGTTCGTTGACGATGGACAGATGGGGAATAAGGGACAGAGCGGCTATCCAAGCGATGTGACAGACGAGGA
>Ga0224555_1004394_pt1 | contig 12981 bp, 15 predicted proteins | sample 714S23034metaG_FD_180687 | JGI IMG/M metagenome (GOLD analysis project Ga0224555, IMG submission 180687) | Peat soil microbial communities from Stordalen Mire, Sweden - 717 S2 30-34 | ecosystem: Environmental > Terrestrial > Soil > Wetlands > Peat | place: Sweden: Norrbotten County, Stordalen...
CCACCGTGCCAATAAATATCCAGATCGTATCCGCTGCCGAAGATGTTCTTGCCGAGGAAGCCCTTCGCGTAGGCGTCCTTGATGGCCTTCTGCATGATCACCGACAGGTAGCGATACTCACCGCGGATGTAGATGTATCCCGTATGAGAACCGACGGCGAGCGCGGCGATCATGACACCTTCAATGACCGAGTGCGGATCATGTTCGAAAATCAGGCGGTCTTTGCAGGTGCCAGGCTCGCTCTCGTCGCCGTTGCAGAGCACATATTTCGGCTTGGCCGATTGCTTCGGGACAAAGGACCACTTCATTCCCGTACTGAATCCGGCGCCGCCCCGTCCGCGCAGGCCGGAGTTCTTCACCTCATTGATGATCGCGTCCGCGCCCATGCCCACAGCCTTCTGCACGGCTTTGTAGCCGTCGAGTTGGAGATAGCGCTCGATATCGGTAGCGCCCTGACCAAAGCGCTTCGAGATCACGCGTACCTCGTCGGGATGGGAAACGAGAGAAGCCATAAAACAATTTGGTAATTTGGTAATCGGGTAATTTGGCAATTTGAAAAGCTAAACCGGGGCGATTTTAAATTACAAAGTTACCCGACTACCAAATTACAAAATTCCTACTGCGTTCCCTTCTTCTTATACTCGTCGAGAATCTCATCCATCTTCGCGTTCGTCAGATTCTCATGAAAGTCGTAATTCACCTGTGCCGCTGGAGCCCAGCTGCACGCGCCAATACATTCGACTTCTTCCAGCGAGAACAAGCCATCCTGGGTCGTGCCCTTGTGGCCTATGCCGAGCTTCTTCTTGCAGTGATCAAGAAGCTCCTCGCCTCCGCGGAGCATGCACGCGATGTTGGTGCACACCTGCACGTTGTACTTTCCGCGCGGTTTGGTGGTCAGCATCGAGTAGTAACTGATCACGTTGCGGACCTCCAGTTCGGTGAGGTCCAGTCGCTGCGCCAGCTCGGCAATCACGTCATCGCTCAGACTGCCGACTTCATCCTGCGCGTAGAGCAGCGTCGGCACCAGCGCCGACCGTCGGGTCGGATAGTGCGTCAGCATCTCGGCAAACCGCGTCTCGAATTCTTCGGAAAACTTCATAAGCCTAGCAATTTGGTAATTTTGTAATCGGGTAATTTGGTAATTTGAAAACCCTAAATCCGCTCGGTCTTAAATTACAAAATTACCCGATTACGAAATTACAAAATCCCACTAATCCCTACCGGTCTATGTCTCCCAGTATCACATCAATACTTCCGATGGCCGCGACTACGTCGGCGATAAGGCCGCCTTCGCACATCTTGGCCAGCGTCTGCAGGTTCGCGTAGGACGGCCCGCGCATGTGCACGCGATAGGGTTTAGCGGTTCCGTCGCTGACGATGTAGTATCCCATCTCGCCGCGCGGCGATTCGATCGCCTGGTAAACCTCGCCCGCCGGAACCGTGAAGCCCTCGGTGATGATCTTGAAATGGTAGATGAGGGCTTCCATCTGCGTTTTCATCTTTTCGCGGTCGGGCAGCACCACCTTGGGCGAGTCGGCTTTGATTGGGCCTTCCGGCATTCCCGCCAGCGCCTGCTGCACCATGCCAATCGATTCGCGCAACTCCTCGACGCGGCAAAGATATCGCGCGAACACGTCGCCTTCGGTGCGCACCGGCACTTTGAACTTGAAGTTTTCGTAGCCCGTATAGGGAGCATCGCGGCGGAGATCAATGTCGACACCGCTGCCGCGCAAGGTTGGACCGCCTGCGCCCAGAGCAATCGCATCTTCCGCGCTCAGGCGGGCGATGCCCTTGGTGCGCATCATGAAAATCGGATTCCCGGTCAGCAAGCCTTCGTATTCATCCACGTTGCCGGGGAAGCGGTCGGCGAACTTCTTGACCTTCTCGAAGAATCCGAGCGGCGGCTCCAGCGCTAACCCGCCAATGCGGAAATAAGACGTCATCATCCGCTGCCCGCTGACCATCTCGAAGAAGCGCAGAACGTCTTCGCGCTCGCGGAAGCAATAGAGAAAGACGGTCATTGCGCCCAGGTCCATGGCATGCGTTCCCAGCCAGACCAGGTGCGAGTTGATGCGGGTCAGCTCGTTCATCAGAACCCGCATCCACTGCGCTTTTGGAGGAATCTCCAGCCCCAGCAACTTCTCTACTGCCAGGCAGTAGGCGAGATTGTTGGTCAGGGGACAGAGATAATCGATGCGATCCGTCAGCGGCACGACTTGCTGGTAGAACTTGGCTTCGCAGGTTTTCTCGATGCCCGTGTGCAGGAAGCCGATCTCCGGCTTGAGCCGCACAATAGTCTCGCCGTCAATTTCCAGCACCAGGCGCAGCACCCCGTGGGTTGAGGGATGTTGCGGCCCCATGTTCAGGACCAGGGTACGATCGCCCGAGGGAGTTTCCCGGCCGGACTCCGCGACAGTGGCTGGAAATTGCGTCATGAGTTACCGGTAGCCTTCCACCGGGTAGTCCTTCCGCAGAGGATGGCCTTCCCAGTCATCGGGCATCATGATGCGTTCGAGGTTGGGATGTCCGGTGAAGCGCACGCCAAACAGATCGAACACCTCACGTTCATAGAAATTGGCCGAGGGCCAAACCGACGTGACCGATTCGATCGCCGCACTGGAGCCGTCAAGGCGAGCTTTCAGGCGCACCCGCTCTTTATGGGGAATCGAAAGCAGATGGTAGACCACCTCAAAGCGCGGCTCCGAGGGATACCAATCGACGCAGGTGAGGTCGCATAAATAATTGAAGGGGCAATCTGCGGAGTCGCGCAAAATGGCGCAAACTTCGCGAATTACGTCCTTCGCGATCCAGATCGTAAGCTCGTCGCGATCGAACTTGACGGCCTGCACCACAGAGGCGTTCCATTCCAGCAAGCGGGCCAAGGCGGGATGCGACTTCAACTCCTCAATATCGGTGATGGGGGGGACGAGCGGCATTTAGACGTCTCCCCGCTTGACGGCCGTCAGACCCCAGTCGATCACGCCTTTTTTCCACACATAGAAGAGGCCGACCAGCACGATGGCGATGTACACCATCATTTCCCAGAAACCAAACATCTTCAGTTCGCGCAGGATGACCGCCCAGGGGTAAAGGAAAACGGCTTCCACGTCGAACAATATAAAGAGCATGGCCACCAGATAGAACTTGACGGAGAATCGCCCCTGAGCATCGCCGATGGGCTGCACCCCGCATTCATAAGGCGACATCTTCGCCCGATTCGGTTTATGCTGGCCAACTAGCTGGGAAAGGACCACAATCACACCCGCCAGAGCCGTGGCGATGCCGAAATGCATCAGGAGGGGCAGGTAGCGAGCGAAATAATTGTCCGGCATAGGGGGAGCTTATATAATTTGCGCCAAGCGCAACCGTAAACGTTCCAGCTTAGTTTTGGCTGGCAGAAGTGTCAAGCTAAGTACGCGTTTTAACCGTAGTTTCATCCGGCGGAACCTGTCTTGACAGGACCGGGGAGAGCTTGAACCGCATGATCTTTGGCTTTAATACCGACATTCGGCACGAAGACACCATTTACCACGTGCAGAGCGAAGCCCGCGAAGGCGAGCAGTTGCTGCAGACGCAGGTCTTCGTTCAGGGCCGCTGCATTGGGAAGCGCGCGGTTCCCTATGGCTCCAGCGTGGCGGCGGACAAGAGCACTCAAACCAACGACCAGGATAAAGAGAAGATCCTGCGCGAACTGCATCGCGAGGTGCTCGACGCCATCCGCGACGGCAAGGTCGATTCCATCTTTGACAAGCGGGAGACACCGGAAACGCTGGCGGCGGTGAAGGAGCTTGACCTGGAGTGGATCAATGCCGGGTCCGTGCATTCGAGCGGCGCCTTGACGATGCACATCCGAGTCACCGACGGCGGCGCCACGGTCGAAGGCGCTCGCCTCACGCTCCGCTTCGCCCAGCCCGACGCCGCGCCTTACTATGCGCAGGTTCTCACCGACGCCAAGGGCAGCGCCGAGATGAACATTCGGGTCGATGAAAAATCGCTCGCTGATTCCTCCGTGCTCGTGCAAGCGAGTTTCGCCGGACGAACTGCCACTCGCAAGTTCCAGCTGCGTGCCGCGATTTAGCAGGTTATCGCTGTGGAGACGGGGCTTGCCCCGTCTCCGCGGATGCCATCTCCCAGGAGACGCGGCAAGCCGCGTCTCTACAGGAAATTCCGCTTGCCCTTTTAGCATGCGACAATTAAATCGATGAACCTAACCATCAATGGCGAGAACCAGGTCTCATCCGCCGAAACTCTGGGCGCGCTCGTCGCGGTGCTCGGCATGAAGCCCGACCGGGTAGCGATCGAACTGAATCGCGAAATCGTGCCTCGCGAGCAATGGCCGCAGACTCCACTGCACGATGGAGATCGGCTGGAGATCGTCCACTTCGTCGGCGGCGGAACTTTTTCCGGACAGATCGAGCGCAGGTTTGGCAACCCGTTTCGCAACCTGCTAACCTGATTTCGCGCGGCCCCGTCGTTCAACGGATAGGACTTCAGTTTCCTAAACTGAATATGCAGGTTCGATTCCTGCCGGGGCTACCAATGCAGCTACGTCACGCATAAGTCACTGCGAAACCCGCGCCCCGTTACCGTATAATAAAAGACACTGTGCTCAAGTACTCAATCGTAGTTCCTCTCCATAACGAACAGGAGAATGTCACCGACCTGTACGCTCGGCTCAAGTCCGTGATGGAAGCGAGCGGCGAGACGTTCGAGATGGTGCTGGTCGATGACGGCTCGACCGACGGCACGTTCTCATTGCTGCGTGAGATTGCCGCCGTCGACAGCCGCGTGACCGTGGTCAAGCTCCGCCGCAATTTTGGCCAGACGGCCGGCCTCGCTGCCGGATTCGACCATGCTCGCGGGGAATACATCATCGCCATGGACGGCGACCTGCAGCACGATCCCGCCGACATCCCTCTGTTCCTCGAAAAAATTGCCGAGGGCTACGACATCGTCAGCGGCTGGCGCAAGAATCGCGTCGACAATTTCTGGCTGCGCCGCATTCCTTCGCGCTGCGCCAACTGGCTCATGGCCAAGTTGAGCGGCGTCGACATCCACGACTTCGGCACCACGTTTAAAGCCTACCGCCGCGAAATTCTCGGGCAGATTCCGCTTTACGGAGAGCTGCACCGGTTCATCCCCGCGCTGGCGTCGTGGTATGGCGCGTCGATTGTCGAAGTTCCCATCAAGAACATAGTCCGCGAACGCGGCGCTTCGCATTACGGAATCTCTCGCACCTTCCGCGTGTTCTTCGACCTGATCACCATCCGCTTCCTGCTCAAGTATCTTTCGCGCCCCTTGCACTTTTTCGGCACGCTGGGGATGTTCAGCATTTTTGCGGGCAGCGCCGTTGCCTTCTGGCTTGTCCTGCAGAAGATGTTGCACCACACCGACATCATGTACCAGCACGGCCCGATGATGATGTTCTCCGCGGTGCTGTTGCTGGCGGGCCTGAACATGCTTGCCGTCGGCCTGCTCGGAGAAATGCAGGTGCGCCATTACCACGAGCCGGCGCAGCGCGCGCCGTACTCCGTCGATCGCGTCCTGCGGGCGCAGAGCGAAGAGAGCACCATCTCGGAGTAAGGCAAAAGTCAAAATGAAGAAGTAAACACCATCCGTCCCACGCATCTGGTTTTCACTTCTGCAATCTGACTTCTAACTTCTGCCCTTCGCCTACATCACAAGTCGTCGTGATCCCTGTAATTGACCGATTCGCGTCACTGGCGTGACAATCGAGTACGGGCCAAATTAGCCTCCGAGGCGCTATATAATGCCATCTGCCATCATGCCTACCGCTCAGCTCGAATTGCGTCTGGCCAGCCGGATGTCGCGGCTCGGCACCGAAACCGCCTTTGAAGTTCTGAACCGCGCCCGCGCACTGGAGAAACAGGGCAAAGAGATCATTCACCTCGAAATTGGCGAACCCGACTTCGACACGCCCGCCAACGTCATCGAGGCCGCAGTCGACGCGCTGCACCAGGGATGGACCCACTACGGCCCCTCCGCCGGCCTGCCCGACCTGCGCCAGACCATTGCCGAGTATGTCAGTCGCACCCGTAACGTCCCGGTCGCGAGCGAGGAAGTCGTTGTCGTTCCCGGCGGCAAGCCAATTATTTTCTTCACGATGCTGGCATTAATTGATGAGGGAGACGAAGTCATTTATCCCAATCCCGGCTTCCCCATCTACGAGTCTATGATCGACTATGTAGGCGGACGCGCGGTTGCGATTCCGCTCCGCGAAGAGCGCGACTTTTCCGTCGACGTCAAAGAACTGGCCTCGCTGATTACCGGCCGTACCAAGTTGATCATCCTGAACTCGCCGCACAACCCGACCGGCGGCACGCTTACGAAGAGAGACATTCTTGAAATCGCCGAGGCCATCGGCGACCGCAACATCATGGTGCTTTCGGACGAAATCTACAGCCGCCTTATCTTTCCTGATGGAGAGCATGAAGTCGAAGACTTCTCCATCATGAGCGTCCCCGGCTTCAAAGAGCGGACCATTCTGCTCGACGGCTTCTCCAAGACCTACGCCATGACCGGATGGCGCATGGGCTATGGCGTAATGCGGCCCGACCTGGCGACCCAAATCGCGCGGCTGAACACGAACTCGATTTCCTGCACTGCCAGCTTTACGCAGATTGCCGGAATCGAAGCGCTGCGCGGCGACCAATCGTCGGTCGACAAAATGAATGCCGAGTTCAGACGGCGCCGCGACGTCTTCGTCGCCGGCCTGAACAAGATCAAAGGCTTCTCCTGTCGCATGCCCAAAGGCGCGTTCTACACCTTCCCCAACATTACGAAGACGGGCTGGCCTTCGAAGAAACTGGCCGATGCGCTGCTCGAACAAGCCGGTGTCGCCTGCCTCTCCGGCACCGCGTTCGGGAAATATGGAGAAGGCTATCTCCGCTTCAGCGTCGCCAACTCGCTGGAGAACCTGAACAAAGCCTTGGCGAAAATCGAAGACTGGGTGGGGAAGAACCTGCGCTGAGCTCGGCTGGACGGGCGAGGCGCCCGTCCCTCCACCTTTCTCCCGTTGACAATCTGCCAGCCCGAGTTGGTGTACAATTCCGCCGCCATGGCAAACATCGACAAGAACCCCGCTGGCTCTTTCTGCTGGATTGAACTCCACACCTCCGACCAGAACGCCGCCAAGAGTTTCTACGGCTCTCTCTTTGGCTGGGATCCCCAAGACATGCCGATGGGGCCGAACGACTTCTACACCATATTCAAGTTGCAGGACCGCGATGCCGCTGCCGGATGCACGCTGCGTCCCGAGGAGCGCTCGCAGGGCGTCCCGCCGCACTGGTTGATTTACATCGCCGTCGACAACACCGACGCGACCGTCACGAAGGCACAGCAACTCGGCGGCAAGATTCTTGCCCCGGCTTTCGACGTCATGGATGCCGGCCGCATGGCGATCATCCAGGATCCCACCGGCGCAACTTTCTGCGTCTGGCAGGCAAATAAGAGCACCGGAATCAGAATCGTCCAGGTCAACGGCACGCTCTGCTGGGCCGATCTGAGCACGCCCGACGCAAAACGCGCCTCTGACTTTTACTCCGGCCTTTTCGGATGGCAGATCTGCGCCGATCCAAAAGATCTTTCCGGCTACCTGCATATCAAGAACGGAGAGCATTTCATCGGAGGCATCCCGCCCGCAGCCCATCGCCAGCCCGGAGTGCCGCCGCACTGGCTGGCCTACTTCCAAGTCGACGACGTGGATGCTTCCGCATCGAAGGCCAAACAGATGGGCGCCAATCTCTATCTCGCGCCCATGACCATGGAAGGAGTCGGCCGCCTGTCGGTGATCGCCGACCCGCAAGGCGCGGTGTTCGCGATCTTCAAGTCGGCGCGCTAGTGTGGTGTCGCGAAACTGTATCGCATAAATACACAATATGTATTGGTTTCGTGGTACGCGTCACACCCGGCTGTGACCCCGCTCACTGAAGCCTGCGACCGCGCCGATTACGCTCATTCTGTAAGCCTATGCGCTGTTTCCCGCCCTGCCTAATGCGCGGCGTAAGCGAAGGAGCAACCCCATGTCTATTCAGAATTCGACCACCGGCGAAGTTCTGCATTCCTACAACATTGACGAACTGAAACAGCAGGCCAACCTGATGCGCGGCTACGACCTCACCGCCTTGTGCGCAGCCACGTCCGGGCACGCTGGCGGCACGCTCTCCATCATGGACATCACCGCCGCGCTCTACCTTCGCGTCGCCGACCACGATCCCAAAAATCCCAACTGGCCCGACCGCGATCGCATCATCTGGTCAACTGGCCACAAAGCGCCCAGCCTTTATCTCGGCCTTGCCTTCGCCGGCTTCTGCCCGAAAGAAGACGTCGTTCTCCTGCGCAAGCTCTATTCGCCGTATCAGGGGCATCCACACTGGCTCAAGCTGCCCGGCGTTGAAGTCTCCACCGGTTCGCTCGGCCAGGGCCTGAGCATTGCCGTCGGCATCGCGCTCGTCGCCAAGTTGGACAAGAAAAATCACCACGTCTTCTGCATCATGGGCGACGGCGAGCAGCAGGAAGGCCAGATCTGGGAAGCCGCGATGGAAGCGGGCCACTTCAAGCTCGATAACCTGATCGGCATCATCGACCGCAACCGGCTGCAGATCGACGGCTGGGTAAAAGACGTGATGAATGTCGAGCCGCTTGAAGATAAATATCGCAGCTTCGGATGGGATGTCGTCACCATCGACGGCCACGACATGAAGCAGGTCGTCGAAGCGCTGGAGAATGCCAAAGCGAAAGCCGGATCGGGCAAGCCCACCGTCATCATCGCCAACACCGTCAAAGGCAAAGGCGTCAGCTTTATGGAAGACATTGCCGGATGGCACGGCAGAGCGCCCACCCGCGAAGAGTTAGACAAAGCGCTGACAGAGCTCGGCATCGATGAAGAACGCCAGATTCCCGTCGAGCAACTCCTCGCCCACGCCCGGCAATATCAAGCCGAGGTCGAGCGCAAACTCGACGCCAAGATGCCCAAGTTTCACCGCAATTACTGGTGGAACGCCGCCGCCAACATGAAAGCGCAGATGAAGCCCACGCGCCTCGGATTTGGCCAGTCGCTGGCCGCCAATGGCGACGACCCGCGCATCGTCTGCTTCGGTCTCGACATCTCCGGCTCCATCACCATCAGCGAGTTCTACGCCGGCAAGCCCGAGCGCAAGTCGCGCTGGATCAGCATGGGCATCGCCGAGCAGTCCGCTACTTCCGCCGCCGCCGGTCTCGCGAAGGAAGGGAAACTTCCCGTCTTTGGCACCTATGCGACCTTTGCCGCAGCCCGCAATCTCGACCAGATCCGCACCTCGATCTGCTACGGCAACTTCAACGTGCTGATCGCCGGCGCTCACGGCGGAGTCAGCGTTGGCCCCGACGGCGCGACCCACCAGGCGCTCGAAGATTTGTTCGCCATGTGCGGACTGCCCAACATGAGCGTGGTTGTTCCTTGCGATATGATCGAAACCCGCAAAGCTACCGACTACCTGCTGCTCAAGCACGTCGGCCCGAAGTACATCCGCTTCGCGCGCGAAGCGACGCCGATCGTCACCGACGAGAAAACGCCGTTCGTCTTCGGCAAGGCGAACGTGATTCGCCTGCGTCGCGAGGCGGCGAATTTCATCGATGCGTTCGAGACCAAACTCGAATCGGAGTACCGCGACGAGTGCGAAGACCTCACCATCATCGCCTGCGGCCCCATGGTGCCCGAAGCCATGCGCGCCGCCTGGATATTGAAATCCGACTTCGGCTACGAAACCCGCATCCTCAATATGCACACCCTCAAGCCGCTCGACACCGGAGCCATCGTGCGCGCCGCTCGCGACACGAGCGTGGTCCTGACCGCCGAAGAGCACCAGATCGGCGCTCTGGCGTGGCCCGTCTCGAACGCCATCACCCAGTCGCCCGAGCTTTACGGCATCCCCATCATCACCGGCGCCATCGGAGTAAAAGACCGCTTCGGAGACTCCGGCGCTCCCTGGGAGTTGATCAAGGAGTTCGAAGTCTCCGCCGAACACATCGCCGCGAAGGCCGTGGAGTTGATCGGAGTGAAGAAATCGCAAACCGGGCCGCCGGTGTCGGAAGTGCATTTGGTGGGGACAAAATAAGAACGGACGATTCGGCGTTAGGTATCTACAATGTAGATACTGTGTGCTACACTGTATATTATGCGGGAGGATCTCCGTTCATGAAGACGCAGATGGTGAAGTGGGGCAATAGTCTTGCTGTGCGCATTCCCAAGCCCGTGGTTGAGGAAGCCAGGCTGAAGGAAGGCGATTCGCTGGAGATCGAAGCCGCTGAAGGCCGCGTCGAACTGCGCCGGGCCACCAAGATTCCCACGCTCGCGCAACTGGTTTCCCGGATCACTCCAGAGAACCGCTATGCCGAGACTTCAACCGGCGCGGAAGTTGGTAAGGAAGTTGTGGAATGGTGACATGGTGACTCCCTACGTTCCGGAAGCCGGGGACATCGTGATGATGGATTTCGATCCGCAGGTTGGCCGCGAACAGGCCAAGCGGCGCCCGGCATTGGTGCTTACGGATCGGCGCTACAACCGCGCCAGCGGCCTCGCGATTATTTGTCCGCTCACGAGCAAGCGTAAACCCTACCCCTTTGCTCTGCCTATCACACTTGACCAGGTAGAAGGAGCGGTTCTTGTCGATCAGTTGAAGAGCATGGATTGGACCGGCCGCAAGGCGAAATTCCACTCCAAAGCCGAGCCCGCGTTAGTCAACAAAGTGCGGCAGTATGTCGCGGTTCTGCTGGCGCTTCGGTGAGGCAGGTCCCAAGCAGTTGATGAATGCGGAATTGCCAATCGAAGGCGGGTGATGTATACTATACATCATGCGCCGAACCCAGCTCTATCTCGACGACGATCTCTGGAATACCCTGCACACACGAGCCCGGAGCGAGGGAACGACAATCTCCGCCTTGGTTCGCCAAGCCGCGCGCGAGCGCTATCTCGGCAATTTGGATGAGCGCCGCGAGGCCATGGAGGCCATCGTCGGCATTTGGAAAGATCGTACCGACTTACCCGATTCTACCGAGGAATACGTTCGCAGCCTGCGGCGCGATACTCGGATTGAGAGGCTGGAGAAGCGATGACCGTTCTAGTCGATTCCGACATCGTCATCGAAGTTTGTCGCGAGCGAGATCGCGATATCGTTTCGAGGTGGCGGGAATTGGGTCAATCGGGCCGCGCAATCCTGTGTTCGCCGGTAACCGCAGTGGAACTGTGGAATGGAGTGCGGCCCCGCGAGCATGAGGCACTGACGAATTTCTTTCGCGCGCTCTCTTGCGTCCCCATCGACTATGAGACGGGCCGCCAGGCCGGCGATTATCTGCGCCACTATCGCAAGAGTCACGGCATGCAAATCGGCGACGCGCTGATTGCGGCCACAGCCGTTCTGAATCGTGCCGAACTGTGGACGCGCAACCGCAAGCACTATCCGATGAAGGAATTGAAATTCTACTGAACTCCGCCCTAACCGACGGAGTCCCCAGCTTCAGTCATTAATCGCCTGATACGCCAGCGCGCTCACTTGACGGTCAAGGGTTAAATCGCCCGCCGGATGCAGTTGCCCCATGAAAATCACAATCATCTGTTCCTTCGGGTCGATGGAAAATTCGGTGTAAAAGAAGCCTCCCCAGTAGTATTCGCCCGTGGATCCAAGTTCGGAGAGCGGCTTTTTCACTCCATTGACGCCGAAGCCGAGCCCGAAACCTTGGTCCGAACTGATCTTTCCCAATTGGTCCTGGGTCATCAATTCGACCGACTTGCGGCTCAACAAGCGACTGTTACCCACCTTGCCGCCGTCGAGCATCATCTGGCAGAAGCGCGCGTAATCGGCCGCCGTGGACACTAGTCCGGCGCCGCCAGAGAACAGTTTCCTGGGGTCACGCGTTGGGTAGTCCGCCGAATAGGTGAAGCTCCCTTCCGTGATCGGAGTATCGGGAAAGCGGTTCAGACCTTTCTCGTCGTAGTAGGTGTAGGCCGTGGCGAGCCGGTCGAGTTTGCCTTCGGGTGGATAGAAATAAGTGTCCTTCATGCCCAGCGGCTCGAAGATGCGGGTGCGAAAGAATTCGTCCAGCGGTTTGCCGGACACCACTTCCACGAGCCGTCCCAGCACGTCAACGCCGAGGCTATATTCAAACTTCTCGCCGGGGTTGAAGAGAAGCGGAAGACCCGCGAGGTGCTTGGTGCTGTCTGCGATGGTGCCATCGTAAGGCAGGAGGCCAGAAGCCACCTTCGCGTCCTTATACATGGGGCCGAGGTCCTCATTCCAGTCGTAAGTGATTCCAGAGGTGTGACGCAACAGGTCGCGAATGGTGATCTCGCGGGTGGCGGGGATCGTGTACGGTGCGCCGGACGCGGGCTTTACCAGCACTTTCGGATTCTTGAACTCGGGCAGGTACTTTGAGACCGGGTCATCAAGCAGGAAGTGGCCCTCTTCGTACAACATCATGACTGCCAGGGTGGTGATGGGCTTGGTCATCGAGCAGATGCGGAACATGGTGTCGGGGCGCATCGGCTTGCCCGCTTCGCGGTCGGCCATGCCTTGCGCCTTGAACCACGCCACATGGCCGCGACGGGCCACTAGCGTGACCGCACCCGTGATTCGTTTGTCGTCGATGCTGCGCTGCACCGCGCCGGCGATCCGCTCCAGCCGTTCCGAGGACAGGCCGACGGTTTCCGGCTTGACCACCGGCACTTCCTGCGCCATTGCCGCGGACAAGAAGAGCGCACAGAAAAAGGTCGAAAATATGATTTTGCGATTTGTGATTTGCCTGTTTATGATTTGCCGATTCATGACGAACAGATCTCCTTATCGTCGCCTTCGTTACACGGGGGACACTGATTGTACAACGACAGAGACTAGGAGTCTGTCGGGAATAGGCAAGCACACGCTGGAGGTTTCCCTGGGGGAGGCATGGAGCAGCGCCGGATTCCGCAGGGCAGAAACCAGATCGGCT
>Ga0224555_1004395_pt1 | contig 12977 bp, 14 predicted proteins | sample 714S23034metaG_FD_180687 | JGI IMG/M metagenome (GOLD analysis project Ga0224555, IMG submission 180687) | Peat soil microbial communities from Stordalen Mire, Sweden - 717 S2 30-34 | ecosystem: Environmental > Terrestrial > Soil > Wetlands > Peat | place: Sweden: Norrbotten County, Stordalen...
CAGCTTCCCCCAACTCGGACGCCCGCCCGGAATTTTCAAGTTCTCGATACAGGCGTCCATTGAATAACACCACGAATCCAAAACCAGCCGCCTCCAGCTTGCTGCGCTTCCCCACCCAGTTATTCACCTTAGTCCCCGGTGGATTGTTCAGCCAATAACTCGAGTAAGAGAAGGTCGCACGCAGATCCTTCAACCTCTCATCTCCCGGATATTCGTTGCGGTCGTAGCCGATGTAAGAGACAGCACTCTCGCCGGCGGACTCTAACATCCGCATGCTATCGGCGAGAACGCCCAGGAGGGACAGGAGGGCAGCAACTGCAAGCAGCTTCTTCATGGCCGCCCATTCTAGCAATAACCACTTTCGCCAGCTAAGGCCGCCCCGGGCCCTGACCGAGAAACACGACGTACCCAGCCTACCCGCCGATATGCACCATCGTGCGCGACGCCGGCACAAATCCCGGCTCCCCGATGTGGTGCCGTTCTTCTTTCTTCTCCACCGCGTGCACAATGAACTCCGCGAGCTTCTCGTCGGTCGCGCCGCGCCGCATCAACTCGTGCAGATCGTGATCCCACACGGAAAATAAACACGTACGCAGCTTGCCGTCCGAGGTGATGCGAATGCGGCTGCAGTGTCCGCAGAACGGATGCGACACCGGCGCGATGATCCCAATCTCGCCCACGCCATCGGAGAAGCGATATCGCCGCGCCGTTTCGCTGCGCTCGTGCGCTATCTCTTCGAGCGGCAGATACTCCGACATGCGGGAGACGATCTCATCGAGCCTGACCACAATTTCCGGCGTCCAAACGCGGCCCTCTTCGAGCGGCATGAATTCGATGAAGCGCACCACCACCCGCTCCTCCCGCGCGAACATCCCGAAAGGAATAACCTGATCTTCATTGAAGCCGCGCAGCAGCACGCAATTGATTTTCACCGGATCGAGCCCCGCTCGCCGCGATGCGCGCACACCCGCCAGCACGCTCTCATACCCATTTGGCACGCGCGTGATGCGCGCAAATCGCTCCGGATCCACCGCGTCCATGCTGATCGTCACGCGGTCGAGTCCCGCGTCTTTAAGTGGCTGCGCAATCTCGGCCAGCAGGTGGCCGTTCGTCGTCAGTGCAATTTCAGGCTTTGCGCCGTCTGCAGTGCGCAACGTTGCCAGGTCGCGTACGAACTCCACAATGCCTTTGCGCAGCAGCGGCTCGCCGCCCGTCAAGCGGATCTTCGTGATCCCGAGCCCAACCAGTATCCGCGCCATCCGCAAATAATCTTCAAACGGAAGTTCCGCATACGCCGCGCCGTTCGTCCCCGTTCGGCAGTACACACACTTGTAGTTACAGCGGTCCGTAATAGAAATCCGCAGGTCGTGGATCGAGCGCCCGAAATTGTCGGTAAGCGGCATTTAGCACTTAGCATTTAGCACTTAGCCGTCACATGGCGCCGAAGCAATTCGGCCAAATGCCAAGTGCTAAATGCTAAGCGCTAACTTCTCCACGAAAGGAAAACAAGCAGGCGGGCACAATCCCAGCGAGCGTTTCCTTTCCAACACGGGAGGCGCAGACGTTTCCATCCGCACCCTCGGATTGCATCCGCCAAACGGGCGCAACCCTCGCCCCCGCCGCCATTGATTTCCAGAATACGAATCTCTCAGGCCGCGGGGGTCGGAAACTCGACTCTCATTATAGATGCCAAAGCCAGACTCCGCGAACCGCCGCTTCTCGGTAGGGGAAAGCCGGGCGTCCCCGCCCGGCCAGACGGGCGAGACGCCCGTCCCTCCACAAGCCTGTTAAACTTTCCGCATGAAAGCACTCGTCATCACTCGTTTCGGCGGTCCCGAGGTTCTGGAATTGCAGCAGGTTCCCGACGCGCATCCCGCACCGGAGCAGATTCTGGTGAAAGTGGAAGCGGGCGGCTTGAACTTTGCCGATCTGCTCACCGCGCGCGGCGGATACGCCGGCACTCCCAAGCCGCCGCTCACCGCCGGCCGCGAATTCGCCGGCGCCGAAGACGGCAGCGGACGCCGCGTCATGGGCTATACGCAGTGGGCTGCCTTCGCCGAAAAAACGGTGGCGAATCGCAACCTCGTCTGGCCCGTCCCGGAAAATTGGACCGCCGATCAGGCCGCCGCTTTCCCCGTCAATTTCTTTACGGCCTACTTCGCCTACTGGAAGGCCGGTTTGCTCGAAAAGTCCAACGCCCAGCCGAACGACAAGGCCGCTGGTACCCGCGTCCTGATTCATGCCGTCGCCGGCGGAGTCGGCACCGCCGCGGTGCAAATCGGAAAAATTCTGGGCATCGAAATGTACGGAACTTCTTCCTCCGAGGACAAGCTCGCCCGCGTGCGCGAGCTCGGCCTGCAACACGGCATCAACTACAAGCAGCGCGATTATGTCGAAGCCATCAAAGATCTCACGCGCGGCGAAGGCGTCGACGCGGTTTTCGAAATGCTCGGCGGCGAGCACGTCACGAAAAGCGTCCGCTGCGTACGCGACTTCGGACGCGTCATCGTCTACGGCGCCGCCACCGGCGAAACCCCTCTACTCGACACGCGCCTTCTCTACGCGAAAGGCGCGAGCGTCCACGGACTCTGGCTGTCGTATCTCAGCGCGAACCGTGCGCTCATGGAATCCGCCTGGAAGCAGCTTTCCGAATGGCTGGCAGCCGGCAAGCTCCATCCCGTGATCGGAAAAGTTTTCCCGCTGGAAGAAGCCCGCGCCGCTTACACGCTGATGCAGGAAGGCAAGAATTACGGCAAGATTGTGCTGAAGATCAGTTAGCACGCTATAAATTTGTCATCAGCCTCATAGGTTGTCATCCCGAACGAAGTGAGGGATCTGCAGTTCTTCCATAGAGCCCAAACTCCAGACAAAACACTTACACCTTGTTACTCCGGCAACGCACATCATGGGTTGCTAACGCAGCGCGCGTCCGTGCGTCCAATACGCATGTTCGCAAGAAAAATGGATTGCAAAGAAATGGGGAACTTACTCAAACCGAGATTCGTATCCTGTAGCGAACCAACGTGGGGTGGACGAACGCGTCGATCCACTTAGAAGAATTTGCAGGGTGACGGGACTGGCGCACGCATGGTTTGGCGGCCCTGGGTGCGCCGAGTCCGGCAAAAAGCACGATAGTGAAGCCCGCGCCTTTTTGCGTCACCCTGACATGCGCATTGTAGGACTTTGCACGGGAAAGGCAAGTCCTCAGTCGAGCGTCCTCGAACTATCAACAGCCGCCCCTAACGCCCCGGCCAGAAACCGGGTAGAAAGCGAAGGAGCAAATGAAACTGAACCATTTGGCGCTGAACCATCTGGCAAAGACTGTTGTGCTCGGGCTGGCCGTGCTGCTCGCATCGAGTGCGTTCGCAAGTAACAAGGGTACGCTGGAGGTGCGGGAGGCGTTCGAAGTCAACGGCCAGCAGCTCGCCCCCGGTGAGTATCAACTGCGCTGGGACGGCACGGGATCGAACGTCGAAGTAAGCTTCATGCAGGGCAAGAAGGAAGTCGCAAAGACTTCGGGAAAAATAGTCGAACTCGACAAAGCTTCTCCCTACGACTCCGCGGTCGTCGAGCACGCCAGCGGCAAGGCAACGGTTTCCCAGATACGCTTCGCTGGCAAGAAGTACGCCCTAGCCATCGGCGCGACCGAGAAAGCCGAGATGAGCGAAAGCTCAACCAAGTAACTTACTAACTCCTGGAAGAGAAAACAAACAAGGGAGCACTTCGGTGCTCCCTTCTGTAGTCCAATCGGCAAAAAAACCACCAACCGACAACTGACGACTGCCGTTCAGTACTTAGGCATCTTCGGATCGATTCGATCCGCCCACGCTAAGATACCGCCGGTCAGATTATAGACCTTCGTGAACCCCGCTCGGCGCAGAAAGTTCACCGCCTTTGCGCTGCGTCCGCCCATCTTGCAGTGGGCCACGATCTCGCGGCTTGAGTCTAGTTCGCTCACGCGCTTTGGTAAGTCGCCTACTGGAATGAGATATCCCTTCAGGTTACAGATCTGGTATTCGTGGGGCTCGCGCACGTCGAGAATAAATACGTCGGCCTTCGCGTCTAACTTCTTTTTTAACTCTTCCACCGAAATTGCCGGGATGTCGTTTCCAGCGGGTTCTTCCTGCCCGCGGATGCCGCAGAACTGATCGTAATCAATCAGTTCAGTGATCGTCCGGTGCGTGCCGCAGACCGGGCAATCGGGATTCTTGCGGAGCTTGAGTTCGCGAAACTTCATGCCCAGCGCATCGACCAGCAGCAATCGTCCGGCGAGCGATTCGCCTTGTCCCAGAATCAATTTGATGGTCTCGGTCGCCTGAATGACGCCGATCAGTCCGGGCAGAATGCCGAGCACTCCGCCTTCGGCGCACGACGGCACCAGGCCCGGCGGCGGCGGCTCGGGATAGAGACAGCGATAGCAGGGTCCGTCTTCGGTCGCGAATACGCTGGCCTGGCCTTCGAAGCGAAAAATCGAGCCGTAAACATTGGGCTTGCCGGTGAGCACGCAGGCGTCGTTGACCAGGTAGCGGGTGGGAAAATTGTCGGTGCCGTCGGCAACGATGTCGAACTCGCGAAACAAGTCCAGCGCATTGGCGCTGGTCAGTTTCATGTCGAAGGTCCGCAGGTTCAGAAACGGGTTGATCGCCGTCAGTTTGTCGGCGGCGGAGTCGAGTTTCTTGCGGCCGACGTCATTGGTGGTGTGGATGATCTGGCGCTGCAGGTTGGTGTAATCGACGACGTCGAAGTCGACGATGCCGAGCGTGCCGACGCCCGCGGCCGTCAGGTAGAGTGCGAGCGGCGAACCGAGGCCGCCCGCTCCGATGCACAGAACCTTCGCGGCCTTCAGCTTCTGCTGCCCTTCCATGCCCACCTCGGGCATGATCAGATGGCGCGAGTAGCGCAGGATTTCGTCGTTGCTTAGAACGGCTTCTGGTTTGGCGGCGGCGGGTTTGACATCAGTGAGGGTAGCCATAGGGTCCTTTTTCAATTTCAATCAGGTGACGGCGAACTACAGACAAGGGCGACAACAGCGCGCGGGGCGGGACATTCGGCGATGTGTCAGTTCGCAGGTCATGCTCAAATCACAATTCAACAGCCGCCGGCAATCGACGGCACGATGGAAATGGTATCACCGTCTTTGATCGCGGTGGCTTCTTTTTGCAGGTAGCGCATGTCTTCGTCGTTGACGTAGACGTTCACGAAGGCGCGCAGCTTGCCATCGTCGGCATAGAGGTGGCGCTTCAGGTCAGGATGCTGCGAGACCAGGCCAGCAAGGGCCTCGCCTACGGTTGTTGCCGGGACATCGACCGAGGCCTGTTTCCCCGAGTATTGGCGAAGTGGAGACGGAATCTGGATCTTGGGCATATGGATAAAGATGCTATGGTACTGGCCGAAGATGCAAGGCGAAAAACCCAGCGTACTTAGGATAGAGAAAAAGATAAAGAAAAAAGCGCGCGCTGACGAACATGACCGCCCAAGAGACCTCGGGCACTAATACACAACCAGCGTTCTGCCGATGTGACCACTAGGATGGTGGGGCATGTCTGAAGCGGCTGGCGTGGCGAGATCGCAGTTCGTGAAAGAAAGTTTGACCTGTGATCGCATTTGTGACGAGCATGCACGGGAAGCGAAACTCATCCAGACCTCGCTGCTGCCTACAACGATGCTCTGCCACGAATCCGTCGAGATCGCGTTCCGCTTCATCCCCTTCGCCGACGTGGGGGGCGACTTTGCCGACTTCTTCCGCTTACCGGACGGTTTCATCGGCATCTACCTCGGGGACGTGGTCGGCAAGGGCTTGCCGGCGGCCATGTTCGCCGCACTCGTGATGGGAACCCTGCGCGGGATTCACAAGACCGGGACGGATACCGCGGACGCTCTTGTCCGGTTGAACGAGCGGCTGTTGCAGCGACCCATCGAGGGCCGCTTTTGCTCGACGTTGTACGCTCTTTTCAACCCCGCCACGCGAGAACTCATCTTCTCCAATGCCGGGATGCCACTGCCCCTGCTGGTCTCCGGTGCCGCGTGTCGGCAACTCGGCGAGGGTGGATTCCCCTCGGGAATGTTCCGGGGCGCCACCTACGGACGGCACGTTGTGCAACTCAGCCCGGGAGACTGCGTTTTGTTCGCGAGCGACGGTCTTCATGAACTGCGCAACGGGGAGGGGGTCGAGTTCTGCACCTCCCAGATCGAGGAGGTGTGGGCACAATGCCGGCACAAATCGGCAACCGAATCGGTGGATTTCGTCTTCGACCGCCAACTGGCCTTCTCCAACGGCACGGCGCCGCACGATGATATAACTGCGGTGGTGCTGAAAGTGCTGCCTTAGCCCGTGATTATGCACCTCGGCGTCATGACACCTCGGTCTTCTCGTCCACGAATTTCTTGTCGGCCTCGCCGCTGCCCACAAGCTCGAACGAATTCGTAATCGTCGCCATGCCCTTGTCTACGCTCGTGATCACGTACGAACAGCCGAACCAGTGGGCTTCGGCGAGATCGGTGGGCGACCATTGCGCGGGATGGTCGGGGTGCGAATGATAGAAGCCGACGATGTCCTCGCCGCGCTCGCGACCTTCGCGCTGAATGCGGATGAGATCCCGGGGATCGATGTTGTAACGGTTATGCGGCGAGTCCTGGCGCGTGTTGCCGCAGCGGGCGATGCGCGCGACGGTCTTCGAGCCGTTGTCGTCGAAACTCCCGAGCAGCACGCCGCAGCACTCGTGGGGATATGTTTCCTCTCCGTGGTGACGAAGCGAGACGTAGGCGGATTGAGAGAGCGTGAGCATAAGACAAGGTTTCAAAGTTTCAAGGTTTCAGAGTTTCAATGTTTCGAAGCATTCCTCGTGGCGTTCACACCTTGAAACCTTGAAACCTTGAAACCTTGAAACCTTGAAACCTTGAAACCTTGCACTCACCCCTCATGCCAAAATCTCTCGCTTAAATATTTGTCGCCAGAGTCGCAGAGGATGGTGACGACGGTTGCGCGGCGATCTTTTTCCAGGCGCTCTGGTTCTAGACGTTCAATGACCCGCAGGCTGCCCACCACGGCCGCGGCGGCGGAGACTCCGACCAGCAGTCCCTGTTCGCGCGCCAGGCGCCGGGCCATGGCATGCGCGTCTTCGGTTACGATCTCCAGATTCTGATCGGCGAGCGACGCATCGTAAATGCGCGGCACAATGGCCGAGGGCAAGTGCTTGGCGCCTTCGATGCCATGGAAGGCCGAGTCCGGCTGCAGCGAGATGCAGCGGATCTGCGGATTCAACTCCTTCAGACGACGCGTGGTGCCGACGAAGGTTCCGGTGGTGCCGAGCATAGCGACGAAGTGAGTGATGTGTCCTTCCGTTTGCTGCCAGATTTCGTTGGCGGTGGTTTCGTAATGCGCGCGCCAGTTGGCGTCGTTCGAATACTGATCGGCGTAAAAATAAAGATCGGGATGACGCTCGGCGAACTGGCGCGCGATCTTGATGGCTCCGTCGGAGCCTTCGGCGGGGTCGGTGTAGATGATATTTGCGCCGTATGCCTGTAGAATGCGTTTTCGCTCGGGAGAAACATTCTCCGGCACGCAGAGCGTGACCGGGAATCCGATAGCGGCGCCGAGCATGGCGTAGGCGATGCCAGTGTTGCCGCTGGTGGAATCGAGCAGCGTTTTTCCCGGGCCGAGTTTGCCGGCACGGCGTGCTTCGGCCACAATGCTGGCGGCGGCGCGATCTTTGATGGATCCCCCAGGGTTATGCCATTCGGCCTTGCCCAAAAGTTTTACCCTTGGAAGATCGCCGGTGAGCGCGTCGAACGACAACATGGGCGTGTTGCCGATGCGCGCAAGCAGAGCTTCTCCTCCCTTGCCAGGCGCGGCTTTTGCGTCGTAAGGCAAAGGCGAGGGCGCGGAGCCGGAAGCTGCTGGCGTCATTGGAATGTGGTTGCCCCTGTGACTAGAGTAATGTGCCCGCAATCTTTAAAAAGGTGTATCTATACTAGCGTTACTGGATTGCTGCGTCATTAGATTCGTCGTGCACATTTTTGGTTCCATCGAATCTGTGCAAGTCGCATCTAAACTGATACAACGAGAAAAAGAGAATTGAGTTTATACGATGACAGCGAAAGTCGAACAACGAACCTATGAAGACGCAGTCAATTGGCTGCGCGATCATGGCTTTGACCTGATTGAAGCTCCGGGCGCGCAAACCCGCGTGTTCCTGAAGAAGTATAACTGCTCGGCGGCGATCCAGAAGACGGACGACGGCGGCGCGAAAATTTTCGCATATCCCGGATACATGATCGGCAGCGAAATTTCGAAGCTGATCAATCGCGGCTATCAGCAGTTCATGAAAACTACCAAGACCGAAGTGCCGGCGACGGCCGACCACCTGAAAGCGCTGCAGCAGTTCTCCGAAGAAATGAAAGAAGCACTGGGAACGCCCAGCCTCTACAACGAGTCGCTCGGAACCACCAGCGATTCGTATCACTACGATCGCATCAAGGACCGCGACCAGCCCGCAGTGGAGCGTCCCAAGCGCCCCTGGGAGACGGTGAAGGTGAAGGCAGCCGCGGCGGCGAAGAAGAGCCGGGCTTAGGGAAAGCCAGGTTTCGAAGTTTCAAGGTCTTCAACTGCACGGCGCATGCCTTTACCTGCAACGTTGCAACCTTGAAACCTGGCTTTTATCGCCCTCTATCCATAGCCTGGTTGGCCAGCCGGTCAGCAATCTGGTTGTGTTCGCGCAGGGCGTGGCGGATTTCGAAGTGCTCGAGCCGGCGCACCAGTTGCTGCGCCTCGTCATGAAGCTTGCGCAATTCGGGATGGCGCACCTTGTAGATACCTTTCATCTGCCGGACCATCAGTTCGGAATCGCTAATCACCTTGAGCGCCTTGATCTGGTTTTCAGCAGCGTAGCGCAGCGCGGCAAGCAGTCCCTGATACTCGGCGTAGTTGTTGGTCCGGTGTCCAAGGTATTCGCTAAGCTCGGCAACCGGGTGGCCGGAGGCGTCTTTGATGGCGACACCGTAACCGGCAGGCCCAGGATTGCCGCGAGCTCCGCCATCGACGTGAGCAGTGTAAGCGGCAACCGCGGATTTCGGCGCAGAGAAAAGATTGCTGGATTCGGAAGAGCGCGAAGGCATGGGTCGAGTTTACAACGACCGGTGGTCCACCTTGATGCACGATCCCGACTCTTCAGAGCGCCCCGCTCAAGCTCCGCTTGGGCGAGTTTTCGCCGGTCCCTGACTCGACGGCGGACTTCCGAGTAACGACAATCATTAACTGACATCAGCAGCTATAACGAATCCAGGGTTACTCTGGCCCACAGGCAGCTGCCGGACTGCACTCGGCTCGGACGGGCGAGGACGCCCGTCACTCCACACTTTGTTCTATCTTCCCGTGGCCAGCCGCGTAGCCAGCCGCTGCGGCAAATTGGCGGCAAGAATTTTCTCCTGAGCCAGCCGCAAGTTGTAAGGCACGCGATAGAAAGTCGCGATCCAGGCATCAGAGTCGAACACGGCGAAGGCGGAGCGCCAATCACCATCGCGGGGCTGGCCGACAGACCCGGGGTTGATGAGATAGCGGCGATCTTTGCGCAGCGGCCAGTCGGAGGATTCGGGCTGGCCCACGGTGCGATATCCGGGACGATAGGCTTCGCTGATCTCGCCCGTGAGCACGAATCCGCCCTGCAGGTGCGTGTGTCCGAAGAAGGTGACGGGGACGGGAATGGTGATGAGCGGTTCAACGGCATCGCTGGCGCTGACCATGTATTCATCTTCGTCGAGCGCCGAGCCGTGGACGAACTGGATGCCGGGGAGTTCGTCGAGGCGGATGGGACCCTGCGGGAGCGAACGCAGCCAGTCGAGATTCTTGGGCGTGAGCTGGTCGCGCGTCCAGAGCGTGGCGAGGCCGGCGACCGGGTTGAATTCGTCGAGGTTCATGAGACCGCTGACGGCTTTGTCGTGATTGCCGCGGACGAAGACGTGTCCGAGAGCCTGCGTGCGGGCAATGACCTCGTTGGGATTGCCGCCGTAGCCGACGGTATCGCCGAGATTGACGACGAGGTCGCAGGTGGGAGCGGCGGCCAGACAGGCGTCCAGCGCTTCGAGGTTGCTGTGAATGTCGCTGAGAAGAAGGATGCGCACAGACGGAGGATTATAGCCTTTTCTGGGGAGAATACGGCGAGGCGCGGGGGCTGTGGAAGTCCGGTCCCCGAGGGATGCGAACAACACCTTTCAATTCCTAAAGGCCTCTTGAACAAGCCGCGTTTATCACATTCGCGGCAAATCCACCACCGGGCAACGGGCCCAGTGTTCGGGGCTGACTTCGACGAGCGGCGGAAGCTCGACGGCGCAGGCAGCGATGCGGTGCTGGCAGCGCGGTTCGAAAGGGCATCCGGAAGGAAGTTGAGCGATGGGCGGCACTGTGCCTTCGATGGTCGAGAGCGGAAGAGCGCGGTCGGTAGCAAGCGTGGGAATCGCGCGCAGCAGGCCCTGAGTGTAGGGATGCGCGGGCGCGTGGAAAATATCGGCCTTCGTGCCAAGCTCGACCAGGCTGCCGGCGTACATGACCGCGACGCGATCGGCTACGTGCGAGACGACGGCGAGATCGTGCGAGATGAAGAGCATCGCCAATCCGAATTTATGGCGGAGGTCGTTGAGCAGGTCGAGGATTTGCTGCTGGATAGTGACGTCGAGCGCGGTGGTGGGTTCGTCGGCGATGAGCAGTTGCGGGCGGTTGACAATGGCCATGGCGATCATGACGCGCTGGCGCATGCCTCCGGAGAGTTGGTGTGGATAACTGCGGGCGCGCTCGCCGGGATCGGGAATGGCAACGTCGCGCATGCCTTCAACAGCTCGACGGCACGCTTCCGATTTGGAGACGCGGTGGTGCGCGAGGACGGCTTCCGCGACTTGCTCGCCGACGCGCATGACCGGGTTGAGCGCGGTCATGGGCTCCTGGAAAATCATGGCCATGCGCGACCCGCGAAGCTGGCGCAGCTGATCGGAAGGCAGGTGGGTCAGATGCGTGGGGGGACCGTCGTCTTTTTGAAGACCATTCTGAAAAGTGATTTCGCCCCTGACGATGGCGGCGGGTGGAAGCAGGCCCATGATGGCAAGCGAGGTAACGGATTTCCCGGAGCCAGATTCGCCGACCAGTCCGAGCACTTCTCCGGGTGCGATAGAGAACGAAAGATTGCGAACGGCGGCCACGGGTGCAGCAGCGTCCGACTGCTGGGCGGACGGCCGTGCCCGCCCAGCACGGGATTGCGGAAACTCGATGGTGAGGTCGCGGACGTCAAGCAGCGGGCGCACGAAGGCTATGGTATCAGCGCCGACGCTACTTCTTTGGCCGCGATTCCGGCGGCACCAATCCCGCCACGCGGTAATACACTGCGAGCTGCCCGTAGTGTTCTCCCGAGTGCTCGATAAACCCCCACGCCGCGTCGGAGACTCGCACCCGCTGATTCGCGAACGGATCGACGATCAAATCACTCATTCCCTTATCGCCCTTCTGCTTGATCGCCGCCGCGCCGTCGGCAAACGCTTTCTTCACAAACTCGACCACCGCGGCTTTCGTTTTGTACTGCTCGCGCTTGGGATCTTCTTCGGCAGGCGGCTTCAGTCCCATCGCCAGGTTGGTGAAAAAATAATTCGCATTGGCCGCGTGCAACAGTTGCTCGGCAAAACTCCGTTCCGCCGGCACCGGCTTGAAGTCGTATTTGTCCTCGGGAAAATCTTCCGCCATCGCAATCAACTTTCGCCCGATATCGTTCCAGTTCTCCAGCAAAGCCTGCGACGGCCCCACCGCCGGCTTCGGCGGCGCCTCTTTCTTCATCGTGTCTTGCGCGACTGCGAGTGCGGCAAGAATCAATACCGCAAGGACAACGCCAACAATTCGCTTTTTCATTTCGTCAATCCTCCAATAACGATTGTCTTACTCCAGTCCAGCCTCCCCCAGCATTTCCAGAAACTGCTTCTGCGTGCGCATATCGATCGACTGCGCCACCAGCTTTCCTTCCCGGTCGTAAACAAAGCTCTTCGGAATCCCCTCCACTACAAACAAATCGTTTACCTTCCGCCCGGGATCGAGCAACACCGGAAACGAAACCTTGCGCTCGCGAATAAACGGCTCGACCTTCGCCGCCTCTTCATCTGAAATGCCCAGCACCACCAGCCCTTTCGATCCGAAGCGCTCGTAAAGCGTCTCCAGGTCCGGCATCTCCTTGCGGCAGGGCGGACACCACGTCGCCCAGAAATTCACCAGCACAACCTTGCCCCGCAGTTCCGAAAATGTCCAGCTCTTGCCCGAAAGATCTTTCAGCGTAAAGTCGAGATGCTCCCGCTTGCGGTCATCCGCCTCCAGCCGCGCCATCGCCGCCCGAAACTGGTCATCATTATTGAGATCAAGCGGCGCCTCGACATGTTCATAGCGCACCAGCGTAGCCAGTTCAATATATGGATACGCCGGTTCCCGCGTGGCTTTGCTGCCCGCGTCAGAATTCTTCGGCTTCGCCCAAGGCACTGGCCGCTCGCGCAACGTCTCAGCCAGTGTGGTCGCCACTTCCTGCAGCGTGTCGTGTCCGAAATCGCCTTCGGTGGAAAGTCCCGCCAGATTCACCGCCAGCCGCAGCTTGTTGTCAGTCGCCGGCAGCTTGCGAATCTTCAGCGCCAGATCCTTAAGTAGTCACCGCCCGAACGTCATCCGCCAGCGAGCGCAGCCCATTGATCTGATCCGCCAGCGGCTTCTCCTCGGCGCTCCAAACAATTTCTTTTTTCTGAGCGACGGCGAGGTGCAGCCCGAAGGTCGCGACCGCGAGCACGATCGCAATCAACAAAAAGAAAAGTTTTATCCGACGAAGAAAGGAATTGGGTTTCATGCGCAACAAGCTTAACAACAGATGGTCTGCCGCACCACCGCTCCCGCACGGCGCGAAGGGAAAGAGGAAGTGAGCTCGCACTCCCATCGCTCGGTTATTCGTGAGTATTAACCAGTTAGTACCGTC
>Ga0224555_1004396_pt1 | contig 12971 bp, 12 predicted proteins | sample 714S23034metaG_FD_180687 | JGI IMG/M metagenome (GOLD analysis project Ga0224555, IMG submission 180687) | Peat soil microbial communities from Stordalen Mire, Sweden - 717 S2 30-34 | ecosystem: Environmental > Terrestrial > Soil > Wetlands > Peat | place: Sweden: Norrbotten County, Stordalen...
GGCATTTTGCTGGTTCAGGCAAATTGTCTTCAAGCCGGGTTGGGAGCAGTAAATGTGTTGATCCGGTTATATTCCTCTTCGCTCAGCCTGAAGTGGAGCGCCGGCGCCAGTCCCTGCACCTGCTTGCCGCTGCGGCCTCCCACAATGGCAGCCGTAATCGCAGGGTGTTGCAGCGTCCAGGCCACGGCCACAACGCCGGGGCTCACTCCGTGGCCATTGCCGATCTCGCGGAGTAGTTCCACCAGCCGCAGGTTCCGGCTCAGGCGCGGCTCGTTGAACTCCGCCGCGCGCCGCCTCCAGTCATCCGCAGGAAACGCCGCGACGCGTTCCGCGGTCATCGCTCCCGTCAGGAGGCCGGAAACCATTGGCGAATAGTTGATCACGCCAATTCCGTTAGCCAGCGCAAACGGCAGTACCTCCTCCTCAATTGACCGCCGCAGCATCGAGTAGGGCGGCTGCAGGCTGGTGATCGGCGCAATCTTCTGCACCCGCTTCATCTGCTCCACTGAAAAATTCGAGACACCGATCCAGCGGATCTTGCCCTGTTCCTTGAACCGTGCCAGCGCCTCCCAACCCTCCTCGATCTCCTCTTCCGGGTCGGGCCAGTGGATCTGGTAGAGGTCGATCGTCTCCACCCCCAGTCGGCGCAGCGATCCTTCCAATTCCTCAGCCAGCGACCCGCCTTTCAGCGACCGGTAAATGGAGCGATCCTCATGCCAGCGCATCGAGCACTTGGTGAATACCAGCGGCTTGTGCGAAGTGGTTTTCAGCGCCATGCCAACCACTTCTTCCGAATGTCCCAGCCCGTAAATGGCCGCCGTGTCGATCCAATTCACGCCCTCATCGAGGGCCTGGTGGATAGCGTCAATCGATTCCCGATCATCCTGGGACCCCCATGCGAACTCCCAGTTCCCGCCGCCAATGGCCCAGGCGCCAAAGCCGATCGGCGTGAGATGAAGATCAGAACGTCCAAGAGTGTGTAGTGCAGGTGAAGCAATAGAATTCGTCATGTTCATGTAGATGTTCCTCCCAGCCGAACGACGCTCAAAACCATTTGAACACTTGAAATTCAAATCTTGCAGGCATCGTCCAGCGGAGCATCAAGCACCTCCATTGATGCTATGATTCAGTCCATGCATCAAACCGAAGGCTTGATGCGGAGTTTGAAATGAGAACAACACTGAACATTAAAGACGAGGTTCTTGAGCAAGTCAGGCAGTTTGCGGCAGCTCGTTCGATGCCAACCGGCGAGGCAGCCAGTTATCTGCTCAACCAGGCCTTGAACAAGCCGCTCGGAACCCGCATCGAAAATGGTTTCGAGGTTTTCGATGTGCCTGAAGGCAGTCCCATCGTGACCCTGGAGCACACGCTGCGTCTTGAGGACGAGCTTTGAACAAAACATGGCTGCTGGACGTGAATGTTCTGCTCGCCTGGCTTTGGCCCGCACACGAAGCCCACAAGACTGCACAAAGCTGGATTCTGCACCACCTTCAAGAACCGTGGGCATCTTGTCCAATTACCGAGATGGGGTTCTTGCGGATCGTCACCAACCGGTCATTTTCCCCGGATGCACCGAATTGGGCTGAAGCAGTCAAGATCCTGCAAAAACACACTCAAGGAAACCCGGTTCACTCTTTCTGGAAAGATTCGCTCACACTGGCTGAAATCGACCTTAGGTTGGGTGGACGAATCAACGGTCCAAACCAGATTACCGATGCGTATCTGCTGACCATGGCCGTGCAACATAAGGGGTGCTTTGTAACCTTTGACTATCGTGTCCAATTGTTGGCTCCCAAAGGAAGCGACGAGTGCGAAGCGCTTCTAATCCTGAGGCTCTGAAGCACACGTCCTCTCGACATCCGCCTCTACGCCGCGATCAAAAAAAGTCCGTCGCGCATGATCTGTTCCCGCCCCGCGTCGGTTTCCAGCCAAATGTTGAACCCCAGCCCCACCACATCGATGTGCGTTCCCGAGCGCCAAGGCGCGCCGGTGTGTTCGCCGTAGGGATTTCCGAACGCAATGTGAATCCCCGGAAACTTCTCGTCCTGCAGGATGTTGCCGATCACGCGCTCCACGCCCAGATTGGTGCCGATCGCAAACTCGCCCACGCGGTCGGAGTTCTCGTCGGTGTGCGTGTAAGCCCAGAAGTCAGCCTCAAGCTGCTTGTTCACACTCGCACAACTGACGATCCGGTTGCCCGCAATCTCAATCGTCAGCGGCGTCGCGGCCAACAGCCCATACCGCGCGCACAGCCAGTCGCCCACCACCCCATCCACCACAAAGGTGCCGTTCACCTCGCCTGGCGACGTGAAACACTCGCCGCCCGGCAGGTTGCCCCACTTCTCCGGCGAAATAATCCCCGACGTCTTGAACCACTTGTAGCCCGGATTCATATCGGCGGTAATATCCGTACCCGCCGCCGTAGTCGCGCGAATCCGCGTTGCCTTCCGCACACGCTCCAGAACCTTCTGGCTGAGCCTGTCCACAAGATTGAAGTCCGCCCTCATGCCCTGGCACATGATCTCCGGCGTAATGTTCACCATGTGCGCGTGCCGCATGTGCCGCCGGTTCACTACATCCGTCATTTGCATGCGCGAGTGCAACTCGTTGGTCTGCACCTGCACCGCAAAGATGGAGACCTGCGAAGTCTCCATATCCGCCAGCACCTGCGCCGGCATATCGATCAGCGGCCGCGGCGCCAGATCCTCCAAAAGGAAGACATTCCACTCGCAGCCCCGCTCCGCCAACTGCGCAGCCAATGCGGCGGCAATCGGCTCGGTCACGCGGTCGGTAATCAGCGTGACCTTTTCCGCCGGGTCAATGCGCAGGCAAGTGGTCACCGCCGATCGCGCGCCAGCCGCAAATTCAGCTGGGTAGTCAAGCGAAAGCAGATGCTGTGCGGTCTCAGTCATGCGTCGGGGAATTTCCTCACTCAAAAGATTCATGGCAGCACAACGCCCCACTCTGTGAGGTTACTGGAAAATTCACCAGAATGAAATGGAGGGGTCTCTACAGCCCCTCCGCCGTCTCCCGAGCCATGTAATCCACCACCGCCTTCAGGTCGTGATTGCTCTCCTCAAAAACTTTCAACTGCCGATCCGCGCCGGTTCCCGTTGCCATAATCTTCCGCACCCCATCGATCGCCTCGCGGCTACCCAGCTCATCCACCACCGGATCGATCAGCGCCAGATACTCCTCCAGCAGATCGCGCAGCGGCAACTCCTGCTGTCGGCCAAAGTCGATCAGCTTCCCATCCAGCCCATACCGCACCGCGCGAAACTTGTTCTCCATCAGCAGCGGCCGCGCATACTGGCGGAAGTCCTGGTTCGCCTCGTGCAGCTTGTAGAGATAAACCGCCGTAGCCTGAATCAGCGCCGCAATCGCCACCGTCTCCTCCGCCCGCAGAGGAATGTCGCATGCCCGCACCTCCACCGTGTCAAAGAACGGATGCGGCCGTATGTCCCACCAAATCTTCTTGGCATTGTCGATGCAGTTGGTCCGCACCAGCAGGCTGACGTAGTTCTCAAACTCCGAGTAGCTTTGAAACGCATCGGGAATCCCCGTCCTCGGAAAATTCTCAAACACCTTGGCGCGGTAGCCCTTGTAACCCGTGTTAATCCCCAGCCAGAACGGCGAATTCGTCGCCAGCGCCATGATGTGCGGCAAAAAGTACCGCATCGAATTCATGATGCGAATCGCCGCCTCGCGGTCCTCAATGCCTACGTGCACATGCAGGCCAAAGATCAGGTTGGCGCGCGCCACCAGTTGCAGGTCCTTCACCACCTGGTGGTAGCGCGGGTCGGGATAAATCTCCTGCGTCCGCCAGTCTGCAAAAGGATGCGTTGCGCCGGCCACCAGCACCAGCCCATGTTCTTTGGCCAGCTTGATCATCTCGCGGCGCAGCTCGTAAATATCCTCGCGCGCCTCGTCGATGTTGCGGCAGACGCGCGTGCCCACCTCCACCACCGAGGTGTGCATCTCCGCCTTCACCCGCTCCTGCAACCGCATCTTGCCCACGGCCAGCATCTCGGTCTCGATGTGCGAGCGCAGATCGCGGGTGACCGGGTCAATGGTCTGGTACTCCTCTTCAATGCCGAGCGAGAACGATGGGCGCATATGCGGCTCCTCAGGGGAGTGCTTTGGGAAATTGTAGACCAGATACCTGAGGTCGTTTCACGGCTTTCAGGGCAAGGTCGATGAATGAGGCGGATTTGAATGCTCGAGTAGTGCGTTATTTTGCAGGGTGTTGCTGATACTTGAGGGCGGCAAAGCCCAGCCCCGCGAAGAATAGGCCGGCCAAGATGAAAGCATCTTCCATTCCATGGAGTTCCCAATACGTGGCGATCCTGCCGTTCTGGGGATTGCTCCTCTCATAGATAACCTCCACCGACTGCCCCGCGGTGAACGCTGCCGGCCGGGAGTAGTTCGGGGAGTCGATGGCATAGTCGCGGCCATTTACTGAGTAGGCATATTCGGGAGCGTAAAGAGTATGGCCGTTGTCATCCTGCTGGTCGACGAGTTTGACGATTTTGCCCTGGGTTGTGGCGCTGCGGTGGATGAAGAGCTCAGTGTGAATCGCGAACGCGATGCCGATGGCTACAAACAGAAAGCCAAGCCACATGATCAGCTTGCATCCGAACGGGTTGGGAAGCGTCAATCGGGTCTCGATCTTTTGGGGCATGCACACACCGTACCAGACTGCGCGGTCGATGGTCGCTTGAGTTTCTGCATTTCCGTCAGAAAGAAGAGGATCGGGGCTGGAGGTTAGTGATCGGGATCAAGGGGCAGGGCATTGGAGGGGCTAATCGAGGTGTTGCAGGACCCGGCTATCTTATAGTCTGGTACAGTGTTTAAAGATTTTCGCCTTATATTCGCTTTTACGATAGAATGTCGCCAAGCGATGAACCTCTTCTCCCAACTCGCCGCCGAACCAACCCATGAGGAGCTTTTTCCCGGCGCAGTCCTGATGCGCAGCCTGGCCCTCCCGCAGGACGCTGAATTCTTCGCCGCCATTGAGACCATCCTGGCTGCCGCGCCGCTCCACCACGCATCCACACCCGGCGGCCTGCCCATGGGCGTCATGGTCTCCGACTGCGGCACGCCGGAGGCCTTTCGCCGCCGCTGGGACCCAGCCAACCAAGCCGTCAAGCGTCTCTGGCCGCCCATACCCCGCGTCCTCTATGATTTCGCTCTCCGCTGCGCCGTTCGCTCCGGCTTTCCGCTCTTTCGCCCCGACTCCTGCCACATCAACCGCTATGAGGCCGGCATCAAACTAGGCCTCCACCAGGATCGCCATGAATGCGATAGGTCCCAGCCCATCGTCTCCATCTCACTGGGTCTTGAATGCGTCTTCCAGCTCGGCGGCCTCGAGCGCACCGACCCCACCAAGCGCATCCTGCTTGAGCATGGCGATGCCATCGTCTGGGGCGGCCCATCCCGCATGCGCTTCCACGGAGTACTACCGCTGAAGCAGGGCCATCACCCGCTCACCGGCCCCTACCGCTATAACCTCACGTTTCGCAAGATCACGGCGTGAGGGGAACGCCACCCCCCGGATAGGGTTGAGTGCTATCCGTACCATCAGTGGGTACCCCCCCTGTCCTTTTCGTAAAATACCTATTTTCATGGGGTTACGCGATGGGGACGCTCTATCTATGACATAACAAAGGAGTTATTTACAGTCGTAAGATAACAAAAGACTTAACGGATGCCTAAGGCAAACTGCGGCGAGAAGCTCGCGGGAATCTATTGTTTTCTGAGTTTCGACGAGCCACTAACCATTGTGCGCCAAACCCTTGAAATTATCGGCAAAACATCCGCGTCTTTTTCCATGGTGTTACCCTGGGCACTTCGGCGATAAATGCCAGCCACGAAGACCGTTGTGCGCAATGTATGCACGGGAATGAATGCTCTAGTTCTTTGAGTCGGAATCGGAATCCTTGGGCAGCTCGAGATAAACCAGCCCAAAGCGCGTCTTGCCGTCCTTCGCATCGCTGATGCCCACAATGCGGAAGCGCAACGGCGTGCCAGCGCGAAGCTCGTGGTCAGTCGACGAGTCCCCGCTTCCGTTCACCTCGATGTTGCCGTCCTTCTTGGCGTCGCAGGTCAACCCGCTCTTCGTCACCGTGAGCGCGCCTACCGGTTTGCCTTTGAAGCACTCCAGCACTTCGCCATAATGCGCCAGCGGCTTGCGATAGTAGTCCAGCACCTTGGCCCCGGAGTCGGTTGTCTCAAAACTCGCGGCCATCAGCGTGAAATTGAATCCCTTGAAGCTCAGGCCCAGGTTGGCCGCGGACTCGCTATCGTTTTCCTTCCACGGCTTCGCGCCAGGATAGTTGGGCAGCCCGATGTCTTTCGCAGTTGCGTGGGAGTTGGCGTGAAGATCGAGGCTGAAGCCCTTGTCCTGCGCAACGGAGGAGAGGCTGGCAGCAAGAAAAAGCGCGCCCATGGCAGTGGCACGAAGTGGGGAAACGAATCGGTTGCTCACGCGGAGGTTCTCCTTCAGACGGACCAAGCAAGATACGATCCGGTCCAAAGGAAAGTTCCGCGACCCGCCTCATACCTTTTTCGGTGTCCGCACCGCGCGAGTCCGCCACAACCTCCGCATTGTCGACATGCTTGGAATCCAAACCAGCAGGAGAAGTGATAGACCGAACACCGAAAAAAAGAGTTGCACTCCATCTACCTGAGCCTCCGGGTGAAAAAGGGCTGCCCACGCCACCGCGACGAGTTGATATACAAATATGATGCCAAACGCAGAAAGCACGACGAATGAGGCCAAAAAACAGACCAGAGCAACTCGCGGACTTAAGGACGTCGGGTCGATGGGCCGGATTCTAAGTCTCACTTGGAATGTTCCGCAGTTCCTGGAAACACCTTGGCTTTAACCCTGTTCTTCTTCGCCGCCTTCTTTTTCACCGGCTTTGCGGCCTCCGCCCCCAGAAACGCCGCCCACCTCAACTCCGGCACATGCGGCGCCTTCTTCGCCTTGGCAATCGCCAGGTCCGCCACTTCCCGCACAATCCAGTCGAAGTTCGCCTGCCCCACCGAATGCAAATCAGCATCCGGCGCGGGGTTCATGAAGTCGATGGCATATGGAATCCCATCCTCCACCGCGAATTCCACCGTGTTCAAGTCGTATCCAAGCGCCTGGCATAACTTCAGCGCATCCTGCTCCACCCGCTTCAGCAGCTTCTTGTCATACTTCGGCGGATTCTGTATATACCGCTCCGCATGCGGCCTGCGCGGGTCGTAAGGCATGATGTGCACCTTCTTCTGCCCCACCACGTAGCAGCGGAAGTACTCGTTAAACTCGACCGCTTTCTGGTAAGTCATGCACAAATCCCGCGACTGGTCGTACGCCCTGAAAAACTCCTCGCGATTGTGAATGTGGTACACATCGCGCCACCCGCCGCCATCCACCGGCTTCAGAAATCCGTGCTCGCCCACGTAGGCAAACACGCCGTCCCAATCCAGCGGGTATTCGAGATTGCGCATCGACCGGTCCGTCGTTCCCTCGGGATGTTTCTTGTGCGGCAGGATCACCGTCTTCGGCACCGCCACCCCCAGCTTTTCCGCCAGTGAATAGTTGAAAAACTTGTCGTCCGCGCTCCACCAGAACGGGTTGTTGATGATGATCGTCCCGTTCAGCGCGGCATGCTTCAAATAGGCGCGAAAGAACGGAATATCGTGCGAAATCCGATCCACGATCACCGAGTAGCGCGGAGCCTTGTCCAGGCGCACTGCGCCTGTCTCAAGAAATTCGGCCCGTATGCCGTCCAGGGCGCGCGCATTGATGTGCTCCACCAGAGAGCCGGGAAAGCTGTTTTCCATGCCGAAAAGGACCCCGATGATTTTCATGCTGCCTTGCCTCCAGTGAATCGAGCCGCTCGCCCCAAAGCCGTGCTGCCCAGGTTTTCTACGCATCCAGTGTACGGCAGACCACGCCGCAGGGCCGCATCCGGTCACGCTCTGGAAAACCCGTCATACATCGCTGTGCGCCCCCGCCGATTCACGTTACGTTCACCGCGAATTCACCGCCGCGTGAAATACCCTCTGTAGGCTGGCGTGCATGAAGACACTAAACCTTATTTGCAGAACTCTCTTTCTGGCAGGCCTCTTGTTCGCATTTTGTATCCCATCCGCAAGAGCCCAGTACGAGGATGGCAGCCTGATTGGCACCATCCATGACGCCACCGGCGCCGCGGTGCCCAACGCGGCCATCACCGCCACCAACATCAATACCGACAACGTCATCAAGGTTACCGCCAACGCCAGCGGCGACTACGAAATCCCTTCGCTGCGCGTCGGCGTGTACAACATCGAAGCCTCTGCGCCGACCTTTGCCCCGGCCGAAGCCAAAAACATCACTGTCTCGGTTGCCGGACGCCAACGCATCGACCTCACCCTCAAGGTTGGCAGTGCGGACGCAACCACCGTCGAAGTCAGCGATGTATCCCTGCAAATCGAGACCGAGACCAGCGAGCGCGGACAATCGGTTTCGGAATATCAGACCGAATCCCTGCCGTTGGTGAGCCGCAACTACTCTGACCTGCTGGCACTGGTCACGGGCTCCCGTCAGGCGCCCACCGCGGCCACCACCACCGCCGTCACCAGTTTGGTGCGCGCCGGATCGTACAACGTCAACGGCCTTCGCAGCATGTTCAACAATTTCCTGCTCGACGGCATGGACAACAATGCCTACGGCGAGAGCAACCAGGGCTTCGACAACCAGATCATTCAGCCCCCACCGGACTCCATCTCGCAATTCCTGGTGGTCACCAACAACGAGAGCGCCGAGTACGGCCGCTCCGCCGGCGCCACCATCAACGTGGCCACCAGAAGCGGCACCAACCACTTCCACTCCACGCTCTACGAATTCAATCGCAATACCGACCTCAACGCCTTCGGCTACATCAAAGCTTTCAGCGGAACCCATCCGATCGCCAAGCCCGGCTTCAATCGCAATCAGTTCGGAGTCAACTTTAACGGCCCCATCATCCCCAACAAGCTCTTCTTCTTTCTTGACTACGAAGGCTTCCGCCAGAAGCTCACCCCGTCGGTGGTGCTGACCGTCCCCACTGAGAATGAAATCAACGGCATTCTCGCCGTCGATGTGCAGGACCCATTCAGCCCCGGCACCTACTACAAGGCCGGCACGCCCATTCTCAACTCGCCCAATGCCAGCCCCATTGCCAAGCAGATTCTCAGCTTCTTCGCCGACCTGCCCGCCCAATGCCAGATTGCTCCCGGCGCCGCGGGCATCAACGCCTCCACCGGCCTCGATTCGAACGACTGCCCCACAAACGCGCCGTTTACCGACAATGCCGACAAGGGCGACCTTCGATTCGATTTCCAGCAGAGCGACAAAAGCTCGTGGTTCCTCAAAGTCAGCGATCGTAAAGAGACCGGCATCAACTTCCCCACGCTGCCCCTGCCGCTCGATGGGCAAACCAACGGCCGCATCAAGATTCTCGACCAGCAGATTGCGCTCGGCTACACCCGCCTGATGGGCACGAACAAGGTGCTCGATGCCCGCCTCGGCCTTTCGGCTACCAGGGCCGGCAAATTCACGCTCTCCATCGGCGACAACGCCATCGTCATCCCTGGCCTGCCCACCAACCCCGTTGTCGCCGGCGGCCTGCCATCCACCAGCGTCTCAGGCGGCTTTACCGCTTTTGGACGCCAGAGCACTAACCCCCAGTGGCAATATCCGTCGCTGCTCGACCCCAAGGTCAACTTCTCGTGGATCAAGGGCAGGCACTCTCTCAAATTCGGCTATGAATACGAACACATCTGGATGCAGGTGCAGGATTCCAACCCGCTCTACGGCTCTTTCACCTACGGAAAGGGCTACAGCGCCTGCCCCGCTTCAGCCGGAACGGCCTGCAACAACCCCACTGCGGCCGCGGATACCTACTGGGCCGACCTCATCTTCGGAACCACCAACAACTACGCCCTGGCTACCTACTTCCGCGCCCACCTGCTGCAAGGCATGGACAACGTCTACGCCCAGGACGACTGGCAGGTCAATCCCAAGCTGACCCTGAACCTGGGTTTGCGCTGGGAGTACGGCGCGCCCTACTCCGAGGCCTACAACAACCTCTCCAACTTCGACCCGCAGACCGTGTCCATGGTTACCCTCACGCCTGGGTTCATCGCCACCAGCAATGTCGCCCCCTACTCGGGTGGCGGCGTTTACGGCAAAACCCTGATCAATCCCTCCCTTGGCGACTACGCTCCACGCGTCGGCTTTGCCTGGGCAGTCACTCCCACAATCGCTGTCCGCTGCGGCTACGGCACCAGCTACGCCCATTACACCCGCGCCGGTTCGGGAGACATCCTGGCCATCAACGCGCCCAACGCACTGTTTGTCTCTGTCACGCAGCCCTCCACGGTCACAGCGTCCGGCTATCGCACCCTCGATCAGGGCTACCCGGCAAATCTCGCCGCCGGCTCCAACTTCAGCCCAGGTACCGACAACATCACCTACATCCCCAAAGACACCAAGGACAGCTACGTCGAGAGCTACTTCCTCAGCGTGCAGAAGGCCCTCGCCAAGAACACCCTTTTGGACATCGCCTTCGTCGGCAACCACGGCCTTAAATTGCAAGGTTTTGACAACGCCAACCAGGGCAATCCCGCGCTCGGCGTGGCCAACCCGACCAACTCCGCATTGGGCGCAGGATTCGTTCGCCCCTACCCCACCTGGGGCGGACCCGTGGGGTCCACCTACGATTACGGTGACATCACCCAGGCTCTCAACGAGTTCTACTCCCACTTCGACGCCCTGCAAGTTCGCTACGAGCAGCGCTTCGTCGATGGCCTCACACTGCTTAACTCCTTCACCTGGGCGCACTCGCTTGACAACGCCAGCGCCTCGCTCGAGGGCAACACACCCTCCCCGCAGGACGCCAACAACCTCAGCGCCGACTACGCCCAATCCGACTACAACCTGCCCGTCGCCGATATCCTCAGCCTCGTCTACGACCTGCCTGTCGGCCACGGCCGCCGCGTTCTCTCTGACGCCAGTCCCGTCCTCGACGCCATCGTCGGCGGATGGCAGATCAGCGGAGTCAACACCGCCCAGGGCGGAACTCCTTTCAATATCACCTACACCCCCAACTCAGCCAACGTCGTTTCGCCGCAGATTTCCGCCACCTATCGCGGAGCCAACGAATACCGCCCCAACAAGGTGGCCGGTGCGGATGTCGCTCTTTGCCACTCCGGCCACTCCTGCCTGGCCCAGAGAAGCGCGTCCAACGGCAGCATTCAGTACGTCAACCTCAACGCCTTCACGCTGCCCGCAACCAAAGACGCCAACGGCAACCTATTGAGCCCGTTCGGCAACGCTTCGCGCAACCCCGGCCGCACGCCCACTTTCTTCGAAACCGACTTTGACCTCAACAAGCGCTTCAATACCCCGGTCGAGGGCTTGAAGATCGAGTTCCGCGCCGAACTCTACAACATTTTCAACCACACCAACCTTTACCTGCCGGCAAGCGGTTTGGGCGGAACGCCCTCCACCGCAACCAGCATCAACAATCCCACCAGCGGTGGCACCGTTACCGGTACCTTCGAGCCGCGCATCGTCCAATTTGGCTTGAAAGTCATTTACTAACAGTTTGCCGTTCTCTCTTGGCAACCACCCGCGCGGCGCCTGCGCGCGGGTGGTTTTGTTTCCTTGAGGATGTTTTTGGCCCCTGTGATCATCCACACCGACCCCGCAATCTTGCTCCCTTATAATGGATGGCCGAGTGCCGAGCCGGACCGGACTGTGCACATCGGAGCAACCAGATAAAGTCTGTGCACCCCGGACCCATCGACGGGAATCACTTCTACGGGGGGCATCCGATGAAATACCGCTTATTGACAGTCAACAGGGAGTTTGGCAGCGGCGGCGGACGAATCGCACAAAGAATTGCCGAGAGCCTTGGCTGGAAGCTGCTCGACAAGGACATCATCGACGCCATTGCTTACGCTGCCCACGTCGACCCGAGCGTCGTTCGCCGCTACGATGAGCATGTCGAATCGTGGCTGCGCCGCCTCAACCAGCAGGCCATGCGCTCCGCCGCCCTCGCTGCCGGCCTCGAACTCCGCGACAACGCCGTCTTCGATGCCGAGGAGATGGTGAAAATCTCACAGAAAATCATCGAGCAAGCCTATGCCGACGGCAACTGCGTGATCGTCGGCCGCGGCTCGCAGTGCGTTCTGCAGCACAAACCCGACGCCTATCACGTCTTCGTCTATGCCCCGCACAAGGAGCGCATCCTGCGCCTGCGCGTACGCCTGGCCAAGGGCGCCGACGTCGAGCAGCGCATCCGCACCGTCGATGGCGAACGCGCCAAGTACCTCCAGCTAAACTGGGGCAAGTACTGGCTCAATCCCCATCTCTACGACCTCATGATCTCCTCGCAAGAGGACGAAGACGTCACTGCCCGCATCATTCTGAGCGCGATGCAGAGCCAGTAAAGCAGTTGTAAGTTGTAAGTTGACAGCGCTCAGCCACCGATCCCATAGGTGAGCGCAGGGCAGCCCCTTGACCCTGGCCCTCGATCTCTGATCTCCGGCAACTTAAAACTTACAACTGTTCCTTTCACTTCCTCGTCACGTCCCAATCGAAGCTGATTCCCGAGATCAACTCGTTCAGCTTCTCCACCGCGACCTGCTTCTGCTGTTCCAGGTCCGCAGTCTGTTTCCGCGCGGCCTGCAACTTGTCTTCCGCGTGGTTCAGTTCGTCCACAAACCGCTTGGCCGCGTCGCTCCCCTTCAGCGCCGTCAGATTCTCCCGGTCGCGGGCTTCATCGTTCGATGCGGTTTGCTCCTCCGCCTCGGATGCGGCTATACGCCGGTCAAGTTCCACAAGTGCCCCCTGCGCGTCAATCACCGGCTTTAGCTTCTCCAGCGCATCGGGCACGCGCTTCACCAGCTCAAGCAGGTAGCTGGTTTGGTCATTGTCGGCGTTCAAGGTC
>Ga0224555_1004398_pt1 | contig 12966 bp, 10 predicted proteins | sample 714S23034metaG_FD_180687 | JGI IMG/M metagenome (GOLD analysis project Ga0224555, IMG submission 180687) | Peat soil microbial communities from Stordalen Mire, Sweden - 717 S2 30-34 | ecosystem: Environmental > Terrestrial > Soil > Wetlands > Peat | place: Sweden: Norrbotten County, Stordalen...
ATTCTTGAGTGAGCAACACCCAGGCCACCACCCGCAAGAGCGGCTGGTGGTTTTCTTGTTTTTCGCCGTACCGGCCACACTTTCGCTCCACCCGTTTTTGCCTTATCCGCTCTTGAAGCACGAAGGAGAACGTCTCTTGGATTCCGTCACTCTCACCAGTATTCAGACAGCCCGCGCACGCATCGCCGACACCATCCACGTCTCGCCCTGCCACTTGTCCCATCATCTTTCCGAGCTGACCGGTCTGCCGCTGCACCTGAAGCTTGAAAACCTCCAGCGCACTGGCTCCTTCAAAGAGCGCGGCGCATTGAACAAGCTGCTCACCCTCAGCAAGACAGAGCGCGACAAAGGCGTGATCGCGGCCAGCGCCGGCAATCACGCCCAGGGCGTAGCCTTCCACGCAACGGCCCGCGGCATTCGCGCGCAAATCGTCATGCCCCTTGCCACCCCGCAAATCAAAGTCGCCGCAACCCGCGGCTACGGCGCTGAAGTCATCCTTTTCGGCGAAAGTTACGACGAAGCATGCGAAGAGGCCTTGCGCCGCCGCCTCGAAGAAGGACGCACCTTCATCCATCCCTTCGACGATGCGGATGTCATCTCCGGCCAGGGCACCATCGGCCTCGAACTCCTCGACCAGGTCCCCGATATCGAAGCCGTTGTGGTTCCCATCGGCGGCGGAGGCCTCATCGGCGGCATCGCCTGCGCGCTCAAGGAAACCAATCCCAGGATTCGAGTCATCGGAGTCGAACCGGAGAAGCTTCCCTCCATGCTCCGCGCCCGCGAGGCCGGCCATCCCATCACCATCGCCGCCGAAGCCACAGTCGCCGACGGCATCGCCGTCCGTCGCGCCGGCGACCTCACCCTCCCCCTCGTCAACCGCTATGTCGACGAGATCGTAACCGTCGACGACGAAGAAATTGCCAGCGCCATCCTCATGCTCCTCGAACAGGAGAAGACACTCGCCGAAGGCGCGGGCGCAGCCGCATTGGCCGCGGTCATCCAATCCAAAACTAATCTCCGCCATCGCCGCACCGTCATCCTGGTCTCCGGCGGCAACATCGACGTTACGCTGCTCGCCAAGATCATCGAGCGCGGCCTGGTCAAGGATGGCCGCCTGCTCCGCGTGCGCGTCTACCTTCAGGACCGCCCCGGCGCACTGCTCCATCTCACTGAGATTCTGGCCCGTGAACGCGCCAACATCGTCGAGACCATTCACAACCGCGCCTACTATGGTGTCAGCCTCGGCGAAACCGTGATCGACGTAACCCTTGAAACCCGCGGCGCAACCCACATCACCGCCATCAGCCACGCACTGCGCGAAGCCGGCTTCCGCTTCGAGCGCATTCAATAGATACCGTATTTCCGGTTACTGACCACTGACAGCTGACCACTGACAACTGTTTCTTCAGGAGCTTCATGTACTCCCCCAAATTCAATCAGGTCGCCGACCGCTCCATCCTCATTGAAGCGATGCAGGCCTACTCGTTCGCCATCCTCTTCGGCCCGCGATCCGCCCCTGACTCTCAAGCCCCGCTCGTCGCCACCCACCTTCCGCTGGTCGTGAAAGACGAGGGCCCGCACGGTCTCATAGAAGGCCACTTCGCCATCGCCAATCGCCACTGGCAATCCCTCGCCGAACGCGAAACCATGGTCGTCTTTCCCGGCCCGCACAGCTACGTCTCGCCCACCAATTACGGCGATCCGCTCTCCGTCCCCACGTGGAATTACATCGCCATCCACGCCTACGGCACCCTTGAACTGGTGGAAGACGATCCCGGCAAAGATGCGCTGCTCGCCGGCCTCATCCAGGCCAACGAGCCGGCCTTTGCCGAAAAATGGCGCGCCATGCCAGACAACTTCCGCCGCTCCATGCTGGCCGGCATTGTCGGCTTCCGCATCCCGATTTCGAGAATCGAAGGCAAATTCAAGATCAGCCAGAATCGCGCCCCCGAGGAGCGCCGCAACGTACATGCCGCCCACGCTGCTGGAACAGCCGATCAGCAGGCCCTGGCCGCCTGGATGCGGCGGCTCACCGCCTAACCTGGCATACGCGGGTTCAAGGCTCAAGGACGAAGATCCTCTTGTTCGCTCCTATACGGCAGAAGCTATCGCCGGCCTCAATGTCAGCGAGTATGTAAAAACACTTCGACAAGCCTCAATAGAAAAACCGCTTTGGGGTGTTGTTGAGTTGATGGCGGGTTAGCCATCCGGCGCCCCAGGTACTTCGGCTTATATGGCGGCAATGGGGCGCAAAGGCGGGTAGATCTCCGGAAAACGCCACCTCGTCACCATGAGCGCCGAACAGAGAAGCAATCCCGCTGCTACCGCAATCTACCGCTCAAGACAGACTGCAGAATGACTTTTGCAAAGGGCGAGACCGCATACAGGAACCACAGAGGTCCGAGATGTCGCTTTGCGAACAACACCCACTCCGGCCAGGGACATCCCTTCGGCGAATTCAGGTAAGCCCAGCGCGTTCGGAACCCGGCATTCCTGTCGCGCCAGGTTCCAGTTTCGGCGTCCTCCCTGCACTCAGCTACAAAGCCGGGAGCCATGTAGATCGCAAAGCCCTGAGCTTTCGCACGAAGACCATAATCGACGTCGCCGAATCTGTGTTGAAAAGCCTTGTCAAGGTTTCCGATTCTCTGTGCAACAACCCTTGGAATGAGAGTGCAGTTCGCATTCATTGTGTCGCAGGCTTCTGCGCGGTCCGGATTAGCCCGTGCCATGCGGAAGGTTCTTTGACCTACCCCTTGTCCCTGGAGAATGCCCCCGAAGGAGAGCTGTTTTGTGTCTGGATTAACAGTATTGCCCACAACGATCGGCTCAATGCCATGGTGCTGCATTTCGCGCGCAGTGCTGAACATTCGGGATATCGCATCTTTGAATAAGAAGGTATCGTCGTTTAGCAACAAGTAATAGTCGAAGTCTTCGGCTAAGGCCACGCCAAATGCCATATGCATCCCACGATTCCAAAACAAATCGCCGGTTCCCGACAATAGCCGCACTTTCGGAAAGCGTGCCGCAATTGCGTCATAGGTTCCGTCGGTGCTCGCATCGTCCACAACAAGAACCTGAACAACCCAATCGGGCGAGTCTTGCGCGAAGAGCGCGTCCAAGCACCTCAGCGTCATTTCTCGCCTGTTGAAGCAGGTGATGAGAACCGCAACCCGAGGCAGTTCCTCGCGCGATGTGTTGGATGTGGTGGCGTCCGCCCTGTCAACCGTCAAATGACGAATCCCTTTCCCCGGAATGGAATTGACCCCGCTTTCATCCAATCTGATATTGGGAATCATACCAGTCTATTGTGCGAGCCCGGATGCGTGGGCATGCTGGCCGCTCTTGCCATCGTTCACAGCATCAAAGGCGGCAAGATCGATCAGCGCCAAACAGCCATGGTTCTCAGCCCCCTCCGCCTTTGCTATACTCGTAGAGTTCACCTCTGTGCGGAGGTGGTGAAATTGGCAGACACACCAGCTTGAGGTGCTGACGCCGCGAGGCATAGGGGTTCAAGTCCCCTCCTCCGCACCAAAGATTCTTCTGCCCAGGTGCGCCGGGCAGACATGGAAAGCAGTTGAAGCAATGCACATTCTCTTGATTTTCGTCGTTTGCCTGCACATCGCGGTCTGCGTCTTCCTCATTTTTGTCGTTCTCTTGCAGCAGGGCCGCTCAGCCGATCTGGCAGGCGCTTTCGGCGGCCAGGGTTCGCAAACCGCCTTCGGTCCCCGTGCCGCGGCCAACGTTCTCACCCGGCTCACCACTTGGTCGGCGGTCGTCTTCATGCTGACCTGCATATCCCTCACCGTCCTCTACCAGCGCTCCGTCGGCTCGCACTCGGTGCTGGAAGGCGTAAAGCCCGCTCCGGCCTCAGCTCCCGCCAGGCCCGGCAAGTAGTTCCAACACTTTCTCAGCACGTCGCGCGATACCTGCGGCAGGCCCCAGGGCCTGCCGCTTTTTGCTTGTAGAAAGAGTCTGCCTTGGCGGAAATGTGCGCAAGGGCACGATTTCAGTCGTGCCACAAGATATCCAAAATGAGAGAGATGGGGGCTTTAGCCCCACACCCTTTCTCCTTGCTTCACACAGAACCAAACCTTTGTCACCAGTCCAAAAGCGGCAGGCCCCAGGGCCTGCCGCTTTTTGCTTGCCCAGGAATGTCTCCATCAAAGATCCTTGTTGACTTTTATATCTGATAGATATATCTTGCAGATAGATGAAACAGAGCCAGACAAGCTACGTTATCCTTGGCATCCTCGCCATCCATCCCAACCAGTCCGGATACGAGATTCGCCAGACCATCCAGCAGACCGTCGGCTTCTTCTGGGGCGAAAGCTATGGCCAGCTCTACCCCACCCTCAAGCGGCTTGCATCCGAAGGCTTGATCGAGGTAACCAGACCAAGCTCTGCCGCCAAAACCAAACGACAGGAATACTCCCTCACCCCGGCTGGCCATGCCCGCCTCCAGTTGTGGCTCGGCATGCCATACCGCGACGACCCGCCACGCAACGAATTCCTGCTCAAGCTCTTCTTCGGCCGCGATGCCGCGCCCGGCGTCTCCATCGAGCATCTCCGCAAGTTTCGGGAGGGGAATCGCAGCCTGCTGGCCTCGCTTTCAGGCCTGGAAACCTTGGCACGCGCACACTACTCCGGGAATCCGAATCCCGGCTTTCCGTTCTGGATGCTTACGCTTAGCTTCGGCTTGGCACAGATTCGCTCTGCCCTCGAATGGAGCGAATCCGCCTTGGCCATGCTCTCCGCCTCTGAAGCCGCCCCTGCTTCCAACCCTCAACCGGAGGACGCTCTTCCCGTAGCCAACCATCCCTGAACCTGCCCCATTTGCTTGTCCAGGAGGTCCCCAACCGGCGTGTAGAAACACAGAGCGCGCATGCAAAGGAGAACACGATGTCCACCGCCGTCCGTTCCGCACCCACGGTTCAAAAGGTCAAGTCTAGCCGCCGGTCACAAATTGTGGCCTGCGCCGCCGCCAGCCTGTTTATCCTCGGCAATTTCATTTCTTCGGTGGGAGCATTGACCGGCCCAATTACCGGTGCGTGGTTCGTTGGTACGCAAAAGCCCCGGCGCGGATTCCTCTGGATGATTGCCTTTGCCTTCGTTCCCGGCTTGATTTTCGGCTGGCGGAAGATCCCGCTGACTGGCGCAGTTCAAGCCCTGGAATATCTCGGCTGGACGCTCGTCGCCGCCGTGCTCGGCGCTCTGCCCTTCACCTTCCATCGCCTTGTCAGCCCGCGTCTGCCTGGATTCCTGGCCACGCTCCCCTTGCCGCTGGCCGCAGTCGCCATCCCATCGCTCGCTCTGGCGGTGCATATCGGCGCGGCTAAAACGATCGGCCTCTTCACATTCCTCATCTTCTGGTTTGCCGCGACGGTCGTGTGGTTGTGGAACAACGAATCTCGCGTCACCGCCTTGGTCTTTGGCGCGGGCTTCATCGTTGCGGGTGGCTTCGCGCTCCTTCGCCATTTCGGCAGCGTTGCGCTCCCTGCCAATCTGCCCATCGGCGTGGCGTTTTCCTGGGGTGGCCTTGGCGCAGCCATGCTTCTGAGCATCTGGGCGCTTTTCCACCCGATCAAGCGGAAGACCTGGGCCGACCGGCCGCGAACCGTTGCCCTGCTGCAAAGCCCATTCACCGGCGCCCCTTTGCATGTTGCCGTTGAAAAGGGTAGAGAAGCATTGGTCAGCAACTCCGGCGAGCGCTTCCCCGTCCGCAAAGGAATTCCTGCCTTTCTCAAGCCCGAAGATCTCACCGGCGACAACGGCAAATACAACCATCTCTATGAAACCATCGGCGGTTTTTACGACGATATTCAGCGTGTCGTCGGCGCCCTCCGAGGCCTGGAACTGGACTCGTATTTCGAGAACTATATGAGCTTGCTCGAAGTCAAAGCTGGCGACTCAGTGCTCGAGACCTCCGTCGGCACCGGCCTCAACTTCAAATACTTGCCGCACGGTGCAAAACTCTCCGGCCTGGATCTTTCCCCTGAGATGCTCATGAACTGCCAGAACAATATGCGCCGCTGGCAGATGGATGCCGACCTCTATCTGGGCAATGCCGAATCCCTGCCCTTCGCCGACTCGAGCTTCGAAGTGGTCTTCACCTGCGGCGGCTTCAACTTCTTCTCGGACCGCGCAAAGGCCATCCGCGAGATGATCCGCGTAGTCAAGCCGGGCGGCCATCTGATGATCGAGGACGAAACCGAAGAGTACGTGAAAAGCACCTACGAGAAGAGTCCAATCACCAGAAGCTTTTACTCCAACCGCAAACAGGCTGTCACAGTGCCCATCGACCTTGTCCCGCCGGAGATGGAAGGCATTCGCGTTGAAATGTTGAAGGACGGCAAATTCTACGCGATCGCCTTCCGCAAGCCGGCCGCTGCCTAAAGCGCACTGCTAACCTGCCTCCGGGCCATGTGCGGACGCTTTCCGCATGCGGCCCGGCAACTTGGTGTGGTGTCTCAAGAGCTAGTATCAGAAAAAAGCTGTCAACCTGAGCGAAGTTGGTAGCGCTTTTTGCGACCAACGGAGTCGAAAGCCTGCCCTGAGCGTAGTCGAAGGGGACCTGCGGTTGCACTTCGGGATTTATGGCACGAACTTTGGAGACGGGACACTAAAATGGATTCATGATCCTCGAAACCTTTCCCGTAGGCCCGCTGCATTGCAACTGCACCATCCTGGGTGACGAGGAGACTCGCGAGGCCATCGTCATCGATCCCGGCGACGAGATCGGCCGCATAGCCCGCCGCCTAAACGCCAGCGGCCTCAAGCTCAAGCAGATCCTCATCACCCACGCGCACATCGACCACGTCGGCGGAGCGCTCAAGCTCAAGCGCCTCACCGGCGCACCCATCCTGCTCAACGAAAGCGACCTTCCCCTGCTCGCCATGATGGACCAGCAGACTGCCTGGATCGGAGGCGGTCCCGTCCCCGAAACAGCCCCGCCCGACGAGAGCCTCGACGACGGCCTGGTGGTCGGCCTCGAACACTATCCCGCCCACGTCCTCCATACCCCCGGCCACACGCAAGGCTCCATCTGTCTCCACTTCGTCCCGCTCAAGATGGTCATAGCCGGCGACACTCTTTTCGCCGGCAGCATCGGCCGCACCGACCTCCCCGGCGGCGACTCTTATCAGATTCTCGATTCCATTCACACCCGTCTGCTGGCCCTGCCCGACGAGACCAACGTCGTCCCCGGCCACGGGCCCTCCACCACCATCGGCGCCGAACGCAGAAGAAACCCGTTCCTTAGCTAATTCACATAACAAATCATTCGCTTGAACATGTTTAATTTCAATTGATTGGAAAATTAATCTAAAGTAATACTTCCAATTAAAGAGCGACCATATTACTGCCCTGATTCTTCTCCAGATAGTCAATAAGAAGGTTTACTCCCTCGCTGAATTCCTGCGCCGGACTAAGCAGGCTGATCACCAGCCAACCCGACTCTTCCATCCCGAAAAAGTATCCGGGATGGACCCAGACTCCAAGCTCAAGCAGCGCCAGGACCGTTTGCTCGTCGGGATCGAGCGCAGGAATCCGCAGCATCGCATACCAGCCACCCTCGACCTCGAGCCGGCTCACCGACGGCAGTCGTCCTCGTAGTCTGTCGAGTTCCGCCAGATTCCCGCTCACGCGCTCCCGAATCTGTTCCTGAATCTCTCGACGGCCTGCCAGCCATTCTGGCAGCGCGCACTGCACAGGCGCATTGCTTGAAAGAAACGTGTCTGCGATCACCTCGAGCCGCCCAAGAGCCGCTTGCGCCGCTCCGCCCGCCACAATCCACGCCGCCTTCATCTGCGGCAATCCGGCTATCTTGCTCAGCCCGCTCACCACGAAGAGCGGAACTCCCTCCAGCGCTCCATCGAATCCGGATGCGAAACTCCGGCCCCGCTCGCCAATTCCCTGCCCGCCCATTCCGTAATCCAGAAAGACCTCGTCGACAATCAGCGCAAGATCGTGCTCACGGCAAATCTGCGCCAGTTCCTCGACTTCCCACCCCTTCGTAAAATGCCCGGTTGGATTGTTCGGGTGCACCAGCACAATGGCCCGCGTCTTCGGCGTAATGGCCCTGCGAAACCCCTCCGGATCGATCTGCCAGCCTTGGTCGTAAACCAGCGGCGCCGCCTTCAGCCGGACATCGTCCAGCCCCGCGAGGAAGTCGAACAGCGGATATCCCGGCTGCGGTACGACAATCTCGTTTCCCGGATCGCAAAGCAGCCGGAAAAGGTAGCTGTAGGCTTCGCTGGTGCTGGTGGTCAGCACAACCTGCTCCGCATCGACCGCGACGCCGTGGTCGGCATAGTACCCGCAAACCGCCTCGCGTGCGCGCAAGCTGCCCTTCGGTTGAGGGTCGTAGTCTAACGCGTGCGGATCGGCCAGGGCCGCCAGCAAGCTCGGGGTATAAGCAAATCCGCAGCGCGTCGGATTGGATGCGGTCAGGTCCGCTATCGGGAGGCCGGCCTCAGCGCGAAGCCGATGCGCCCGCGCAAGCTCGCTTTCATCCGTGTTCCAGTCCGTCCTCTGCGAAAACCGCATTCTCTTTGATCCACCAACAATCCGAAGAAGCCCCAACCGCAGTCGGTCGCTCGCAACTCGCGGCCCCCAAAAAACTGTGGGTGCCCCATCCTTCGCCTTTTTTCTGGCGAAGGGTGGGAAGGCACGAGGCTAGTGCGAGCCTCCCGCGAGCGTCTGCCGCACTGCAGGTGCCAGGTGCCACAATAGAGACAGGCGTCCTTTCCAACCATACATGGGCGCAGTTGGGGAGGGACATTGGCTCTGCGCGCGGTGGTCTTCGATTATGGAATGGTATTGACCGGCCCGCAGGATCCCGAGGCCCATGCCGCATTGCTCCGCATCACCGGTCTTCCCCTGGCCCGTTTCGAGAGCCTCTACTGGGCCGACCGTCATGCCTATGATGAAGGCAAACTCACCGGCCTCGCCTTCTGGCGGAAAATCATCGGCGACACCGGCCTCAACTTACCCCCCGGCGCCGACCAGGAGTTGAACCAATGGGACGCACGCATGTGGACCACAGAAAACCCCGCAATGCTGGCCTGGCAACAGAAGCTCAAGGATCGCGGGCTCCTCACCGGAATTCTCTCCAATATGGGTGATAGCGTGCTCGCCAACATGGAGCGTTCATTCGACTGGCTGCATCGTTTCGACGTCCTGGTCTGGAGCTTCCAACTGCGCATGTCCAAGCCCGACCCAGCCATCTATCGTCATATCCTCGAAGAACTCGGAACCGAGCCTGAAGAGGTGCTCTTCCTCGACGACAGGCTCATCAATGTGGAAGCCGCGCAGGCGCTCGGAATGAAAGCGATTCAGTTCTCTACCGTGGAACGGCTGCGATCCGACCTGATCGCCGCCGGACTGAATATTGAACTGCCGCTTCCCTGAATCGAGTTGAATTTAATCGAGCTAAATTCAATCGAACCGCCTTGCTGTCGGCCTCTACTCGGCCCGGTGACCCAGATGGTAGCTGATCCCAAGATTCGCGTTCATCACGTCGAGACCGGGATTGATCGGCACAACGAAGCCGTTCGAGAAATGAAAATCGCTGAACAGCCCCAGGCGCAAACCCCATCGTTCGCTCATTTTCACTTGAACGCCCGTAGCTGATTGCAGGCTGAAGTTCTCATAGCTCGCTTCCGACGAAGGCACTTTTTTCGTGAAGCCGATGACCCCGGCCTTGGCCTCGAGGTAGGGCTTGATGGTCTTCTTGCTCCGCCACTGCAAACGAAGCCCGATTGGCGATAACCCCACCCCGGGAACGTACTGCCGGATATTCTTATTCGTACCGTAGAGTGGAGTGCCGTAAATCGAGACATTAAGCGGCTTGTCCAAAAGGACGAAGGGCAGAAACTCCGCCACATAGTCCGCCTGCGCCCCTAGAAAGCGTCCCCATGAATGGCGGTCGTATTCAACGCCCCCCGTAAAGAGCTTCTCGTCATATCCGGAAGCAAAGATCGTGTAATTGCCATACGAAACCAATCCTTCGAAGATGAGTTCGCTCTCCGCGGGTTGCTTCGCCGGCTTCTGGCCTCCGTCCGAAGAAATCGCCTCCAGCGGCGCCATCGTCGTGGTCTCTGCCGCGATCTCATTCACCGCTGCATTCTCAAAATTCACCTGGCTCTTCGTGTCTACCGGCGTCTCCACAGGCGGCTGGGCCTTTGCTGGTGGCATAGTCGCCGCATCCTGTGCGAGCACAAATTGCGGCACAAGCAGGCAGAGCGCAGCGAAGAGGGCGGAACATCCGAGACGCACCCGGCTGGCCAATCTGCGGTCAGTCCTTCGCGAATTGAAAATGCGACGATCGATCCGATAAAAAAGCAATAGGCCTCCGGGGGAGTTGATTCTCAAAGCTCGAAGTCAATTTCCAGAAGAGTAACAGCCAACGCTGCCAATATAGCATGCGATTCAATTCGCGACACCGTCGTCCATCGCCGCCTGTCGCCTTACTGCATCCCCAGGTAGTTTCCATATCCAACAATCATCGTGGAGCCCACCAGAGTCAACAGCGTCAGAAACACCAGGATCTTCGTCCGCGGGCTCACCCCCCGCCACTCCTTCAGCGCAATCCCCCACAGCGTGCTGAAAATAATGATGCTGGCCATATGCAGCGTCCAACTTGAAAACCTGTAGCGCCCCATCTGCGTTTCACCCATGGTATAGAAAAAGAACTGCATGTACCAGGTGAGACCGGCCAGCGCTGAGAAGAAGTAATTCCAACTCATGGAAGGCGCCTTGCGCTGGCCTTCGGCCAACTCGAGCGCCATCTCGGTAGCCGCCGCATCGGTCGCGTTTTCAAGACGAGGATGCTCCCTGGAGTCCCGCGCATCCGCGCCCGCTGGAATCCGCAGGTATTCGCCATAGCTGCGGTTGCGTACGTTGAGAATCGCGCACCACACAAAGTTGGTCGTAAACCCGCCGGCCAACACCACAACCAGCACCGGAAGTCCTTGCCACACGGTGCTTGTTCCATGCGCCAGCGTAAGCTCCTTGATGGGATTGCCGGCGCGCAGCCCAAACGCGAAGCAGGAGCTCATCACGCCGCAGAATGTCGCGACGCCCAACCCCAGCTTCAAATTGAACTCGCGGATGCTGGCCAGTTGCTGCTCACGCGAGAGTTCTCTCTCTTTGGATATGCCCGCGGCTCCCGCAAACAGAATCCCCAGCACGCAGATCCCCACACCCACCAGGATGACGATGCCCGAGCGCTGCGTGAGCAACTGCCCAAATTGGTGGTCAAAGATTGGCGGCACAAGCGTGCCGAATACCGCCGTGTAACCCAGCGCCACCGCCATGCCCAGGCTCAACCCAAGATAGCGCATGGTCAATCCGAATGTGAGCCCGCCCAGCCCCCAAAGTACGCCGAACGAATATGCCCAGATGATTGCCGAAACCGGCGCACCGCGCAGCACGGGAATTAAATCGTGCGTCAGCAAACCCGCCAGGGCCCACGGCGCAATAATCCAGCTCACGATTCCGCCGGTGAGCCAATACGTCTCCCATGACCACCCGCGCACTTGCCGGTAGGGTACGTAAAAGCTGGCCGATGCCAAGCCGCCCAGCCAATGTAGAAACACGCCCAACAATGGATTTGCGCCCAAGTTATTTCTCTCCCGGAATCTCCGAATGATTCGCGCTCTGTCTCACTCCAGGCTCACGGCAAACTCGTAACTCCCTGCCGGTAACTCGAATCCACTCTGACCATCGTGCGTTGTTGCGTTTGCCAGTTTGCTCCCGGTCAATCGAGTCCCGTCCAGCTTGCACTTACTTGCTTCGCTCGCGTTCAGTTCCAACCAGCCAGTCGTATTCGCGGGAATCGTCACATGCCACGTGGCCGTCGTTCCATCCACCTTCCAATCTGAATGAATCTTCCCGTACGCCGACGCATAGTCAAACGCGACGCTGCCCATCCTTGCATCGAACACCGGATGCAGCACCACCGTGTGAAATCCCGCGTCCAGCGATGTTGCATCCACGCCCGCCGCGTAGCGATAGATCCAGTCCGCCACCGCCCCGTATGCGTAGTGGTTATACGAGTTCATGCTTGGATCGTCCTTCATCTGGTCGCCGTTCCACCGCTCCCACATCGTCGTTGCGCCATGCTCCACCAGGTAGCCCCACGATGGATACGCGGTATTCAGCAGCACACTATAAGCCAGCTTCGCATGTCCGCTTTTCGTCAGTTCCTCCAGCAGATACGGCGTCCCCAGAAACCCCGTGCTGAGCAGCCCATGATTGGCTTCTATTCTGTCCGCCAGCTTCTGTGCCACGGCCGCGCGCAAATTCTCCGGCACAAGGTTCATATGCAACGCCAAAACGTATCCGGTTTGCGTATCGCCTCGGCGGCTGTCTGAGGTCTTCGTTCTTTCTCCAAACGGTGAAGGGCCCTGATCCGCGCCCGCCACAAATCCGTCGTCATGCACAAACTTCTTCTCAAACGCCGCTCGAATCTTCTCGAACAACTGCGCGTACTTCTGTTCATCCGCCCCGCGCCCCGTTGTGTGCGCCATCTCCCGCATCAGCGTCACGTCATAAGCCCAGTAGGCGGTCGCAATCAGCACCTGGTCCGTCCTGCCTTCCGGCGAAAGCCAGTCGCCAAACGGAATTCCGCTGCCGTGCGCCCACAGCCCATCGGGGTTAGCCGCCACAATTGCGCCGAGATACTTCTCCATCGCCGCCCAGTTCTGCTCAATCACGCTGGTGTCGCCCGTCTGCAGCCACGACGTCCACGGAATGATCACCCCCGCATCGCTCCATCCCGCCGCGAAGCCTGCATTCGGTGTCACGGTTCCCGGCGAGTAGATGCCGTAATACGGCGTTCCTGCCTGCGTTCCGCGCATATCTCCGCCAAACTTCCGCGAAAATGCCGCCAGGTCCATGTTGTAACTCGCCGCCCGCCAGAACACCTGCGCATCTCCCATCCAACCCAGCCGTTCATCGCGCTGC
>Ga0224555_1004400_pt1 | contig 12960 bp, 10 predicted proteins | sample 714S23034metaG_FD_180687 | JGI IMG/M metagenome (GOLD analysis project Ga0224555, IMG submission 180687) | Peat soil microbial communities from Stordalen Mire, Sweden - 717 S2 30-34 | ecosystem: Environmental > Terrestrial > Soil > Wetlands > Peat | place: Sweden: Norrbotten County, Stordalen...
GCTCGAAGCAAGGAAACTCTCGATCAGGCCATCACCGAGGCTCTCCCACACATCACCCCCGCCAACGCTCACGCTTGGTTCAGGCTCGCTCTAAATGGTCTACAGTAAAACGGAAAATGCTCTAATCGTCACCAACGACGGAGATTCTGAGCCAAATACGGCTCAGAATGACGGCGGTTGAGTGGGGAGCTACGCTGGGCTGGCCGGGTAGCTGTAGGCGTTGACGAGCTTGGAGAGCTCGGCGCGGGTGGCGGCGTGCTGGGGCGAGTCGGCGAGGTTGGTGAGTTCCATGGGGTCGGCGTGGACGTCGAAGAGCATGGCGCCGTTGGCGGCGTTGGGGCCGTACTCGGCGTAGCGCCACTGCTCGGTGCGGATGGCGGTGCCGTGGATGGTGCGGCCATCCTCGCTCCAGATGCTGTAGGCGGGCTGGTCCCACTTGGGACCGCGCGGGTCTTCGAGCAGAGGGACGAGGCTGGTGCCTTCGACGTGCGACGGGGGTTCGAGCCCGGCCAGCTCGCAGACGGTGCGGTAGATGTCCAGCGACTGCACCATGCGCAGGCAGGGGCGGCCATTGCCCCTGGCTCCGGGCATGGAGATGATGAGCGGAATGCGCGTGCCGCCCTCGAAGAGCGAGCCGGCCTTGGACCACTTGCCCTTCTCGCCGAGCTGGTAGCCGTGGTCGGCGACGAAGACGATGAGGGTCGAGTCGCGCAGCTTGAGGCGGTCGAGTTCGGCGACCACACGGCCGAGGTTCCAGTCCGCCCAGGAGATGGAGGCGAGGTAGGCGCGGATGACCTGCCTGGCTTCGGACTCGGACGCGCCGCGGCCGATGAAGAGGTCGGCGTTGCGCGGGCGAATCGCCGCTTTGGGGAAGCCGGGCGGGACGGTGGGCCAGGCGGCGAAGTCGGGCGGAAGCTGGATCTTCGTGGGGTCCCAGAGGTCGAAGAAGCGCTGCGGGGCCTGCGGTGGGCTGTGCGGTTTGGAGAAGCCACAGCCGACGAAGAAGGGCTTGTCCGGGTCGGCGGCGGCCTGGTTGAGCCACTTGATCGCGAGATCGGCTACAAGAAAGTCACCCGCGCCTTCGCCGTTGCCGTCCAGCACCAGGATCTCGTCGGAGTGCTCTGCTCTCGCGTTGGTCGGCAGCGGAGGCAGTGTTCCGTCGGGCATGGGGATGCGCGCCGGCGGAATCTCCATCTTCGTTCCGAGGGTGGTCGGGTGCATGGACTCGACATCGCCATAAAAGTCGGTCCAGGCCTGCGGATCGTCGAGGCCGGCGTGGAAGAGCTTGCCGCTGCGCAGCGTGGTGTAGCCGTTCTCCTTGAAGAGTCGCGGCAGGGTGATCCACTCCGGATGCGCTTTGACGACAGCGGCCGAGTTGCCGAGGACAGTGGTTTCGCGCGGAATGTGGCCGGTGAAGAGCGAGGAGCGCGAGGGGTTGCAGAGCGGGAACTGGCAGTAGTTGCGGTCGAAGCGCACGCCGTGCGCGGCGAGGGCGTCAATGTTGGGGCTGTGCGCGTTGAAGCGGCTGGCATAGCAGGCCAGTTCGGGGCGCATGTCGTCGGACATGAAGAAGAGAACATTGAGCGGGCGCTTGCGCTTGGCAATGGCTGGAGACTTGGCGGTTGCAGCCGGCTTCGGCGGCGCGGCGTTCTGCGCGGCGGACGGCAGCGCGGTGGCGAGGGCCGCGCCCGCGGCTTTGGTGAGGAAGCTGCGGCGAGTGGTGCTCGTTTTCTCGTTGCTCATGGAAGCACCCCAGAAACTGCGTTCCAAGTTTACGACGAAACGGAAGCCGAGGTTGCTGGCTGCGCTGTCTGGCTCGAGGGGTGGCGGCCTATGAGTTCTATGGTTGCGGAGGAGTAGTAGTCAAGCCGGGCGTTCCGCCCTCGCCGCCAGGTATCTCGCCATTGGCGGGCCGATGCAATCCACGGGACATGGGCGGGTGAAGGGCGCAGACGTCGGTGCAGGCCTTGCCGACAGTGCCGACGGAGTTGACCTGAATGGATGCCGGCGCGGATGAAGTGCGCGGGGTAAGGATGCCTGTGAGCTCCACCTGATGGCCAACGAGCGTGTCTGCGGGGAGCTTGCCGGCGAGCACGGCGCAGACCTTCGGTGTGCTGATGACGAGGTCAGTGGTTGAGTCGGGCGCCTTCTGCACGCATCCGGAGTAGGTGGCAGGAGCGGGCGGGTTGGGGGGCGCGGGCGGGTTCGCTGGGGTCTGCGCAGACGCTTGTACGCCAGCGAAGCATGCACCGATTGCGAGCGCGCAGATTGAAACTGTCCCCGAGAGAGTGGCGAAGCTTTTGGCGATCGTGCCCATAATTTCCTCCGTTGTTTCCTTACGAACTCTTATGATTGCTTCGTTTGATCTGAATCGGCGTGTACCGTCACCGGCTCCGGTGTTGGATTCGCTGCGGCATGGTGATGGCCGGCGAGATGCCCTAAGAGGTTCTGACTGCGATGGTGCCCGCTCGCTTCCAGGTACCGGAAGACCATGAAGACTCCTGCACCCCAGAGCGCCCACAGCGGCGTGAAGTAACTGACGGTAGCCAACACCAAAAAGCTGCATACCACCACTCCGGCGAGGACCACCAGGCTCCAGAATCCCGCCTGATCGAGAGTGAACCGGGGGTGGCCTTTGTCATCGTGCGCCCAATAGAGGACGTAGACGATGAACACATAGAGCACCAGAATCCCCATCGTGACCGGCGTTGGAATCTGCTGGAGGAAGCGGTGGTCGAGCAGGGCCTGGATGTAGTTGGCCTGCATGAAGACGCCGGGCCTCTCCCCCTGCGGAAATGGCGCCAGGTTGCTGGGGAAGGGCTTCATGTCCGAGTCAGATATATCACCGATAACGACGATCTTGCCCGCAAGCGAGAGCTGTTCGCCGTCGAGGTTGTCGGGGTCGCGGACCCAGGGCTTGCAGAGGTCATCGCCCGGCTGACCGTCGATGGGGGCGCGCGGAGAGGGCTCAGCGCTGCATAGCGCGGTGAGAGCGGTGATATGTGGGAGGTTGAGGAAGGTAGTGTAGGGACTGTTACTGGTCGGCTTGGCGAGCAGCTTGACGAGGGTGTGGTTGGATTCGATGCGCGGATTGACGAGTTTGGCGGCGACGAGGGAGAGGGTGTCTCCGGTGGCGGCAGGCAGCGGTCCGGGAGCAACCGAAGTGGACGCGGCGGGCTGGGCGCTGGGTGTGGCGGCGGGGTCGGGGTAGATCGGAAAACGGAGGGGGATTTTGAGGTCGTCGTTGGCGATGCGGGTGAGGCCGTAGTAAACCTTGGAGGCCGGGTTGAATTCGATCTTCGGAGTGAGGGCGAGGCAGCCGCTCGCGGTTGAGGTCTGGGGAAGCGGGTGGGTTTGCTGGCCAACGACGATGGGAACCTTACTGCTCTGCATTGCGTTGATGAAGGCAGTGTTCTTGTCCTGCTCCGCACAGCCGTTGGCGGAGTAGTACTTATCGATGACGATGACGTGGGCGTTGAGGGTGTTGAGGGCGGGAATCAGCCGGGCGAGGAAGGCGCGCGAGGCGCAGACGTTCATGATCAGGTCAGCCGGGTCGTGCGCGGGATCGATATAGATGATGGCGACGCTGGGGCTGGGCGTGTAGCGAAGCGCCCACTTGGCGATGGGCATATACATCTTTGCGGAGATACTACTTTGGGGGGCATCGGTGAGCGCGCATGGGTTGGAGGCTTCAAGGGGAGAGACGCCCATGAAATCGCCAAGATCGGACATCATAAGCAAGGCGAGGATCGCGACCAGCGGAATCACCAGCCAGAACTGGCGTAGCCGGCGCATGGTCCAATGCTCAGGCGGGTGCGGATCTGGTTGGGAGGGCGAACTCATAGGCCTCCGCCGGCCGGTGCGGCAGCCGATGGCGCCAGCGCGAAGTCCGTATTGTCTTCACTGCGGCTCATCACCGGGTTCTGCTGCAGGTTGTACTGCTTGAAGTCGGTGGCCACGGTTTGGCTGACGTGCTGCTGGGTGTAGTCGAAGATCTTGCTCAGCGGCGTCAGCCCGCCTTCCTGACGCAGTGCCTGCACCAGGTAGTAGGTGAAGAAGCCGTGCTGAAGCGTGTCACTCTCGAGCGACTCCTGATCGGTGCCGCTGGCGGCGAAGACCATGCGCCCCGAGCCTTGCTTGATGTGGTCGAGCATCTTTGTGGAGGGCGCGGAGTTCTTGATGCCCGGCGCCAAGAGTTTGGTGTTGCCGGCTGCCGCGTTGCCGCTGAAGCAGGTGTCCAGGAAGATGGCCGCGCGCGAGGCCTTGACGCGGGTGGCGATCGTGTTGGCGATGTCGACCATGGGCAGCGCGGTTGCGTACAAGCTGTCGGGGTCGATGTTGGCGCCGATCTCGGTGTCGTGGGTAATGACGTAGCTGACGCCCACCGTGTCCAGATCGCGGGCCGAGCCGTGAGTGGCTACGTAGACGACCACTATATCGTCGGGGCCGGCGCTGCGCGCCAGCCAGTTGAGCTGCATCTTGATGTTCTTCGTCGTCGCGTCGTCGTTGAGCAGGCTATGCACGTGGTCGGGCTGGAAGTTGCCGATCTTCGGGTCCAGCAGCGCGTCTTGAAAGCTTTGCGCATCGCTTGCGGTGTACTTCAGCGGCTGGATGTTCGGGTCGGAGAAACTTCCGATACCGACGATCAGCGCCCAACGCTGCCCGGGAGGTCCGGAGTTGGTTCCGGGAGCCTTGGCGGCGGGACCGTTGACCGCGCGGGAGCTGGCGGTCAGAACCGGTGTTGCGAGCACAAACGGGTTCAACTGCTCCTGGCTGGCATCCGATGGAAACCTCTGTGCCTGGCGCATGGCAAAGTCGGCCAGGGGGGCGTGGCCCAGCTTGCGTTCCACCAGCGAGCGGTAGTACCACGCATCGCCCAGCTCACCGCAGAGTTCGGCGGCGCGCTTCAGCAACTGGTCGGCATCTTGCAGCTCGTCCGTGGTCGAGTCCGCGCGCATCTTCTCGAGCGCCTGCACCACCAGGTCGACACTGGCGCCGCAGCGCCCCTGCGCGCTCGCACCCCGCGGGCAGGCGAAGCAGGCGCATGCGATGGTTAGCACGATCGCCGTCAGACGCCGGTTTGCAGGTGAAGACATCATTCTCATGGACGAAGCACTCGGTTCTCGTTCCTAACGGTAGGGAGGCAGCGAGATTACTGCCCTCGCGCCTTCTGTTTCATTGCAGTGATGATGACGCTGTTCACTTTGCCTTTTGCGAGATCAATCTGGCCATGCGCGCTGAGATCGAAGTTCACCGCGCTGGAGGTCTTGATGGTATCGATGATGTTGCCTTGGTCCAGCTTGGCGTCGACCATTGCGATTACGTCGGCGTTGGTGAGGACGTCCGCTGCCTGCGCTTTTGCCGCACTTGCGACCTGCGCGCTGGCGGCCGCCTGGTCGCCGAGCGTCTTGTAGTAGGCGAGCGCGGTGTCGATGCGCGTCTGCGGCTGCAGGAAGTACTTCTCATCCGGCTTGGCGTCGATGGCCTTGCCGTAGTCGATAGACGCCTCCTGCAGGTACCTCCGGGCCTGGGTGACATCCTCAGCCTGGTACCCGAGCGCCTCGTTCACGACGCCGAGGTTGTACAGCCGGTAGGCGTCTTGTGCGGGCTGGCCGAAGGGCGTCATCGTCTCCAGGTTTTCCAGCGCGCGCGTCCACAGCTTCTGGTCCATCAGCTTGTCAGCGTCGTCCAGACCTCCGCCGATGGCCAGGTCAACAGGAACCTGCTCCGAGGTGTTCACCAGGTGCGACACGATCTGGTAGGAGATGTTCTTCACCAGCATGTCGCGCAACTCAATGGGGGTTGGCGGCTTGTTCGCCGACGCCTCATCCCCGCCCGCCGCGGGCTTGGGCTGAATGTGGGAGAGGATGCCCGCCATACCCGCCACACTGTTTACCTTGCTCGGCGCTGCGGATTGGATCGGGTACTGCTGGTCGAACTTGCCTGTCACAGTGTTGGCTGCAATCGATTTGCTCGCGCGAAGGTCCTGTGCATTGAAAGTGACCGTCATCAGGCCCTTCTCGTGGATGAACGACTGCGAGGGCACGGTCATCTTGCCCAAAGTAACTCCGGCCTGGGTCTCGGTGGCCGACTGCTGCGAGTAACTCGTGACCTGGCAGGTAATCATCGCATCGGGTTTGTCCGTGGGCGACATGACCGTGTGCAGCCGCGAATCGTTGCTGATGATGAGGCTCTCGATGGTGGATTGCAGCGCCTGGTCTACGTCGCCGGGGCCGCCAGACACCTGAACCTTGAAGCTCGAGCCATCGATGTGCCCGGTGGGCGGCAACTTGCGCACCAGCATGATCTTTTTGTGTTGAAACGCGCCTCCGAAGTTCTGGGCGCGCGCGGTGACAGCGGGAGTTGCAACAACTCCCAACAGGACAGCCAGCAGAATTCCAAGTCTCGCCTTGCACATACGACACACTCGCGGAAAAGGAGTTGACTCCAACCTCTGCGTTGCATGGTTCAGACTGCGGGCCCGGGTGGTGACCATCTTACAGCCGTGCAAGTGGCGCTAACCAGTGTTCTTGCCGGGAGCCGCGGCTACGTGATGCGTTGCCGGAGCCGGCGCTCGCGCCCGCGCCTTCATAGCCGTTATCACAGGACCGGTCACTTTGTTCTTTGACAGATCCACTTGCCCCTGCACGCTAAGCTCGAAGTTTACCGCCTTTGCGTGCTTGATCGTATCAATGATGTTGGCCTCGTCGAGTCCAGCCGAGACCATCGAGATTACCTGGTCGTTCGTCAATGCGTCCGCGGGGGCGCCGGACGCGGTTTTGGTCGCGCTGGAAGAAGCGGAAGATGTCCGCGTGTTGGTTGCCGAGGCCGAGGTTTCCACCGGCGCCTTCTGGTCTCCGATGATCTTGTAATGCGCCAGCGCCGTATCGATGCGGTTCTGCGGCTGCAGGAAGTACTTCTCCGTCGGCTTGGCGTCGATCGCCTTGCCGTAGTCGATGGAGGCCTCCTGCAGGTCCTTGCGGGCCTTCTGCACGTCCTCGGCCGCATAGCCCATCGCCTCGTTCACCACGCCCAGGTCATATAACCGGTAGGCGTCCTCTACGGGCGACGCGAAGGGCTTCATGGTCTCCAGTTGCTCCAACGCGCGCGACCACAGCTTTTCGTCCATCAGCTTGTCGGCCTCGTCCAGGCCGCCGCCCTTGGCCAGGTAGACGTCCACCTGCTCGGTGGTGTTCACCAGGTGAGAGGCGATCTGTTGCGCCGCTTGCTGGATGAGCCGGTCGTGCAGCTCGACGGGCGTAGGCGGAGTGTCGTCATCGCTGCCGCCCTTGGTCAGGTGAGTCACGGTGTGGGTCATGGAGTGCAGCACGCCCTGCTGCGCGCCGGCGGCGGAATACTCCTCGTCGAACTTCGCGGTCACGTTGTCGGCGGCGAGCGAGTGTCCGCTGCGGTCCTTCGCCTGAAAGCTCACCGTCAACACGCCGGTAACGCGCTCCATGGGCTGGTTCTGCAGGCCACCCTTTGCGCCTAGCGCCAGAACGGCCTGCGAAGTGAACTGCGGCTGCGGCAGGCCATAACTGGTGATGCGGCAGGAGATCACCGTATCGGGATGCGCGTCCTCGGTGCGAAGCCGGGAGTCGTCGCGGATCAAGAGGCTTTCGAGCGTCGATTTCAGGTCTGTAGGGAGGTCCTGCTGCAGGCCCGCCGCCGTCGTAACCACCACATTAAAGGTCGCGCCCTCGACATGTCCGGTGGGCGGCAGCTTGCGCTGCAGCACGATCTTCTTGCGGTTGACGATCAGGTTGCCAAAGTTCTGCGCGTGCACGCTCACCGCCCAGCCCACGACGGGCAGCCCGATCAGCACGCCCAGGAGAAATTTCCGGCCGAACCTGCACATAAACGGCTCCAACCCGATTGCCGGGCTCTTCCGAGAAAATCGTTCCACCTGCCCGTCGAACTCCAGCTCTATTCGGCCAGGCGAATCAGCCCGCTGAACCATCGAAGACTGTTGCAGAGACATGCGCCGACTCGCGCTCATGGTCAACCTCCGCTCCGCAGCAGAGTCGTCATGCCAGTGGGTGAGAGGCTATGACTATACCCGAATTTGGCCCGGATTTGGTAGAGCCGGCGTCCCTGGAAGCAAGAGGGGTCCAAATGACTTCTGCCGCAACCGCAACGCGGTCCGCTTCTGCGTCTGTGACAGAGACGAAGTGGCTGGGAAAAAGTCGCAAGCGCGCCGCAGGGATGTCCGCCGAGGAAACTGCCCGGCAAATCGAGTCCGGTCAATCCCGATCGCCCCCGGGGAGTCATGTTTATGATCCAATAGTCTTAAACCATGGCCACTGAACTCACCTCCCGCGGCAACAACGTCCTGGGCCAGCCCCTCGCCACCTGCGGTTGTGCGCCGATGACCGGCTTCTACCGCTCCGGATGCTGCGAGACCGGTCCGGAGGACCTGGGCGTCCACACCATCTGCTGCGTCGTCGACCGGGCCTTCCTCGATGCGTCGAAGGCCCTGGGCAACGACCTCTCCACCCCGATGCCGGAGCATGGCTTCCCGGGGCTGAATCCGGGAGACCGCTGGTGCGTCTGCGCCGCCCGCTGGCTGCAGGTGCAGAAGGCCGGCGCCGCCTGCGCGATCGTCCTGGAAGCCACCCACGAGGCCACGCTCAAGATCGTGCCGTTCGAGTTGCTGATCCAGTACGCCGTGATCCCCGACCAGCTCCACTAGAGCGGAAGCAGGTCAGCGCACCAGCCAGGCCGACGCCGCGATCGCGACTCCCACCACTCCCAGCGACAACCCGCCCACGAAGAAGCTGCGCCGCCGGGTCAACAGCGTGATGGACGACAGCACCACCGAAATCTCCAGCAGCGCTTCACCCAGATCGAACCGCACCGCCTTCGCCTCTGCCAGCTTCACCTCGTTCTGGTACTCGTTGGCGGCGTCTTGCTCCTCTTTCAGGTCCCCGGTCCACTTCGCGATGTGGGCCTTGTATTCGGTCAGCTTGGCGGCCGAGGCCTTCGCGTCCACCGTCGGCTGCAGGGCCATCTGGTCGATCACCACCAGCAGGCTGTCCTCGCGGATCTTCTTTGCTTCGTATAGGTTCCACTCGTCGCTGGCCCTGCCCTGCATCAGCACCGCCTCAGTATGCGTGCGATGCCCCAGCACCGTCACTATCGCGACCAGCACCGCGAGGATCGCGATCGCCAGCGAAATCGTCGTCAGCGATTCCTCCCCGCCCTCTTTCATCTGCTTGGAAAACTCCTGCATTTCGGTCGGTTCCATGCGACCCATTCTAGCTAGAGAGGGGGGCATCTGGCAGACAGCACAGGCGGTTTTTTCTGGTGTGACGAAAGCCCATGCCGGACGCACAGGACTGGCGTACAATTCCGAGTCGTAGAGGCGACCATGAATACTCATGTTCCTTTGCGCTCCATCCTTCTCGCAACCAATCTCACGGACATTGACTGGCTCTTCCCCTTCACCTGCTCCCTGGCTGAGGAGAGTGGCGCCCGCGTTACTGTGCTCCACGTGATCACGGCGCTGAACGGCTTCAGCATCGACCTTGCGGGCATTCCGTACTACCGCCCGGACGATGCCATCGCCGCGGCCAAGGCACATCTCCGGGCAGCGTGCTGCCAGCCCTGCGCCGCCAAGGTGCAGAGCGAGGTGGTCGCGATTGACGGCACGCCGGCGGACGGGATCCTGGCGACAGCAAGGGCGATTCAGGCCGATCTGCTGGTGATGGGAACCAGATGCCACAGGGGAGTCGACAAATGGCTGCATGGTTCGGTCGCCGAAGGGGTGCTGCGATCTTCGCCCATCCCGGTGGTTACGGTAGGGCCCCACGCGCGACGAGCCGCCGCCGCGGGGAAGCCCATCAAGTCCATTGTTTTTGCCACTAGCCTGAAGGCCCAGGCGACGGACGCCGTGAATGTGAACCTCATCTACAAGTGGATCGACCGGCTCCATGGCCACCTGACGCTGTTGCACGTGGCGCCGGAGGAACACAAGCACAACCTGGCGCAGGAGCAGAATTGCAGGGCACGCGAGGACGAGTTGCACCATCTGCTGCCGGAGGATGCATTCCGGAATGGCCTGGTAGATGCGCAGGTCCGGACCGGCCGCGCGAGCCACGAGATTCTGGCCGCTTCCGCTCACGCCGACCTGATCACGCTTGGAGCGGTGCGCAATCCGGTCCTGGGACGGCTGGCGCCGGAGGGAACCCTGTACCAGGTTCTGGCGGAGGCGCACTGCCCGGTGGCCACGCTGCACTCCGAGCACACCAAGGCACGGCACGCATAGCGCCAGGGGTGATCTATCAGGAGGTGTTGTCTATGGCTAAATCAACTCGGTTTATTGAGATCTCGATTCTTCTGTTGATAGCCTTAGCGCCTAAGGTCCTCGGGCCGCAGGATACTATAGCGCAAACCGCTCACCCCGATCCGCAATTTGTTTATAGGCCATCACTTGGAGTATTTGTTCCCGGACTTGGGTTTATGGATCCTGGCGTATATACGATTACTCGCCTGCCCATGGAACCTCCGGTAACTGGCAAGCCAGTTTCAATGACCAGACAGAGCAGAGCTGTCCTTCGCGGCTTTGATGGGACAGATACGACGACAGTGGATGTAATCAAATTGCAGCGTGATTCACAAGGTAGAGTGCGTTCCGAGGTTGATCGTGAAGAGACTAGAGGGATGCGCGTGGTGTCGGTAATCATTTCCGACCCAATCAAGCAAGAATACATAGTGCTAGATTCAACTCGCCGCTTGGCGCAGGTAGTTCACCCACCAACGGCTTCGCCGGTAACTCAATCTACAGATGCGGACGCTCAGAGGGTTCAGGACAGGCAGACGCTTCCTCCCAAGGTCATTCTTGGGATTCCAGCCGATGGTATTCGCACTTCGAGACCGACCGAACTTCCGGCACGCGATGGTAAGACTATAGATGTTCAATTGACCGTTGACTCATGGCGTTCGCGCGAACTTGGTGTGGAGTTGGAAAGTGAGTGGACATACGCCGACAGAATGGGAGAAATTAGCTCGAAAACTACAAAAATAGATCAGAGCGAACCTGATGCTTCGCTATTCATGGTGCCAGGAGGCTATACCGTTTTGAGAGGAAACAATTAGCGGAACAGCCTGAGCGAACGCTATTCCTTCCTGTCGCCTCCCTGGTCCCAACCCGGCAGGTCCTGCGATCCGGTGATCAGGCGCGCGCCGTCCTGTAGCGTCAGGTAGATCCAGGCCCACTGGCGAAAGACGCCCAGGCGGTTGCGGAACCCGATGAGGAAGTAGATGTGCACCAGGAGCCAGGCCAGCCACGCCATGAATCCGCTCCAGTGCGCCTTGAACGGCCAGACGATCCTGGCGATGGCGGCCTTGCGCCCGATGGTCGCCATGTCGCCCTTGTCGAAGTAACGAAAACCCTTGGTGCCGCGGCCCTCCGACCCTGCTGCGTGGCCAACCAGCATCCCGATCCGCCGGGCTGCGTAGGCGCCCATCTGCATTGCAGGCTGCGCCAGGCCGGGCAACAGCCGGCCATCCTGCTCGACGTGCGCCAGATCGCCGCAGACAAAGATCTCGGGATGGCCCTTCGGGTTCAGGTGCTCGTCCACCAGCACGCAGCCCTTCTTGTCGGTTTCGACGCCAAGCAGCCTGCCCAGCGGCGAAGGCTGCACTCCCGCGGCCCACAGGGTCACCACCGCGTCGATGCGCTCGTCCCCGGCCATCACGTAGCCGGGTTGCACGTCGGTCACGATGGTCCCGGTGCGCACCTCAACTCCAAGCGCCTCGAGCTGCCTGCGCGCCTTGCCCTGCAGGTCCTCGGGATACATGGCGAGGATGTGCGGTGAGCCCTCTAGAATCAATACTTTAGCTTGCTTTGTATCGATGTGGCGGAAGTTGTTGCGCATATACAGGCGCGCTATGTCCGAGATCGCCCCGGCCAGCTCCACCCCGGTCGGGCCGCCGCCAACGATGACAAACCTCAGCGGCGGATGGGTTCCGTGCTCCATCATCTGCCGCTCCGCCAGCTCGAACGCCAGCAGCACACGGCGGCGCATGTCCAGCGCGTCGTCGATCGTCTTCAATCCTGGCGCAAGCTTGACCCACTCTTCGTGGCCGAAGTAGGAGTGGGTCGAGCCCGTGGCCACGATCAGGTAGTCGTATTCCAGCGCGGCGCCGGTCTTGAGCCGGACCTGCCGCCGATTGAGATCGAAGCCCACCGCCTCGTCCATCAACACCTCGATGTTGGGGTGGTCGCGGAGGATGGACCGGATGGGCTGCGCGATGTCCGCCGGCGAAAGCACTGCCAGCGCCACCTGGTACAGCAGCGGCTGAAAGGTGTGGTAGTTCTTGCGGTCGACCAGGGTCACATCCACGGGCAGTTTCGCAAGCGCCATCGCCGCGTTGATGCCCGCAAACCCTCCGCCGAGCACCACCACCCGCCGCCGACCCTGCTTCGTCGATGCCTTTTCCGCCAAGCCGACCGTCGCATCCGCCATCTGCCGAATCCTCTCTCTAACGAGGCTTTTGCCCGGCCCACCCTTTCAGATGCCCCCGGGAGAGACATCGACGCGGACATCTGTCCGTCGAGAAGGGAACAAATACTCTTTCCTGCCCACAAGAATAATGTTGCCAAGCGTCGAACCTTTGCTAACATTAGCCATTCCGTTTCGCTGTCGATGCCCAAACCTGCAGACCTCCCCTGGCTGTCTATGCCTTCTACAGCGTTTAGCTTCGTGCAGAAATTCTTTGGGCCCAGAATTTCTTAGTTTGAGAAGTGCGTTACTTCTGACCTACAAACCGAACCGAGCTTGAAATCCGGCGAAAGCCGGAATCCGAAAGGAAAATGCCCCATGAAATTCTTCTAGATGATTATCAAGTTAGCTCAGGCATAGCGGTGAGCTGTTTATAGGTGATGGTGGATGTGGCGAGGCCTGCGCGGAGGAGTCGTGTGAGCAGATCTTGTTCCATGGATCTTCGGTTGAGGCG
>Ga0224555_1004402_pt1 | contig 12954 bp, 12 predicted proteins | sample 714S23034metaG_FD_180687 | JGI IMG/M metagenome (GOLD analysis project Ga0224555, IMG submission 180687) | Peat soil microbial communities from Stordalen Mire, Sweden - 717 S2 30-34 | ecosystem: Environmental > Terrestrial > Soil > Wetlands > Peat | place: Sweden: Norrbotten County, Stordalen...
CCCGCAGGCGGACGTCCAAGACCGCGCCTCCCTGCTGAAGCGGCACGATCCAAAGCGCGATTCCTTCTGCCCATGGCAACTCCTCAACGTCGGGCGTTGCGACAACCAGTTGAATCCACCTGGTCGGGTTGTTGATGTACGCGTACGCGCGCGGGAACCGGTCCGCGAGGGGGATTGAGCGCGCGTGTCGGGAGGACGTGACGTACAAGCTGATCACGGCGTTGCGCGCTCCTGATCATTCGACGATCGCGGAGTTTCGCCGCCGCCATCAGGCTGCGATCGGCGAGCTGTTCGTCGAAGTGCTCGTCCTCTGCCAGGAAGCTGGATTGGTGTCGGTTGGGGTGATCGCGATCGACGGGACAAAGATTCGGGCGAGCGCGTCGCGCGATCAGAACCGCTCCTATCACGGCATCGTCGCCGAGATCCTCGAGGAGGCCGAGCGGATTGATCGTGAGGAGGACGAGCTTCACGGGGACGCTCGCGGGGATGAGTTGCCGGAGCGATTTCGCTCGCGCGAGAGCCGCCGCCAGGCGCTGGCTGAGGCCAAGCAGCGCCTCGATGAGAAGAAGGCTGCTGGTGAGCGCGACGCAGCGGCCGCACAGGTCGTTGAGCAGGCGGTTGAGCTCGATGTTGATCGGCTGGGAGAGCACGTTGAGGGTCGGCGCGGGTGGCTTCGCAACGGGCGTCGCCAGTTGGATGAGCAGCGCGAACACAACACGCGGCTGGTCGCCCGGTCACGCGGCGAGCGGCTCGCTGAGGCGAAGCGCCGCTTGGAGGAGCAGCTCGCGGTCGAGGTCGCGGCGAACGCGGCTTATGAGGCCTACCGGGCGCGCGGCCGGATGAAGGACGGGCGGCGGTTCACCAAGCGACCGGGCCCCTATATGCCGTCCTTCATCCCGGAGGGGCGTGTGAACATCACCGATCCCGATTCGCGCGTGATGCGCACCAAGGGCCAGCCGACAGTCCAGGGCTACAACGCGCAGGCCGCGGTCACCGCTGAGCAGATCATCGTCGCGGCGGAGATCACGACCGAAGCACCGGACTTCGGGCACCTCGAACGCGTCTTCGAGGCAGCGCTGCGCGACCTCGAGCTGGCCGGTGTCAGCCAGCGCCCCGGGGTCGTGGTCGCCGACGCCGGCTACTGGAACAAACGCCAGATGGAGAAGATCGTCATGGGCGGCACACAGGTCCTGGTGCCCCCGGACTCAGACCTCCAGGAGAAACCGCGCGCCGGCTGGACCGGCGGGCTCTATGACCATATGCGCCGTGTCCTTCGGACCGAGTTCGGGCACGCGATCTACCAGCAGCGCAAACAGACCGTCGAGCCCGTTTTCGGACACACCAAACACAACCGCAAGATCGACCGCTTCCAGCGCCGCGGTCGCGCCGCCGCGCTATCGGAATGGCGCCTGATCGCCGCCACCCACAACCTCGGAAAGCTCCACAACCACCAGATAGCAGCAGCCACCAGCTGACAGAAACGATCGCGGCTGGCTGAATCCGGCCATCACTGTCCGGGCGTCGACAGCCAAGGCCGCAGCAACTCTCTCCGACAGCCTCGCCCAAAATCAGGACGCGCGATCGTCCGCGCGATGGTTGACCTAGCGGCGTATCAGGCGTTGTTACGGTCAACCGGCTGGGCGGTTGGGCTGCCTCGCAGGCGCGGGGATTGCCCAGGACCGGGCGGCCGCCGCGGTGACGTAAGCGCGTACCGGTTCCTTGGTCATACGGCTACCCATCGCCAGCCGCGTCGGCCTCGCCGGGTTTGACGTTCGAGATATCGACCCAGCCGAGCATGGATCTCACCGCAGCAAACTGCTCGCGAAGCTCAGGAGCCACCGTCTCCGGGTCTGCAGAGGTGATCATCTCGATCGCCTGCGGAAGCGTGACATTCAATGTCGCCAGGAGTGGTTGCAGCGCCGAGACGGCGAACTCGTTGATGAGTTCTTGACAGTCGACAGCGATCTGTTCGATACGCTGGACGACAGCGTCGAGGCCTTCGCCTGTCTCCATTGCGATCACGAGTTCCGCGTCTTCCATGGCGTGATGCACGAGCCAGTTCCGCCGGCTAATGACGTGGTCGATACGGTCCGCTACATCGTCAGCGATGTCGAGCTCGCGGAGTCGGCCGAGCAAGCGCCCGGCCGTCTGCTGCTCAAGCTCAAACAGCTCGGCGGTCAGCGCCGGAGTAACCCCGTCGCGATTCGCGATGCGCTGCGCAATAGCGACGATTAGAAACTTCTCAAGCGACGCAGCACCCAGAACCGCTGCCGTGATCGCGCCGGCGATGGGCTGTAGGCGCGACTCCAGGGCGGCTGCGGTGGCGGTCGGGCCGTGGCGCATGACTGGCGGCGGTAGATCGCGGCCCGTACTGCGCTGGGCCAGCTCGGCCAAGACCAGCTCGCGCAAGATCATGCGCAGACCGGCAAACGCGAGTGGCTCGGTCGGGGCGCCCTCGCGTCCGACGATCTCGCCGACGGTGGCGGCTGCGGCCTCCCTGCGGCGCCCTTCGTGCACATAGGAAGAGCGCGCGTCGTACGACCTAAGGAGTCGTCTACGCAGAACGGCCCGGTCGCTTGGGACCAATTTTGAGATGGGGATTGGCTGTGCGAGTCCGACGCCGCGGAAGATCGCGCTGCCGTCGGGCGTCATCTCTATCCCGGGCACAGCATCGTCCATCTCGAGCGACCAGAATTCATCGGTCAGACGTTCGCTCGCGTATGACGCGAAGGTGTGGCGGAGGCGCAGGTGCCGGTCCGCGAGCATCTCGGCACGCAGCCTGGCGATCTGGTCATCGCTGAGAGCAAGCTCCTCGAACGCGAGGTCCATCCGCGGCGCGTGTTCCCAGTCGCGCCAGTCCACCGGGACGTCTCCGTACCGGCGAGATAGTCGCTCGAGCCCAGCGACGACGAGCGCATACGCGGCGTTGGGATCGACGTTGATCAGAAGCGTCGCGGCGTAGTGCAGCTCGATCGCGGCACTAATCGTTTCTCGGTCTTCGGCCGCGAGCCCATACACCGCCTCGAGTAGCGTCTTCAGCTCACTGCGAGGATCTACGGTGATCGGAGCCGAGAGGCCGCGGTCCAAGACGGAATTCGTCGGGAGGAACACGCGGTTGGTTGACCCCTCCCTCGTCAGCACGATGTCGCTTGCTGCAACCTGAACACGGCGATTCGTGGCGAGCGTCAGCAGCCCCCCGATCTGGGCGGCGATCGCCTGATCGCCAAGGGTTCCGCCGGCCGGCTCCTCGTCCGGCCAAGCCAAGACAGAGAGGTGCCCAGGTAGCGCACCAAAGGCGTACGCCTCCTGGCGGCCGTCTTCAACCCGCACGAGGAACTCGTCGAAGTCGAGCCTCGACGGCGCGAACACACGATGAAGATGCTCCGTGATTGCCACTGGCTCCGTCTGGGCGCGCACCGCCAGTGCCTCGAGACGATCGAGCCAGTCGAAGAGCTCATTCATCGCGTCACCACGGTTGCACGAAGCTCGGTCGTCCTGCATAGCTTCAGCCAACCCGCTCCGCGCGACCGCCCACGGCACGACCGGCACTGCCGCCGCGCGCTTCCTCTGCCCGCGCGCGCGAGTCCCGGGTGCAGCGTCGAGGCGCCATGATTCTGCGCGTGCCTCTGCCGAGCTCGACGGACCTCCCCACCGTAACCGCGCTTGTGCGACTCCGTCTTCTGACGGAGGATGCGAGGCGGCGGGCGGATGACACTTCGGAAGCGGGGCGCCATCTCGCGTTGATCGCGCTCGACGGCGCGTGCGAATACGCCCTGTGGCTCGCGAGTCGTGAACTCGGAGTTCGACCGACGGAACGTGCGAGCGTGCCGAGCCTCTACAAAGCCGTCGGCGATGTGCTGCCGAAGGCCTCGCTCCGGGGATGGGCCGGGGTGAACCAGATGCATCAGGCGCGGAATCTGGCTCAGCACGCTGGCGTCGCTCCGGACGTCACCCAGATGCACAACTGGAGCGTTGCGACGATCACGTTGATCGACACTCTCTGCACCGCGGCGTTCGGCGTGGCGCTCGCGGACATCCTCCTGTCCAACGCCGTTCAAGATCAAGAGCTGCGAACCCGTCTCCGGTGGAGCGAGGAGGCACTCGCGAGCGACCCTGCCCAGAGCCTGACTCTCGCGCTGGACGCTCTCGACGAGGCACGCAAGCGCTGGCGAGCGCAACGCGCCGAAGTCCTGTTCCCCGCGCCACAAGCAGTCGACCCCGACGAGGAGATTGCGCCGCCTCCACCCCCAACACAAGAGGTGGACGAGTTCCTCGAGATACAGCCCTTTGCTAGCGACATAGGCGAATACACATGGCTGCGCCGCGCTCGTATTGAACTCGAACAAACCGGATGGATCCCGAGCGAGGCAGAAGCCCGAAAGGCCCTGATCTTCGTGACCGGCTGGATCGTGCGCTGGGAGATCTTCGACCACGGCTATCCAGCCGACCGCTGGGACGCGCACAGAGAAGCCATTGAGCCTCCGCACACGGGTGATGGAGCCACGATCGAGATCCTCGGTGGCCAAGTCGAGCTGCTGCCCGACCTTCCGGGTCAGCCAGGCCGCTACCGCATCGTCGTCCAGCTAGCCAACGTCCCCGGCCGCGGGCGAACAGCATGGGAAAACGCGCTCAACGACGCGTTCAGCGAGTCCGCGCGCGAGGCAGGCATCGGTCCAGCGATGACAACCGTCGACTGGTACCTCAACGGAATGCTCCTCGTACACGTCAAGCCCGACGCTGGCCCGGACGCGGTCGCGGACGTAATCGAGAAGGCAGTCGCTCTCGCCAGCTCGCGCTACGCAGCAGCCAGCGCGAAGACAGCCGAGCTCGCCGCGACGCGCGACCGCCTCCAGGCTGACCTACGGGAGCTAGTGAGATCCGCGAGCAGTGACGACGTACGACTGTTCGATGACGCCAGCGTCGTCGACGATCGCTGGCTCGGCACGTTCGGCTGGCTAGCCGTACTCAAACTCTGCCAACCAGGAGGGACCTTCCTGGATCTCAGCCATCTCGTCACCCGGTTTCGTGACAAGCCCGCCGACTTCCCGAACGTGCATGTGCGCGGCGGCCAGCTGGCCTTCTCCATCACAGCGATCACTAACGAGTTCGAGCATGCCCTCCGTGGTGCGATCGCGGATAGCGAGGAGCTCGCACGCCACAGGCGCAAGATCCGGGACGAACGGGCGACCGCGTTCCAGAGCTTCGCCACAGGCTTTCGCGAACGCTTCCCCCCGCTCCGATAGCCGCGACTCTCGGCGACCGGCCGCGTAAGCGGCAAGTGCGGGAGCGAGCACGGCTGCTCACGTCGGTGCGTGTGCCGCAAGCAGATCCCTCCTCAGCACGAGGCCGAGCGTCTGTCCGTGAGCGTTGGGACCTAGCCAGTCATCTGCCCAGTTGAGAATCCGCGCACGCCCAACAAGGGCTGCGATGTGCAGCTCGTGCAGGAGGAGCGTGCATCCGGCCAGCGCGACAAGGCTCCTGTGCACTCGGCTCGAGGCAAGCTGATCCTCAGGCCCATCGATGAACATGCCGGCGTCCTCATAGTTGGTCTTGATCCGTAGCCGGTACAGGTAATCCAAGACCGTAAACGAGCGAACGCTGGCGTTTACCACGCGCTTCTCTTCGAGCGAGAGCTGAGGCCGTGGCCACGTCGGCTCTGGACGGGGCTTTCGACCGCGGACTTCACGATCGTGCTCTTCCTCGCGCCATGCCGTGCGGTTGGCGGTCCTCTTGCGTTCGCGGGCCTTCAGGATTCGCTGCTTGAGCGTCTCTTCCCGCGTCGTCCGCAAAGCCTTCGCCGCGAGGTCCCAGCATGTGCCGGGCGCGCATGCCGCCCAAGGGCTCAGGGTGTCATCGATGGCGTGGTACGGAGGGGGGTTACACCATCCGCCGTCTCTAGCGCCCAGGGTCCACGGGGGCAGATGTAGCGATCGGTCGGCCCAGCTCGTCGCGAATTGCGCCTGAGTCTTCGGGTGGCTGTCTGGCCTGGGCTGACCCCGTGCGGTAACGAGAGCCTGGATGGCGTGATAGCCGACGTAATAGGTCTGGACGACCGCCCAGTTGTTCATCACCCGCAACAGCTCGTCGTCGCGGCTCGCGAGTTGCCCACCGAAGGCGAGCAGCAACTCCGTACCCCACGCGTTCACGAGACTTGCACGCGCCTGTTCGAGGTCCGGCTTCACCGTCGCGGCTCGGGCCATGCTCGGTGCTTCCGCCACCGCCGGCGCAAGCAGCGCGAGTTGATCCACCAGCGGCGTGAACAGGCGAGCGACACCGGACTGGTATGGAGTCGCGCACAGCATCGAAAACGCCTCGAGGTAGTTGGCGTGAGTGCGAAAACTTTCGACGTGGCCGCTCAGAGCCACAGTGTTGCGCGCCGCGATGCAGCACACTTCCAACCATGACCGAGCGCGTGGTGTTGGACGCAAACCTGCTCGTCGCGAACTTTCGGTCGGGCAACGCCTTCAAGCTGTTGCTCGAAGGTGCCCGTACGGAACAGCTGGTACTCGTGATACCAGAACTCGTGATCCGTGAGGCAGCCAACAAGCACCGCGAGGAAGCCGCGGCGAAGTCGAGGGATCTTGAAAAGGCTGCGTCTGGGCTAGATCGCCTCGGCGTGAAAGTAGATCTTCCCGAGGCGGTTTCGGCGACGGCGAGCACGGTCGGCTACGAGCATCGACTGCGGCGCACGCTCAGGGAGGTGAACGCCGTAATCGCAGCACTCCCTGCTGTCCCGCACGACAAGCTCCTGACGAAGGCGTTGGATCGGCGGAAACCATTTGCCGGCAGCGACGCCGGCTATCGGGACGCGCTGCTGTGGGAATCGGTCCTTGAGCAAGCCGCGATTGGACCAACGGTCTTTTGCACGCTGAACACCAGAGACTTTGCCGAGACGGCCGACAAGACGGCGCTCGCGGCCGAACTGGTGGCCGAACTCGCAGCAGCAAACCTCAAGAATGGCGTGCGGCTTTCTACAGATCTTCACGCATTGGTCCGTGAGCTAGTTGACGTAGACGTCGTCGCCATCAATGAAGTCGAGCGCATGCTGCCCGCACTCGAAAGCGCCCTCGAAAACGAGATTGAGGCCCGACTCTACGACCATGAGTTCCGGCCTGAGGAACTCCGCAACATCAGGATCGGGACCGAGCGGCTGACGACCTCGGCATTCCATGTCGACGACGTGGAGATTCTCGGCGCACAGGTCGTCCATGCGGGGCACCTTTCCCACGTTGATGTCGAAGAGGTGATCGTCAACACGGAGGATCAGCTGTTGCTGTCGCTCTACGTCGAGATCGACGCGGACCTCGATGCCGAGCTAGACGTGCACGGTTCCGACGACGAGGGGTATCGATACCGCAGCCGCACAGGCACGATTTCGAAGACGATGGGCGTGTCCGTCGAGGCGACCTACAGCCGAAGCGACGAAACCGTCGGCGACGTGTCGATCAGCAACGTGGAGATTCTCTGAACTGTTTCGACACGCCGTGACGCGTCAGGAGACGGCCTGGCGTACACGCGCGATCGCGCGGTACACGGTCGAGCGCGCGACGCCGAACAGCTCGGCGAGCTCGCCAGGCGTCTTGGCCCCAGCCTCGTACAGGGCCGCCAGGTGCGCCTCCTGGGCCGGCTTGAGCTTCGGTTGGCGACCGCGCAGCTTCCCCGCGGCACGAGCGACGGCCATGCCCTCGCGCGTACGCATCCGGATCAAATCGGACTCGAACTCCGCGACCATCGCGAGCATGTTGAACAGCAGCCGACCGACCGGATCGGTCGGGTCGTGAACTGACCCGCCGAGGTTCAGCTTGACCTGGCGCTCGGTCAGCTCGTCGGCGATGTCCCGCGCGTCCGGGAGCGAGCGAGCGAGCCGATCGAGCTTCGTCACGACCAGCGTGTCACCGGCACGACACGCAGCTAACGCCTCCCGTAACCCCGGCCGCTCGCGGTTCGTCCCGGTGAGTCCGTGGTCGACGTAGATCCGCTTAGGAGCAACACCCAGCGCCTCGAGCGCGTTGCGCTGGGCGGTCAGATCCTGCTCCGCAGTTGACACACGCGCGTAACCGATGCTCATCGCGCTCACGCCCGACAGTGTCCCAGATGGCACCCCGTTGCGGGATTCTAATTCGGACCGGTTATCGGGACGCTCGAACTCCCGTGATCATTGGCTGCCGCGCACCGATCTTCGGCGACCAGTGGCGTCCCAGCAGCCGTTCCTCATACGGGGTGCCCATGCGGGCGCTTCACCCCTGGTTGCAGGACGCGCCTACACGCTCGGGTTACGCGCTCGTTGAGCGTCCGCAAGCAGCGAGTTGCTGTCTTGCGCGGGCGGTCGGCGCTAGGCAGCGACGAGCTGGGTCTCGCTCGAGCGGACCGTCATCTCTGCTGCCGGAGCGGTGGCTGAGCGGCTTGACGGACCGAGCGTTGCCGAGTCGATGCCGCCGTGAAGTTCGAGCGCCCTGACGACGGTCGCGATCGTCTCGTGCACAGCGCTGATCGAGTCGCTGACGAGGGAGAGGTCTATCTCGATCTCAGAGGTCGCGAAGTTCGCCGACGCCGACGCCCCCTCGGCGTCCGCGGCGTACTCGTCCAGCACCTCCTGAAGACGCAGCGTCACGGCCTCAAGCTGGTCGCGCGGCACCGGCTCACGGAACGCGACAAACAAGACCGCGTTGGCGGTCGTCGTCCCGTCATTTCCTGCGGTATCGAGCGGATGCACTCGGGCCAAGCTTACGCCCCCAGGCCACCGCGCCGTAGCGCTGCGAGCTTGTTCGCCTTGGTGCGGCTACCGCTCGGTGTTGAAGGGATCGGCACCATCCTGCTGTTGTTCGGCGGGTAGCACTTCACGTGATTGTTCCCCCCACGCTCGCACCACCAGCCCGCGTCCCACGCGAGCCGAACGAGAGCATCCATATCGCGGTTGCGCAACGTCGGTCGCGTTGCGTTCGGATTCGCGTGGCGCTTCGGGTGCATTGCAGCGAGGCTAACCGACTCGACCTTGCCAAGCGTCGCCGGGAACGACTGCTCTTGCCCTCGAAGCAGCAGCTGTCCGGAAGGATCGCGAGTGCTGACTTTGGGCGGTACCCCCGCTGCTGGCGGGAGGCGGCGCAGCGTCCCGAAGGCCAGCGGTGGTGATGCGCGCCCGTCGGTCGAGGCGCTGCTCGAAGAAGCGGCGCCACGCAGAGTGGCCGCCGCTGAGACGTGCGTGAGTCTTCTAGAGTTGCACGCACCAGGCGTCATGAGCCTGCTGCCTCCCGCTCGCCAAGCGTCGATTGGAGCCGCCGGGATGTCCCATGCCCCAGACCAGCTTGTGTGCGATGAGTGCGGTGCTCGCGCGCAGACGATTCATGTTCTTCCGAGTGGTGACCGGCCGGAGCGGCTAGCTCTAGCGTGTGCTAGCCACGATCCCGGCGGGGAATGGTGGGACCTGACCGACCTCGACGACCTCGCACGTGCCCTCCAGAGCGCTTCCACGTTCGACGAGCTGCGCCCGGGGATCGGCGAGGCGATGCGAGCGGCGCACCACGAGTCAGCCACGCGCGTTGTCGAAATCCCGTGTCTTGTCTGCGGCACAGCGCAACGCGTACCTGCCGGCGCGGCTGAGCTCGCCTGCGAAACATGCAGAGCCACCTACACGTTCCGTGCCTGCTCTGTGTGCGGAGCACCCAACCAGGTGGGCCGCCGGCCAGACTGGAAGTGCAGTTTCTGCGGCGCGGCCAACTCCGTTCGCAGCACCCCAGCGCTTTCGGCGCAGGCGCGTTACGACGAGCTGGAACGCCGCGGCCAGATCGACGACGACTCGGACGCGGACGTCCGGTTCGTTGCCGGCTTTACACACGTCGGCGGAACCGGCTTTCCGATCACGCCAGGCTCACGTTGCAGCCTGACCGCGGCTAAGGAGGGAATCGTCGTCACGGCTCGCGGTATGAGTTCAGCCACAGCGAAGGTGCCGTACAGCGAACTCACGGCCGTCCAAATCGAGGGCGGCGTTCAGACCACAGGGGGTCGCTTCATAGGAGGCGGCTTCGGGCTAGGAGCCGCAGTCGAGGGGATGATGGTCGCCTCGATCCTGAACGCAGCGAGCAGGAAAACAAAGACCAACACGCTCCTGCGAGTCGGCTCGCGCACAGGTGAGATCCTCCTCCACCACGGGAAACTGGCGCCTGCGCAGCTCCGTCTGGAACTCTCGCCCCTGTTCGTCCAGTATGAAGCGGCCAGACGGCTCTCCGGTCACTCGGCCGAAGATGCCTCTCGTCCCGATCCGCTCGCCCAACTGGAACGTCTGGCGAAATTGCGTGATGCCGCAGCGATCACCGAAGAGGAGTTCCAGGCGGCTCGCGCTCCCTATGTGCGCCAACTCACCGATGGAAACTAACGTCGCAGCCGAGGTGGGAGGCCCAGTGCTCGGGTCCGTGTCACCAGGGCAAAGTAGCCGGCCCCCGCGTCCTCCATGTGGGCGACAGCGGTAACGGCGGACGATCTCGGCAGGCTCCTGCAAATTGTCCGAGGCAGTAGCCGACGGCTCCCACCCAGACGCTCCAAATCACGCGAATGGGGGCGCGTGATGAGGTGTCTGGGGCGTGACTGCTTTGCCTGGCGAAAGGAGTCGTCGGGTCGCTGTCACGTTTTGGCGTGCTGTCCGGTGTACTCAAGTACATGGGCGTTGAGCCGGACTTCTCGCGTGCGAGCGATGCGGAGCTGTTAGGACGAGTCGACGCTGAGCCGGAGGCGTTTCGCGAGGTTTATCGCCGGCATGAGCGGGTCGTCGTCGCGTTCTTGGCGCGCCGGACAGGTGACGCGGAGCTGACGGCGGATCTGACCGCGGAGACGTTCGCGACGGCGCTGTTGCACGCGAGGCGGTTCCGTGGCGATCTGGGGGACAGCGCGGTCGGGTGGCTGCTTGGCATTGCTCGCCACGCGTGGTTGCATGGCCTTGAGCGCAAGCGGACTGAGCGGTCGGCTTGCCAGCGGCTCGGCATGCAGGTCTCAATCAGCGACGCCTCGCTCGAGCGCGTCGAGGCGTTCATCGATGCGGCGCACCCTGATAGCCCGCTGCTGGCGCTGTTGGCGGAGCTGCCCCCCGAGCAGCGCGACGCGGTGCGCGCGCACGTGCTCGACGAGCGCCCCTATCGGGAGCTCGCCGACGAACTGAAGATCAACCCGGCGACTGTGCGCCAACGCGTGAGCCGCGGGCTAGCCCATCTACGAGCCGCGATCAAAGAGGAGACGCCATGACGCTGCTACTGCCTGAGATCGACGAGGCGCTGGTGCTGGCCGCCGAGCGATTCTCTCGCTCCCGACGAACGCGCCTTCGGTGGATCCGCGGCCGGCGCCTGTCGCCAAGTCGCCCGCTCGTCGTCGCGCTCGCGCTGCTCGGTGCGTCCGGCAGCGTTGGCGGCCTAGCACTCGCCGGAACGTTCAACGACACGGCGATCAGTCCGCAAGCCTGGGTTGACGGTCAGCGCGTCCAACCAGAGTCCGCCATCACGCGCGAGCAGAGCGCCCAACTGGCGATTCTGCGTCGGCCACGCGTCGCATCCGACGCGCTGCCAGGCAGCCCATCCTCCTGGACTGACGACCCGGCCGACGGGAGCAGCGGCGCCAACCCCGCGCTATCGCGCAGCGCCCAAGGACTCCCCGCCGGCGCCGCCTGGCTGATTCCCGGCGACGGCATGATCTGCTTCGACGCTCACTTCCCAGTCGCCGGCGGCGGCGGCACCTGCCAACCAGACGCGACCGTCAACGCAGGACAGGTCCTGATATCCGGCTTCAACGACACCGCCCCCAACCTCCAAGGTATCGCCGGCATCGTCCCCGACGGCGTCACGACCGTGACCATCACCGCAGCCAACGAGCCGGCCCAATCCCTGTCGGTTTACGAGAACGTCTACATGACCGAGATCGCACTCGGCAGCTTCACGGTCAGCTTCAACGGACCAAACGGGCCCGTGACGCTCGGTGCAAACCCCCCGAACCCAGTCAACACCAACACATCCCCAGCGAACGGCGCGCCAGCCCCCTGACCACGCGCTCGCTTCCCACGGAAGGAACAGCGGCGCCCGGTCGGCCACGCGTTGTCGCTGAGCGCGACTAGGGAGCGTCCGCTCCGAGCGGAGCCCCACTACCGAGTTGGATAGTTAGCAGGAGCCTGCGGAGATCGTCGGTCACTCCTGCTCGCGCCCAACAGCCCTACTGAGCGCTGACGCCGCTGAACCCAGCCGGTAAGCCGCGGCGAGCGCCTCGACCAACTGTTGGCTCCTCTCAGCCCTCCCCATGGGTGGCACGGAGCTCTGTGAGGCGCTGCTGGATCTCTGCGAGCTCGAGCTCGAATCGGTTGATCGCTCGCAACAGCGGTGCTGGTGCTCGGTCTGTGGTCGAGCGGGTGTCGGCGATGCCCTTGAGGGCGAGCGTTGCGAGCTCGATTCGGCGGGCGCGGTGTTGTAGCCGCTGCTGCTCGAGCGCGTGGCCGAGCGTCTCCTTGGTAAGAATCGTGGGTGTTGCGGCCATCGCGACTCGCTGGCAGCTACGGCAGCCCTTGGATGATCTCGACTAGCTCGGCGCGGTCGTAGCCGCTGGTTCGGCCGAGCTGGACGAGCTCAATAGCTTTGGCGATGACGGCGCCGCGTTCGGGTGTGCCGGCGACATTAATGCCGTGGCCACGGCGGAACTCGAGCAGTCCTTCGTCGCGCAGCAGCCGCAGAGCGCGCAGCACGGTGTTGGTGTTGACGCCCATGACGGCGGCGAAGTCGCGGGCGGGGGGTAGGCGTTCGCCGGGTGTGGCTTCGCCGTCGGCGATCGCTCGTCGGATCTGGGCGGCGACCTGGTCGTGCAGGAGTGTCGGGTCTGAGCGGTTGATCTTGACATTCACCATGATGCTAGTCATAGTAGCGCCCATGATCTCTACATGGCAACCTCGCATCAGCTGGGGCGTCATCGATGATGCGCGCTCGCACCGACGCC
>Ga0224555_1004403_pt1 | contig 12952 bp, 11 predicted proteins | sample 714S23034metaG_FD_180687 | JGI IMG/M metagenome (GOLD analysis project Ga0224555, IMG submission 180687) | Peat soil microbial communities from Stordalen Mire, Sweden - 717 S2 30-34 | ecosystem: Environmental > Terrestrial > Soil > Wetlands > Peat | place: Sweden: Norrbotten County, Stordalen...
CTGGCGGTGATGGGCTACGATCCGATGGCGGTGCGCGGCGCGCCGCCTTTCGAGAAGTGCGACAGCACGCTGCAGCTCGCCGAAGAGTTGGGCGTGGGGCCGCGCGATTTGAAGCGCATCGAGCTGGTGGGGACGCCGGTGCGGGAGGCGTTGTTCCGGTTCCGGGTGTAGGGGAGAGAGTCCTTTGCCATGCCGCTCCTTGAGGAGTTGGAATCATGTCCGTAAGCCTTGCGCTACCGGACGAAGAACTCGCGCAGCGCGCGGGGCAAGCCGGGGATAACGATTGCTTCGCGGAACTGTTCGCGCGATACCGCAAGAGGGTCTATTACAGTTGCCGGGGATTCTTCGCCGATAGCCAGGCGGCGGAAGACGCCACTCAGGAAACATTCCTCCGGGCCTACACCAACATCCGTGGTTTCCACCAAGGCGATTTCCCGGCCTGGCTCATGCGCATCGCGAAGAATGTCTGCATTGACGAGTGGCGAAGAGGCCGCCGCGAGACTGGCATCGACGAGATGGGATTGGCGGAGAGGCCAACCCCGAACCCCCTCGATTCGTCGTTTGAGACGCGCCTGATGGCCGAGCGGGTCTGGCAGGAAATGAAGCTGCTTCCTCGCGAGCAGCGGCTGTGCCTGGAAATGAAAATTGAGGGCTTCTCTTATGAGGAGACCGCCGCGCGGACCGGGTTAACAACCAGTGCGGTGAAATCGCACCTGCAGAACGGCCGCCGAATGCTGTGGCGAAAGACGGAAGGGACGATCGGCCAATTCGTGAAGAGCTGACGGAATATTTTCTTGCCGCAGGTGTGGAATTTGGTCTGCTCATCCGTTCTAAGAATGGAACATTGTCTAATATCGGGCGGGTTGAACGCAGGACGCCCCATTTGAAAAATGACCGGCTGGAGTGAAGACAGCTTTCTGGAGAAGGTCGCGCCCTTGCTGGGGCGGAGGCTCGGCGCCGTTCCCTGTCCCGAAGTCAGCGCATTTTCCGCGCGGGCCGATGGCGAGACCAGCGAAATGGCGAAAAAGGCAATTGCCGCACACACCTTGGGATGTCCCGCCTGCGGCGATCTTCAGCGGCGCCTCGAAAGGTTCGACGACCCGATGGTCGCCGGCGATGACGCCGAGTGGAACCGAACGGAAAAGCGGCTCAACAACTGGCTGGATGGTTTTCTGGCGTCGAACGCGGCTGCTCGTCAGGAGGGCGATCGCATCGGGGCCTCCCGCCTGCGTCTTTGGTCGAATGGCCTCGCAACGCCGACGGCTGTTCGGCGGTTGCGATGGGTGCTGGTCCCAGCCGTCGCCGCCGCGCTGGTGATCTCCTCCTTCCTGGCTGGGCGGCTTTCCCTTCGCCGCTCCCAGCAGGTGAGCGCGGAGGCCATGTCTTTTAGGCAGTTGCGGGCGATTGTGGCGCCCCCGCCGACGGGCCTTGAGCATCGAGTCCCGGCGGCAAAAGCGATCGGAAGACTTCAACGTTCCGGGCCTCCCAGGATTCAGGCCACGTCGGGCGCCGGCATTGCTATCGCGTCGCGCGCGCCTGGAAGGATCGGTCCGCCGGCAACATCCCCAACCGCGCCACCCGAAAGCGCCCGCGCGGCGGAAGCTGCGGCCCCTGCGCCAGTGGCCCCCAGCAGTTCCGAAGTGGCGTCGATTTCTTCACCGGCGGAGATGCCTGCCGCGCCTGCCCCTGCCGCGGCGTCTCCGGTTTATCCGGAGCCGCTGCGCGCGCTGTCTTCCAGGCGGGCAGCGCTAGCCGGACACGGGTTATCGAAGACTGCGGGGTTTGCAACTGCGCCCGAGGCAAGGGCGGAGCATGCACCCGCAACGCCCGCTCCGCCGTTGATTACGTTTGAGCCTGGCACTCGCGTGTGGATTGCGTTGGAGTCCGTCCATCCGCGGGCGGATGGAGCGTCTGACTTCCGCGGCAGGGTGCTTCTGCCGGTCACGCAGTCTGGCGCGGTGTTGCTCAGCCGGAACGTTGAAGTCTCAGGGACCACGACCGCTAGAAATGGCAAGAGGTCGGTTCAGATACTGGAATTCCTATCGACGGGAGCGCATTACAGGCTGAAAGGCGCCAGCGGCGAGGCCAACCTGCGCCTGCTCGGAGCGGGGGAAGCCGTGGAGTTCGACGCTGGGAGAGTGGTGGAGACCTGGATGGCGTCCGTTTCGATATATGAAAAGCTGCCTGGCGAATCCACACAGCCCGAGAAATGAAACTTTCAAATGCGTGTGGAATTATCCCCGCGCTTTCGTTCTTGTTTATGGATCGCGTGTTACAGTTCCGAAGGAGGAAGCCGTGGATTTAAGAAGAATAGGCCAGAATATCTTTTGGGCGGGCGTTGTACTCGCCGTCGCTCTAACCGGGACGCTTAGGGAGGCCCGGGCTGACAAGAAGACGACCCCTGCCCCTGCCACCAACGCTGCGCCAGCCAAGGCCGCGCCAGCGCCAGCCAGGGCCGTGCCCGCACCGGCCGGCAGGGTCCAGCCTGCCGCAGGAGGCGCAGCCAGACCTGGAGGTGTAGCGCCAGCCGGCGGCGTGGGAAACGCTGGTCGAGGCGGGGGGGGCCTATCGGGTGGTGGTGGAAACAACGGCCACGGCGGCTTGGCGGGTCGGAGCGGAGACACCCGCGGGGGAAGCGCCGGTCGCGGTCCCACCGTTTACGCGCCCCGTCCGGGCGACCAAACGAAGGTCCTACCGGATGGGCGAAGGGAGATCCACAGCGCGAATGGGCAGACGGTTAGGACGGACCCCAGCGGCAAGGTGCGCACGATTGAGGCTTCCCGCGGACTGGCAGGCGGCAAGATGGTAGTTAATCGCGGACCGGGTGGTGCGAGGATGGTGGAAACTGGCCGTCCCGGCGCTCGCGTGGTCAGCTATGGGCCGCGCCGCGGCTTTGTGGAACGTACCGTGCGGCCGGGCTACATCTCGCGCACGTACGTCGTGGGCGGGCGGTCCTATGCGCACGTGTATCGTGAATTCCGGTACCGCGGCTTCGGGTACTACCGTTACGTGCCCGCCTTCTACTATGGTCCGCGGTTCTACGCATGGGCCATCACTCCCTGGGGTGTACCCATGCCTTACGGATGGGGTAGCGCGTTTGTGGCGCCCTGGCTCTATACAGGCTATTTCACTCCATATGGGACGTACGCTTCCCCGGATTTGTGGCTGACAGACTACTTGCTGGCGGAGAACTTGAGGCTCGCCTACGAAAGCCAACAAGCCGGCGATGACGGGCAAGCCCCGGCGCTCGCATCCGGTGCCCAATCGGCCTCCGCTACGCTTTCGCCGGAGATGAAGGCTATGGTCGCGGAGGAAGTCGGGCAACAGCTTGCGGCAGAGAAGGCGGCCGCGGCGAATCCCGGCCAGCCGGCGGCTTCCGCCGCCGAGCAAGCCCCGGCGGCCCTGGATCCCGCTGTGCGAGTCTTCGTGGTATCGAGCGCCCTCGACGTAACTGCCGATGGGAGCCAGCAGTGCAGCCTCACTGCCGGCGATATCGTCACGCGCATCGACAACACTCCCGACGCCAACCAGAACGTCTCCGCACTGGTCACCGCCAGCAAGAAGACGGATTGTCCCACTGGTCAAAGAGTGGGGGTTTCCGTCCAGGCCTTGCAAGAGATGCACAACCAGTTCCGGGAGCAGATCGACTCCGGACTTAAGATGCTGGCCGACAATCAGGCGAAGGGCTTGCCGAATGTCTCGGCCGCAGGCGCCCGCCCGGTGGCGGAAGGGACCGCGGATCCCGCCCCGGATGCGCAGGCGCAACTCGCGGCGCAGGAAACCGACGCCGCCACCCTTGAGGCTCAGGTGAGGCAGAGCGGGGGCGGCGACTAGCCGACCCTGATGCAAGGGCGAGTAGATCTCGTTTAGGAGGCTCTCAAACATGAATAGAACGCGAGTATTGGCCGCCTTCGCCGGCTGTCTGGCTCTCAGTGGAACGCTGCTACCGCTTCCAGGTCAAACGCCGAGCGCGGGCATCGAGGGGCAACTTCGGTCCCAGTATCAAATCGCGAGCGTGGGCAGCAACGGTGTTGTGGCCCGAGCGGGCACCATCGTTGCTGTCCAGCAGGACGGGATAACCGCGCTTCCGGCCCCACAAGAATGGCCATGCAACACGTACAAGCAGGGCGGCCGCATCAAACAGTCAACTCTCTGCGCAGTGAACTACAGTCCAACTAAGCCCGATACACGTCTTCTCCAGGTAGGTGAGAAGGCCTATCTCACCGCGATTCAGGTCAAGCCCTCCGAGGTCGTCTTCAAGGTGCAGACGTGTTGCGGCGACGTCAGTAGTGCTCCGTTTCGAGCGACTGTTGCGTTCCAGTTTCAGAAGGGGTATCTGGACTCAATGAATGCCCAGCAGATCCGTGATACGGTCAACGGGATTTTCGCCATCGATACGAGCGAAACGGGGGACGGACCTCCGCCGCCGGGCCCCCAACCCACCCAACTCTCCGGGCTGTACTTTTTGCAACAAACCGGCGCGAAACTCCAGCTCAACCCGGATGGTTCATTCTCCCTGCTCGCCGCGAACGGTCAGGTCAGCCCCGGCCACTTCACTGTCAGTAGCGATACGTTGGCGTTGACGTATTCCGCGACGGGACGCTCCTCTGTTTTTAGGATTCAAGGGGACAAGTTCTACGCGAGCAGCGGCCTGGCGTGGGTTCGGGTGGGGGATTCGCCGCAACCACCACCCCCGCCCCCGCCTCCGCCGCTGAAGCTACCGTCTACCTACGCGAAAGCACAAACCCCAAGCGACCAACTCCAGTTGAACGACGACCACACATTTTCGCTGCAAGAGGCCGGGCAGACGTACGGTGGCACTTTTACAGCCAACGGCGCGACGGTGGAATTAAACATCAAAGACGGCCCCACGAGCACCGCCACAATCCAGGGCGACAACCTCACCGACAGCAGCGGACAGAGTTGGGTCCTCCAGAAGCAGCCGTCCCAGGCTGCCGGTTCGGCCGATGTTCTGCAGAACCAGGATATTCTGAAAATGGTCCAAGCCGGTTTTGACGACGCCACCATACTCGCCAAGATCGGCAGTTCCAAATGCCACTTTGACACGTCGACGGACGCTCTCATCCACCTGAAGCAGAGCGGCACCAGTGCCGGGGTGCTTAAAGCCATGGTCGGAAAATAGTCTCTCGGCTCATGGTCCAATACTTTGGAGGTTTCGATAAATGAATAGATCCCGGTTGTTCGTCGCGGCGATCACCGCTGTGGCTATTTGCGCAAGCCTGTCACGGAGCCGCGGTCAAGTGCCCAGCGCCGATATCGAGCAGCAAATTCGCTCCCATTACCGGCTTACCAAGGTAGGCGCCAACGGAACGGTTGTGGGGCAGGCAGGGTCCGTCCTGGTAATCCAGGAGGACGGACTCGTGGCTATTCCGGCATCGTACGTGGCCTACTGGTACAACACATTTAAGAAGGATGGTCACATCAAGCCGAACGCCATTCAACACGTCGGTCACGGTTTTCACGAGGCTATGGGTGAGCGGCGGCCCTTCCAGGTCGGAGAGAAGATCTATCTCACCGACATTGAACTCACGCCAACCGACGTAGTCTTCAACATGCAGTCCTGCGGAAAATGTGGCTCACCGGTCGACCCAAGCGATGCCCCTTACCGTGCGCGGCTGGCCTTCCAATTTGATAAAGGATACTTGAACGCCGCTGACCCAAAGCGGGTTCTGGCAACTATCGGCCGGGTGTTCGGCGTTGCCGAAAAGGGACCAGAGCCGCCTGGACCGGTCGTGCCGCTGAAGCTTCCGTCTGCTTATGTAAGCGCTCAAACCCCAAGCGACCACCTCCAGTTGAACGACGACCACACATTTTCGCTGCAAGAGGCCGGGCAGATGTATAGCGGCACCTTTACAGCCAACGACGCCACGGTGGAACTAAAGATCAAAGACGGCCCCAAGAGCACTGCCACGATCCAGGGCGACAGCCTCACGGACAGCAGCGGACAGACCTGGGTCCTACAGAAACAGCCGCCCCAGGCTGCCGGTTCGGCCGATGTCCTGCAGAACCAGGATATTCTGAAAATGGTTCAAGCCGGCTTTGACGACGCCACCATACTCGCCAAGATCGGGAGTTCCAAATGCCGCTTTGACACTTCGACGGGCGCTCTCATCCAGTTGAAGCAAAGCGGCGTCAGTGCGGCCGTGCTCAAGGCCATCCTTGGAGCCGCGAAGTAGTGTTTCAGTTCCGGGCTCTATACCCGGCAAGGTCTTGATATGAATGACCGGCCGGAACCAGGACGGCTCCCCTGGACACGCGTGGGCCCTCATGGAAAGTGAATGTTTCAAATAGCGCTTGTGGGGCCCGAACTCGAGGAGAACCTCAGCCTGCGATACTTGGCATCGGCGCTCGCCGCGGCTGGATTCCGGTCCGAGATTGTGCCCTTTGACAGCCCCGGCGACCTTCCGCGCGTCCTGGCGGCCCTGCTTGAATCAGGCGAGCCTCCCGCGCTGGTGGGTCTGTCCCTGTCCTTTCAGCGGCGGGCTAAGGACTTTCTAGCCCTCAGCGTGGCTCTCAGGCAGAAACGCTATACCGGACACATCACCGCGGGCGGCCACTTTGGAACGTTCGCATACCAGGAAATCCTGCGAGATTTTCCTGAAATTGATTCGATTTGCCGGCACGAGGCCGAGAATACGCTGGTGAGCCTCGTCAAGGCTCTCTCCACCACCGGTGACTTGGCGCCAATCCCTGGCTTGGCTTACAGGGACACCCAGGGAAACACCGTCCTGACGAATCTGCCCGCTCCTCCGAATGTGCATCGCCTCTCTTGGCCGGATCGCCGCGGGGCGCCTGCCGAATGCCTCGGCCACCGCCTAGCTCCGCTGGTCGCGAGCCGTGGTTGCTATGGCCATTGCGCTTTCTGTTGCATCTCGGCCTGGCATGAGCAAACCACACCCGGCAAGCGCTTCCGGCTGCGGCCGCTCGACGACGTGGCTGACGAGATGGCGCAGCTCTATCACGATCGCAGAATTGAAGTCTTTATCTTTCATGACGACAATTTCTTCCTGCCGGATCACTCCCGAAACCTACACCGCATCCACACACTGGCAGACATGCTGGAACAGCGTGGGGTCCGCGACTTCGCCAGCATCGTCAAGGCACGACCCAACGATCTGAACCCGGAAGTCCTGTCGGCTTTGCAGCAGCGTCTCGGCCTAATCCGGCTTTACGTGGGTATCGAAAACGCTTCCGACCCAGGATTGAACACCCTAGGACGCGGTATGACCAGCGATCAGGGCCATTACGCCCTTGAATTGATCGAGCGCGCCGACGTATTCTCCTGTTTCAATCTGCTGATCTTCGGGCCGACGACGAGTATTGAAGACCTGGAAACCAATCTTTCATTCATGGAGAAATTCGCCGCGGTGCCCCAGAACTTCTGTCGCGTCGAACTTTACGCCGGCACTCCCATCCTGGCGCAGTGCCAAACCGAGGGACTTTGTACTGGGGATTATCTGGACACGGACTACCGCATAGCCGACGCCGCTGTGCAGAAAATCTTCGAACTTGCCATGCAGTGCTTCTACGTACGCAATTTCTCCGAAGAAGCCACTCCGCACCGGCTGATGAGCGCGCGATTCTCGGTCGAGATTGCAGCGCGCTTCCATCCCCTGGCTTTTCGTGAGTCCTGGCGCGGCGAAGCAAAGCGGCTTGGCTGCGTTCTTACCCACGATTCTGTGAAGGGCATGCGGGAAATCATCGAATTCGAACGCCGCGGTGCTCCAATTCGAGACGAGATGGACTTTGTTGCGACGCTCGCGAGTCGGCTCAGAGCAGCGGAGCGCCTGATTCACGAGGCTATTGATCTACTTGCGACGAGAGTGGAAAACGCGGTTCGCAATACCGCGCAGGACGATGCCGAATGTTCCGAAGTTGGAGGATCTGACCATGGAAAAAGACAAGGTGCCCAGCCGGCAAAGTGATCCCGCCGGCGAGACGCCTACCGTCAGGGACCGCACCTTGGCGCACTTGGACAGCTTGATGCGCCTAACAACGGTTGGGGCGGGAATCGCCTTGGCGTGCGCCCAGGTGCCGTCGCAACCACGACGACCGCAAGTCTGCGACCCGGCACCGTTTCCGTCCGCAAGATACTGCGAGAACCCCGACGAACTGCTCGCGCGCGGGAGTATGAGTTCGTCTGCCGCCTGGGAGACAACGGCTGGGCGGTGGTTCGTCCGATTGGTGCTAAACGCCTCCGCCCGCGACATCAGTTTTGCCGGGCTCAGCAGTGAGCGGGTCAAAGTAACCGGTGCGAGGCTCCAACCGTTCGCACCGGGTCCGCCTAACACGCTCTGGCATGTTGACTTTGTGCTGTGGCCTGCGGTGAATGAGGAGGAAGTGACGGTGGAATTCCCTGTCAGGTGCTCCATGAAGGCGATCCCGCTCAAGTTCCGGATGGACATCAGTAGACCACCTGCCGAGACGAGTGTCATCCAGGTCACGCTAGTCAAGTCATCCGTGCTCCGAACCCTGAAACTCCCCGCTACATATATCAACTCCCAGGTCCCGGCGGACCAACTCCAATTGAACGCGGACAACTCCTTTTCCTTGCAGGAAGCCGGGCAAACCCATCGTGGCACATTCGCGGCCAACGGCAGCACACTGGAACTTGCCATGAGCGGGGGCACCAAGACCAAAGCCACGATCCAAGGCAACAACCTCATTGATAGTAGCGGACAAACGTGGGTTCTGCGAGAACAGCGTGCGGCGGGCGGCGCCGCTGAGAACATTGTCCAGAACCAGGACGTCATCAAAATGGTGAAGGCCGGTTTGGACGATGCTTTGATCATCGCGAAAATCGGCAGTTCCAGATGTCAGTTTGACACTTCGACGGATGCTCTCATACAGTTGAAGCAGAGCGGCGCCAGTGCGGCTGTGCTTATGGCAGTTGTTGGAGCGGGGAAATAGGATTTCGCATTGGCGCGTTGGGCGAACGGCTGGGTTTCATTTCTGCCGGCCCTGCGGGCCGGCTCGAATCCAGTGACGAGTATTGCTATACGAGTCTCAGAAGAATTAAGTGCAGTCCGAAATCCACGAGTTGGAGGTTTCTATGAAGTACCGCAAAGTGGCCCTGCCCGCCTTTGGAGTCCTGCTGTTCACGCTTGCCGGTTTCGCGCAAACGACCGCATTAGAGGGATCCGTCACGGCTGAAGACGGCAGGCCGCTCAAAGGCGCAATGGTCGTGATCGCGCGCGGGGACGGCAGGGGGCATTACCAGGTCAGGACCGACAGGCAGGGACACTACTTTTATGGCGGTCTGCCGATGGGCGTTTACCGGGTGTCGGTTGAAGTGGACGGCCAGGAACGCGGTCACGTCGATGATGTCCGCACCGCGCCGGGCGGTCCGAAGGAAGTCTCCTTCGACCTGCATGCCACGGCGGAGAAAAATCCTAAGCTGGCGGTAGACCAGCCGGTTCCCCCGGTTGCGCTGGCGCTGCCATCTACTTACGTGAGCACCCAGACACCGGCGGACCAGATCCAATTGAATGCCGACAACTCGTTCTCGCTGCAAGAGGGCGGCCAGACCTATCACGGCGCCTTCGCCGTCAATGGCAACACACTAGAACTGAGTATCAGCGAGACGAACGCCAAGACCACGGTCACAATCGCGGGCAACAATCTCGCCGATCCCAGCGGACAGACCTGGGTCAAGCGAGAACAGTCCGCGAGGCCCGCTCCTGCTGAAGGAGCGCTCCGGAACCAGGACATCATCAAGATGGCGAAGGCCGGTTTCGACGATGCGATCATCATCGCGAAAATTGGCAGCTCCAAATGCCAGTTTGACACCTCGACGGATGGCTTGATCCAATTGAAGCAAAGCGGCGTCAGCGCGGCCGTGCTCAAGGCCATGGTGGGGGCCGGAAAATGATGCGGCGACCAGACTGCACCGGCGGCGGTATACCGCAGCCGCCGGGAAGGTCAGAACGGGTGTTCCGCATGAAATACCCCTTGTCGTTCCTGTGCGCCATGGCCTGGATCGGCTCGCCACTGGGAGCTTCGGATTTCTGGAACAGCACAAAACCTGCCGCCTGGTCAGACGGGCAGACTCAAGAGTTCCTCACGAAGTCGCCCTGGGTGCGCTATTTTGGCGACCTCCATGCCCCGGGAGATTACATTCGGCCGGGCCGCGTCAGCCCTAGTCCCGTTCCCGTGGGCAGTTTGGCGATCCGTTGGGAGAGCGCCGCTTTAGTGCGCGATGCTCTAACGCGGATCGAGTCGAAGGAATACAACGATGCCCTGGCCCGTTTCTCCAAAGACTACTACGTTATCGCAGTCGTCAGCGTATGGTGGGGCGGAAGCCAGACGGCGCAGACCAGATTGTCGGGCCATTGGAGCCCGGAACAGGAAGAAGAACTGCGCGATGCGATAGCGCGCCGGCCGCCGAGACACGGCCTTTCGGGCCCGCCGGCCCCGCCGATCCCGGTGTTAATTGGCAACGAGCAAGCCGCGCGTGCGTTTTCTGTGAGCCGGTTGTCGAGGCCCGGCTACGAAGCGATTTCCCCCGCCCGCGTGGAGTCCGGGGAGAGGGCGAGAGGCACCGTAGTCCTGATCATGTTCCCTCGGTCCCTAGCGTTGGAGAGCGGCACCGGCGACCTCGAGTTCAGTACGACCGTGAAACTAGGTATGGCCAGCGGCACCACCTTTAGAGCCAGATTCAGTTTGAAGGCCTTGGCGGCGGGCTCCGAGCGCGGCCTGTAACCGCCTGCGTCGCGACCGGTCTTCGCTCAACGAGTGCTCGACCCGGACAAGCCCGCCCTGGCGCTCGGCGGGTTCGCAAGGCGCCCGGCGGCTTTTCCCAACCTGTTAGAATAATCGCAAGGAGTTCGCGCATGCCGCTGAGATATACTTTCGCAACGCTCCTGCTTACGGCTGGCGTCGTTCTGGCGCAGGAACCGCCGGCCGCCGCGCCGTCCGGCGATTACGTGATCGCTCCCGGTACCCGCATCCCGCTGGGGCTGATCAACTCCATCAGCACCAAGAACGCGGCGGAGGGCGACCGCGTCTACCTGGAGACGGTCTTTCCGATCATGGCCAACGGCCGCATCGTCATCCCGCCGGGGAGTTGGGTGTCCGGCACGGTGACCGAGGTCAAGCGTCCGGGGCGCGTGAAGGGCCGCGGCGAACTGTACCTGCGCTTCGATTGCCTGACGCTGCCCAACGGGGTAACGCGCGATTTCCGCGCGCGCGTGGGCGGGATCGACGGACGCGGCGGCGAGGAATTCGACAAGGCCGAGGGCAAGATCCAGAGCGAGGGCAACAAGGCCGGGGACGCGCGCACGGTCGCCGAGGCCGCGGGGGCGGGCGCGTCGGTCGGCCTGATCGCGGGCTCCGCAAGCCAGCACTACGCCATGGGCGGAGGCATCGGGGCCGCGGTGGGCGCCACGGCCGGACTGATGGCCGTGCTGCTCACGCGCGGGCCGGATGCGGTGCTGGCCAAAGGCAGCACCATTGAGATGATCACCGACCGGCCCTTGCAGTTCCAAAAGAGCGAACTCGACTTCGGGATGGGGCAGTCCGGCCATTTCTCGGACGGTCCGGGGCCGCTGTCTAAGAAGGATTCCCGCTGGGCGCGGTGGCCGTTCTAGCCGCAGCACTGTTCACGCACCGTCGAAAACCCATTGGGAGGCAGCCGCAGGCCGAGGGCTCAATGCCACTTAGCTTTCCCACGACCGAGCACCTGCATTGATTGTGGGGCGGTCCCCCTGGACCGCTGCCGACGCCCTCGTCGGCTGAAGCAGAGCGGGTCCAGGGGGACCCGCGCAGACCAGGGGGTCTGCCCCACAATTTATGCACACCTGTTGACAGCGCTAAACTAAGCGCCTGCCCCAATGCTACGCGGGCGGCGCTTTGCGCGGACGCGCGCCGCCCTCTCCGCTTCGGCATGCAGGTGGGCTCCGCTACACGCTGGCGTAATGCCGAATTAGTTTATTTGAGTGAGTATATCACCGGCGGGCGGTGTGTCCAACCTTTTTCCCGTTTTTTTTGAATATCTTGACGGTCACTCTCGGAAGAGTCGCCCAGGATCGGCGTGCGTCTGGTTCGTGCGGAGGCACCGCGTCCTCTTCGGGCACCGCGCCATCGCCTACACCCGGCGCCCTGTGCGCTCGCCGGATTCCAGCTACAGGAGCGCACCGGGACTGCCGATTGTGAAAACGGGTACGTTGCATGCAATTGGAGTTGAACCTGGAGATTTACCGCGCGGTCCTGGAAAGCATGCCGGTCGGGGTGTATCTGACAGACCGGAAGCGCCAGATCCTGTTCTGGAATGCCCACGCGGAGAGCATCACGGGGTATCTCGGCCAGGAGGTTGTCGGGCGCTTCTGCCACGACAATCTCCTGATGCATTGCGACGAAAACCAAGTTGCTCTGTGCGGTTGCGACTGTCCTCTGGCGCGGGCCATGCAGGATGGCCGGGCCCAGGAGGCCAGTGTTTTCCTGCGTCACAAGGAGGGACAACGGGTTCCTGTGCGGGTGAAAGCCGTTGCGCTCAGAGATGAGTCTGGCGCCGTCATTGGCGCCGCGGAGTTTTTCGAAGAGCGGTCGTTCCGAGCCACCGAGATGCGTTGCCCGCACCTGCGGGGGCACATTTCGCTCGATGACGTCACGGAGATCCCGAATGGCCACGCGACGTTGGCCGCCCTCGGTATTGCGCTGGAGGAGTTCGCCGCTTCCCAGGTGGCGTTCGGCGTCCTTTCGATCGCCATCGACAACGTGGACCATTTGCGGCACGTTTATGGTTGCCAAGTTGTAAATACGGTATTGTACGCGGCGGCCCAGACGCTCTCGGCCGGGACGCGGCCGGACGACCTGGTGGGCCGCTGGAAGGACCAGCGGTTCGCGGCGCTGGTGGCGTGCCCCACCGCGGAAGGGCTGCGGAGTTGCGCCGAAAGGCTGAGCCGTCTGGTCTCCCTCGCCTCGGTTCCGTGGT
>Ga0224555_1004407_pt1 | contig 12947 bp, 11 predicted proteins | sample 714S23034metaG_FD_180687 | JGI IMG/M metagenome (GOLD analysis project Ga0224555, IMG submission 180687) | Peat soil microbial communities from Stordalen Mire, Sweden - 717 S2 30-34 | ecosystem: Environmental > Terrestrial > Soil > Wetlands > Peat | place: Sweden: Norrbotten County, Stordalen...
GTTGCTTACCGCGAGACGATCGTTCGTGATACTGACGCTTACCGCCTCATCTTCAGCGAGGCTGACTTTTTGCCTGGGCTGATCGTGGACCGCTACAACGACATTCTGTCGGTGCAGATTCTCACGCAGGCGATGGACGCCGAGAGCGTGCGCCAGACTGTGATTTCGGAGTTGACCGAACGGCTGACTCCGGCTTCTATCGTCGAACGGGTTGATCCGCGGGTGCGGCAACTGGAAGAGTTGCCGGCGCGAGGCTCGGGACTGCTACAGGGGGAGAAGACTTCGACAGTCTTCACCATGAATGGAGTGCAGTTCCAGTTTGATGCGCTCGAAGGGCAAAAGACCGGCGCGTTTCTGGACCAGCGCGAGAACTATGCTGCCGCGGCGCAGTATGCGCGGGGAGAGGCGCTCGATGTTTTCTGTTACCAGGGAGGGTTCGCGCTGCATCTGGCGGCGCGCTGCTCACGCGTTAGCGGGGTTGATAGTTCGCGTCCGGCGCTGGAAGTGGCCGACCGGAATGCGGCGCTCAATAAGGTCGATATCGAATGGATCGAAGCTAACGCCTTCGACCTGCTCAAGGACTATGCGACGTCGGGGCAGCGGTACGACACCATCGTTCTCGATCCGCCCGCCTTTGCCAAGTCGAAACGCGATCTGGATGCGGCCTTGCGCGGCTACAAGGAATTGAACCTGCGCGCCCTGAAGATGCTGCGGCCGGGCGGGGTACTGGTGACGTGCTCCTGCTCCTACCATGTTGGGCAGTCGGATTTCCTGGAAATGCTTGGCGGGGCCGCAGTCGACGCTCGCCGAACTTTGCGGCTGACCGAGGTGCGGGGACAGTCAAAAGACCATCCTGTCCTGCTAAGTGTGCCGGAAACCAGCTACTTGAAGTGCGCGATTGCTACTGTAAGTTGATGAAAAGTAAGACTAATCATATGCTTGACAGTATCTCGCTCATATTTTATGCTTCTTTCATGCTGAATGCAGCATCTAAATTACTGTAACCGCAGAACCAAATTCCTAAAATCAGCATAACGAGGAGATTTAAACCATGACTGTACTTACCCGTTTTGAACCGTTTCGTGAGGTTGCTACCCTGCAGGACCGCATCAACCGCGTGTTTCGTGATTCCTACAGCGCGCAGACCGAGGACGAAACGTTGACCACTTCGCGCTTCGCGCCCGCGGTCGATGTTTACGAGGACGAACACAATGTCACGTTGAAGATTGAAGTTCCCGGAGTCGACGAGAAAGATATCGACATCAGCTTGGAGAACAACACCCTCACCGTGCACGGCGAGCGCAAGATCGAGAAAGAAGAGAAAGAAGAGAACTATCGCCGCGTCGAGCGCCAATATGGCAGCTTCACCCGGACTTTCACCCTGCCCACCACCGTGGATTCCGAGAACGTCTCAGCAACCTACGACAAGGGCGTATTGAAGGTCTCCTTGCCCAAGAAAGCGGAAGCCAAGCCCAAGCAGATCAAAGTGAACGTTGGCGGAGCGAATGCTCAGAGCGGCAAGACGATCGAGAGCAAGCCGACTGAGAGCAAGCAGGCCGCCGCAAAAGAAGTGAAGGGTACGAGCCAGGCCGCATAATGTGGTGAGAGTGCCGGGCCGGGCCTCGGCGGGACAGCCGAGGGTGGCTGTTCCCAGATGAGTGGTTACAATAGCGGGAGGCGGCAGAGGTGACCGCCTCCCGTTTTATTTGAAGATTGAAAGTGTGCGGCGAGACGCCGTCACAACAGCCGCCGGGACGCCGGCGCTACGGAGATTGGAGTTTTTATGGCAATTCGTTGGGAAAAATTTACGGTGAAGGCGCAGGAGGCTGTGCAGCGGGCGAATAGTCTGGCTTCCGAGCATGGCAATCCGGAGTTGATGCCGGTGCATCTGCTGGCTGCGCTGCTCGAAGATAAAGAAGGAATTGTTCCGCCGGTGCTGGAGAAAATCGGCATCGGGCCGCAAGCCGTCTTAAGCGATGTTTATCGCGAGATCGAAAAGCTGCCTAAAGTTTCTGGAGAGGCCTCGCAGGCCACGATCTCGAACGCGGCAAATAAGCTGCTGGAGCAGGTATTTAAAGAGGCGAGCAATTTCAAGGACGAGTACGTGTCAACCGAGCACCTGCTGCTGGCGATTACGCACTTGAAGCAGGATGCGGCGCAGCAGATTTTGTCGCGCCACGGGGCGACTTACGATGCGATCTTGAAGGCGCTGACCTCCGTCCGCGGTTCCCAAAAAGTGACCGACCAGAATCCCGAAGCCAAGTTTCAGGCCCTGGAAAAGTACGCTCGCGACCTGACCGAACAGGCTCGCCGCGGCAAGCTCGATCCGGTGATTGGACGCGATGAGGAAATCCGGCGCGTGGTGCAGGTGCTCTCGCGGCGCACGAAAAATAATCCTGTGCTGATTGGCGAACCTGGCGTGGGCAAGACCGCCATTGTCGAAGGCCTGGCGCAGCGGATTATTTCGGGCGACGTGCCCGAGGCGCTCAAGAACAAGCGCGTGGTTGCGCTGGATCTAGGCGCGATGCTGGCGGGAGCGAAATATCGCGGGGAGTTTGAAGACCGGCTCAAGGCGGTGCTGAAAGAGATTGAAGACTCGGCGGGACAGATGATTCTGTTCATCGACGAGCTGCATACGCTGGTTGGCGCCGGAGCAGCGGAAGGTTCGATGGACGCTTCGAACATGTTGAAGCCGGCGCTGGCGCGGGGAGAGCTGCGGGCGATTGGCGCCACCACGTTGAATGAATATCGCAAGTACATCGAAAAAGATGCGGCCCTGGAACGGCGATTTCAGATTGTGTTTGTGGGCGAGCCGAATGTCGAGGACACGATTGCAATTCTTCGGGGACTGAAGGAGAAGTACGAAGTTCACCACGGCGTGCGCATTAAGGATTCCGCGATTGTGGCGGCGGCTACGCTTTCGCATCGCTATATTTCTGACCGGTTCCTGCCGGATAAAGCGATCGATCTGGTGGATGAAGCGGCTGCGTCGATTCGAATACAGATCGATTCGCTGCCGACTGACATCGATCAGCTGGAGCGGCGGGCGACGCAGCTGGAAATCGAAAAGCAGGCGCTGAAGAAAGAAGAAGATGCGAATTCTAAAGACCGGCTCATGGTCATCGAAAAAGAGCTGGCGGAGATTCGGGAGAAATCGAACACGCTGAAAGCCAATTGGAAGAAAGAAAAAGATCTGATTGCGCGTTCGCGGGAGCTGAAAGAGCAGATTGAAAAGCTGAAGACCAACGAGCAGACCGAGCTGCGCCAGGGCAACAACGAGCGCGTGGCAGAGCTGCGTTACGGACGGATCCCGCAGGCCGAGCAAGAACTCGCCAAGCTGACGACACAGATGGAGAGCCAGGGCCAGAGCCGCATGCTGAAAGAAGAAGTGGATGAAGAAGACATTGCGCGCATCGTATCGCGGTGGACTGGCATTCCGGTATCGAAGATGCTGGAAGGTGAAGTGAAGAAGCTGGTCACCATGGAAGGGCGGTTGCGGCAGCGCGTGGTCGGCCAGGAGCAGGCTCTCGAACGCGTGGCTAATGCGATTCGGCGATCGCGCGCGGGATTGAGCGATCCTAAGCGTCCGATTGGATCTTTTATTTTTCTGGGACCGACGGGGGTGGGAAAAACCGAACTGGCGCGGGCTTTGGCCGAGTTTTTATTCGATGACGAGCGTGCGTTGCTGCGCATCGATATGTCGGAGTACATGGAGAAGCATTCAGTCTCCCGTCTGATCGGCGCGCCTCCCGGATATGTTGGGTACGAAGAGGGCGGTCAGCTCACCGAGCAGGTGCGGCGGCGTCCTTATGCCGTGGTGCTGTTTGACGAAATCGAGAAGGCGCATCCGGATGTGTTTAACATTCTTTTGCAGATTATGGACGATGGCCGGCTCACGGACGGCAAAGGGCGCGTGGTCGATTTCAAGAACACGATTTTGATCATGACGTCGAATCTGGGATCGAGTTACCTGCAAGCCGAGAATCTGCGCACGCCGGAGGATTTTGAAAAGGCGAGCGAGCAAGTGATGGCCGCGCTGCATGGGCATTTTAGGCCGGAGTTCCTGAATCGAGTGGACGACATTATTGTTTTCGGTCCGCTGGGAAAAGAACAGTTAGTGAAGATTATCGAGTTGCGGCTGGAGGACGTGCGACGGCTGCTGGCAGATCGCAAGATTTCGATCGAGCTTGCCGAGGCTGCAAAGGAACTACTCTTCACGCAGGGCTATGATGCTAACTTCGGGGCAAGACCGTTGAAGCGGGCCATCCAGAAGCTGATTCAGGATCCTCTCGCGTTGAAGATTCTGGATGGAGAGATTCTGCACGGCGACCACATCATCATCGAGGCCGACAAGAAAGCCGGCAAGATGAAATTCGAAGTCAGCAAGCGCGTGGGCGAGCCGGCGAAGGCGAAGCGGTAAGAATTATTTGGCCACGGATTTACGCGGATTGTCACGGACAAGCCTACAAAGGTTTTATCCGGGTTGATGCGTGCCCCTCCGTGGCTATTTTTGTTGGAAGGCTTGGATAGCATCCGGCGCTTGAAGCAGATACCATGCCGCTACCACCTTCGCCATCATCTGGCCGCCGTACCAGGCGAGGCGCCAGCCCGGATCGATCGAAGCGGCGGAAACGGCGGGGATTCCGGCGATGATTCCGAGGACCATCAAGACTACCGCCGTCCAGCGAGCCCAGGCGCGGAGTTGAAACAGTCCCCAGCCGGCTAAGGCCCAGCCTGCGCCTACCAGGAAGGCGGTTTGCGGGCCGGCGAGTTCGCGTCCATACAGGAAGGGGGCGCGCATGGATGGCGAGATGGTGCCGGGAGCGGCCAGTTCGATGGCGCCGACTATACAGAGATAAATCGCGACCAGGAAGAACCCTGCGGCGATTAGCGTGACGGCGGGCGGGCGCTCCATATCGTTCGAGATTAGCAGCTTGTTTTTCTTGCGGCCCCGGGACGAGGCCCGCCCTGGGCCTGCCGAAGGGGCGTGCGGGGCGGCGTGAAACTTGTGGCACACTGATAGTATGCAGACGATTACGCTTGGCGACTTCGAACTGAGTATCTTTTCTGACGGCACTTATCCGCTGGATGGCGGCGCATTTTTCGGTGTCGTTCCCAAGGTGATGTGGTCGAAGAAGGTTGTTGCCGACGAGAAGAATTATGTGCAGGCGGGGCTGAACTCGCTGCTGATTCGCACGGGCAAGCAGACGGTGCTGGTCGAGACTGGCATGGGGAACAAATTGTCGGAGCGGATGATCAAGTTTTACGGGCAGCCGGCGCAGTTGCTGGCGAATCTGGCGAGGGGCGGGGTCGCGCCGGAGGATGTGGACGTGGTTATTAATTCGCACCTTCACTTCGATCATTGCGGGTGGAATACGGTGCGGGATGCCGGCGGCAAAATTGTGCCGACGTTTCCGCGGGCGAAATATTATGCGCCGGAGGGCGAGTGGCAATATGCGCGCAAACCGAGCGAGCGGGACTCGATCAGCTACATTCCGGAGAATTACGATCCCCTGGTGCAGAGCGGGCAGATGACGCTGCTTAAGGGCGGCGAGGAGATTGTGCCCGGCATTGCGGTGAAGACTTTTCCCGGGCATACGGCGCACATGCAGGGCATCATCGTTTCGAGTCGAGGAAAGACGGCTTGCTACATTTCTGATCTGATTCCGACCACGGCGCATATCGATATCACCTGGGGGATGGGATTTGATCTTTATCCTCTGCAAACGATCGAGAGCAAGAAGTTGTATTACGCGAAGGCGATGGCCGAGGAGTGGCTAACGGTTTTCACGCATGACGCCAAGGTGCCCTGGGCTTATGTACAGAAGGATGACGTGGGGAAGATGGTGGTGAGGGGCGTTTAGGGCTGGCGGACGAGGGCATCCGCCGCCACCTGTGTGTCTTCGCGATGTAAACTGTTCAGTCTCGATTCGAAAAATTCCTCCACGCGGCCTAGAATCTCTACCGCGCTCTTCGATTCGTAGATTTCCTTGCGCAAGTGCGCTCCGCCGGGGACTCCATGCGTGAACCACGAGGCGAACTGTTTCATTTTCCCGACGGCGTCGGGGAGTTCTTCTTCGATCAGCATCTGGAAGTAGGTGCGGATCATCTGGTAGCGGTCGAGTTCGGTGGGATGGTCGTAGGGCTGCATCGCTGCCGAAGTTTTGGCCACAGGCGATGTGGGGACAGCCGCCCTCGGCTGTCCATCGGGCCGAAGGCCCGATTTCTCTCCATCGAGTTGAGTGCTGACAACAAAAGCCATCGAGCTTCGCTCGACCGGACAGCCGAGGGCGGCTGTCCCCACATGAGTCATTATGCCTCCTGCATTTCCCATGGCCGCGCAGTATTGCTGAATCTGGCGAAAGATCCAGGGGTTCGACGGCGCAGTTCGCCCGATCATGACGGCGTCGCAACCGGTTTGCGTGACCATGGCGACGGCGTCTTCGGGGGTGCGGATGTCGCCGTTGCCGATGACCGGGATCTTCACCGCGTCTTTGATGGCGGCGATCCACTCCCAGCGGGCCTGGCCGCTGTAGCCTTGTTCGCGGGTGCGGGCGTGGAGGGCGACTGCGGCCAGTCCGCAGGATTCGGCCATGCGGGCCAGTTCGACGCAGACGATTTCTTCGTCATTCCATCCGGCGCGGAATTTGACGGTGAAGGGGATCTTCACCGCAGCGCGGACCGCTTCGAAGATGCGGCAGATGGCCGGGAGATCGCGCAGCAGGCCGGAGCCTCCGTTGCACTTGACGACTTTCTTCGCGGGACAGCCCAGATTCAAATCGACCAGGTCGAAGCCCAAGCCCTCGACCATGCGCGCGGCTTCGGCCATAACCTTCGGATCGCTGCCGAAAAGTTGCGCCGAGATGGGGTGCTCGTCTTCGTAAAAATGCAGATAGCGTTTGGCCTTCTGATCTTTCTTGCGGAGGACGCCGTCGGCCGAGGTGAACTCGGTCATGATGAGGCCGCAGCCGCCTAAGTTGCGAATGAAGCGGCGGAAGACGGTGTCGGTCACGCCGGCCATTGGGGCCAGGACTGTGGCGGGGGAGATGGGGACTGTGCCAATGGAGAGGCGTGCGGGGACTGGCTTCAGTGGCGCTGGCTCGCGGGCGGGGGCGCTCGAGCCACACGAACCGCCCGAGTTGTCCCAGAACTTCTTCACGGTCTTATTCTACTGGGCTGGGCAAAATTAAGGCCCTCGCCTGGGCGAGGGCCGAATTTCTGTGCCGCGTAATCCGCAGCAATAGCTACTTCTTGGCTGCCTCGGGCGTGTTCTTGGCGTATTTGCGACGGAAGCGCTCGACGCGTCCGGCGGTATCCATGAGCTTCGTCTTGCCCGTAAAGAACGGGTGGCAAGCGGCGCAAATTTCAACGCTGACGTCGCCCCGATGGGTGGAGCGGGTGACAAAGGCGTTGCCGCACGCGCAGTGCACACGCACTTCGTTATAAGCGGGATGGATTGCTGGTTTCATAGGGTTCAGACCTCGATACGAATCATTAGATTCTACCGGAATGGGGCGGGATTCAGCAATGGGTGGGGCGGACCGGGGGAAGGTCAGTGTCTATCCCTAGTAGGACCACCGTCACATCATTTCATTTTCCGGCGGCGCCGTTTTCTTGGCGACTCGCCAACTTCTGCGCTTTGGCCAGCATTGCATCCAACGCTGCGTGCGGAAAAAGCTTTCCGTTCAACACAACCGCTTGAATGGCGCGAGTGTTATGAATATCGGCCAGCGGATCTCTGTCGAGTAAAACCAGATCAGCGATCTTGCCCGCCTCGATGGTTCCGCGACGGTCAAGCTGCCCCATAAACTGAGCCGCGTTGCGTGTGGCGGCCTGAAGAGCGGCCATCGGAGACAGGCCAGCCTCCACTAACAGTGCGAGTTCGTCATGCAGACCGAAGCCGGGAAAGCACTGCGGATTCATGGTGTCTGTGCCGGCGAGAATAGGAACACCAGCCCGGTGCATCACGCCTACAATCTTCATCGATTCGCCGAATTGCGCCTTCGACAAATTGACCAGCGCGGCGCGGGCCGGAGGCGGAAGATTTTTGTAATAACCGCCATCCCATTTCGCGCGAACGGTTTCGCTCAGATACTTGAGTCGAGGGTCATCCGCGGGCAATGGGTCGTCGATCTGTGCTCGCAGCAAGGTGAGCGTCGGACATTGCCACGTTCCGTTTTTCACGAAGCGGACGAACAGAGCCTGGGCGGTGGCATCATCGTAGGTTTCAATGGCGCGCAGATCGAGGCCGATAATGCCTTTTCCGGATTCCATTTTCTGCGATAGAGTCGCGTCGGGCGCGCGGAACAACGCCTCTTGCCGGCTCAATTCCGCGTCGATCGTTGCCTCTTCTCGTGAGCAGCTTTCAGCCACACGTGTCAAATGCTCGATGCTTTTCTGGCCGGCGTCAGAAGCTTCGGCCGCGGTTACCGATTCCGGCACGTGTCCTTCGAATGCGATTCCGCGTTTTTTTGCCTCGTCGGCGATGGCGAAGTACGCCTCGCGGGACAGCCTGCTGTAGACCTTGATGAAATCCGCGCCGCGCTGTTGCTGCTGATCCACGACGTCCCGCGCCTGCACTTCATCCGCGACGACAATGGAATCGGGCCATACCGGATTGGGACCATCAACGATGGGGCTGCCGAGGTAGATGGCGGGCGATGGATCCTCGTTGGCGAGTTGCGTCGCGCGCCACGCATGGGCGTCAGCGGGACCCGACATGTCGCGGACCCCAACGACTCCATTCGCCAGAAAAAGAAGATGGCTCCAGGGAGCGCGTTCGTCAGAGGCGCCGTGCACATGCATATCCCACAATCCAGGAATCAAAAACTTGCCCGTGCCGTCGACCTCCGCAGCATCCTTAGGGATGCGCATCTTCTTCTTCGATGGGGTTACAGCAACGATGCGATCGCCATCGACCACCACGGTCATATTCGGCGCGGGGCCGCGTCCGGTAGCATCGATCACTGTGACGTGTTGGATCACGAGCGATTGCGCCCAAGCGCAGCCGCTGCAAAGAGTGAGCAGAAGAACCGTGTACAAGCTGAAGGGCTTGATGTGAGTCATGTCCAGGTTGTCTCTTCTTCTTGTCGAATCCGGCGGAGTTCGACGGGCGGTTGCATCGGGACGCCGACAGTGCGACCGAGCAGCGCGTCGAGCGTGTCCACCCAGAGCATCTGGCTTTGAAAGACGACTCCGAAGTTGCGGCAGATGGATTCGGCGACGGCGTTCAGATCCATTTTTTTACCCAGTTGCTGCTGCATGGATGTCACCGGCTTCGCCGTAATACCGCAGGGGATGATGAGGTTGAAGTAGCTGAGGTCGGTGTTCACGTTGAGCGCGAAGCCGTGAGAGGTGACGAAGCGCGAGATGTGAATGCCGATGGCGGCGAGCTTGGCCTCGTTGGCCTCAGCGGCTGAAGCCGGATCATTTTCTTGATCTTGATCGGCGCGACTGAAGTCGCGCCCCTTCAAAGCAGCATCCGTCCAGACTCCCGTCAGGCCGGGAATGCGCTTCGTCTCGATCGCGAAGTCGGCGCAGGTGCGCATGAGGACTTCTTCCAGGCGGCGGACGAAATCGACGGCTCCGAGACTTTTTCGCAGGGCGGACGGGGCGTCCGCCGCTCCACGAGCATAGCCTCGCAGATCGAAAATCGGGTAGCCGACGATTTGTCCGGGGCCGTGGAAGGTGACGTCGCCGCCGCGGTCGCACTCGAAGAGTTCGACGCCACGTTGCTTCAGGAGTTCGGGCGATGCGACGACGTTCGCGGCTTTGGCATTGCGGCCGAGCGTAATGACCGGCCTGTGCTCGAGCAGCAAAAGCACGTCGCCGATTTTTTCTTCTTTACGAAGCGCAACCAGTTGCTGTTGCAGACGCAGACCGGTTGCGTAGTCGACGGTGCCGAGTTGGACGATTGAGATCAAAGTCTGTTCGCCACGGATTTTCTCGGATTGACAGGGATTGAGTCGGAGAAATTACTGGGCCTGTGCGGGAACCTCTACGTATGCCGAGTATGTGCGCGGCTCGGGTATGGGCTCGCCGCTTTGGGCCATTCCTTCCAAGTGGAACGCAATCGCCTCCTGCATCTCTCGCTCAACTTCATGGCGGGTCTTGCCGGTTGCGACACACCCGTCCAGATCTGGTGAGTAGGCCGAATAGCCCGTTCCCGTCTTTTCAACGACGATCAGATATTTTTTCATTTCTTGAGCCCCGCTTGTTTCCTGACGCTGTTCAATGTGCCGATACCAAGTTCGTCGCCGGACTTAGGCACAGTGACCAATCCCGGCTTCGCCGAATGCTTAAACTGCCGATGACTGCCGCGGGTGCGATCAAGACGCCATCCGTCGCGCTCCAGTTCCCTGATCACATCCCGCACTTTCATTTTACGCTCTGTTGCAAAACATTAGGCGTTGATCGCGATCCCTTCCACGCTATTCGCCGCGTCCAGCATGGCTTCTGCCAGGGTGGGGTGGGCATGGATGGTCCACATTAAGTCTTCGACGGTGGCTTCGAGTTCCATGGCGGCGACGGCCTCGGCGATCAATTCGGTTGCCTGCGGGCCGATGATGTGCACGCCAAGAATTTCTCCGTAGTCGGCGTCGGAGACGATCTTGATGAAGCCTTCGTGCTGGCCGACGATCGAGGCACGCGAGTTAGCGGAGAAGGGGAACTTGCCGACTTTGACGTTGTACCCGGCTTCGCGAGCTTTGGTTTCGGTGAGGCCGACGCTGCCGATTTCGGGATGGCAATAGGTCGCGCCGGGAATATGTTCGGGGTTGATTGGCTTGCCGGGCTTGCCTGCGATTTTCGCGACGGCGACCAGGGCTTCCATGGCTCCAACGTGCGCCAGTTGCGGCGTTCCGAGTACGATGTCACCGACGGCGTAAACGCCGGGCTCAGCCGTCTGCATCCAGGAATCGGTTTTGATGAATTCGCGCTCCGGCTTGATTTTGGTTTTTTCGAGGCCAATGTCTTGCGTGCGCGGCTTGCGGCCCACGGCGATCAGGATCTTTTCCGCTTCAATTTTCTGCTGCTTGCCGTCGACGGTGATGGTGACGGCGACTCCCGTTTTCGTCTTCTCCACTTTCTCTGTTTTCGCGCTGGTGTGGAAGTTGATGCCGCGTTTGCGATACACCCGCGCCAATTCTTTGGAAACTTCTTCATCCTCGACAGGCACCAGGCGAGGCAGCATTTCAACGATCGTCACTTCTGCGCCGAACGATCGGTAGATGGAGGCAAACTCCACGCCCACCGCGCCCGCGCCAACAATTACGAGCGACTTCGGCATTTCTTTCAAGCTAAGAATTTCGATGTTGGTGAGGATACGATCGCTCACCTCCATACCGGGCAACATGCGGGCTTCAGAGCCGGTGGAGAGAATTACATTCTTGGCTTTCAGATAGTTGGCCTTGTTGTCGTTCACGACTTCAACCGTGAATAGGCCGTTTTGCGCGGGGCCGGTGAGCTTTCCATATCCTCGGACGGTTTCGACTTTGTTCTTCTTCATCAGGAACTCGAGGCCCTTGGTGTGCTTAGCCACGATTTTCGATTTGCGATCTTGAATGGCGGCCCAGTTGAGCTTGCGCGCGTCGACGCCCTCGATGCCATACTCCTTGGCCTCTTTCAGATGGTCCCAGAGTTCGGCGTTGAAGAGCAGGGCTTTGGTCGGGATGCAACCCACGTGCAGACAGGTGCCGCCGAGGACGCTGTCTTTTTCGATGAGAGCGGTCTTCAGGCCATACTGGCCGGCGCGGATGGCGGCGGTGTATCCGGCGGGGCCGCTGCCGATGATGGCAATGTCATAAATAGTTTCTGGCAAGTTGATTGTCCCCTGTGAGAAGAGATGATCGAAGGCAAACTAATGATTCTAGAACAAGGAGTGGCAGTCGTCGAAGGGCGGAATTGAAATTCCTTGCTGGGTCTGATGGGCTAGCAGGTTGACAGGGATCCTTCGACTTCGTAGCCGCTTCGCAATCGCGAAGCGGCTACTGCGCTCAGGATGACATCTTAGGAGGGGACTTAATTGCTTTCGTTGCTGGCGCGCTTCCAGGAGATCAGTTCGCCGATCGTGGAGCTGGTGCTGGAAACGGGCTGCTTATAGGCTTCGACCTCGGAGCGGGAAGCCTCTTCGCCAACGGCGCGGATGCTGAGCCCGACTTTCTTGTCTTCCGGATTCATCTTGATGATCTTGAAGTCGTGCTCCACACCCGGTTCAAGGTGCAGCGGCTGGCCGTTGCCGTCGACCGCCTCCGACTTGTGGCACAGGCCTTCCACGCCATCGGCGATTTCGACAAAAGCGCCAAAAGCCGCGACCCGCAGGACTTTGCCGTGGATCACGTCGCCGATATGATGCTTCTCGAAGAAAGTCTCCCAGACATCGGGCTGAAGCTGTTTGACTCCGAGCGACAAGCGTCGCTTGTCGGGCTCGATCGCCAGGACGACGGCTTTAACGCGGTCCCCCTTTTTCAAAACTTCCGAAGGGTGCTTCACGCGCTTGGTCCAGCTCAGGTTGCTGACGTGGACCAGGCCATCGATGCCGTCCTCGATTTCAATGAATGCGCCGAAATCGGTCAGGTTGCGCACGCGGCCTTCAACCGTCATGCCCACGGGATATTTATCGTGTAGCGCATCCCAGGGATTCTCGGCGAGTTGGCGCATGCCGAGTGAAATCCGCCGCTCGCCGGGATTCACGTTCAGCACGACGCACTCGACCTGATCACCAACATTGACCAGCTTCGAGGGATGCTTCATGCGCTTCGACCAGGTCATTTCGCTGACGTGGACGAGACCTTCAATTCCCTGCTCCAGCTCGACGAAGGCGCCGTAGTCGGTCACGCTGATGACTCGACCGGAAACATGAGCACTTACTGGATAGCGATGTTCGGCATCCAGCCACGGATCAGGGGTCAACTGCTTGAAGCCAAGCGAAACTCGCTGTTTATCTTTGT
>Ga0224555_1004409_pt1 | contig 12945 bp, 8 predicted proteins | sample 714S23034metaG_FD_180687 | JGI IMG/M metagenome (GOLD analysis project Ga0224555, IMG submission 180687) | Peat soil microbial communities from Stordalen Mire, Sweden - 717 S2 30-34 | ecosystem: Environmental > Terrestrial > Soil > Wetlands > Peat | place: Sweden: Norrbotten County, Stordalen...
ACCTGATCGTTGAGCAGGACTGGACGTTTGTCACGAGAAACAGCGTCGATTTTCGCGGACCGGTCGACCAGCCAGGTTCCAGCGGGCAGTACGCGAATGTTCCGATTCACGCTGGTCTGATCTGCATCAACGGTACGGGCAAAATAACTGGCGAGGTCGAAATCGAGCTTTTCACGGCAGTTCTCGATCAAATCGGAACAGTGGATCACCTCGTCAATGAGGTGATTGAGGTTTATCTCGGCGCGGAAGAGAGCGGTGAATTTGAGATCGTCCGGTATTTACTTCCGATTCCAGATGAAACGGAGTCAGGTTGACGATGCTCACGGAGATGGATCGTGTGCCGTTGCTTGAGCGGAGCCTGCAGATCCGAGGAATTGTAAGGCCAACGCAGCATTTGCCGAGGGGAAACCGGACGATTCCGTGCTGTCCTGGACTCGCCCGCGTAATGGGGAGCCCATTTCTTCGATTTCTCCGACGACGGATCGGCGAACGCTTGCCGTAATTTCAGTATCTATCGACTCTTCAGACTGCTCTGCGGCGATCCTGCGCCACCTGAGGGGGATCGTACTCACGATTGTGGAGTGCAGCCTGATTAGTTAATCGGATCAGAGATGCGCCCCTGTTTTGCGGGCAACGCTGATCCAGAGCTTTTGTTTTCAAACAGGTGAACTGGTTTGTCGCAATTTTGCATCGAGAACTCAGGATTCACACAGCTCAGTTCAACTCCACGGCGCTTCAGGGCCTGCATCATTCCGATTATGTGCCGTTTAGGGGCCGGCGTGTAATATTCAGACAGCGAATCCGGGGAAATTCTCGACTCCAGCACCGCTGTTCTCGGAATTCTCGTCGAGATCGGATCGACAGGTGTGATGCAGTATGGCCTCCGTACGGGAAGTCATCGTTAGAAGCGGAGCGATTGCCGCTTCGCGAGAGAGACTTGATATCTTCGATATGCCGAAGCCTCGCTCGACTGCACGCAACAATTCCCGATTGATCATTCGCGTCGTGGCGTCGATTGCATTCATCGCCGCGGCCACGTTCATTCTCTTCCGTCTTGTACCCGTAAATCCCACCACTGCTGGCTTTCTTTATCTCGTAGCAATCCTCCTCGTAGCAACCAAGGGAGGGCTCGTTGAATCCACCATCGCTTCGGTGGTGGCGATGTTGTGCTTCAACTTTTTCTTTCTTCCGCCAATCGGCACATTGACGATCGCCGATCCCCAGAACTGGGTGGCGCTCTTCGCCTTTCTCGCCACATCATTGACGGCGAGCCAGTTGTCAGCGCGAGTGAAACGGCGTGCCCTTGAGGCGGAGGAGAGAAGTCGAGAGGTTGAGAGGCTTTACGCACTAAGCCGAGCACTACTTCTAATTGACACTTCGAAGTCAGTCGCGAATCAGATTGTGCAACAGATCGCGCTCACCTGCGAAGTCCCAGGAGTTGCCCTTTACGTAAAGGGTACCGGAGAACTCTATCAGGCTGGTTACACCACGTTGGACGTAGAGGCCAGATTGCGCGAGTCTGCTGTTCGTTCCGCTGTGCTGAAGGACGACGCAGCGAACCTGGTCATAACCCCAATCCGCCTTGGAGGAGAACCGATCGGAAGTCTCGGTCTCAGCGGAAGCGCCTTTTCGGACGCAGCGCTGGAATCTCTGCTGAACTTGGTTGCAATCGGCCTGGAACGAGCCAATTCACAAAAGGCGGTCACTCAAGCGGAAGTGGCAAAGCAGAGTGAAGAACTCAAATCGACCCTACTGGACGCGATCGCCCACGAATTCAAAACACCGCTAACCTCTATCAAGGCTGTGACCACCGACTTGCTGTCGGGTTCTTCGGGCACGCTCGAGGCGCATCAACAAGAATTGATCACGATCGCCGATGAATCGACTGATCGGTTATCAAAGTTGGTAACTGACGCTATTCAACTGGCTCGCATTGAAGGGGGGACTTTCCGGCTCAATCTAGGCGTCTACTTTTCGAGTTCCTTGATTAACACAGCGCTTCGTCAGATGAAGTCGGTAATTGAAGAACGCAAAATCAACCTAAATACTTCAGATGATCTTCCGCCGGTGCGCGTCGATGCCGAACTGATCCAAATAGTACTGACGCATCTGCTTGATAATGCACTGAAGTATTCTCCTCCAGACAATCCGATAACAATCGGGGCACGCCTTGGCGAAGGCGGGGGCAAAGTAATCGTGTATTTGGCCGACAAGGGCCAGGGGATCACAGTGCAAGAACAGGCGCAGATCTTCGAAAAATTCTACCGGGGCAAGAGCGAGCGGCACTTACAGGGAACGGGCATGGGACTCGCGATCGCGCGGGAAATCTTACGCGCGCACGGAGAGGACATTGCCGTATCGAGTTCCCCTGGACAGGGCTCAGAGTTCTCCTTCGCATTGCCCATAGCGCCCTGGGGGAGTCGACAGTGAGTGCTGGCAAGATTCTTGTCATCGATGATGATCCGCAGATTCGGAGGGTCATGCGGTCGACGCTCACAGCGCATGGCTATCAGGTGAATGATACGCGCTCTGGAGAGGAAGGACTCGAGGAGCTTCGAAAGAGCAGCTACGATCTAGTGCTTCTCGACATGAATATGCCTGGCATGGGCGGAATGGAGACCTGCCGCACAATTCGTTCAGGTTCAGATATTGCGATCATCATGCTGACGGTTAACAACACGGAGCGGCAGAAGGTGGATGCGCTCGACGCTGGCGCAGACGATTACGTCACGAAGCCATTCAGTACACCGGAACTACTGGCAAGAATCCGTGCAAGTCTCCGCCGACTGCCTCAATTGCCAGGCTACGCCGACTTACAACCGCTCGCAGCTCAGGGCGTCAACATTGACCTATCATCTCGGAAAGTGACCGTACACGGACGTGCCTCTCGTCTCACAGCGAGAGAGTTCGGACTTCTCACGTACTTTTTGGCACGGCCGAACAAGACAATTGCGCATCGCGAACTACTTCAGGCGGTTTGGGGTCCGGACTACGGCGACGAACTGGAGTACCTTCGCGTATTTGTTAACCGGCTGAGAAAGAAGATCGAACCAGATCCGTCCAAGCCTGTTTTTCTCGTAACGGATGCATGGGCGGGATACCGCTTTCACCTCTCTCAGTAGCCGTTCCCTTTCAGCCCCAAATCGGTATGCCGTCTCGACTCACGGTGGAACCAGCAACCGTGCTGAAACCTTCGCACCAAAGCAGGTACTTCCTCTGGAAAGACGTGTTGAAGGTTTATCCCGCGATTAGGGGGCGTTTATGCGCCGTTTAGGAGCTTAATTGCACGATAGACATCGTGCAATTGGTAGAACAACACGTCGCGGAGCACCTGGGAAGAAGCCCGAACGTTGCACTTCGTCCGCAATCACTCTCCGTGAATGTCGTGTGTACATCGCCCGCAGCGACTGCGGCGGCATTGAGAGCGGCCGCGTCACTTGCTGAGGATCTGGAGCCGACGATTCACGTGCGAGCCATGATTCCGGTTCCGCGTCAGTTCCCAATGGATTATGCGTTCGGCCCCGCTCAAGCCATGACGCGACTTCTAGGCGAGCTTCTGCAACGGATTGGGCTCAATCGCTGCAAATATGTTTTGCACATCTACATTTGCCGGAGCCGCATCGACACGCTGCTTAACGTACTCAGGCCGTGCTCTTTGTTGGTGATTGGCGGCCGACAGCGCCTCTGGCCCACGTTAGAGAGGCGGATTTCAAGGATCATGCGTGCCGCTGGCCACAGCGTGGCATTTGTAGACATCAAGGCGTTAGGCGGAGTTCGGTGAATATTATGAGGACTCGAATCTACCCTCAGCGACAAGCTCCGCCAACTCTAGGTGCGCTGGCGGATCACGCAGAGAGCCTGCCAAACGCCTCAGCTATTTTCTCGGTCTCGTCTCTGGCCGATCGTGAGGATATCCTGGCCGCTGTCCGCACGGTGATTCTCCTTGCCAGGACGTCTCGTACGTCCTTGTCCGTGACAATCCTCGATGAACCTGTGTTGTATGCAGAGCCGGGACATCCAGTGCCCCACGAATCTCTTGACCACCTGTTGAATTCGATAAGAACAAAACTGTTCATCCCAAGACCAATACACCGCTCGGTCGACTTTGCGCTCGAAGCAAGCATCACTTCAGCATCTTTTCTCACTGCGGGGGCGATTGCGCTTCAGGTCCGCTCGGTGGACTCGTTCCCACAGAACCCATCCAGTTCGAGGTGACCATGTTGGACCTGCTTTACGTTGTAATCGCTGTCGCGTTCTTTGTGCTGCTCTGGGGCTTCACGAGAGCTTCAGAACGACTCTAGGAGGAGTCAATGGAATACGCCATCGCCGGAATCATTACGGCCTTCCTGTTTGTTTACCTGGTCTACGCTCTGCTGCGACCGGAGAAATTCTGAGGTCTCGACATGACTTTGATAGGCATTGTGCAGATATTGGTCTTCTTCGCGATCGTCGTCGCGATTACCAAGCCAATCGGATCGTTTATGTACCGGGTATTTGAGGGACAGCGTACGTTCCTTCATCCAGTGCTGGGTCCGATCGAACGTCTCATTTACCGCATCAGCGGTGTTCGCGAAGACGAAGAGCAGTCGTGGGTGCGCTACTCGGCGTCCCTCATATCGCTGAGTATCTTCAGCTTCCTGTTTGTCTATCTGATCCAGCGCCTTCAAGGCTACCTGCCCTTGAATCCGATGCATTTCTCCACTTCACAAGCGCCGACAGGCGCGACTCCGATGACGCCTGACCTGGCGTTCAACACCGCTGTCAGCTTCGTGACGAATACCAACTGGCAGTCCTATTCGCCTGATACAACGATGAGCTACCTGACGCAGATGGCTGCGCTCGCCGTTCAGAACTTCGTTTCGGCTGCCGTTGGCATCGCCATCGCGGTTGCGCTGATTCGCGGTTTTGCTCGCCATACCACCAAGACAATTGGCAACTTCTGGGCAGACGTGACACGGTGCACCCTTTACGTGTTGCTGCCAATTTGCGTGCTTTCAACATTGTTCTTTGTGTGGCAGGGGTGCATCCAGAACTTCAAAGGGCCGGTGACTGCACAGACTTTGGAAGGGACCCAGCAGGTGATTGAGCAAGGCCCGTTGGCCTCGCAGCTTTCTATGAAAATGCTTGGCACCAACGGGGGGGGATTTTTCAATGCCAATTCCGCGCATCCGTATGAGAATCCGACGCCTGCTTCGAATCTTTTGCAGATGCTGCTGATCTTCTCGCTTGGCGCTGGACTCACATACATGTTCGGAAAAGCAGTAAAGGACACAAGGCAAGGATGGGCAATCTTCGCCGCAATGTCCGCGCTGTTCTTTGTGGGAGTGTTTGTTTGTTATTGGGCAGAGCAGCGCGGCAATCCGATGGTGACAAAACTTGGAGTCGCTCAAGCGTACTCGGCGAGTCAACCGGGCGGAAACATGGAAGGCAAAGAGGTTCGCTTCGGAATCGCGCAATCTACATTGTTCGCGACTGTGACCACAGATGCTAGTTGCGGTGCCGTCAATGGGATGCATGATAGCTTCACGCCGCTCGGTGGCCTGGTTCCACTGTTCAATATTCAGACCGATGAAGTCATTTTCGGAGGAGTAGGGGCTGGTCTGTACAGCATGCTGCTCTACGCCGTCATCGCTGTCTTCATCGGCGGGTTGATGGTCGGCAGAACACCTGAATACGTCGGCAAGAAAATCGAGCAGAAGGAAGTCAAGATGGCCATCATTGCGGTCCTGGCGACCTCTCTCTGCATTCTCGTGTTCACCGCGTTGAGCTCCGTCACGCCATTCCCCAAGAATGGTTATTGGAATGCACCTGGCCCAGCGGTCGCCAATACGAACAACAACGGCGCGCACGGGCTCTCCGAGATCTTATACGCATATTCGAGCGGCGCCGGCAATAACGGAAGCGCATTCGCAGGAATCAATGCGAATACTCCCTGGTACAACTTGACCCTTGCAATAGACATGTTGGTCGGGAGATTTATGTTTATCATTCCGGCCTTGGCCATCGCTGGCAGTCTGGCATCAAAGAAGCTGATTCCGATGACCAGCGGCACATTGCCTACGAATGGCACTTTATTTGTGGTTCTTCTCGTTGGGACCGTGGTGATTGTGGGCGCACTTACGTATTTTCCCGTGCTCTCACTCGGGCCAATTGTCGAGCATTTCCAGATGCTCAACGGAAAGCTGTTCTGACCTCTCGCCAGGAACAAGGAGCTAGAAGATGTCTATTATGACGACCCCGCCTCAAGAGGATAAGACCCAGCATCGGGAACATGATGCGACGGCGCTCATCTCCAGAGGAGTACGGGCACGCCCTCTCTTCGATCCCGAGATCCTCAAGAGAGCCACCAAGGAATCCTTTGTCAAGCTCAACCCGATGCATGTGGCGAAGAACCCCGTGATGTTCGTGGTCGAGGTCGGGGCTGCACTTACCACGGTTTTTGTCATCAAGGACGCGATTACCAAAGCGCCGAATGTGTTCTTTGGCGTTCAGATCGCACTTTGGCTCTGGTTCACGGTTGTATTTGCGAACTTTGCCGAAGCAATGGCGGAAGCTCGCGGCAAGGCTCAAGCCGATGCGCTGCGGAAGACCAAGACCGATGCGATTGCGCACAAGATCCTACCAAATGACAAATTCGAAATGGTACCGGCATCGTCTTTACGGGCCGGCGACACTGTTTACTGTGAAGCTGGCCAACTCATCCCCGGCGACGGTGAAGTCATCGAGGGTATTGCCAGTGTGGATGAGTCGGTCATCACCGGAGAAAGCGCGCCGGTCATCCGCGAATCGGGAGGAGATCGAAGCGCGGTGACTGGAGGGACGAAAGTTCTTTCCGATCACATTACGATTCGCATTACCTCCAATCCCGGCGAGACGTTCCTGGATCGCATGATCGCCCTGGTCGAAGGCGCTGTTCGGCAGAAGACACCGAATGAAATTGCCCTAAACATCCTGATTGCGGGCTTGACTCTCATCTTCCTTCTGGCGGTCGCTACCCTGCCGCCCTACGCTAATTATTCAATCGCGGCAGTTGGAAGCGGCACTATTCCAACGGTCGCGGTTCTCGTTTCGCTGCTGGTCTGCCTGATTCCAACCACAATTGGCGGCTTGCTGTCGGCAATCGGTATCGCGGGTATGGACCGCGTCATGCAGCACAATGTTCTGGCAATGAGCGGAAAAGCGGTTGAAGCCTCGGGAGACGTGAATACACTCCTGCTCGATAAGACCGGAACGATCACGCTGGGTAACCGGCAGGCGGTCGAGTTCATTCCAGCAGAGGGAGGAAGCGTCATTGCGCTTGCCGATGCCGCGCAGTTATCGAGCCTTGCGGACGAAACGCCGGAAGGGCGCTCTGTGGTTGTTCTTGCAAAGGAGAAGTACAATCTCCGCGGCCGTGAAGTCGCCGAGCACGAGGCTCACTTTATTCCGTTTTCCGCATACACCAGAATGAGCGGAGTTGACATCGACGGCCGGCAATTACGAAAAGGTGCGACAGAAGCGATTGCTCAGTTCGTCACGAAAGCCGGCGGCGTGGTGCCGAAGTCGCTCACCGAAATTTCCGACAATATTTCCCGGAATGGCGGCACACCCCTTGCCGTTGCAGACGGTAAAAAGGTGCTCGGAGTCATTCACCTGAAGGACATCGTCAAGGGCGGCATGAAGGAGCGCTTGGCCTCACTGAGGGCGATGGGCATCCGCTCCGTGATGATCACGGGCGACAATCCGCTCACTGCAGCGGCTATTGCTCAGGAAGCTGGAGTAGACGATTTCCTTGCCCAGGCTACTCCAAAAGACAAGCTCGAGTACATTCGCAAAGAGCAGGCCGAAGGAAGGCTCGTCGCAATGACCGGCGACGGCACCAATGACGCTCCCGCGCTGGCCCAGGCCGATGTAGGCGTCGCTATGAACACCGGGACCATGGCGGCAAAGGAAGCCGGGAACATGGTCGACCTGGACAGCAACCCCACAAAACTGATCGAGATCGTAGCAATCGGCAAGCAGTTGCTCATCACCCGCGGATCGCTCACCACGTTCTCGATCGCCAACGACGTCGCGAAGTACTTTGCGATCATCCCTGCGATGTTCGCTGCCATTTATCCTGAGCTGAACAAGCTCAACATCATGGGATTGCATTCTCCCCAGAGCGCCGTACTTTCGGCCGTAATCTTCAATGCCGTAATCATCATCGCTCTCGTTCCGCTGGCTCTCCGTGGCGTGCGATATAAGCCTGTGAGCGCCGGCCAGATGTTGACGCGAAATCTGCTGATCTACGGCTTGGGTGGAATCGTCGCACCGTTCCCGGGGATTTGGCTTATCGACAGAATCCTCGCAGCGCTTCACCTCGCATAACAGGAGCAAAGACATGATTAAAGAACTTTTACCGGGATTGCGCTTGATGATTGCTCTGACGATCTTGACGGGCCTCCTGTATCCTGCAGCCATGACGGGAATTTCGGAAGTTTTCTTCCCGAAGCAGGCGAACGGAAGCCTGGTGACTGAAAACGGTAAGGTCGTTGGATCGAGCCTGATCGGACAGTCGTTTACAAAGCCTGAGTACTTCTACCCCCGGCCCTCATCCGCCGGAAACGGGTACGATGCGACGGCTAGCGGTGGTTCGAATCTTGGCCCTACCAGTGCCAAGCTGCTCCATGGAACTACCAAGATGGACGACAAGGGCAAGGAGATCGTGGACTTTGACGGGATTGAGGACCGCATCGTTCACTACTGCGTCGACAACAACATCCCCTACGTTTCCTCGTCTTCACTGGACCAATTCAAGGATCCTCAGGGCAATCTGGACGATATGAAGCTGATCAAAGCTTTCAACGATCCGAAGGCTCCCCTGATCTTCACTCCAAAGATCCAGATCCCGTCAGATGCAGTTACTGGGTCAGCATCCGGTCTTGATCCGCAAATCAGTCCGGCAAACGCTGACCTGCAAGCACCTCGGGTGGCAAAGGCGCGCGGCGTGCCTCTCGATCAAGTGCGGTCGCTGATTGCCGAGGCAACCGATCGACCTGCGCTTGGCTTTATTGGGGAATCGCGCGTCAATGTTCTTCTCCTGAACGTTTCGCTCGATGAGAAGTTCCCACCTAGAAAGTAGTCGTAATCGTGAGCCGAACCCAGGAAGCGGCGTCGTCCCGAACCAGGTACTGGGCGAGGCTCGCTCTTTTTGTGGCGTGCGGGCTGGTTGTACTGGTCGGTCTAAATATTGGGTACCAGGCCCTCAGTACACTCAATCAACTCGACATCATTGAAGCCGAACGTGACCACTGGCAGCACGCCTCAGAAGCAATCCAGGCGCTCAGTTTGAAGCCCGGCGAAACCGTTGTAGATCTTGGATGCGGTTCGGGATATTTTTCCCTCAAACTCTCAGACCCCGTCGCACCAAATGGCAAGGTCATAGCCGAGGACATTCGCCGACTTTCTCTCGCATTTCTGTGGATGAGGACGGTGAGGAAGGGCAAGCACAACATCAGCGTTCTTTTAGGCGACGTTGATGACCCGCATCTTCCTCCGAATAGTGTCGATGCGGTACTGATCTCCAATACCTATTACGAATTCACGGCGCCCGACGCGATCATGGATCATGTGCGCCAGTCGTTGGTGCCAGGCGGCAGGATCGTTATTATCGACCGCACCCCAAAAGACCAGCAGGAACCGGGCGCAGCATTTCAGGAACATGAGATCTCTTCCGAACGGGTGCAGGCAGACCTGCACAAGACCATGTTTGAGATTGACAACCGAACGGATCACTTCATCGAGAGCGACCCGAACATAAGAAACGGTGGATGATCGTTGCTCATCGCCCGTAAAAGCCATGACCGTGCTTGGGGTAGATAGAATACAAGCAAATGCTCAATGACTTGCGCCGCCGTACCCCAGATGATTTGTTGGCGGAAATCGAACTGGAAGAACGCCGGAAACAACGTGGGAAGCTCAAAGTGTTTCTGGGTTATGCCAGCGGGGTCGGCAAGTCATTTCAGATGCTTGATGAAGGTCGCCGACGGCATGAACGCGGTGAAGACGTGGTCGTGTGCGCTTTACAGCCGGTTTACCCTCTAGACGTTCGGCCAATCGTTGAGCAGTTGGAAGTGATTCCCACCATCGTAAGCGACTGTGGAGAGGCGATCGATTTGTCCAAGATCATCGAACGTCGGCCGGAAGTCGCCTTGGTTGACGGACTCGCCTACGACAATCCTCCGGAATGCAAGAACCCCCACCGCTGGCAAGATGTTGAACAACTCCTCAACGCGGGTATTTCCGTCCTAGCCACAGTAAATATTCAATATCTGGAAAACCTCCAGGATGAGGTCGAACGGATTACGGGAAACCGGGCGGCCTACACAATTCCGCGCACATTCCTCATGAATAGTGTCGACGAAATTGCGGTCGTTGACGCTCCATCCGAAGAGAGTGTCTTGGGCGGAATTGAGGACAATTCCGCCCGGCTTGCTGAAAAACACAGATTGTCACGATTGCGAGAGCTTGCATTGCTCGTCGCGGCCCTGGTTGTAGACCGACAACTCGAGGGCTATTTGAGATCGCAGGGCACAGAACAGACGTGGGGTGTTCAGGAACGAATCCTGGTCTGCGTGACCGCACAGACGGACGCCGCCGAGATGCTCGAGAGCGGGCGGCGCAATGCGGATCGATTTCAAGGTGAATTCTTCGTCGTTCACCTAAAAGACACACCTCTTCTAAAGGAGAAGAAGGAACTTCTTGAGAGGAATCTGCGGCGCGCCCGTGAACTCGGCGCAGAGATTCACTCGCTGACGGACATCGATCCCGCTACGGCGATTCTCGACTTTGCGGCGCAACGGGGAGTCACTCAAATCTTTGTCGGACGCAGTTGCACGACGCCCGATTTCTGGACACGCGTACATGGCAATCTCGCGATCCGCCTCATTAGAGCTGCGGAGGGAATCGATGTCGTCGTTTATCCCTACAAGTGATACCGGCGCGCAGGAACTACCGCGCGCTCGGCGCGGCCGGCTCCATCTGTACCTCGGCTACGCGGCAGGTGTTGGCAAAACCTATCGAATGCTCGAAGATGCGCAGCAAATGAGTCAGCAGGGAAAGGACATCGTAATCGGCTATTTTGAGCCTCATGGTCGTAAAGACACCATGGCAAGAACGGCTGGTTTGGAGCTGGTTCCAACTCGGTCAAGCACTCATGGTGGCGCCGTATTTCAGGAAATGGACACGGACGCTATTTTGAGACGAAATCCGGCCATCTGTGTTGTGGATGAGCTTGCACACACCAACGTCCCCGGCTCGGCTCGTGCCAAACGCTGGGAAGACGTTCAGATGCTCTTGGATGCTGGAATTGACGTGATGACAAACATGAACATCCAGCATCTTGAGAGTCTGAATGACCATATCATCCGAATCACCGGGATACGAGTGCGCGAGACGGTTCCTGACTGGTTCATCAAGAGCGCTTCAGAAGTCATCATGGTGGATGCCACTACCGGTGCATTGATGAATCGCCTGAAGCGGGGCGTGATCTACACTCCTGAGAAGGCGCAACGGGCACTCGAGAATTTTTTCAAAGAATCAACACTGGCTGCACTTCGGGAACTTGCCCTTAGGCAGACCGCACACGAATTGGAGTCGCGGGACGCTGTTGAGCTCACTGCGGAGAATGGGGAGCATCCTGCGGATTCCTCCCATCAGCGTCGTGACCGGATTCTGATTTTCATCACATCAGGCCCATCAACTGCGATGCTAATCAGGCGAGGACGCCGAATGGCTGATTACCTTGAAGCAGACTGCTTTGCGGTTTGGGTCTCGGCGCGCAAGAGGACAGCTGATTCGAGAAAAGTCCAGGAAATCATTGAGAAGCACTTGAATTTTGCTCGCAATCTCCATATTGAAACGCGAGTTCTTGAGAGCGACAATGTGGCGGAGCAAATCATGGACTTCGCTCACCGCAGTCAGATCACGCAAATCCTCGCGACCCGCCCGAAGATTCGGCCCTGGGACCACCTTCGAAGCACTGATCCCGTTCTGCAGATTGTGCGGATGGCAACGGATGTCCGCGTCATCGTTGTTGCGGACCGCCGTAAGCGATTCTGATGAGCGGCTTCGCTCCCGTGATCTCGCGGTACTTATACCGGTAGGTAGCCTTCCCAAGCGGTGACCCCTAATACGTGTTACGAAGTGCTTATAGGTCGTTTATGTCCTGGTAAGGCACCGGACGTTACGTTGCTGGTTAGGATGCGGACGCACTGACGGGTCCGCAAAAAGACGCGATGGCACTTTGGATTCTGATTGGAATTTGTGCTCTCTGTGTAGCATTCATGCTCTACGTACTTTTCAAGTTCCATTGTGAAGGTCGCAAGAAGCGGTCCAGAACAGGATATTGACGTCAGTGAGTGGAGCAAATAGCCGTCGCCGAATCATAGGCTTTTTCTGCGTAGGCACGGCAATTCGAAGCCAGTGGCTTCTCAGACGGCTTTGAATCTGGCCTTGGATGGGTTGGCAAGGTAAACCGCTTCATCGAAGGGCCTCGCAGGTTAGGAGATTGCACCGAAAGAGTGCCGTGTTTCTTGCCTCCGTTTTAGCTGAATTCATCTTTGTCATACAGCAAGCATCACTTTTTGGAAGGAACAGTGTCGATGTATATGAAACCGTATCGCTTGCTGCAATCAATGGCCGGGGCAGCAATGGCAATTGCCTTAATGTCCGGCGCACAAACACCGGCTACGCCGCCAGCAACTGCGCCTGCACCCGCACCTGCTCCGGCCCCACTTTCAACATTCGTTCTCACGGGTCCGCTGCAATGGCTGCCGCCGGCGACATTTGATGCCGGACCGTTTGGCAAGCTGTCAGTCAACGGCATCGTGACCGGTTTCGCGCAGTTCCAGAACAACCCCGTGCCGGGAGATGACAGTGCGCAAGCCACTCTGAGCAACGGAGAGATCTTTATCCAGAAGGCCG